>Ga0114976_10001608_pt1 | contig 14152 bp, 13 predicted proteins | sample S_130805_EF_Meta_FD_87319 | JGI IMG/M metagenome (GOLD analysis project Ga0114976, IMG submission 87319) | Freshwater microbial communities from Lake Simoncouche, Canada to study carbon cycling - S_130805_EF_MetaG | ecosystem: Environmental > Aquatic > Freshwater > Lake | place: Lake...
ACCCTCAATAATATTGCTTTTTTTTTTAATTTATCAAAAAAAAAAAAAGACCACATACCTTCTAATTTTTTTATTCCTAATTCTCCCCAACAGTCTAAAACTTTTATTAAAACTTCCGTGTCGGAAGTTGTTTTAAAATGGTACCCTTTGTTTTCTAACTCAGATCGGAGTTCTAAATAATTGTATATCGCACCATTGAAAATTAAATATTTATCTTTATAAATAAATGGCTGGTTAGATCTATTGTGGTTATCAATTATGTTTAGCCTTGAAAAGAAAATACTTAAATAATTTTTTTCAAATATAATTTCTTTAAATCCAGTTGAGTCAGGACCTCTTCGTAACATTGTTGATAGTATTTCTTTTATATTTTGGGATTCAAATCTTTTTTTACCCAAATAACCAGCAATACCACACATAAAATTATTTAATTTTTAAGATTTTAAATGATAAAAAACTGTATTTTGATTTAGAATTCTTTGCAATATAAAATTTTTAAATATAAACTTTATGTATGGTTATTATTATTTTATAATTTCTATCAAGAATTTTTAATTTTTATGTATATCATTTTAACTTTTTTTAATTAATTGTTAGCAATAATTCAAGCGAGATTAGATTCAAAAAGATTTCCTAAAAAAGTTCTATTTAATATTTATAATGATGCGATAATTAATAGAGTGTATTCAAGAGTTAAAAAAGCCAAGAAAGTAACGAAAGTAGTAGTTTCAATTCCAGCGACTAAAGATAATGATGAATTGGAAAAATTTTGCAAAAGAAAAAAAATGCTTTTTTATCGAGGAAGCAAAAATAATGTTGCATTAAGAATGGTAAAAACAGCGGAGAGATTTAAGTTTAATTCATTTATAAGAATATCCGGGGATAGCCCATTAATTGATCCAGATATTATTGATTATGCTATTAAAATTTATAATAAGAATAGAAATATTGATGTGGTAACAAATAGTTTTAAAAGAAGCTGTCCATCCGGACAATCAGTAGAAGTTATAAATTTATTTTCTTTAAAAAAAATTTTAAAAGAAAATATAAATAAAGACGAAAAAGAGCATGTCACAAAGTTTTTTTATAATAATAGCAAGAATTATAAAATATGTAATTTTAAATTTAAAAGAATTAAGTACAAAAATTTTAAATTCTCAATAGATTCAATAAAAGATCTAAAAAAGATACTTCTTAAGTTTAATGAAAATCAAATTAATAACTTAAAATTAATTAAAAAATGAAAATTTTAGCTGGTGTTATTGGCTCGGGAGTCGGCAAAAGGCATATCGAAGCTATAGACGATTATAAATCATCAAAAGTATTAGTTATATGTGAAAAAAATAAAAAAAAAATCGTTCAATTAAAAAAAGAATATCCAGATAAAATTATTACAAATGATGAAAATGTAATTTTTTTTAATAAAAAAATTAATTTAATTTCAATAGCGAGTTATGACAATCATCATTTTAATCAAATTTTGAAGTGCATTGATCATAAAAAAAATTTTATAGTCGAGAAACCAATGTGCCTTAATCTAAAAGAGTTAAAAAAAATAAATTTTCTTTTAAGATCTAATAGGGACATCAAAATGATGTCAAATTTAGTATTGAGATATAATTCATTATTTAAACACATAAAAAAAAATATTAATAAAAAAAAAGTATTTTTTATAGAAGCCGATTATATTTGGGGTAGACGCAATAAACTTTTTCAATGGCGATCTAAAATAAAGAATTATTCTTTGACACTAGGAGCCGCAATTCACATGATAGATTTAGTTATGTGGTTATTAAATGACAAGCCTATAAGCGTGACATCATACGGAAACAATATTGCAACAAAAAGTTCTTCTTTTAGAAAAAAAAGTTTTATTATATATGTTTTAAAATTTAAAAATAATCTCCTAGTAAAAATTACCGCTAATGCTTCTGCTGCTCATGACCATTTTCATGAATTGAGAGTTTATCAAAATAATAAATCTTTAATTAACTCATTTTTAGGCGCGTATACTTTTTTAACAAAAAATAAAAAAATTGTTTTGAAAAAAATAATAAAAGAATATCCAGATAAAAGTAACAGAAAAAATTTAATTAGAGATTTTATTGATTTTTTGATTAAAGATAAAAAAAAAGCGCCCATAAGTCATGAAGACCAAATTAGACTGATGACAGTTTGTTTTTATGCCGATAAATCGTTACAAGACAATAAAGAAAAAAAAATAAAATACTTTAAGTAAAAATGAAATTAATAAATTTTTCAAAGCAGAATATTTTTCTAAAAGATATTAGAATAGTTTCTAAAATTATTAAAAGTGGTTGGTTAACGCATGGCAAGTATACTAATTTGTTTGAGAGTGAAATTATAAAATTCACTAATTCTAAATTTGCGGTGGCCGTCTCTAGTTGTACAGCTGGTTTGCACTTGTCTTGTTTAGCTGTTGGTTTCAAAAAAGGAGATGAAGTTATTGTGCCAGCAATGACACACACAGCAACGGCTCATGCAGTAGAATATACTGGAGCTAAAGTCGTTTTTGCGGATATTGATTTTTCAACAGGAAATGTAAATTTAGATAGCATAAAAAAAAAAATTACTAAAAAAACTAAAGGAATAATAGTAGTTCATATGGCGGGTTATCCATGTGATATGAGCGATATTACGCAATTTTGTAAGAATAATAAAATAAAATTAATCGAAGATTGCGCACATGCACTAGGTAGTCAGCACAAGGGTATTCATGTTGGAAATTTTGGTTCTACAGGTTGTTTTTCTTTTTATCCTACAAAACAAGTAACAACTGGTGAAGGCGGAGTAGTAATAACCAATGATAAAAAAATTTACTTAAAAATTAAAAGATTAAAAGCATTTGGAATAAATAAAGATATAAACGAAAGAAAAAGAGCAGGCGTTTATGATGTTAAAGATTTAGGATTTAATTATAGAATGACAGAAATCCAAGCCGCTTTGGGTTATATGCAGCTTAAAAGATATAAAAATAATTTAATAAAAAGGAAAGTAATAGCAAAAAAATACGTCGAACTATTAAAAGATTGTGAAAATATTACTTTTTCTAAGTATTCAAAAGATAACTCTTTTTTTATTTTTCAAATTTTTTGTAAAAATCGCGACAAAGTAGCCAAAGCTCTCAAGCAAATTAAAATTTTTACCAGCATTCATTATGCAACTCCTTTACCAAAAATGAGTTATTATAAAAAAAAGTATAAAATCAGCTCAAAAGATTTCAAAAATTCAGAAAAATATGGAAGAATGAATATTTCTCTGCCTAATTATCCCAAATTAAAATTTTCTGAAATTAGACATATTTGTTCTAAACTTAAAATACTGACATCTTAATAATCAATGAAAAAAAAAATTTTATTAGTAGGCGGTTGTGGTTTTATTGGGCATAATCTTGCAGTTTATTTAAAGCAATATGGACATGAAACTCACATTGTAGACAGCTTATCCGTTAATAATATTTTATCATTTACTGATAAAGAAATAATAAACAAAAATTTTTATAGATTGATATTAAATAATAGGCTGGAAATATTACAAAATTCTCAAATAAATTTAATTGTGCAAGATGCAAGAGACTATCAATCAGTATCTAAGCTTTATAGTGACATAGACCCCGACATTGTGATTCACCTGGCAGCAGTGTCTCATGCTAATAAATCAAATAAAGATCCACACAGCACTTTTGATCACAGCCTGAGAACTTTAGAAAATACTTTAGATTTTTGCAAAAATAAAAAAATTCATGTTGTTTATATTTCTTCTAGTATGGTTTATGGCGATTTTAAAAAAAAATCAGTGGATGAGAATACTCCTTGTTACCCAATAGGAATCTATGGAACTTTAAAGTATGCGGGTGAACTTATTGTAAAATCTTATAATCAAGTATTTGATTTGCCTTATACGATAATAAGACCTTCGGCTCTTTATGGAGAGAGATGTGTTAGTAGAAGAGTTGGTCAAGTTTTTATTGAAAATGCATTGCAGGGCAAAGATATTGAAATTAATGGGGACGGTAATGAAGAATTAGATTTTACTTATATAGAGGACTTAATCCAAGGAATAAGATTAGTTTGTGAAAATAAAAATTCAATTAATAAAACATTCAATATAACTTTTGGAAATTCAAGAAAAATTAGTGAATTAATCTCAATTATAAATAAAGAATTCAAAAATATAAAGTTTCATTTTAAAGAAAAAGAAAAATTAACACCAGAAAGAGGAACTTTAAACATAGACAAAGCAAAGAAACTTTTAAATTACAATCCCACAAATCCCTTAGAAGTAGGTTATAAAAAATATATTAACTGGTATAAAAATTTTTGGAAAAAAAATAAATGATAATAAATAATTTTAATACAAACGAGAAAGTAATGATAGTTGCTGAGATAGGAAATAATCATGAAGGTAATTTTAAAAACGCAAAAAAAATGATTGATCTTGCTTCTAAAGCAGGAGTAGACGCTGTGAAGTTTCAAACTTTTAAAGTTGAAAAATTTATATCAGAAAATTACGATAGAAAAAGATTTGAAAAATTAAAAAAATTTCAACTAACTTATAAAGAATTTAAAAAATTAAAAAAATATACTCAAAAAAAAAAACTTCTTTTTATTTCTACACCACTAGATTTAGATAGTGCTGATTTTTTATCAAAGATATCAAATATTATTAAAATAGCATCTAGTGATAACAATTTTTTTTCATTGATCAAAGAATCTTTAAAAAAAAAAAAACCTTTAATTTTATCATCAGGTATGGCAAGTGATAAAGAAATTAAAAAAACTTTGACTTATATAAAAAAGAATGTTGGTTTAAATTTTTTAAAAAAAAATTTTGCATTAATGCATTGTGTCACAAGTTACCCTGTAGATACTAAATTTGTAAATTTGCTATCTATTCCTTATTTAAGGAAAAAATTTAAGTTATCAATAGGATATTCAGACCATACATTAGGCAACGATGCCTGTTTAGCTGCAGTAGCTTTAGGTGCAAGAATAATTGAAAAACATTTTACTATTGATAAAAAATTCTCAAATTTTAGAGATCACTCAATTTCTGCTGATTATTACGACTTAAAAAAATTAGTTATATCGATTAGAAAAATAGAGATTATGCTTGGAACTAATTCTAAAAAAATTCAAACTATTGAAAGACCTTTTCTTTTAAGTTCAAGAAGAGCAATTTATGCATCTAAAAATATTAAAAGGAATTCCTTATTATCTTATGAAAATATTGATTTTTTAAGACCAGGTCCGACGACAATTGATTTAGATTATGAAAAAATTATAAATAAAAGATCAAAAGTTTTTATAAACAAAGGTAGTTTAATTGATGTAAAAAATATTGCCAAAAAATGAATCAATTATTAGATAGAATAAATAAAAAAACAGCCATTGTAGGAGTGATTGGTCTTGGTTATGTGGGATTAGAGTTGTCGCTAAATATTGCAAACTCGAAATATAAAGTTTTTGGTTTTGACAAAAATATATTTAAAATTCGAAAGCTAAAAAAAAATATTCCCACAATAAATACAGTTTCTAAAAAAAGACTAAGCATTTTGAATAAAAAATATTTATTTGATATTAGTGATATTAGCAAGATTCATGAATGTGACATTATTATTATTTGTGTACCAACGCCTTTAAAAAATAATATGTCACCAGATATGTTTTACGTCCAAAATAGTTTGAATTTAATTTATAATTATTTACGAACAGAACAATTAATTATACTAGAAAGTACAGTTTATCCTGGGGCTACTAGAAAAATTATTTACAATAAAATAAGTAAAAAAAAAAATTTGAAAATAGGAGAAAATTTTTTTTTAAGCTTTTCTCCAGAGAGAATTAGCCCAGGAAAAGAGTATGATATTAAGTACAGTAATATTACAAAAGTAGTTTCTGGTTTTTCCATAAAATGTTTGAAAATAGCAAATGCATTTTATGAAAAAGTTTTTACATACACTTATCAAGCGGCATCTTTAGAAACAGCTGAGTTCACAAAGCTTTTTGAAAATTGTTACAGATCAGTTAATATTGGACTTGTAAATCAAATGAAAATGATAAGTGATAAATTAGGTTTAAATATTCATGAAATAATAAACGCTGCAAAAACAAAACCTTTTGGGTTCAAACCCTTTGCTCCGGGACCTGGAGTGGGAGGTCATTGTATACCGATTGATCCACTTTTTATTTCATGGATAGCAAAAAAAAACGGTGAAAAAAGTGATTTTATAGACCTATCAAGAAATATAAATCTAAAAGTTACTAAATGGGTTATTAATAAAATTATTAATCATTCAGAATCCAAAAAAAAAATTCTTATTATTGGTGTGGCTTATAAAAAGGATATTGATGATTATAGAGAATCTCCTGCCTTAAACATTATTAATGTCCTAAAAAAAAAGAATTTTCATGTCAGTTATTATGATCCGTACATAGACAAGATTTTAATTGATAAAAAATTAATATTTTCTTTAAAAAAATTAAATTTTAAAAAATTAAATGATTTTGATTCTGTAGTTATAATTACTGATCATTCTAATATTCGATATGATTTAATACTAAAAAATTCTAATCGAATTTTTGACACAAGAGGAGTTTATGGTAAATATAAAGATTCTAAAATAATTCACTGTTAATTAAATAATTTATTTTAATCTTTAGAAAAATGGTATTTAAAAATTGATTACTATTTTCCAGTTAATATTTTTATTTATAAGAACTGAGATAAAAAATTTATTTAATTCTTTTTATAAAAAAAGAAAATTTAATCAATATTTGTCAGAAAATAAATACGATTTTTTCACAAAATTTTCTTATAAAAGAAAAACAACTCAAAAAATATTAATAACTAGTTTTTTAAGTATTAATGATTATTTAAAATATGAATATTTACTTGGTGTTTATTTATCTAATATAAAAAAAAAAAATATAAAAGTATTAATAGAAGAAAATGATTTAGCGTCAAAGAATTTTTTTTTAAAACATGGAATTAAAGATTTTGTTTTTTTTAAATCATTTCCGAGTTTTGTAGCTAGATTAACTTATTTTATTAAATCTTATTTTTTATTATCTAAAATTAAGAATATAGAAGATTTAGTTAAATTTAAATATCAAGGTATTTCTGCTGGTAAAGTAATATACTCAGAGCTGGCAAGATTTACCAGAACGCCTACATTTAATAGAATAGAAACTAGATTTTATTCTACTTTTGCAAAATATCTTTACTTTTCGGACATTTTCAAAAATATTATTAATAAAGAAAAATTTAAATATTTTATTCAAAGCGAGCCACAATTTATTCCAGCAACAATTTTTATGGCTTGTGCGCTTAAAAAAAAATTATTCATGATTTTAAGAATTGGAAATAATAAGTTGATCTCAGTTAGACTAGTAAATAATTTAGATGCATTTAGTGAAAATAGATCAAAATTTGATAAGAGGTTATTTTATCAAATCAAAAAAAAACATAAAAACAAAGCAATTCAAATTGGGAAAAATATTATTATTGATCGGTTTTTAGGAAAAAATATTCCAAATAGAGATATAGACAAAGAAGCTATAAAATTAAATAAATTCAATAAAATAAAATTCATAGAGAATTATAATAAGCATGATATTTGCAAGATCTTTAATTGGGATTTCTCTAAACCAATAGGTGTTATTATGGCAAATGACCTAACAGATGGTTTGTTCACACATACCGGTCAAATATTTAGAGATAATTGGGTATGGCTTATAGAGGTATTAAAACTGGCTAGTAAAAATGAAAAAATAAACTGGCTTGTCAAGGCTCATCCAACTGATATCAAAAACGAAAAAAAAATGAGAACAAAATATTTGTTAGAAAAACACAAGTATCCTAATAATATTCAATTTTTTCCAGATTATTGGGGCAGAGTAAATTTATATAAATTTGTAGATATTGTTTTTACTAATTTTGGTTCGGCTGGGTACGAATATTCCGCCATGGGAATTCCTTCAGTAATAACAAGTCATGCAGCATATCATGGACTAAAGATATCTTATGAGGCAAGAAATTTAAATGATCTTAATAAAATTATTATGAAGAGTCATGAGATAAAAAAGCTTAGCAAAAATAGAGTTGATAATGCTTGTATTTTTGTTTTTTTAGAAAACGTTTATACCAAAGTAAATCTTGAATTGGCCACTATGAATAATTTAGATCCTTACGAGCATAATAATTATTGGAAAGAATATGAAAAAAATTATAAATTTTCAAATATATATAAAAACAAGTCTTTAAAAAACGATCAGTTCTATAAAAGTTTTAAAAATCAGGTCAATAAAAAACTAAAACACATTGTTAACTTTTCATATATTTAATTCTTCTAATTTTGAAATAATTTTATTATACCCAAATACTTTGTTGTCAGAATTTAAGTAGTTTTTAATATAGAATTCATATTTTTTTTTACTATTATTCATATGAATATTTAAATTATTTTTATTTAAACTAAAATCGGAATCGAGATCTATAGAAAATAAATTTAGCGCTCTAGAGTACATATAGCATCTTTTCAATAGGTAATGTCCCAGAAGTTCAGACTTAAGATTTATGATATTTTTTTTTAAAAGGACAGCATCTAACACCGCGCTAGATTCATGAAATAAAGTGATAAATGATTTTTCAATCATTTTTTGGGTCTTGTATTTTATAATTTTGAATTTTGATAAATATTTATAAAATAAAGGATTATTATTTTTTGGGTGTACGCAAATTATTATTTGCTTTTTGTAGATTAATGAAAGAAGTGTAAAAATTTTATCTAGTTTTTTATAATATTCAACTGAAGTTAACTCTAAAATTTTTCCTTCCCTTAATATCCTATCGGGGTGCTCAAAAAAACTATCTACAAAAACAATATAATCATTTTTTTTTAATTTATTTTTAGTATTTAAATTATCATAAGCTCTACTATTTATAGTAAGAACATTTCTAAAGTATGATATTCTTAAAAAATTAAATTTTTTTTCAATTTTTTTTATTACACTTCTGTTTATATTATCTACTATTGGCTTGGAGGCTTCAAAGTAATAATCTATTTTTGGAAATACATTGATTATAGTTAAAATTCTAAAAATTAAGTTAGTAATTTTTTTTTTTAAAAAAAATTGCATATTTGATTTAAAATTTTTTATATTATTGCCAATTTCTACTTGATTGCTTAAATAACCAATATTCATTAATAAAATTTGAATAATATTAATTTTATTTAATAAATAATAGATTTTAAAATTTGAGATATTTTTTCCTAGACAATTAAATGCTATTAACTTTTTTTCTTTAAAAAATTTAATAAATTCTAACGCATTATTTGGCTTAAATATTTTAATATTTTTATTTAAAATTTTAGGTGAAATTTTTGCTTTTTGCTTAAAAAAAACAAGATTTTCAAGATTTATTATATAAAATTTATTAAATTTATTTAAAATTTTTTTATATATTTTATAATTTATTTTTAAAATATTCTCATAATTATTAGATGTTGTAACAACTCCAATAATAATACTTTTCATGAAATTATAAGTTTAGTTCTTTAGAATTATTTTATACAAAATATTTTTTTAATCCTTCTTTAAATGATCCCAATATATAATTAAGATTTTTATCAGTTAATGCTGTTGAAAAAAAAATTGTTCCATTAGAAGGAAAATGAATACCTTTTTTCATTAAAAAATCTTTAAATTTTAATATATTTATTTTTTGATTCTTTCTTAGAAAATCTCTTTTAATCATAAGGGAGTTAATTTTTTGTTTTGAGAAAACTAATTTTATTATTGATTGATATCTATAAATAGTTGCGTCAACTCTTTTTTCTTTAAAAAAAATGTTTAGATTTTTTTCAAAAAATTCACATTTTTTATTTAAATTTCTATACAAATTTAAATTTTTACTCAAAAATTTAATCGTTTCATTTCCAATGAAAGATGTAAAAGAATTGGCTGAAAAAGTTCCTCCAAAGAAAATTTTTTTTTTTTTAATTTTTTGATAGATTTTGTTTGTTATCCCAACTATTCCAATTGGTGTACCCCCGCCCAGAATTTTTCCTAGAGTTGTTATATCTGGTCTTATATTTAAGATTTTTTGAATACTTCCTTCTTTCACTCTTAAACCCGTTATCATTTCATCAAAAATCAAATTGCATTTATTAATTTTGCAGAATTTTTCTAGAAATTTTAAATAATTTTTGTCAATTATAGGCAGAGATGCTTGCAACGGCTCTATAATTATACAATTAATCTTTTTCTTATATTTCTTAAGAATTTTTTTAGAATTTATTATATTATTATTGGGTATATAAATTATATTTTTTTTGTCATTATCTTCTAATCCGCTAGATAATGGAATAGGTTTCATTCTTTTATTTGGATAATAAAGTAATTTGTCAACAGAGCCATGCCAGCTACCTGCGACACTAACAATAATTTTTTTTTTATTAACCGCTCTGCTAATTCTTAAAGCTCTAATAATAGCTTCTGATCCTGAGTTGCAAAATATAATATTGGAAAAAGTATTAAATTTTTTTTTAATATTTTTACTAAACTCTAGTGCATATTTATTTGGATGAGCAAATGTTGATATTTGATTTTTCAAATATTTTTTAATTGAATCGGTATATACTTTACTATTGTGTCCAAGTATTAAAGCCCCGGCATTATAAGATAAATCTATATAAGATTTTTTTTTAATAAAAATTTTATCTCTATATCCTTTTTCAAAAAAAATTTTTTTATTATAACCCTCATTTAATATATAATTATTCATTATAAAAAATTTTTATCAGTTATTTTAGGTAGTTTTTAGTGTATTACTTATTTTATTATAATTTTATATTATAAAAAGTGTTAATTTTAAAATAAATCTATACTCTCTTTAAGCTTTATCTTGTTTTTTACTTTGTTCTTTTAATTTTGTCCTTGAAAATGTTGTAATTCATTTTTAATTAAAGATATAACTTTATTTATAATAAATATTAATCTCCTTTTGTGTATGTATAGGATTTTTAAGTTTTTTTATAAATAATTAAGAAGAATATGACGCAGACTAAAATAAAGTAACATGAATTTCATAAAAAGTATCAATTAAAAAAAATTATTAAAAATGTTTAAAAAATGGAAATATATTGAGAGTAATAATTTTAAAACGACTAAAGACTTATTAGATTTTCTTAAAAGCAAAGATTACAAAGTAAGTTGTTGGATTGAAGATATATGTACCAATAATAAAAATAAAATTTTAATCCTTAATAAAACGTTTGATCTTTATAGATTTAAAGTTTCAGACTTAGGCTTTAATAAGCCAACAGAATTAATTAAAATTTACGATAAATTTCAAAAACTAAATTATAAACCAATTCCTCCTTTTATATCAATATTAAGTCGAACTATTTATGATGAACAACCAGTTGGAGAGTGGCTAAGAATAGCTGTTCCGCTTGAATCAATGATAGATAGCGATGGTGTTCCACATTTGCCGAAACTAGGTTCTGCGTTGAATAAACTTTTTATAGAAACATACTGGTCGTATCCGCATGCTATTTTTCATCCACATAATGATTTTATTGTTACCAAATGATATTTTCTAATTTAAAAATATCAGATCAGATTTTAAAGAATAGAATATTCGTATCTCCCATGTGTCAATATTCGTCTGATAGATTTGGTTCCCCGTCAGCGTGGCATTATTATCATCTTTCAAAACTAATAATGAGTAGCGCAAGCATGTTAATTATAGAGTCAACAGCAGTTAATCCCATAGGAAGGATAACAAATGGAGATTTATGTATATATACTAAAAAGCAAAAAAAAAATTTTATAAATTTAATAAATTTTTTAAAGAAAGTTAATAAAAAAATTCCTATTTGCGTTCAGTTGTCACACTCCGGAAGAAAAGGCTCTTCTAATATTCCTTGGGTAAAAAATAATTCACCACTTAAAAAGAATTCTTGGAAAACTTTATCTCCTTCAAGTATTAAAAAAGATAGATTTTGGCCAAACCCAAAAGAATTAAATAATATTGAAATAAATAATATTATAAATGATTTTGCATCAGTTATAAAATTTTTAAAGAATTCTAAAATTGACGGAGTGGAGATACATATGGCGCATGGTTATCTTTTGCATCAATTTTTTTCTCCATTATCAAATAAAAGAATTGACAAATATGGAGGAACACTTCAAAATAGATCAAGATTTTTATTAGAAATAGCTAAAATAGTAAGAAAATCTTGGCCGTCTTCTAAAATATTAGGAGCCAGAATCACAGGAGAAGACTATTCAAATAAAGGAATAAATTTAGAAGATTCTATTTATTTAGCTAAAAATCTCGAAAAAATTGGATTTGATTACATTTGTGTTTCTAGTGGAGGAATAGATAATATTTTAAAAAAAAATCTTAAAAATTATAGAATTAAACTAGCACAAGAAATTAAAAAAAATGTTTCTATTCCTGTCGGGACAACGGGAGAACTTGATAACTATAAATTTTTAAATAATGCATTAAAAAAAAATAAAATTGATTTCGCGGCAATTGGAAGAAGGTTTTTAAAAGATCCGATGTGGCTTATTGCTTTGGCAAAAAAATTTAAAAAGATGGAAATGATACCGAAACAATATCTTAGAGCTTTTTAAATGTCTTTAACATTAACAAAGCATATTATTTAAAACGTAAAATAATGAATAAAATTGGTCATAATAATCCACCTCTTTCTACAAAAGAAATAATAGAAAATAATATTGAAAGAAAAAAACCCATATTAGATAGAGATCCTCAGTTCTACAATAATGTTCCTATTCCAAGCTGGATAGAATTAAGTTTAATAGATGTTTGTAATAGATCATGTTCTTTTTGTCCTAAATCCGATGCCCAGATTGCTCCTAATACTTTTAATAAAATGGAGTTACCGTTAATAAAAAAACTTGCTAAAGATCTAAAGATAATAAAATTTGATGGCTCTATAAGTTTTTGTGGCTATGGCGAGCCGCTACTTCATCCAGATATAAATTTAATAATAGAAATTCTAGGAAAAGATTGGGGAATAGAAGTTGTGACTAATGGCGATCCATTAAATGAAAAAAATTTAACTGAATTATATAATTCAAATTTATCTAAAATTGTAGTCAGTTTGTATGATGGACCTGAGCAAAAACAAAGATTTTTAAATCTTATACAAAAGTTAAAAATACCAGAAGATTTTCTTGTATTGCGTGATAGATGGGAAAAAGGAAGTGAATTTGATATATATTTAACAAATAGGGCTGGAACATTAAATTCATCTGAACAGAGTGATCCAAAAAACTTTCTAAATAAAAAATGTTATTACACAGCTTACCATGCGCAAATTGATTGGAATGGTGATTTTTATTTATGTCCACATGATTGGCAAAGAAGAATGAGCCTAGGTAATTTAATGCAAAAGGAATTTTTTGAAATATGGAATGGGGCTACTATTAATAAATGTCGTAAAAATTTATTAGTCGGGGATAGAAAAATTAATCCATGTTCATCTTGCAATTGTATCGGTACTATTCATGGCTCCAAACATGCCAGTGAGTGGTTGAAGATATTAAAATAATAGAAGCGTTTATGTATCTATGTAAAATTAGATTAAACTTTATAACAATCAATAAGCTCCAAATAAAAAAAATTTAATAATACAATAAATTATGACTAAAACTTATAAGAAAAAAAATAATTATTGGGATATTTATTATAAAAATTTAAAAAATAATCTTAATAAATTAAGACCCTCATCATTTGCCATATTTTTTAAAAAAAAATATTTAAATAAACAAATAAATTTACTAGAAATTGGATGCGGAAATGCCAGGGATACTTTTTTTTTTAATGAAAAAGTTAATAGCATTGTAGCACTAGATAGCTCTAAACTAGCAATTAATAAGAATAAAAAAATAGCAAAAATGAATAAATTAAAAATTAAGTTTATAAATAATAATTTTGAAGAAATTAATTATAATCAATTTAAAAGAATTAACTGCGTATATGCTAGATTTTTTTTGCATACTATTAATATAAAACAAGAGAATAATTTGATTAAAATTTTTAAATAAATATAAAAAAAAAATATAGATACAATTTTTATGATGGA
>Ga0114976_10001609_pt1 | contig 14152 bp, 7 predicted proteins | sample S_130805_EF_Meta_FD_87319 | JGI IMG/M metagenome (GOLD analysis project Ga0114976, IMG submission 87319) | Freshwater microbial communities from Lake Simoncouche, Canada to study carbon cycling - S_130805_EF_MetaG | ecosystem: Environmental > Aquatic > Freshwater > Lake | place: Lake...
CTTCGGATTGAGGGGCTGACCCTGGCCGGGGCGTGAGCATTTTCAAGCCAAGTGGCTTCACTTGGCGGCTCGGAAAATGCGATCAAACAGAGGTTTGGCGCGCCACCGCTTGCGTCCTACCCCGTGCCTGGGTTACGCAAAACTGTAAGAAAGGCGCCCCGCATGGACCGGCCATTGGCTGAAATCTCTGTCGCTGAATTGATGGCCGCGGCGCGGCAGCTCCGCCACGCTTCGGCGCTGGTGGTGGGCGATGCCATGCTGGACCGCTATGTTTATGGCAGGGCGCAGCGCATCAGCCCGGAAGCGCCGGTGCCGGTGCTGACCGTGGAACGCGAAATCGCCATGCCGGGCGGTGCGGGCAATGTGGTCCGCAACCTGACAGCGCTTGGCGCGGCGGTGGCTTTTGTTTCTGTGGTTGGCGATGACCAGGCCGGCAGTGACCTGACCGGGCTGATCGGCGGGCAGCCGGGGGTTGAGCCCTGGTTGCTGGTGCAAACCGGGCGCGCCACGACGACGAAAACGCGCTTTCTGGCCAATGGCCAGCACATGCTGCGCGCGGATCATGAACAGGTGGCGCCAATCCAGCAACGGCTTGCTGATAGGCTGGTGCGGATTGCGGGCGATGCCGCCGCCGCCACCACGGTGATGGTGCTGTCCGATTACGGCAAGGGCGTGCTGGTGGGCGATACGGCCGCGCGCCTGATCCAGGCGGCGCGGGCAGCGGGCCGGCGCGTTGTGGTGGACCCCAAGGGGCGCGACTATAGCCGCTATGCCGGGGCTGATTTGGTGACGCCGAACCGGGCGGAGTTGGCGGAAGCCACCGGTATGCCGGTGGATACGGAAGAAAGCATCGTCGCTGCCTTGCGCGCGCTGCGCGATGCGCATGGCTTTGGCGCCGTGCTGGTGACGCGCAGTGAAGACGGCATGACCCTGCTTGATGGCGACAAGCTGCACCATTTCCCGGCGGAAGCCGCCGAGGTGCAGGATGTATCTGGCGCGGGGGATACGGTGGTGGCCACCATCGCTGCCGGGCTTGGCGCGAAATTGTCCCTGCCTGTCGCCGTGCGGCTGGCGAATATCGCCGCCGGCATTGCGGTGGGCAAGGTTGGCACGGCGGTCACGCGGGAAGAGGAAATTCTGGAAGCGCTTGGCCCCGAAAGGGGTGCCTTGCGCAAGGTGATGTCTCGTTCTGCCGCCTTGGAGCAGGTGGAACGCTGGCGCCGACGTGGCTGGCGCGTGGGCTTCACCAATGGCTGCTTTGATCTTTTGCACCCCGGCCATGTGCATTTGCTGGAACAGTCCCGGTCCTGGTGTGACCGGTTGGTGGTTGGCCTGAACAGCGATGACAGTGTGAAGCGCCTGAAAGGCCCGGCGCGGCCCATTCAGAATGAAGCCGCGCGCGCTGCCGTGCTGGCTTCCTTGGCGACGGTGGATTGCGTCACGGTGTTTGATGAAGAAACGCCGCTGGAATTGATCCGGATGTTTCAGCCCGAAGTGCTGGTGAAGGGTGCCGATTACACGGTGGAAACCGTGGTGGGCGCCGATATCGTGCAGGGCTATGGCGGGCAGGTGCGCTTGGCCCAATTGCTGCCGGGCAATAGCACCACGGCCACCGTGGCGCGGATGAAGGGCTGAGACAGATTATTCAAGTTTGAGCGCGGCATTCACTTCCCGCGCTGATTCCGGGTCTTGCAGGGCTGCCAGGCGGCCGGCGGCCAGCACGGCGAAGCGGTGCAGAAGTGCGCGGCGGCGGGGCGGGGACAGGCGCATATAGGGTGCTTCACGAATCACGGCCACTTCCAGCCGATCCGTCACCAAAAGCCCAACATCTTCCGGCAAGACCTCTCGCGGGAAATCCGTGTCCACGGCGAAATAGAGCTGGTCGCACCAATCCCGATAATCCTGCCATTTCTCGTCCGAGAGGAAATCCTCGGCGGTGGATTTCACTTCGATGGCGATGAAGCTGCCATTATCGGTCAGCGCGATGATGTCGGGCCGGCGGCTATCAGGCAGCGGCATTTGCGCCACCGGCGCCCAGCCGGCCAGCGCGCAATGGCGCATGGCGGCGCGCACGATGCGATTTGCCCGAAGGGCGGCGGTGATCTTGTCCATGAGGGAAGCTTTCCGTCCCGGCGCGGGCGGCGTCAAGGGAAAAGGTCCCGCCCGCCCAGGGCATGGGAAAATCCCCAAAGCGATGCTGGCGCAAAGCGCAACTCTGAATTAAAGACGCCCCTCGCCCCATATAAAGGGGCTGGCCAGGGGTATTGACCCCGGCGGAGCATTGAAGAGCGAAAGATATGGGACTGCCCGAAAAGCAAGGTCTTTACGATCCCCGGAACGAGCATGACGCCTGCGGCGTTGGCTTCATTGCGGATATCAAGGGCCGAAAGTCGAACGATATCATCCGCCAAGGCCTACAAATCCTGGTCAATCTGGACCATCGCGGCGCGGTGGGCGCTGACCCGCTGATGGGTGATGGCGCCGGCTGCCTGATCCAGATGCCCGACAAGCTGCTGCGCCACTGGGCCGAAAGCCAGGGCAAGACCCTGCCGGCGCCTGGCCGCTATGCGGTTGCCATGTGCTTCCTGCCACGGGATGAGGCTTCCCGGGCGGTCGCGATTCAAAGCATTGAAGGCTATGTGACCGCTGAGCGGCAGACGCTGCTTGGCTGGCGCGATGTGCCGACTACGTTGGATGGCCTGGGCAAGGCCGTGATCGCCAGCATGCCGGTGATCCGCCAGGCGATCATCGCGGCCAGCGACAGCATCAAGGATCAGGATGCGTTTGAGCGTAAAATCCTGACCATCCGCAAGCAGGCGCTGAACAAGTTCCGCGAATTGGCGACCGCCAAGGGGCTGCCCGCGAATGCTGATTTGTATATGCCGTCCTTCTCCACGCGCACCGTGGTCTATAAGGGGCTATTGCTCGCAGGGCAGGTTGGCAGCTTCTATGATGATCTGCGCAACCCGCTGACGGAAAGCGCGCTTGCCTTGGTGCATCAGCGCTTTTCAACCAATACTTTCCCATCCTGGAAGCTGGCGCATCCTTATCGCTTCCTGGCGCATAATGGCGAAATCAATACCGTGCGCGGCAATGTGAATTGGATGTATGCGCGGCGCGGTTCCATGTCCTCACCCTTGCTAGGGCCGGATTTGGACAAGATGTGGCCGCTGATTCCGCATGGCCAATCGGATACCGCCTGCATTGATAATGCCCTGGAAATCCTGGTGGCGGGTGGTTATTCGCTTTCGCATGCAATGATGATGCTGATCCCGGAAGCCTGGGCGGGTAACCCGCTGATGGACCCGGAACGTCGCGCTTTCTATGAATACCACGCCGCGCTGATGGAACCCTGGGATGGCCCGGCGGCGATTGCCTTTACCGATGGCCGCCAGATTGGCGCGACGTTGGATCGCAACGGGCTGCGCCCCGCGCGCTACATCATCACCAATGATGATAAGGTTGTGTTGGCATCTGAAGTGGGCGTGCTGCCAATCCCCGAGGAAAGCATTCGCCACAAATGGCGCCTGCAGCCAGGCCGCATGCTGCTGATTGACCTGGATGCTGGGCGCATCATTGATGATGCCGAAATCAAGCAGAAGCTGGCCAGCGAACACCCCTATGCTGAATGGCTGAAGAATACGCAGTTTAAGCTGGAAGAATTGCCCGGCTTGCCGGCGGAAATGCCGATGGAGCGCACGCAGGACGCCAAGGGCTTGCTGCGCGATCAGCAGGCGTTTGGCTATACGCAGGAAGACCTCAATTTCTTCCTGGAACCGATGGGGCGTGATGGGGATGACCCGATCGGTTCCATGGGGACCGATACGCCGCTTGCGGTGCTGTCCAATAAATCCAAGCTGTTGTTCCATTACTTCAAGCAGAATTTCGCGCAGGTCACTAATCCGCCGATTGACCCGATCCGCGAGGAATTGGTGATGTCGCTGGTGTCCATGATCGGCCCGCGGCCCAATCTGCTCGGGCGGCAAGCCGGCCATCATTATCGGCTGGAAGTGGCGCAACCGATCCTGACCAATGAGGATTTGGCGAAGATCAGGGGCATCAAGGCGCTGGCCGGCGATGCCTTCCGCACACAGACGCTGGATGCGACCTGGCCCGCCAAGGATGGCGCGGATGGCCTGGCGCCGACTTTGGAGAAATTGTGCTCTGCCGCGACTGAAGCGGTGCTGGCCGGGCATAATATTTTGGTGCTGTCAGACCGCGCAGTTTCGGCTGATCGTATTGCCATTCCATCCTTGCTGGCGACCGCGGCGGTGCATCATCATCTGATCCGTCAGGGCCTCAGGACTTCCACCGGGCTTGTGGTGGAAACGGGTGAGGCGCGGCAGGTGCATCATTTCTGCGTGCTCGCCGGCTATGGCGCGGAAGCGGTGAACCCCTATCTCGCTTTCGAAACCCTGGAACAAATCCGCCAGCGCGTTGATATGAAGCTGAAGCCTTATGAAGTGCAGAAGAACTTCATCAAGGCAGTCGGCAAGGGCGTGATGAAGGTGATGTCCAAGATGGGCATCAGCACCTATCAATCCTATTGCGGCGCGCAAATCTTCGATGCGGTTGGGCTTTCCACCAACTTCGTTGAAAAATACTTCACCGGCACCGCCACCACCATTGAAGGTGCCGGCATTGCCGAAATTGCGGCCGAAGCTGTGCAGCGCCATCAGGCGGCCTTTGGTGATAACCCGATCTATCGCGATTTGTTGGATGTGGGTGGTGATTACGCGTTGCGCTTGCGTGGCGAAGATCACGCTTGGACTTCCGAGAGCGTATCCAACCTGCAACACGCCGTGCGCGGCAATTCAGCAGATCGATACAAGGATTTCGCGAAGACCATCAATGACCAAAGCCGCCGCTTGCTGACCATTCGCGGGTTGTTGGAATTCAAATTCGCTGATCAAGCCATCCCGCTTGAGGAAGTTGAACCGGCGAATGAGATCGTGAAGCGCTTCGCAACGGGTGCGATGAGCCTTGGTTCCATTAGCCGTGAAGCGCATACCACGCTGGCGATTGCCATGAACCGCATCGGCGGGCGTTCCAATACTGGCGAAGGTGGTGAGGAAGCGGATCGCTTCACGCCCATGCCGAATGGCGATTCCATGCGCTCTGCCATCAAGCAGGTGGCGTCTGGCCGCTTTGGCGTGACGGCGGAATATCTGGTCAATGCCGATGATATCCAGATCAAGATGGCGCAGGGGGCGAAGCCTGGTGAAGGCGGGCAGCTTCCGGGCCATAAGGTGGACAAGAACATCGCCCGCGTGCGGCATTCCACGCCTGGCGTTGGCCTGATTTCTCCGCCGCCGCATCACGATATTTATTCGATCGAGGATCTGGCGCAGCTCATTCACGATCTGAAGAATGTGAACAAGCGCGCGCGGATTTCGGTGAAGCTTGTCTCGGAAGTAGGCGTCGGCACTGTGGCCGCCGGCGTTTCCAAGGCGCGCGCCGATCATGTGACGATCTCGGGCTATGAGGGCGGTACCGGCGCATCGCCGCTGACATCCCTCACGCATGCTGGTTCGCCCTGGGAGATTGGGCTGGCCGAGACGCAGCAAACACTCGTGCTGAATGGGCTGCGCGGGCGAATTGCCGTGCAGGTGGATGGCGGCTTGCGCACGGGGCGCGATGTGGTGATTGGCGCGTTGTTGGGGGCGGATGAATTCGGCTTCGCCACCGCGCCGCTGATCGCGGCCGGCTGTATCATGATGCGCAAATGCCATCTGAACACCTGCCCGGTTGGTATTGCAACGCAAGACCCGGTGCTGCGTGCGCGCTTCACCGGCATGCCGGAACATGTGATCAATTACTTCTTCTTCGTCGCTGAAGAAATGCGGGAGCTGATGGCTCAGCTAGGCTTCCGCACGGTGGAGGAAATGGTGGGCCGCGTGGATCGGCTGAACATGCGCCCCGCGATTGACCATTGGAAGGCGAGGGGCGTTGATCTTTCCCGCATTCTCTATCAGCCGAAGCTGGTGGAAGGGTCTGCGATCCATCAATGCGAAACCCAAGATCATGGGTTGGATCACATCCTGGATGTGGATCTGATCGCCGCCAGCAAGGATGCGTTGGAAAAGCAGCAACCGGTGCGGATTGAACGCAGCATCATCAACCTCAATCGCACCACGGGCGCGATGCTGTCCGGTGAGGTGGCGCTGCGTTATGGCCATGCGGGCTTGCCCGAAGACACCATCAGCATTGCCTTCAAGGGCACGGCGGGCGGCAGCTTCGGCGCCTTCCTTGCGCGGGGTGTCTCCCTGGAATTGACCGGGGATGCCAATGATTACGTGGGTAAGGGGCTATCCGGTGGGCGCATTGCGGTGAAGCCCCCCGCTGGTGTGAACCGTGATCCTTCGGCCAATATCATTGTTGGGAACACGGTTCTTTACGGCGCCATTGCTGGTGAGGCCTATTTCGAAGGTGTCGCCGGTGAGCGTTTTGCCGTGCGCAATTCCGGCGCGGTGACCGTGGCTGAAGGCTGCGGCGATCATGGCTGCGAATACATGACCGGCGGCGTGGTGGTGGTGCTGGGTGCGACGGGGCGGAATTTCGCTGCCGGCATGTCGGGCGGACTTGCCTATGTTTACGATATCAACGGCAATTTCCGCGATATGTGCAACACCAGCATTGTGGACCTTGAAGCGATTGGCGCTGCTGATGCCAGCGAAGATGGCAGGCCGAAGCAGCGTGCCCCATCCGCCTTTGATAATGGCATGGGCGATATGCTGCGTTTCGATGCTGAGCGTCTGCGCATTCTGGTAGAACGGCATTTGCTGATGACCGGCAGCGCGCGTGCGCGCGCGCTTCTGGAAGATTGGGACAATGCGCTGCCGCGCTTCGTGAAGGTGATGCCGCGGGATTACCGCCGCGCCTTGCTCGACCTGAAGGCCGAGCAAGCGGGTGGTGTCGCGGTTGCGGCCGAATAAGCCGCAGGGGAGAATAGCGTTATGGGTAAGACAACTGGCTTTCTTGAATTCGAACGCGCCGAACGCGGCTATATCAAGCCGGAAGAACGGCTGAAGAATTACAAGGAATATGTCACGCCTCTGCCGGAGGCGGAGCTGACCAAGCAGGCGGCGCGCTGCATGAATTGCGGCATTCCGTATTGCCATAATGGCTGCCCAGTGAACAATATGATCCCGGATTGGAATGACCTGGTCTATCGGGATCAGTGGCAGGCGGCGCTTGAAACGCTGCATTCCACCAATAATTTCCCGGAATTTACCGGCCGCATCTGCCCCGCGCCATGTGAGGCAAGCTGCACGCTCAACATCACGGAAACGCCGGTCACCATCAAATCCATCGAATGCGCGATTGTGGATCGCGGGTGGGAAGAAGGCTGGATCAAGCCGCAAATCCCCACGCACAAAACCGGCAAACGCGTGGCCGTTGTGGGTAGCGGCCCGGCGGGGCTGGCGGCGGCGCAGCAATTGGCGCGCGTCGGCCATGCGGTGACGCTGTTTGAAAAATATGACCGGATCGGCGGCTTGCTCCGCTACGGCATTCCTGATTTCAAGATGGAAAAGCATCTGATTGACCGCCGTGTGGATCAGATGGCCGCCGAGGGTGTTGAATTCCGCACCGGCACGGAAGTGGGCAGCACACTGCCTTTTGATGTGCTGCTGGCGGGTTATGATGCAGTGGTGCTGACGGGCGGGGCCGAATGGCCGCGCGAATTGGAAGTGGATGGCCGCAATCTTTCCGGCATTCATCCCGCGATGGATTACCTGACGCAGCAGAATAAGCGCGTGGCGGGTGATACTGAAGACCGCGCCGCACCGCGCGGCACCATCTCGGCCAAGGGCAAGCATGTGGTTGTGATTGGTGGTGGCGATACGGGCGCTGATTGCATCGGTACTGCGGCGCGCCAGGGTGCGGCGTCCATCACGCAGATTGAGATCATGCCGAAGCCGCCGGAGCATGAGAATAAGGGCCTCACCTGGCCGAATTGGCCGCATAAGCTCCGCACCGCGCCGGCGCATTATGAAGGCTGCGCGCGTGATTGGGCCGTGCTGACCAAGCAGGCGGTTGGCGAGAATGGTAAGCTGACGGCGCTTGATTGCGTGCGCGTTGAATGGGTGCATGAAGCTGGGCGCATGCAAATGCGCGAAGTGGCGGGCAGCGGCTTTCAGATGAAGGCCGATCTGGTGCTGCTGGCCATGGGCTTCCTTGGGCCGCGCCGTGCGGGGCTTTTGGAGACTGCCGGCGTTGCTTTGGATGCGCGTGGCAATGTGCAGGCCGATACGGAAGCCTATCAGACATCCGTGTCCAAGGTGTTTGCGGCCGGCGATATGCGGCGCGGGCAATCGCTCGTGGTTTGGGCCATTCGCGAAGGCCGGCAATGTGCGCGCGCGGTGGATGAATTCCTGATGGGGGCAAGCACCCTGCCGCGCTAATATTGGCGTTTGTCGCGGGTTTTTGCCCGCGACAACCGCTTGCTGGTTCATGGATTGAACCGCCAAAGAGCATTGCCGCCATGCGATTGCGCGTTTTCGCGGCAGATTCGTCCCTGGTCTTAGATTTTTCTGCTGCGCCGCAAGGCGTAGGCTATGCGCATTTGCGCCTCGGCCTTATTTGAAGCCTCAAGGCGGAAATAGCCAGCTTCACTATCAACCAAGACCGGGATGCATGAAATGAATCGTCGTAAGCTGCTGACCGCGGCCCCTGCCCTTGCGCTGCCTGCGTTGCTGCCTTCCGGCAGCTTCGCGCAAAGTGCTTTCCCCAATCGCCCCATTCGTATTGTCAGCCCCTTTTCGGTGGGCGGTACTTCGGATGGCGTGGTGCGGCTGCTCTCCCCCACCTTGGAACGCATGCTGGGCCAGCCGGTAGTGTTGGATAATCGCCCAGGCGCGGGTGGCACGGTGGGCACGGCGCATATCGCGGGTGAACGCCCGGATGGCTATTCGCTGGTGCTGGCCAATGCAGGGCCCATGGCCATTGCGCAAACGCTATTTCCAAACCTGGCCTATGATGTGCGCCGCAGCTTTTCCTATGTGATGCTGGTGGGTGGTGCGCCCATGGTTGTCGGCGTGCGGCCCAATGGCCCGATTCAGAACATGGCGGATTATCTTGCCGCCGCCCGCGCGCGGCCAGAGGCGATGAGCTATGGTAGCGCCGGCATTGGCTCGGTTGGGCATCTTTCCGGCATGCTCTGGTCACGCGAAGCGGGTGTGCAGCTGTTGCACGTGCCCTTCCGCGGCGGCGGAGAGGCGGAACAGCAGGTATTGGGCGGCAGCCTTGGGTCGCTTTGGAACACGCTTGGCGCGCATGCGGGCAGTGTGCGCGGCGGTTCGCTGAAGGCCATCGCGGTCACCAGCGGGGAACGTATGTCCACTTTCCCCGATGTGCCTACGATTGTTGAAGCGGGCTTCCCGGGTGCGACGGCGATCAATTGGTTTGTGCTGGCTGGACCCGCGGGGATGCCTGATGCTGTGGTGGCGCGCATTCGCGAAGCCTTTACCACCGCCATCAATGAACCCGGCATGAAGGAACGCATCGCAGGGCTTGGTGTTCTGACCATGACAGATAATGGCCCGGCTGATGTTCAGGCCTTTGTCGCGCGCGAGGCGGAGCGTTGGGCGCCGGTGGTGCGCGCGAGTGGCGCAACCCCGGGGTGACTGCCGCCGCGGCCTTATCCGCGGCCCTGATGAAAACCTGGCTTGTGGCGCCTATTCCTTCGCCACATTCGCCTCGGCCGCGATGCGCGCCCAAAGCTCCAATTCGCGGCGATTGAATTCGCCAAGCCCTTCAGGCGTGCTGGTGGTGGAAACAATGCCAAGCGCACCGATATGGCGCTTGGCTTCATCGCTTTGGCCGATGGTCACCATTTCGCGGTTGAGCCGCGCAATGATGGCGGGCGGCGTGCGCGCTGGCATCCAGGAACCGTTCCAGGAAGCGAAATCAAAGCCAGGCAGCGCCGCTTCGGCAACGGTTGGTACATCGGGTAGGGTTTCAACACGCCGCGCTGTGGTCACGGCAAGCGCACGAATGGTGCCGGCGCGCAAATGCTCTACCGCCGGCCCAAGATCGGTTACTAGGAAATGCAGCCGGCCCCCCAGTAAATCTGCCATGGCCTGCGGCGTGCCGCGATAGGAGATTTGTTCCGCCTTGAAGCCGGCGGCCTGGCTGAGAAGATGCGTGCCGGCAAGCCCGCCCGCATTGCCGATGCCGTAATTCAACGCGCCGGGATTGGCGCGCGCATGGGCAATGAAAGCTTGCAGATCGCGTGCTGGATTATCCGCACGCACCAGCACGCCAAGCGGGTTGATGCTGATCATAGAAAGCGGCGCGAAGTCGCGAAGCGGATCATAGCCCGGTTCACGCATGAGATGCGGATTGGCAGCGTGCGTGGATACAGAACCGAAGAAGATCGTGTATCCATCGGGCGCAGCACGGGCGGCAGCGCGTGCACCGATGGCGCCATTTGCGCCGCCGATATTCTCGATCACAAAGTTCTGTCCGAAGATGCGCCCCAGACGTTCCCCGTAGAACCGTGCAAGGCTATCCGTGCCGCTGCCGGCTGGAAATGCCGCAATGATGCGCACCGGGCGGCTGGGCCAATTGGCTTCCTGACCGCGCGCGATGGCGGGCGAAAACAGCGCCGCGCCAGCGCCAAGCGCGAGCAGGGAACGGCGGGTTGCATTGGTTTTGTGTTGCATTTGTGATCCTCCCTTCTTTTTGTGGTACTTCAGGCAAAATCGAATTCGCGGTAGCCGCCGGCAGCGACATCATCCGCGATGCGGCGATATTCCACAGCACCGCCATAATAGCCAAGCGTGCGGCGAATATCACGCCCTTCGACATTGCGATTTATGCCGGTTTGCCATGAATTGACCTCGGCAAACAGCAGCCCCGCCACGGCTTCTTCCACCTTGTCAGCCCACCAATGGACAGCGTCCGGCTTTGGTTCCACGCGCTTCAGGTTGTGCTTGCGCATATGGATGACAAGGCCCGTGACCCAATCAACGATCTCTTCGATGTTGCGCGGGATATTGCCGCGCGCGGTATGGGGGCCGAGCACCATCAGCATATTCGGAAAACCTTCGGCCATTACGCCCAGGAAGGTCCTTGGTGTGGCGATCCATTCCTGCTTCAGGCTACGCCCGCCAGGACCGCGAATATCAATGCGGTCATAAGGGCCGGTTACACCATCGAAGCCTGTCGAAAAGATCAGAATGTCGAAACCAAATTCTTCAGCGCTGGTTTTGATGCCTTCAGGCGTAATGCACTCGATCGGTGTGTCATTGATGTCCACCAGCCGGACATTGGGCTGGTTATAAACTTCGTAATAGCCGCTTTCCAAAGGAAGCCGCCTGGTACCAAAACCGTGATTCTTGGGGATGAGTTTCTCCGCAACGGCCTGGTCTTTCACCCTTTCACGGATCTTGCGCGCCATGAAATCACTCGCCAGCGCATTGGCTTCCTTATTGGTCAGCACATCGGCGAAATTGCCGACCCAAATGCCAAAGCCAGGTTCGGCGTAGAGCTTTTCCCAAAAGGCTTCGCGTTCTTCGGCAGAGACTTCCAGCGCCTTCCGTTGGTCTGTCTGGTGAATGAAGCAGGTCGCAGTTTCCCGGCAGCGGGCGAAGATCTCCGGATAGTTTGCCTTGATCTTTACCTGTTCTTCCGGCGTGATCTTGCGGTTATGCAAGGGCGCCGCCCAATTCGGCGTACGCTGAAAAACCGTCAAATGGCCGACATCCTTGGCGATGGTTTGGATGATCTGAATGGCCGTCGCACCCGTGCCGATGATGCCCACGCGCTTGCCCTTGAAATCCACCGGATCATGCGGCCAGCGGGCAGTATGGAAGGATTGGCCCGTGAAGGAATCGCGCCCGGGAATATTGGGTAAGGTGGGCGCAGAAAGCGGACCAAGCCCCGTGATCATCAGCGGCGCGCGGCATTTTTCGCCGTTTTCCAGGGTCACGGTCCAAAGATTCGTCGCATCATCGAAATGCGCGGACTTCACGCGGCTATTGAAGGTGATGTGCTTGCGCAGATCGAATTTGTCGGCGACGAAATTCAGATAGCGCAGCGTATCCGGCTGGGCAGAGAAATGTTCCGGCCATTCCCATTCCTGGAGAAGTTCCTTTGAAAAGGAATAGCCATAGGACCAGCTTTCGGAATCAAAGCGCGCACCAGGATAGCGGTTCCAATACCAGGTGCCACCCAGATCCGAACCAGCCTCAAACACCCGAAGCTTCATGCCAAGCTCACGAAGCCTGATCAGCTGATACATGCCGGAGATGCCGGCGCCGATGATGATGGCATCCGCATCGGCTGAGATTGACGCGTTTTGTTGCACCGACGCTTTTGCTAGCATGGGATCGAACCCAACCTTATGGCTTTTCATATACCCAACCTGGGCAGGATCGCACCAGCGTACCGAAGCCGCGCCAAGTGAGGTGGCAAGCGCAAAGCCCGATCCGTTATGCACGTATTTGGATTATGACCAGTGGGGGAAGATTTTGGCAAATACGCCCCCCAGGGGTGAATTAACGGCACCCTTCATTTCGCCTTGCAGCAGGGTAGCATCGCGCGATTTCCGCACACTTCAACCAACCGGTAACTAACGCCGATTTATTATGCAAAAACCGCCTTGCTCCGTTCTAACTCTATCTTCATAATTATCTTTTAGACAGGAACCTGTGTCTCGAACGCTGCAAAGAGGTTTCTGCCCCATGTCCAACAGACAATCCCAGGCGAAGATCGCCACGCGACTTGCCCTGGCCATCGCGCTTCCGATTTTGGCGGTCCTGCTGACGAGTAGCCTTGTCATCTCCCAACAGCTTCAGACGGTGCGGCAGGCCGATCAGCTTCAGGCGCTCAGCCATTTCAGCTCCCGCATCAGTGATCTGGTGCATGAATTGCAGAAGGAACGCGGCATGTCCGCGCTATTCATTGGCAGCCGCGGACAACAAATGGGCACAGAACTTCAGGCGCAGCGGCGCGATACGGATGGCCAGATCGCAATTGTGCGCGATACGCTGCGCGGATTGTCGCTCACTGATTACAGCGCCGAGCTTCGCCAGAGTGTTGAAAAGGGGCTTGCCGGCCTGAGCGAGCTTGAGGGCAAGCGCGCTGATGTCAGTGGCCTCAGGATCGTAGGGCCGGATTCTTTCCGTTTCTATACCTCGCTGATTACCAATCTTCTCGCGGTGCCACAGGAATCGGTGAAGGTATCAGATTCACCTGCTGTCACCGCTAATCTTCTGGCGTACTACAACTTCTTGGCGGCGAAGGAACGCGCTGGTCAGGAACGGGCAACCGGTTCCGCAGGCTTCGCTTCTGGCCAATTTGTACCGGCGCAGTATCGCACATTGCTGACGATCCTGGCCGAACAGGCGGCCTATCTTTCATCTTTCCAATCCTACGCCACGGAAGCGCAGCGTAGCGCGGCTCAACAAACCTTGAGCGGTCCGGTCATCACGGAAGCCGAACGCCTGCGTCGCATTGCGGTGGAAGCGGGCGCAGAAAAGCCGCTTGGTGGTGTAGCCGCACGCGATTGGTTCAAGGCAACCACGGACCGCATTGACCTGATGAAAACCGTTGAGGACGTGCTGCAGCGTGATCTTGCTGCGCTTAATCAGGCGAATGCGGCTGAGGCTTGGAAAATCCTGACCTATGGTTCTGCCTTCGCACTGCTCATGCTGATGGCGGCCTTGACTGTTGCCTTTATCCTGGCGCGCGGCATCACGCGCCCCATCACCGGCATGACAGAAGCGATGCGCGCTCTGTCCAGGGGTGATCTTTCAACGGTGATCCCTGGGCGCGACAAGCGCGACGAAATCGGCACCATGGCGGAAGCGCTGGAGGTTTTCCGCAATGGCATGATGGAAGCCGAGCAACTCCGCAAGGCGCAGGAGACGCAAAAGCAACGCGCCGCGGAAGAACGCCACACTGCGATGAATGCCCTGGCTGAAAAGTTTGAGCAAAGCATTGGCGAAGTGGTGGGCAATGTGACGCAGGCATCTTCCCGCTTGCAGGGAACGGCTGAGGATATGGCCCGCACGGCTGAGGAAACCTCGGGCCAGTCAACGGCGGTGGCGGCTGCATCGGAACAGGTGACGCAGAATGTGCAGACGGTTGCTTCCGCGACCGAGGAGCTTTCGGCTTCCATTCGCGAAATCGCGCAGCAAGTGGC
>Ga0114976_10001612_pt1 | contig 14141 bp, 13 predicted proteins | sample S_130805_EF_Meta_FD_87319 | JGI IMG/M metagenome (GOLD analysis project Ga0114976, IMG submission 87319) | Freshwater microbial communities from Lake Simoncouche, Canada to study carbon cycling - S_130805_EF_MetaG | ecosystem: Environmental > Aquatic > Freshwater > Lake | place: Lake...
GGGCGAGGAGCACGTCCATGAAGTTGGCGAAGCCGCAGGCGACGGCCATGGCGGTGAACAGGTAGGCCAGGCAGAGCGCCCAGGCCGCGACCACGCCGGCCCGCGGCCCGAGGCCCTGAGCAACGACGTCGGAGAGCGCTCCCGGGGAGGCCGATCGACTCGCGAACACGTTGATCGATGCTGCGACGAGGAGCATCGCCGCGGTGGCGATCACGTAGGTGAGCCACGTGCCGGCGCCCGCGCTTTCGTGGACGAGCGCGATCGTGAGGGCCGGCCCGACCGTCGGGGCGATCGTGGCGATCGACTGCGCGAAGACATCGCTGAACGGCAGACAGTCGGGACGCAGTCCGGACTCGGTCGCCTGCTTCGGTGGCGTGCTTGTGCGCGTCATGCCCTGCCTGCTTCCGTGGGTCCCCTCACGACCAGCCACGCCTGCGGAGGACGGCCGACAGACTACCGCAGCACCGTCCCCGCGCCACGTCGTGCGATCCGTCTTTCGTCTTTCATGACAGTGTCACCCAGGGGTACGATCCGTCAATCCTTGGCACTGCTCCTTGACCGCCACCCCGATGAACAGGACGACGATGCTCCACTGGCAATGCCACGACGTCTTTCATCGCATGCCGGCCGGGGCCACGGCAGGGGGAGTTGCCGTCGTGATCGACGTGCTCCGGGCGTCGACAACCATGATCACGGCCCTGGCGCACGGGGCTGCTGGCATCGTGCCCGTCGCCGATGTGGATGAGGCGAGGCGGCTGGCCGGGGAACTCGGCCCGCGGGTGGTGCTGGGCGGCGAGCGCGGGGGCCTGCGCATCCCGGGATTCGATCTCGGCAACTCGCCGCGCGAGTACACGGCTGAGCGTGTGGCGGGCCAGACGGTGGTGATCACGACGACCAACGGCACGGCGGCGCTCCATGCCTCCCGCGACGCCGCGGAGATCGTCGTCGGCGCGATCGTGAATCGCCGTGCTGTGGCCGAGGCGGTGCGGCGGCTCGCGGGAGACCACGGTGTTGTGCACCTCGTCTGTGCTGGCACCGACGGTGTTGTGTCGGCCGAGGATGTGCTCGCCGCTGGCGCGATCCTCGACGCGGCCGCCGCCGATGGTCACGATGACGCCCTCGATGACGCCGCCCGCGAGGCGTTGGCCTTTTTTCGGCGGGTGGCGGCGAGCGGCGATGTGCCAGCGGCGCTCGTGGTGGAGTTTCGTGGGTCGCCTGGTGGGGCGAATCTGGTCGATCTGGGGATGGAAGCCGACCTCCCCGCCGCCGCCGCGATCGACTCGCTCGCCGTCGTGCCGCGGCTCGACCGTGCCTCTGGCAGCCTGATTTGAAATGGTGCCTGCCACCAAATCTGGGTAAGGTACGCCTTTTGCCGATTCCCCAGATTTGGTGGCTGCCACCTTTTTTTGGACGAGAGCATGGACAAGCAGAACGACCAGTCGCGGATGGACAAGATCGTGTCGCTGGCGAAGCGGCGCGGATTCATCTTTCAGTCGAGCGAGGTCTACGGAGGCCTCAACGGCTTCTGGGACTACGGCCCCTTGGGCGTGTCGCTCAAGCGGAACGTCAAGGACGCCTGGTGGCGCGACATGGTCGCCGGCCACGACGAACTCGCCACGCTCGCAGGCGCGCCTTCGCCCTACGAGATGACCGGCCTCGACTGCACGATCATCATGCACCCGCAGGTCTGGAAGTGCTCCGGCCACTTCGACCTCTTTCACGACTGGATGATCGACTGCCGGGAGTCAAAGCGGCGCTACCGCTACGACCATCTCCATGGCCGCTGGGCTTCGCACCGCGGCAAGAAGGTGTTCGTGACCACCGACCAGTCGGGCGACGAGGCAGTGCCCGACACCGTCGCCAAGGCACAGAAGTTCTTCGGCCTGCGGGCCAAGCAGGTGGACGAGATCGAGTGGGGGGGCGGGCTCGAACCGCTGCAGGCGGTGGTGGCCGCGGGCGTGGCGTCGCTAGCCGACGCCCTCGGACCCGATGCCGCGGCCCCGGGCACGCTCACCGAACCCCGCGAGTTCAACCTGATGTTCGAGACGCGGATCGGCGCCCTCGCTGGAGACGATGACGACCGGGCCTTCCTCCGCCCGGAAACCGCCCAGGGCATCTTCGTCAATTTCAAGAACGTGCTCGACACCTCACGGGTCAGCGTGCCCTTCGGCATCGCCCAGGTGGGCAAGAGCTTTCGCAACGAGATCACGCCGCGGAACTTCACGTTTCGCTCTCGTGAGTTCGAGCAGATGGAAATCGAGTTCTTCTGCAAGCCGGCCGATTCGGCACAGTGGTACCGGTACTGGCGCGACCGACGGTGGAAGTGGTATCTCGATCTCGGGCTCACGGAACGCAAGCTCCAGCTCCGCGAGCACGCCCAGGACGAACTCTCCCACTACTCCGTCGGCACTGCCGACATCGAGTACGCCTTCCCGTTCCTCAACCCGGGCGAGTTTGGCGAACTGGAGGGAATCGCTCACCGTGGCGACTTCGACCTCCGCAGCCACATGGAGGGCAAGCTCGTTCGCAAGGACGGCGAACTCGTCGTGGAGACCGGCCCCGACGGCAAGCCGCGGCACCGGGGGAGCGGCAAGGATCTCTCCTACTTCGACGACGTCAGCCGGGAGCGGTACGTGCCGCACGTGATCGAGCCGTCGGCTGGCGCCGACCGGGGCACGCTCGCCTTCCTGTGCGACGCCTACCACGAGGACGAGGTGCCCGATGCGGACGGCAAGCCGCGGAGCCGGACGGTGATGAAGTTTCATCCGCGGCTGGCCCCGGTGAAGGCGGCGATCCTGCCGCTGGTAAAAAAGGACGGGATGCCGGAGGTGGCGATCGACCTCTACCGCGCCCTCAAGCCGCACATGGCCTGCCAGTACGATGAAAAGGGGGCCGTGGGCCGCCGCTACGCCCGGCAGGATGAGGCCGGCACGCCCTGGTGCCTGACGATCGACGGCCAGACGCTCACCGACAAGACCGTCACGCTCCGTGACCGCGACTCGCTCGTGCAAAGCCGCGTGCCGATCGCCGAGGTGGTCGATCTCCTCCGTGACAAGCTGGCATGAAGCCTGCGATCGCCACCGTCTGTTCGCTCGAGGCGTCGCTTGGCACGGTGCTTGACGACTACATGGCCGGCCACGTCGATGCGGTGGATGTCTGGCTCGGCCACGCCGACGCCTTCATCGGCGAGCACGGCATGGCTGCCCTGCGGGATCGATTCGTGGCCGCCGGCATCACGCCGGTCGCCGCCAGCTTCCAGGGAGGCCTGCTCACGAGTCAGGGCGAAGCCCGTCGCGAGCACTGGCGGCACTTTGACGAGCGGCTGGAGCTCTGCCGCGACCTTGGCATCCCGGTGCTGGTGATCGCGGGCGATGCTTTCGGGCCGCTCGGGTCGGAGGATCTGGGCCGACTGTCGGTGAGTCTCACCGACGCCGCCGCCCGGGCAGCCGATGCGGGGGTGCGGCTGGCGCTCGAGTTCGATGCCCGCGCGAGCTTTCCCAACAATCTCCAGTCGGCGGTGGCCGTGATCGAGCAGGTGGGTTCACCGGCCCTTGGCCTCTGTCTCGACTGGTTTCACTACACGGTGGGCCCGAGCAAGCCGCTCGACCTCTGGCTGCTCTCGAAGGAGAATCTCGCCCACGTGCAACTCTGCGACATCGCCGACGTGCCCCGCGAGATGGCGGCCGACGCCGATCGCATCCTGCCGGGCGAGGGGACATCGCCACCAGACGACCTCGTGGCCCGGCTCCGCGAGATCGGCTACGCAGGTGCCGTCGCGGTCGAACTTCACAATCCCGCGCTCTGGCGGGTGCCGCCGCGGCAGTTCGGAGAGATCGCGATGACGTCGCTGCGAAAGGTGCTCGGCCAAGCGGCGATGTAGCGGACGTCCTTGCCCGCCCTGATGTCGCGGGATGGCCATCAACACTTCTCGATGGCATCGACGACGTATGCGGCGAACGGGAGCGAGCAGGTCCAACCCGGGGAGACGGCGTTGAGCACGTGCATCGAGCGGTCGTCGCCCTCGATGACAAAATCCATTTCCAGCTTTCGCGTGCGAACGTCGAGCAGTTGGGCCCGAATCCCGGTCCGGCCCCATCGCCGCCAGTGTTGGGGCTTCACGTCGGTGGCCAGTTCGCCGGCGAGCGCCACGAGACGCCGCCGTCGATACTTGCGGAGTTCTTCGATCGCGAGTCGCCGAAACTCGAAGCCCGCCGAGAACAGCAGCCCGCACTGCAGGGCCGCAATCTCGACCACGTCACGGGCGTCGAAGCCCGAGAGGCCCGAGTACTGTTCCCGCCAGAAGGCCGGGATCGCCGTGGGGCCGATCTTGGCGTGCCCGTCCACGGTCACCGTAAAGTGAACGCCGAGAAACGGGTTTCGTAGGTCGGGCACCGGATAGATGTTGGTGTGAAAGTGCCCGCCGGCATCGTCGCCATAGAGGTAGAGACCCTTGAAGGGAAGAATGCGGTACTGCTGCGAGAATCCATACTGTCTGGCGATGCGGTCGGCGTGGAGGCCAGCCGCATTGACGACGTAGCCCGCCCGCCACGTCGTCCGCGCCGACTCCACTTCGCCGCCCCGGCGGCGACGGAATCCGTCGGCCAGCGCGAAGGTGATGCCCTCCCGTTCCGCGTCTTCCCGCATCGCGGTGAGCACCGCGACCGGATCAGCCGTGGCCGTGGCCGGCGACCAGATCGCCCGCTCGCAGGTCTTCACCCGTGGCTCGATCCGCTTGGCATCGGCCTCGCTGATGCTCTCGAGGGCGACGCCGTTGGCGGCCCCGCGGCGGAGCAGTTCATCCATTTGGGGATGGTCGGCAACGCTGCGCGCCACCACCAGCTTGCCGCAGCGATTGATCGGCAGCCCCCGCGCGTCGCAGTACGCGGCCAGCGCCCGATTGCCGTCGCGGGTGAAGCGGGCCTTGAGCGAGTCGGCCGTGTAGTAGAAACCGGCATGAAGCACGCCCGAGTTGCGGCCACTGGCGTGGCGGCCACAGGAGGGCTCCTTTTCCAGCACCGTGACCGAGAGGTCGGGGTGCCGCCGCCTGAGTTCGCGGGCGATCGAGACGCCGATGATGCCGCCGCCGACGATCAGGTAATCGGTGGTGGCCATGGCGGATGGCGGTCAACAGAAAGCCAGGGCTTCTCAAACAGGCAAGTTATCGTACGACGACCTTGCGTGGTCGACAAACCGACGGGGATCGGCGGGCTACGTTGCCCGCCGCGGCGGCGATGGTATCGTCAAATCGGCACGGCCCCGGAGCGGTCGCCTCAGGATCCAATCGTCATGCGGGTATTCCTCATCGCGACCGCCTTGGCGGCGACTAGTTTTCTCGCACATTGGGTCTGGTGGAGGATCCGCATTCCGAAGCGGCAGACCGCCGCGCTCCTCGCCACCTTCAGCCTCGTGCTCGTCGTCGGTCTGACAGCCGTCGTGGGGCCAACGGGAATCGCGCCCCGGTCTTGGCGGCTCGATAACGCCTGGGAGGTTTCGCATGTGGCGGCCTTTCATGTGGCAGCCATGCTCGCCTACGTGGTGGCCTACTCAGCTATCGAGGAAAGGAGTCCCAGTATGACTATCCTCTCTCGCGTGGCGACGTCCGGCCCAGCGGGTGCGGTCCGAGACGAGCTCGAAATGCTACTGAAGACTGTCTCGCCCGTGGAGATCAGGATCGCTGCGATGATTCGTGACGGCATGATTGACGATGACAATGACCATTTGGTCCTCACTGCCAAGGGTAGGGCCTGGGCAACCTTGTTCTCCTGGTGGCGCACGTTTCTCGGTTTCACGAAGGGCGGCTGAGATGAACGCGGCGAATGGGTATCCCGTGGTGGTGCTAGCGCCGGTCGCCGGCCTCGCCGCCTACTGCATCAGCCAAATCGCAATCGCCCACGCCGCGCCGGGCCGGAGTCCTTACATGTCTTTGAGCCGGGGCTTCCTGGTCGGATTTGCGGCCGTGGCCGTGACGACCGTAGCAGGAGTCGTGGTCATGCGATCTGGATTCGTCGACGGGGTGGGCTACGGCCTGCTCAACCTGCTCACCTATCTGGCCCTCGCATTCGGCTATTTCAACTTCGTGAACCTCACGATCGCCTCCCTCCGTATCCGGCTTCTGGAGGAGATTCTCGACGCCGGAGGGGAGCTTTCGGCAGGGCGGCTGCGGGCTGCCTACAATGCCGACTCGGTATCCGACCTCCGGCTCGCCCGGCTCCTGCGGGGAGGACACCTCGTGGAGCGGAACGGACGACTCGTGATCGGCCGCCGCCGCTTTATGATTGTGGCCCGCATCTTTGACTTCTTGCACTGGTTGATCATCGGCTGCGGGCATTCAGACAAGCATGACTGACACCACAACCTCTCCAATCACGCCCGTCATCCCTCGCAAGCCGCAGTTGGCGGCCGATCCGAGCGAGGAACAGACGCCGGCCGCCAGGGACCTCGCTGCTGACGTGTTCCTGAGCCTTTTTGTGGCGTGCTACAACGAATCGGGCAACATCACTGGCACGCTGGAAACGGTCGTGGCAGCTGCCTCCCGCACCGTGCCATCCTACGAGATCGTAGTGGTCGACGACGGCTCCCGAGACTCGTCGTTGCAGGAGATCCGGCAGTTCATGGCGGCACACCCGGAGTTGCCGATCCGCCTCTTGGTCAACAAGCGCAACGAGGGGGTGGCCAACAACTATGCCGAGGCGGCGTTCCGGGCCCGCGGCGAGTGGTATCGGATGATCTGCGGAGACAACGTCGAGAGCGAGGAGACTCTCGCCACGATCTTCGGATCGATCGGCGAGGCGGAACTGCTCATCCCGTACTACGTCGAGCACCCGGGAAGGGCTTGGCACCGTCGCGTCATTTCCACGTGTTACACGTGGCTGGTGAACCTGCTGAGTGGCTACAAGCTTCATTACTACAACGGCATGCCTCTCACTCGCCGCTACTACGCGATGCGATGGCACTCAAACTCTCACGGATTCGGTTTCCAGGCCGATCTGGTGACGCGGCTTTTGGCCCTTGGAGCCACCTACAAGGAAGTTGGGGTGATCGGTCGGGAGCGGGCGGGTGGCACGTCGAGCGCGCTGACGTTTCGGAACTTCGCCTCTGTCGCTCACTCGCTCCAGAACATCCTGATCCGCAGGATCTCGAAGGTGCTCTACGGCTACTGCTAAATTTGTTTCCGGGTAAGCCTTCGATTTCTCGTTCCCGTCCAAGCCCTGAGCCGGAACGTGTAGGCTTGTTGTCCGTCAGGCATTCGATCTCGCGATAGCCAATCGGGCGTCAGCCGCCGCCCACCGCCTCGAAGGGATCGGGGGAAGCGATTCCGAATAACGACTCCATCCGCATGGCGTCGAGCGTGGTATGCAGCGGCACATGCTCGAAATCCAAGCCCGATCCGGCAACGGTAACAGGCCGTACGAGATCGCTGGAGAAACCCCACGCCTCAGCGAGCCGAGTGGCCACGGCGGCGTAACTGATGTCGGCGGCAGCTGACACCTGGAGGATTCCCGGCACCGGTGTGAGGATCACCGCCGCGATCGCCTCGGCGGCGAACTCTGGCGAAACCGGGGCCAGTAGCATGTCGGTCAGCGGCCTCACCGGCTCGCCGCGCCGAAGTGAACTCCGCCACCCCGCCACGAGCGGCGCGGCGGCATCGAACACCTTGGTGAGCCTGATAACGGTCACGAGTTCGCCAAGGTTGAGCAGCGCCTCTTCAGCCTCGGCCTTCATTTTTCCGTAGGCGGTCCTTGGACATGGCGGCGCCGATGCCGGCGTGTGCGGAATGCTTCCGTCGAACACGAGATTCGTGGAGAGAAAAACCACGCGAGTGCCCCTCGACACCAGCCCCTTCGCAATCGCTACGGGAGCCTCGACGTTCACCCGGCGGGCGTCCGTTGGCTGGCGGCGACATGTTTCCGTCGAGGTCACCGCGGCGGCAAACACAGCCGTCGCAACGCCGGAAGGAAGCTTCCACGACGAGGTCTCTGCGGCAAGGTTGAGCGGCCAGGCCTCGGGCGTGCCGCGGCGGCTTGTGGAAATCACCATCACGCCGACCGCTGACAGTCTCGCTGCCACACGGCCGCCGAGAGCACTGTCGCCTCCCACTACGAGCACCGCCCCGTCGTCAGCCATCAGGATCGCCCACGGAGCCCGTCGGCTCAGGCATTGCTGAAGTGGATAATCGCTCGCCCGGCGAGCCGGCCGCTGGTCATATCAGCGATGGCCTCGTTGATCTGGTCGAGGGGATAGCGGCGGCCCACGACGCCATCGAGTGACAACCGGCCATCCTCGACCATCCTCACGTACCGCGGAATGTCAACGTCGGGCCGAGACTCGCCGCCATGGGAGCCGACGAGCCGCTTTTCGAAGTGGAGCGGTAGCGTTGAGATCGACGCGGTGGCGCCCTTGGGAGGCACTCCCACAAGCACGGTGCGGCCCCGTGTGCCGGTCAAGCGGCTGGCGAGCGAGATCACGTCGACGTTGCCTGTATTGTCGATCGCCACGTCGATGCCGTCAGTCCCGACGATACCATCAATCGCCTGGATCACGTCGGTGGTTCGCGAGTTGATCGTGTGCGTGGCCCCGAGCGTGCGAGCGAGTTCAAGTCGGTTGTCGAACACGTCAATGGCCACGACCGGATGGGCTCCCGCAAGGATCGCTGCCTGAATGATCGACAGGCCAATACCCCCCGCACCGAAGACCACCAGCGACTCGCCGATCGCCAGTCGGGCGTTATTGGTGATCACACCGAAGGCGGTCGTGATCGCGCAACCGAACAGCGCAGCCGATTCTGGCGGAAAGTCTGAGGGCACCTTCGTGACCCGATTCTCCGACACGATCGCATGGTCGTTGAACGTGGTAACCCAGCCGGCATTGACCGGCCCGATCCGCGAGCGATAGACGGGGGTCACCGATTCGAGCCCAGCTCCCTTGCGCCAGTGGAGCACGACCCGGTCGCCCGGCACCACCGTCCGCACCCCCTCGCCCACCTCCAGAACTTCCCCACAGCCCTCGTGGCCGAGGAGGTGGGGCAGGAACCTATCGGGGCCCTTCACCCCGTTGATCTCCCCGACCTGGGACCCGCAGATTCCGCTCGCCAAAACTCGCACGAGCACCTGGCCCAGTTTGACCATGGGCACCTCGACCTCTTCGATCTGAAGGGGGCGGCGCTGCTCGACGAGGATCGCTGCGCGGGCTTTCACGGAAGTCTCGGGTGGCAAGCGGTCGCCATGCCGTACACTATGCTCGCGGTGTCGGCGGGACGCCCTGCCAACCATTTCAAGGTGTACGACAAAAACTGGCAAGAGTGAAGTGCATGGGCCGCGAAGTAGATCTGCTGAAGAATTACCCTAAACCAAAACGTGATGTGGCGGCCCGGGGAGTAAGTAAGACGGAGGTCGATCGGGCGGTCGCTAGACGGTTCGGCAAGGAGTTCTTTGACGGCGACCGGTGCACGGGCTACGGCGGGTTCTCCTACAACCCACGGTTCTGGCAACCGGTGATTCCCACGTTCCAGGTTCACTTCGGCCTCACCGCCGAGTCCTCGGTACTCGATGTGGGCTGCGCCAAGGGTTTCATGCTTCACGACCTGGCAGAGTTGATCCCGGGAATCACCGTCAGGGGAATCGACGTCTCAACCTACGCGATCGAGAACGCGATCGAGTCGATGCGGCCATACGTCTCCGTGGCCGACGCCCGCGAACTACCCTTCGATGATGGCAGTTTCGAAGTCGTGATCGCGATTAACACGATTCACAATCTTGAACGGCCTGACCTCATCCGAGCCCTTCGGGAGATCGAGCGGGTCAAGCGGCGTGGAGCGTTTGTTACCGTCGATGCCTTCCGCGACGAGGAGGAGCGGGAACGAATGGAGGCCTGGAATCTCACTGCCCGCACGATTCTTTCGGTCGATGGCTGGAAGCAGTTGTTCGCCGAGGCAGGCTACACCGGAGACTACTACTGGTTCATGCCATGAGTCTTTTCGATCCCACTGCGGCTTTTCCGCGTCGCGAACTGTTGTTGCAGATGAAGCGATTGCGCGGCCTCGAAGAAGCGATCGCTGCCCGCTACCCCGAGGGACAGATGCGGTGTCCTGTGCACCTCTCCACCGGCCAGGAGGCGGTGAGCGCCGCCGTGGGACTCGTGCTGCGTCCCTCCGACCTGGCAGTGAGCGGCCACCGCGCCCATATCCACTATCTCGGCAAGGGGGGCTCGATGCCCCGGATGGTTGCGGAGATCTACGGCAAGGCTACCGGTTGCAGCCGCGGGAAGGGTGGGTCAATGCACCTGATCGACGAGTCAGTCGGGTTCAAGGGAAGCACCGCGATCGTGGGGGGCACGGTTCCGGTCGGCACCGGCCTGGGACTCTCGATCAAGCGACGCGGCACCGACCAGGTGGCGTGCGTATTTCTCGGCGATGCGGTCGTGGAAGAAGGTGTGTTCTTCGAGTCGGTCAACTTCGCTGTGCTGCACCAACTCCCGGTGCTCTATGTCTGCGAGAACAACCTGTTCTCGGTCTACTCGCCACTGACAGTCCGTCAGCCTACTGGCCGGGCCATCCACGAGATGGTGGCCGGTCTTGGGATTCCCGCCGCCGCGGGTGACGGCAACAATCCCGAGGCGGTCTATGCCGCCTGCCGTGAGGCGGTGGCTGGGATTCGCGCCGGCCGCGGCCCTGTGTTTCTCGAGTTCGCCACATACCGCTGGCGGGAGCACTGCGGACCGCATTTCGACAACCACATCGGCTATCGGAGCGAGGAGGAGTTCCTCGCTTGGAAGGACCGGGACCCGGTCGTGACGTACCAACGCAAACTTCTCGACGTAGCCGCGGTGACCGAGGCCGACGTGGCCGGCATGGACCAGGCGGTGGCCGATGAGGTTGCAGCGGCCTTCGCCTTTGCCGAATCGTCTCCCTTCCCTCCGGGATGCACGGCCGCGGACGACATCTACGCTACGGGGGCGATAGGATGAGCAGGCAGATCTCCTACGCGCAGGCGATCAACGAGGCCACCATGGTCGCCATGGAGCGGGATTCCCGTATGCTCTGCTTCGGCCTGGGAATGGACGACCCAAAGCGAATCTTTGGCACGACGGGAGGACTCGTGGAGGCCTTCGGCCGAGAACGGGTGTTCGACATGCCAACCTCTGAGGCCGGCATGACGGGAATCGCCATCGGCGCGTCGCTCGACGGCGCCCGCTGTCTGATGACGCACCAGCGGCTCGATTTCTTCCTGCTCGCCCTCGACCAACTCGTGAACAATGCCGCTAAGTGGCAGTACATGTTCGGTGGCCAGTCGTCGCCGGTCCGGTTGGTGATCCGGCTTATTCTCGGTCGCGGCTGGGGCCAGGGGCCGACCCACTCTCAGAGCCTGCAGTCGTGGTTCGCCCATATTCCCGGGCTCAAAGTTGTTATGCCGACGTTTCCCGCCGACGCAAAGGGGCTGCTTCTGAGCGGGATCTTCGACGACAATCCCGTGCTCTTCCTGGAGCACCGCTGGTTGCACAATCTCCAAGGTCCTGTGCCAGAGGGCGATCACCGGATTCCTCTCGGCCGTGCGGCGGTGCTGTCGCAGGGGACCGATATCACGATCGTGTCGATGTCCTACATGACGGTCGAAGCCATGCATGCGGTGAACGTCCTTCGCGAGGCGGGGGTGTCGGTCGATCTCATCGATCTGCGGTCGATTCGGCCGCTGGATTGGGACACGGTGTTGGCGTCGGTCCGGAAGACCGGCCGCCTGCTCGCCATCGACACGTCGCACGCGATGTGTTCGGTGGCCAGTGAGGTGGTGGCCACCGCGACCGGAGAATGCTTCTCCGCGATGAAGTCTGCCCCCCGCCGTCTCACCGTACCAGACCATCCGTCACCCACGAGCCCTGCCCTCGCCGAGCGATTCTACCCGCGCGCCGAGGACATCGTGATGACCGTTGCGGACATGCTCGGAGTCGGCATCGACACCTCGCCGCTCCTCGCGGCCCGGATATCGCCCCACGACGTGCCTGGCGACTGGTTCAAGGGACCATTCTGATCTCGAGGGCCCCGCTTCACACGAACCCCAACGCCGCGAGGCGTTGATTACGGCCTCCCGCCGTCGCGGCTAGAGGCCGTGGGGCCAGCGAATACCAAAACGCGACGCTGGTCATGGCTTGTGCACGTAGTCGGCGGGGACGTTCTTGAGCCGGTCGAGGTTCTTCTTCAGCCACGCAATCGTTTCAGCGATCACGTCGGCGACCGATCGCTTCGGCTCCCAGCCGAACTCGGTGCGGGCCTTCGTGCAGTCGAGCAGATACGCCGGATCCTGGGCCAGCCGTGGGGGCGTGGTTTCAACCGCGTCCTCGAAGCGGGCGCCGAGCTGCCGGCAGATCTCCTCGACGACCTCGCGGATCGTCTGGTTCTTGTCCGTGGCCAGGTGGTAGACGTCGCCGGAAATGCCGCGCCGGGCCACCTCCAGCGTGCCGCGGGAGACGTCGGCCATGTGGATGAACGACCGCACGCTGGTGCCGCCGCCTTCCAGTTTCAGTTTCTGCCCAGTGAGCACGCAGTAGACGGTCCTGGGGATGATGCGGTAGAGCGGCTGGCCTGGGCCGCAGACATTGGCCGCCCGCGTGAACGCCACCGGAAACCCGTAGGCCTTCTGGTAGGCCAGGAGGTTCATGTCGCAGGCCGCCTTCGATACGGCGTAGGGCGTGCTCGGGTTGAACGGGGCGGTTTCTTTCACGAGACCGCTTGTGCTCCCGTAGACCTCCGGCGTGGAGATCTGCACGAACTTCTTCAGAAAGTTCATGCGTCGCAAGCGGTCCACGAGTCGGGCGGTCGAGACCACGTTGGTCTGATACCAATGGTCGGGGTTGTCCCAGCTCTGCGCCACCATGCTCTGGGCGGCGAAGTTGACAATGTATTCCGGCTTCGCCTCGCGAACGACCGCCTCAATCCGATCGAGATCGCGGTTGAAGTCGAGGGCGTGGAACGTGAAGCGGTCGTGTGGGGCCCACGCATAGGGCAGCAGCGCCTCGTCGGGCTCCGGCGAGCGGCTGATGCCGATCACCTTCGCGCCGTCGGCGAGGGCCTCGGCCACGAACGTGGCGCCGGAGAACGAGTTGCTGCCGAGGACGACGAAGGTTTCGGGAGTCGCAGCCATGAGCGTCACTTGAGGTGGACAGCCTTCATCGTCTTGATGTTGGAATACCGCGTGTCGGTCATCGAGTCGGGCAGTTTCCCCGCCTTGAAGGCCTTGATCAGGTCTCGGGCACCGTCTTCGATCGTGTGCGTGGGCACGAACCCGAGCACCCGTTGGATCTTGTCGGAGTTGATGCGGTAGGAGCGGATGTCATCGGAGGGAGTGGTGATGATTTCGATCTCACCCTTTTCCGGCAGTTCCTCGCGGACCACCTTCCGCACCACCTCCGCCGTCTCGGCCACGCTGTAGTTCTGGTAGCCGGCGTTGAAGATCTGTCCGGCGATCTTTTCATCGGGCACGGTGAGCAGCAGGCAGTAGAGATCGACCATGTCGTGCATGTGCAGGTTGGGTCGCATCTGCACACCGCCGAACACCGTGATCTTGCCGTTGTTCACCGCATGGTTCGTGAGGATGTTGACCGTGAGATCAAGCCGCTGCCGCGGCGAGTAGCCGCAGATCGTGGCGGGGCGGACGGCCACGGTGGTGAACGTGGGCGACTGCTCGGCGAAGAGCAGCGGCTCGCACGCAGCCTTGTATTTGTTGTAGAGCGATACCGGGACGAGCGGGTGCTCTTCCGTGACCTGCGGCGAATCGCTCACGCCGTAGACACTCCCCGAGGAGGCGAAGATGAACCGCTGCACGCCCGCCTCCTTGGCCGCCTTCACGGTCGGACCGAAGGAATCCAGATTCACCGACTTCGAGAGGTCGGGATCGAGCTCGACGCTGGGGTCGTTGGAGATGCAGGCCAGATGAATCACGGCATCGGCTCCGCGGACGGCCTCCTTGACCGCCGCGGGGTCGCGGACGTCACCATGCTGGATCTCGAGATGCGGGTTGTCTCGAACCGCTGCGAGCGCCTCTTCGCCGTAGATGAAGAGGTCAAACACGCGAACGCGGTAGCCCTCCTCGAGGAGCCGTGGCACGAGCACCGCTCCCACGTAACCAGCCCCGCCGATCACGGCGACCGTGCCA
>Ga0114976_10001613_pt1 | contig 14140 bp, 15 predicted proteins | sample S_130805_EF_Meta_FD_87319 | JGI IMG/M metagenome (GOLD analysis project Ga0114976, IMG submission 87319) | Freshwater microbial communities from Lake Simoncouche, Canada to study carbon cycling - S_130805_EF_MetaG | ecosystem: Environmental > Aquatic > Freshwater > Lake | place: Lake...
CCGGTCGTGGTGACGCCCACCACCATTCTGATCGGTCCCGAGGGTGAAATCATTCGGCGTTGGGTTGGCGAGCCCGCGAGTTGGGCCGCGCTAGAGCGCCTGATTGAATCGAATCTGGCTTCGCGCGGGCAGAGTTAAGCGCCAGAACTTAGCGCCAGAACTTAGCGCCAGAACTTAGCGCCAGAACTTAGCGCCAGAACTTAGCGCCAGAGTTCGTGGCCCGGGCTTAGGTCACCCCGGCGGCATGGGCCTGCTGATCGGCGTGATAGCTGGAACGGACCAAGGCACCCACGGCCGCATGCTGAAAACCCAGCTCCCGGGCTTCCCGCTCAAACCGCTCGAACGTTTCGGGATGGACGTAGCGTCGCACCGGCAGATGATGGCCAGATGGGGCGAGATATTGGCCAATGGTAAGCATATCGATGGAATGAGCGCGCATGTCGCGCATCACCGCCAGGATTTCGTCGTCGGTCTCGCCCAGACCCACCATCAAACCGCTCTTGGTGGGGACGCCGGGATGGCGCTGTTTGAAGGTCTGCAGGAGGGCGAGTGAGTGGGCATAGTCCGAACCCGGGCGTGCCTCTCGATAGAGTCTGGGCACGGTTTCGAGATTGTGGTTCATGATGTCAGGCGGGGCCGCATCGAGGATCGAGAGCGCGCGCTCCATCCGGCCCCGAAAATCGGGAACCAACACTTCGATTCGCGTGTCCGGACTTGCTTCCCTGACCGCCCGGATGCAGTCAACAAAGTGTTGGGCGCCCCCATCGCGCAGGTCGTCGCGGTCGACCGAGGTGATCACCACATAGGACAGGCGGATCGCGGCGATGGTGCGAGCGAGGTTCGCGGGCTCCTGCGGATCGAGCGGATCGGGCCGGCCATGGCCGACATCGCAGAACGGGCAGCGCCGGGTGCATTTGTCGCCCATGATCATGAACGTCGCGGTGCCTTTTCCAAAGCATTCACTGATATTTGGGCAACTGGCCTCTTCACAGACCGTGTGGAGCCGGTTTTCGCGCAGGATCGTTTTGATTTCCTGGAACCTAGATGAAGCGGGCGCTAACTTGACGCGAATCCAGTCGGGCTTTTTCAGCGCCGGCACCGCTTCGACTTTGATCGGAATCCGCGCGGTCTTGGCCGCGCCTTTCTGCTTGAGCATGGGATCGATGACGATGTTGGCGGGTGCGGGTTCAGTCATCAGGATTGGGGTTTGAAGCTTGCATTTCGGGTTTCAGGAATGCGGGATCGCATTCGAGCGAGGATGCCACCATTTGGACAAAAGACCGAGCGAGCGCGCTCACGTTCAGGTCTTGCGGTGGGGTGGATGGGGTATGCAATGGGGTATGCAATTGGGCTTCTAGTGGGGCTTGCAAAGCGGTTTTCAGGTCGGTGACCCGCAAGTCGGCAAATCCGCAGGGATGAATACGCTCAAAGGGGCTGAGATCCATGGCGAGGTTGAGCGCGATACCGTGAAAGCTGCACCCCCGTGTGATTTTCAGCCCAAGGGCTGCGATTTTGGCCAACGCCAGGCCGTCCGGATAGCTTGAGTTCAGATACACCCCAGGCATCCCGGTTCGGCGCTGCGCCGCAACCCCATGGCCGGCAAGCCAATTGATTGTGGCCTGTTCAAGGCATTGAACCAGCGCACGAACCGAAAGTTGACGACGGGCCAGGTTCAACAGGACGTACACCACGGCCTGGCCCGGACCGTGATAGGTGACTTGCCCACCGCGTTCAACCCGGACAACCTCGGTGGGCTCGAGGCCCAGCAGGTGCTCGCTGCGCCCGGCGAGGCCGAGTGTAAATACCGGATCATGTTCAACCAGCCATAACTGATCCTCGGTATGGAACTCGCGCGCGGTGGTCCAGGCGCGCATGGCCTCCCAGGTTTCCAGGTAGGGACGCCGGCCCAGTTCGCGGATCGTAAGCGCCGCGCGCGCGCGCATCACGGGCGTATCAGAGCACGACCCGAACCATCGGGTGGCTACTCAGCGCACGATAAAGGGTATCGAGGTGCTCACGGCTGATCGCCTGAATGGTGGCGGTCAGACCCAGATAATTGCCGGCTCGGGATGGCCTCTGGACCAGAGTGGCCGGATCGAAGTCGGGGCAATGGGTACGGACAACTGCTGAGATCACGTCCGCAAAGTCCGCCACTGCAGGCCCCATGATTTTGATCGGAAATTCACACGGAAAGCTGAGCAGATCCGGCGTGCCGATCGTCTGCGTGGGCCCATGGGTTCGATCGACCGGCTTCATGCCTGCGTTTTGGCCCGCTGATAGCCGGCATGAAGGCGCTGGCCGATTGGGCCCGGTTTGCCAGCCTGGTCGCCATGGCCGACCGGGCGTCCGTCGAGTTGGGTGATCGGCAGGATCTCCTTAGTCGCCGAACTCATCAGGAGTTCGTCCGCCGATTCCACTTCGCTGCGCAGGATGGGGCGCACCGTAAAGGGAATCCCTTCAGCGTCACATAATTCGTTGATCAAACCGTAACGGATCCCTTCAAGAATCCGATGGTCCCGTGGCGGCGCCAGAACGGTGCTGTCGCGCACGACCCAGAGGTTGCTCGAGCTGCCTTCCGTGAGCATGCCGTCGCGGTACATCACGCATTCGACCGCGCCAGCATCCACCGCCGCCTGCCGCGCCAGAACGTTGCCGAGCAGCGCGACACTCTTGATATCGCAATGCAACCAGCGCTCGTCGGGCAGTGAGACGGCATGGGCTCCGCGGGATCGCAAGTCTTCACTCGGGAGTGTGAGTGGGCTGGTCATTGCAAAGACCGTCGGCGGCACTGCCGGGTCCGGAAACGCGTGATCCCGCTTGGCCACGCCGCGCGTGACCTGCAGGTAGACGAACTGATCAGACCATGGGTGTCGAGCCACCAGGGTTTCGATCAGGTTTGCCCATTGGTCGTCATCCAATGGATCCGTGATCCGAAGTTTGGCGAGCGATCGGCGCAAGCGAGCCCGATGCTCGGGCCACCGAAAAGGTACCCGCGCGTAGACCGGGACGACCTCGTACACGCCATCGCCAAAAATGAATCCACGGTCGAGCACCGAGACGGTCGCGGTCGCGAGTGGCACAAACGCGCCATTGAGCCAGCAGACCTGGTCATCAGCGGCCGTTGGGTTGAGGACGTTGGTCGGTGCGGGCAACATGGTTTGAAGTTCAGGGATAGGGATAGGGATAGGGATAAGGTAGGGGGCGGAAGCGACCTAGCGACTGCGCCACCACAAGCGGACCGAGTCCCATTGGCGGCCGACGAAGCCCGCGCTATCCACAGCCCCGAGTGCCACCATGGGCTGTTCGGCCAGCACCTGGTCGCCCAGCTTGACCCGCACGGTGCCGATTCGCTGACCGCGGGCGATGGGGGCGAGGAGCGGTTGCAGGCGTTCGATCTCGGCCCGAACCTGATCGGCCTGACCCTTGGGTACGCTGACCGTGATTTCGCGCTCGAACCCGCCGGTCACGCTGGAACTGCTTCCCTTCCAGACCTCATAGGTGCCGGCGGCTTTGCCCGAAGTGAATAGCCGAACCGCATCGAAACTTTGAAATCCCCAGTTCAGCAGCTTCTGGCTTTCGACGATGCGGGCTGATTCACTGGGTGCACCGATGACGACGGTCAGGAGCCGACGAGAAAACCCACCGGGCTGTTGTTCCCGCTTGGCCGAGGCAATCAGGCACCAGCCGGCGGCGTCGGTGTGCCCGGTTTTTAGTCCGTCAACGGTCGGGTCGAGCGTGAGTAAGCGGTTGCGGTTGGGCTGACGGATCCCGTTGTAGGCATATTCCCGTTTGGCGTAATAGGCGTAAAACTGAGGGAAATCCTCAATCAGACGCGTGGCCAATCGGGCCAGATCGGCAGCCGTGCTGTAGTGCTGGGGGTCGGGCAGGCCAGTGGCATTTCGAAACGAAGAAGCGGTCATGCCCAGGCGCTGGGCCTCGCGATTCATCCGTTGCGCAAAGACCGCTTCGCTCCCGGCGACGGCTTCTGCAAGTGCGATCGAGGCATCATTTCCTGATTGGACAATCATGCCGTTCAGCAACTCCTCCACGCTGGCCGGTTTGTTGGGCTCGATAAACATTCGAGAACCGATGGCCTTCCAGGCCGCCTCGGATACGGGGGGCCGGTGGTCCAGTTTGAGCGTACCGTCCCGAATCGCTGCGAAGCTCAAATAGGCCGTGAGCAATTTGGTCAACGATGCGGGGTCGACCCGTTGATCGGCCGACTCTGCGGCCAACACCTGACCGGAGGCCACGTCCAGCACGAGCCAGGACTTGGCTGCGATCGGCGGAACCGGGATGCTCGGGGGAAGCGGAGCTAAGCTCGCCGGTACCGCTGTGACGAGCAAAATCAGCGAAACCAGGAGGCGAAAGGGATTCCAGCGCATAGGGCCCGATTATAGGCCGGGCTCGGGCTGGCCCCAGGCTTGGCGCACAAGGCGCTTGATGACCGTTAATTTGCGGTGAAAAAAATGATCGGCTCCGGGAATCACCACAACCGGTAGTTCCTGGGGGCGGGCCCAGTCAAGCACGGTGCTCAGAGGCACCACCTCATCATTTTCACCATGAATCACCAGGGTATCGGCCGGCACCGGGTCGACGGTCCATTTCGAGGTTGCAGTGCCAACCAGAATGAGCCGATGCGCTGGCGTGTTTGCGGTGGTCAATCGAGTGGCCAATCGGGTCACGACCATTGAACCAAAGGAGAATCCGGCTAGAACCACAGATTGTCTAGGCAATGCGGCTAGTCCGGCGGATTCGTGTTGGGCCTGGTGCAAGACAGCGGCGAGGTCATCGACTTCGCCCTGCCCGTTGTCATGGACGCCTTCGGATGCGCGGACCCCTCGAAAATCGGGCAACCACACGGTGTAGCCTAGGGCGTGTAAGGTGCGCCCGAGGGTCTGAACCACTTTATTGTCGCGGTGCCCGCCAAATAGTGGATGTGGGTGGGCGACGATCGCAATGCCAGCGTTGGGTGCCGGTGCTTCATCGACCGTGCAGTCAATGCGGCCGGCCGGGCCTGCGACCACGACCCGGCGCGAGCTCGGTGTCATCCGTCGATCCGCAGGCGTTCGACGACCTTGCCCTGTTTCAGATGTGAGTCAATGATCTCGTCGACATCGTGTTGGTCGATAAAGGTGTACCAGACCGCATCTGGGTAGACCACGCAGACCGGGCCGGCATCACATCGATCGAGACATCCGGCCTGATTGATCCTGACTTTGCCGGGGCCGGAAAGACCGAGCGCTTTAACCCGGGCTTTGGCGTGTTGCCACATGGGGATGCTACCGCGATCGGCACAGCACGCGCGGCCATCGTCGCGTTGATTGATGCAAAAAAAAACGTGACGCTGAAAATGACTCACTGGGCGCTCGCTCTTCAAAGACAGGGTCCCGGAATCATAAACGCCTGCGCAGGCCCCAGATCAAAACCAGCGCGGGCCAGAGGCTGGCAATCCCATGTTGAAATCCCGCGACATTGCGCCAGGACCCCGTCGACCAGGCCATGGCTGCAGAATTTTGAAAGGCCAATTCCGGCTTGATGGGTCCGGTGACAAGCAGAGTTAAAACCGCGGCCATTAGGGCGCGCCGGCGCGCCCGCTCGCTGAGCGTCGATGCACCGAGTGCCAGGAGTGTGCCGCAGAGCAGACCGCCCAGAGCGCCGGCGGATGCCCAGTGATCGGTCGCACCCTCGGGCATCAGCGTGCCCACGAGGACACTTCGACCCGCGAGCGCGGTCAATACGATGAATCCGGCGATGACGGCGCGGGGAGCCGGGCTAAGGGTGCAGCGGGTCACGATCAACATCACGGCAACGAGCGCGGCGATGACCGTCAGTGATTCCAGCAGTGCGGCGGCGGTGAGTCCGGTTAATCCCGTGGTCAATCCGGTGGTCAGCCTGGTGGTCAGTCCAGCCAGCTCCGGCACGGGGTTCAGGGTGCCCAGATCGCTCCAGGGCAGTTGCAGTTCACCGGCGCCAAATAACCGTGATTGCGGGGCGAGCTGCGACAAGATCCAGGCGGCCAGGAGCAACCAGCCAGAATACGAGCCAGCTGCGAACCAACGCCCAAACCACGCATTGAGCCGGGCCTGGCCAATTAAACGGGGCGCCAGCAGCGCTCCTGACATTGCGCCGATGAGCGTTCCTGATCCGTTCGCCAACACATCAAGGCGGGAAGGAATGCGCGAGGGCAGCCAGCTCTGCAGGGCTTCCAGGCTCAGCGAGAGCGCAAAACCAGCCATGACCGTCCACAGGATGGATCGCCGGGCGCCCGCTGTTGGCCAAGTCGCCAGAGCGCCGAACAATCCGAAGGGAACGTAAGCCAGCACGTTCAACAGGACATCGGATAGGGTCCACCAACGGGGCCAGGGTTCAGTCAGAAAAGCCAGTGGGTCGAGACCTCGCGCCGTCCAGCTCGTGATCGGAAACAGCGACCCGATGGCGAGCGCCAAGATCCAGGCTGCCCAAGCCCCGGGCGCGATTGGCGATGGCCGGGTGGGCAAATGGCGGTCGATTAATCGCCTCACAGTCCGCACCTCATTCTGAACCCCAGTGTAGCGCTCATGCTGGCCCGCTATGATCGCGGATCCTTCTATTCAGGCATCCAGTGACCCCAATGACGCCAGTGCCTCCAGGCTTGCCTCCGTGCGTTGAGTCAAATCCTAGGAATGCTTCGGCTGAAGCCTTGGAGCGCGCATTGTGCAACCATCCGGCCCTTTGCAGGTGGGCGCTCGCCCAGGGGCAGGATCCGGCGCATGCGGGGCCGCTCGTCGAGTGGGTTGAGCAGACCGGATCGACCAACGCGGACTTGCTGAACCAACCCTTTAACCCCGATCCCGCGGCGCCTCGTGTCCTGGTCAGTCGGATTCAGACGGATGGGCGCGGCCGGATGGGACGACCCTGGACAACGGTTCCAGGTGCCTCGCTCGCGCTCTCGGTCGCGCTCGAGCGGCGGGTACCGAGTTCGAACTGGCAGGGCCTGTCAATCGCGGTTGGTGCCGTCCTGGTTAACCACCTCATCGAGTCAGAGGAAGCGCCCCCGTCGTTAAAATTGAAATGGCCCAATGACTTATGGATCGACGGGCGAAAAATTGGCGGCATTCTGATCGAAGTGCGCCGAAATTCAGGTGGTGCTCAGGATCGTCAGGTTGATCAGCGGATGGGCGAAAATACCCTGGTCGCCCCGATCGAACGGGTTGTGATTGGCGTGGGGCTGAACCGGTTTGAGCACCCCGCCCTCGCTGGCCTGGGGGTCCCTGCCGGAGCGCTCAATCGCGGGCCGGTTCCCGAACCTGTGGAAGATCCGGTTGATCTTGCGACCCAGGTCGTTGTGGCTATTTTGGATGCCAGCCTCCGACTGGAGACGCAGGGTCTGGCCGATCTGCTTCCACTTTGGCGCGCCCGCGATGCCTTGGCCGGATTGCCCATCCTTGTTCAGGACCCTCGCGGTGCCTCATGGTCGGGCATGGCGGCCGGGATCGATGACAGCGGCGCCCTGCAAGTTCACTGCGAAGGAACGCCACCGCAGATGCGTACGGTGATCGCGGGTGATGTGTCGGTGCGCCCTCAGGCGGCAGAACAGAGCCGAGTTGAGCTGAGTCATGCTGAACTGACTTACGATGTTCTGACGTATGGCTCCCTGATGTTTGAGCCGGTCTGGTCCGCGGTGGTTACTGGGCAGTATTCGAGTCGGGCGGTCCGGGTGGACGGATGGCAGCGCTACGTGATCCCGGGCGAGGACTACCCAGGTGCCGTCCTGAGCGCAGGGTCGTCCATGACGGCCGTCCTTTGGGAAGATGTCGGTGCCGAGGATCTGGCTCGTCTGGACGCGTTTGAAGGGGATCAGTACGAGCGCGTCCGCGTGTTTGTGGGCCCCGATTCAAGACCGGCCTGGATCTATGCCTGGCGCGGCGAGAGACCGTTGGCCACCACCCTTTGGGACCCGGACGTCTTTACGCAGCAGGGGGTGATGGCGCGGTTTCTCGCAAGCCACTTGGGTGCGGACCCCAACTAAACCGCACTAAGCCCCACTAAGCCGCACTAAGCCCCGGCGCGGACCCGTCCCAAGAGCGCCGTGGTGGAGCGGTCGTGGCAGAACGGGATCGACACAACAGCGCCACCTGCTGCAAGCACTTCCGGAGCCCCAACGATCGCGCCGACCGACCAGTCGCCGCCTTTGACCAGGATGTCAGGGCCGATCGCGCGAATGAGTTCGATGGGCGTATCCCCTTCAAACCAGGTGACCAGGTCGACCGATTCCAGTGCGCTGATGACCGCGAGGCGGTCGACCAGTGAGTTGATGGGGCGGTCCGCACCTTTGCCCAGCCGGCGAACCGACGCATCGTCATTCAGGGCAACGATCAGGCTTGCGCCGAGCGCTCGTGCCTGCGCGAGATAAGTCACATGGCCCCGGTGCAACAGGTCGAAGACGCCGTTGGTAAAAACGCGGGGTCGCGGTAATGCCTGGAGGGCACCGACGAGGTTCGTGGCCGAATGGAGTTTGTGCTCGTGTGAAGGCGTGCCCGCGGCGGCAGCGAGGCGCTCCGGCGCTAAAGGTCCGGCGATGCGATCCGGCGCGATCATCCCGCCGTTGGGGTGCCCGTGGGAACTAGCGCACCCGCGGCGAGGCTGGCGAGGAGTTCTTTGCGGTAACGGTTCAGGGCCGTTGCGTTCTCAAAAGGGCGACCAAAAAGTAACGATAGGTTATGCAGAATCCGATCGACGACCTTGCCTTCCCAGACCGCATCAAACCGGATTTGCTCGTCTAGCCAGCGCTCGAGCCAGCCCGGCTCCGGTAGTCGACTTTGGACGGTGTCATTGGGGAACAGCGACTGGTTGACATGCAGGTTGGTGGGATGCAGTGCCTGCGCAGTGCGGCGCGCCGAGGCCATCAAGACCCCAACTTTCGCAAAAGCTGCGCGGGCGCTGTCGCCGACATCGACCAGGGCCTTGCGCATGTACTGAAGGTATGCGCCTCCATGGCGGGCTTCGTCGCGCGAAATAATGTCGTAGATGGCGCGGATCACCGGTTCGGTATGCCATTCGGCCGCTCTTCGATACCAGTGATTCAACCGGATTTCGCCGCAGAAATGCAACATCAGGGTTTCGAGCGGAGGCGCTGGATCGAACTCGAACCGAACGGCGTGCAACTCAGCTTCGGTGGGCATCAAATCCGGACAGAAACGACGAAGGTATTCCATCAGGACCAACGAATGTTTTTGCTCTTCGTAAAACCAAACCGACATAAACGCAGAAAAGTCGCTGTCATGGCGGTTGTCACGAAGGAACATTTCGGTGGCAGGCAACGCGGCCCATTCGGTGATGGCGTTCCACTTGATGGTCTGGGCTTGTTCTGATGACAGCTTGGAGGCATCGAACTGATCCCATGGCACATCGTCATCCATGCTCCAACGCACGCGCTCAAAGGATTTGAACAAATCTGGGTAAAGCATGACTGTGGGCCGTCTACGTTGGGATGGATTAAGGCACTCTAAGGATAACAGGGTGGAATCGGCGCCGCCCCCGCCCGACGCAGCCGTCGCATCACGGGCCCGATCAACGGGAGGTGTTCGTAGAACTCGGCTGCGGCATCCCAGTAGTCGCGGTGCAGGCAGACCCGGCCATCCGGCGCAAACACCAGACGGGTGGCCCCATGGATACGTTGATCAGGGTCGCCGGGGCGCTGCAGCCAGGTATTGCGGAAGCGAAACCGAAAATCCCAGGTCAGCATCGCTTCGTCGGCATCGCCTAAGGCGGTGAGCACCTCGAAGCGGGGATTTTCAAGCCGTTCGAACATGTGCTGGAAGATTTGTTTGATCGGGGCAATTCCGCGGACCGCATTGAAAGGATCCACAAATTCGGCATCGTCGCAATAGTGGTCGGCGAGCTGAGGGATATCCGCCGGCGAGATTGTGCTGAATAGACGCACGATTCGCTGGATCGGGATCACGGGATGGTCCCTTGGGTCCCTTCGGTGCGATAGGGGTTTCATGTCATCCTCGATCCAAGGACGGTTACATGCCCGTGGTGCGGCGAATCACCGCAAACCAGCAGCGAATCGGGAGCAAACGCAAAAACTTCAGCACGCCCGTGAAACGGCGGGGGAAGTGAATATTGAACTGCCCAGCGCTGATACCCGCCAAAATCCTGATCGCGGCTTCGTCCGCGCTGATCAGTGCCGGCATCGTGAACGTATTGGTCGCGGTGGCGGGCGTATCGACAAACCCCGGATTGACCACGGACACCCCAATGCCGCGGGGATGGAGGTCGATCCAGAGGGTTTCGGCTAAGTGGTTCAGAGCGGCCTTGGTTTGGCCGTAGGCAAGCGCTTTGGGCATGCCTCCCCAACCTGCCACGCTGGCCGTCAAGACCAATTGTCCTCGGCCTTGATCCAGCAAGACCGGCAAGACTGCGGCGAGCAGGTTGAGGGCGCCAATTTGATTGATTTCGATCGTACGGCGGGCTGCCGCGAGGTCAAAATTGTCGGCGCGCATCGGGACCCAGAGCGCGGCGAGCCAGACCACGACGTCGACCCCACCCCAGGCCGCAACGATGGCGTCACGGGCTGCCGCGAGGGCGCCTGCGTTCGTTACATCGAGTGGCAGGACCAGAGCATCGACCGGGCGTTGATTTGGGCCGCCCCCGACCTCGTCGAGGACGTCGTGCAAGGATTGTTCGCGGCGAGCTGAGACGGCAATCCGGGCGCCACGACGGGCGAGTTCGCGAGCGAGTGCTGCGCCGATGCCGCTGGAGGCGCCAACTAGCCAGACTCGCTGGTCCCGCCACTCGTTGACGGGGGGGTTCAGAGGTGCAAACAGTCCGTTAAGCAACATGGGTCTGTCTCGCAAGCACGACTTGTGGTTCGGGCGGGATCAGGCCAAGCATCGCACACGCCAGGAGTTTGAGGCCGCAGGGCACCGCCGCGTAGACGAGTGAGAGGGCGATCTCGCCCCCGGCTTGTCCCGGTTGGTAGCCGGACAGCTCGAGCAACGGCAATGCGACGCCTGCGGCAATGGCGAGGGTTGCCTTGGTCGCAAGGTTCCATAGCCCAACATAGGCGCCGCTAGCCGGACCGCGATCGCCATGGTCGGCAATCACCTGGGCCAGTAGTGCGCCCGGGACGGCCAGATCGGCGCCGAGTGCGAAACCCGTCACAAAACAGACCGCACCAAACGCCCAGATATCACCCGAACTGAGACCGAGCGCCCAGGCGAAGCCCGCAACGGAGAGTCCCATTCCGGCGAGCCAGGCGAGGCGCAGACCAATATGGCGGGCGATCACAACCCAGATCGGCATGCCCAGTGCACCAGCCAAAAAATAGGTCGCCAAAAAAACTGGGGTCACTTCTTCGGCGTGCAGCACGTCGCGCACAAAAAACAAGAGGAGCGTTGCGGGAATCGCGGCGGCCACGCCATTCGTGACAAAGATAACCAGCAGGCGCAGAAATGCAGGGTTACTGCGCACCCTTGCCCAGTGCCCAGGGGCTTCGCTGGGTGTCATTGGCGCGGGGGTTGCGCGCATGAGCAGCAGACCAGCCACGATGGTGGCGCTCACAAAAATGATTCCCAGGGCATCGCGTTGGGTTGGATCGAGAAATGCCGTTGCCACCAGGACCCCCGCCAGCCCAAACCCCTCGCGCCAAGCGGTGACCCGCGTTCGCGACGCGGCATTTTCGCCGAGGTCCGTTCCCCACGCCTGGTAGGCGATCGACGCCAAGCTGTAAGCGATATAGGTCGCAATCGACCAGAGGCCAAGCCAGAGTGCAAGATTGGCACCCACCGCGGCGCTCGGCGGGTGTAACAAGGCCCAGAAGCCTGCCGCGAGCACTGGCAGGGCTGCAAGAATCCAGCGGCGGTGAACGAAACGCCGTTGCCTTGCCAGCCATAGACCGATCAACGGATCCGCAGCGGCGTCGACGCATCGGGCGCCAAAAAGCACCCCGCCCACGAGCGAGAGCGCCAATCCCGCGCTGCCGTACAAGGCGGGCAGGACGACAAAGAGCGGGAGTTCAAGCAGGGCCAGCGGCATGCGCAACGCGCCATAGCAGACGAGCGCAAAGGCCGACAGCCCGGCCGTCGGCACCCCACTCTCCGACGGGGAATTTGTTGTTGGCGAAGGATTATCGATGGGTGAGGACAAACTGAATCACGTCGGTATCGCCGGTCCGAAAGCCGGCTTCGCAATACGATAAATAGAAACGCCACATCCGGACGAATCGATCATCAAACCCCAGCGCCGGTAGCGAGTCCAGACAGCCGAGAAACCGTTGGTGCCAGAGGGCCATCGTTTTGCCGTAGTCGGCCCCGAAGGCATGCCGCTCGACGACCTGCAACCCGGCCCGGGCCGCTTCGCGCTCAAAGACCGAGGGCGAAGGCAGCATCCCACCAGGGAAGATGTGCGTCTGGATGAAGTCCATCGTGCTTCGGTAGCGCTGAAAACGATCGTCATGAATGGTGATCGTCTGCACCACGGCGCGCCCACCCGGGGCAAGCAATCGGGCGACGGCCGCAAACCAGGTTGCCCACCAGCGTTCACCCACCGCTTCGAACATTTCGATCGAGACAATCGCATCGAATTGCCCCTTGGTGTCGCGATAGTCTTGCAGGCGCAGATCCGCTTTGGCATCCAGGCCGACCTTGCGCAGGCGGGACTGCGCCCACGCATGCTGTTCGCGTGAGAGGGTAAGGCCAGTGACATGGTGGCCGGCGCGGGCGGCTGTTTCGGCGAACCCACCCCAGCCGCAACCGATTTCGAGGAGCCGTGCCCCGCGGGCAGCTGCGGTACGTTCGAGTGCGAGCGCATATTTCGCCCGTTGCGCGTCGGCCAGGCTGCGATCGGCCTCGCCCTGAAAACAAGCGCTCGAATAGGTCATGGTTTCGTCGAGCCAAAGCGCATAAAACGCATTGCCCAAGTCATAGTGAGCGGCAATATTGCGCCGCGACCCCGCCAGCGAGTTGTCGCGCAGGATGAGATGGCGTAGCCGATCCAGCAGTTGGCCAAACCAGGTGCCAAAGACGGCAGATTCGAGCACGCTGCGGTTGAGCGAGGCGAGCATGATCAAGCCGGTGAGATTGTCGGTGGTCCATTCACCATCGATCCACGCTTGCGCGAAACCCACATCGCCGCGCCGCATCAGGGCTGTGATTGGATTCCACGAGGCGAGTTGGAGCGACACTTGCGGTTCCCCGCCGGGGCCAAAATCTTGCACCCGACCCTGTGGATCAATCAGGCGGAGCCTTCCCGTATGCAACTGCGCCAGCATGCGCGTCAGGGCCATGGCTGCGACCGGCAGTCGCGCGGGCGTCTGGGGAATGGAGACAGACCGCACGTGGCCCGGCTGCATCGGATCAATCGAGGACATCAGGACGGGCTCCGGGTAATCAAGGTCGAGGGCGGGATAGGCTTTGAAAAGAACGGGACCCGACGGCGCCACAGCGCGAAGGCCTGTGCGTGGATACGGGCGATTACGCCCAGGGTAAAGAGCGGGTATCGCAGCAAGGCGCGGCGCGCCGACGCGTGGTCAAGAGCCTCGGGCGTTCCTGACAGGCTGGTCCGCAGGAGCGCCTGGCCGACGCCATTGTCGAGATCAATTCGGGCGACCCAGCGGTCGTGGCGTCCATGAAATCGAAAGCGATAGCGACCTTCAATTGCTGCAAACGGGGAGACGTGGAAGGCCTTGCGCGCACTCAACTCCACGCCGCCGCGCAGCGGCTCGCCACGCTGATGCAAAAGGTAGCCGTGGCGCTCGCCAAAGGTGTTGTGCACCTCGGCTAGGATCGCGATTCGCTGGCCGGCCGCGTTATGGCAATGCCAGAAGCTGACCGGCTTAAAGCTGTAGCCAAATACTCGGGGAAAGGTGTCGAGCCAGACGGGTCCGTCTGCAACCAAGTCAGACTCCGCCAGCCGTTCGCGAATCCAGACCTGACAAGGCGTTCGACCATCGCCATGGTCGGATTCATAAAACGACAAGGGCGCGGCACGATTCAGTCCGAAGAGACGGGTACCTGACCGCACCTGACCGAGCCGGTGAATGGGCACCCGAATAAAAAATGCGGGGTAGTTAAAGGCGTGGACGACCGGCGACAAGCGGGTATGGCGAACTTCCCCAAACGCGATTTGTAAACCAGCGATTTGTAAACCAGCG
>Ga0114976_10001614_pt1 | contig 14133 bp, 11 predicted proteins | sample S_130805_EF_Meta_FD_87319 | JGI IMG/M metagenome (GOLD analysis project Ga0114976, IMG submission 87319) | Freshwater microbial communities from Lake Simoncouche, Canada to study carbon cycling - S_130805_EF_MetaG | ecosystem: Environmental > Aquatic > Freshwater > Lake | place: Lake...
CTGACCCACGCGGCATCGATCTCAGCCTGGAGGGCCGTCGTCGGCGCGGCGCCGTACAGTTCGGCCAATCCGTCACCATCCGCGAACTCGAAATCGTGGTTGTGGTAGAGCAACACCAGATCGCTTTCGGCCAATTTTGCCCCAATCGGCGCAAGTCGCTCGCCAAATTTTGCCCATCCCTCGGCGTAAACGTCGGGTCCCACGTGGGGAACGATCACGTACTTGAAACCAATTGTCTTGGCATCCGCAATCACTTGATCCAGATTGTTTTCCAGTTCACCCAGGCCGATGTGGGCACCACTGGCCTTCAGGCCGCTCTGAAGCGAAGCTACGCCCGCCTCCTGGAGGTGGGCGGCCCAAGCGTCGGCGGATTCCCCGTAAAAGCCGGCGAGCTCAACGTATTCGATGCCCATCTTGCGGATGGCGCGAAGCGTTCCGCGAACGTCTTCGGCGAGTTGATCTCGAAGGGTGTAGAGCTGTACTGAGACACGCATGGTGACCCAGATTATGGCCTCTAGGGATTACCGGCAGTATCCCCGGAGGGGGTCCCGTTGGTGGCTGATCCAGAATTTTGCCCGGTCGTCGTGGTGGCGACCGGAGGCGTATCATCACCTCCCGTTGAGGGCGGGGTTCCGGCGGACGTTTCGGGCCATTCCTGGGCGAGCAGGGCGTCGGCGAGGGCTTCGGCGCCCGGATGGGCTTCCGACCAGCCCGGGGTCTCCGTCACGGATAATCGGGCGCGATCCACGGTGCCGAGGTGGACAATCTGCCCCCCTTTCTCCGTGCGAACCGAGACCGCATTCGCGCCCGCTACCCGGCGAAGCACCGCTCGGGCAATCTCGGCGGCAACCACCCGCTGGGCATCTTCCGGACGAACCCGGATGGTCAGCGAAATGTCTCGATTTCGCGGATCTTGCCAGGCGTGCAGGAGGACAATCCCGGTCGGGATCTCTCCCGCGATCGAGGCCGCAAGTTTTCGGTCCTCCTCCGCCACCGGGGAGCTACCGCCTTCCGTGACATTTGGCAATTCCGTCACTTTGAGGCCGGGCTCGGTGATCGCAGCCGAAACCGGCACACTGGCTCGGGCTAACTTCGCCGGCGGCTCTTGGCGCTGACCGGCCATGTAGGCCCCAGCCCCGATGAGCAGCGCGATGACCGCCATCACCACCCAGGGCATCCAAGGGTACGGGGACGCCGGCGGGAGCGCAATCTGCTGAGCCGCCGTGGCCGCCTCCCGCTCTTTGATGCGCTGTTGAACGTAGGTCAGCTTCTGTTGGTCTTGGGTTGAACCAGGGTTGAGGTCCAGGGCGAGTTCGTACCACTGAGCGGCCTGACCCAAGTCCCCTTGTTCGGCATAGATGTCGCCAATCAATGTGTGAGCGTCGGGATCATCCGGCGAGCGCTTCAGTAGCGATAGACACTGGTCGATAGCGGCGCGGTAGTCGCTGCGCATGCGTAGCAGGTTGGCCCGGGCCAGATCCGCGCCATTTTGTTCGGCAATCTGCGCGATCCGATTCTCTTCGCTTAACCCACTCTCGTTCATGTCGCTCATAAAATTTTCACTGGAACCGCCCTTTGGTTCCGCCAAGGCATCCAGGAGCCCCTTTGTTAGGCAACGCCTGTACTTCCGAATCCCCCGCCGCCACGTTCCGTGTCGTCCAGAGATTCCATTACTAGCCAGTCGGCCCGCATCACGGGGCAGATGACCAGTTGCGCGACGCGCTCGCCTTGCCCAAGTTTGACGACCGAATCCCCTAAATTGATCAAAAGAACTTTAATTTCTCCTCGGTAATCGGAGTCAATCGTACCGGGCGTGTTCACCATCGAGATGCCGTGGCGCACCGCCAGGCCCGATCGTGGACGCACCTGCCCCTCAAATCCCGCCGGGATGGCCACGTGAATTCCCGTGCCAACCAGTTTCCGTTCGCCGGGCGCGAGCTCAACCGGCTCCGTGCTCACCAGATCCATGCCCGCCGAGCCTTCGGTCTGGTAGCGGGGTAGCGAAGCACCGTCGGCCACCACGACCGGAATGGAAATCTCGCGAATCATGCGCCAAAGTATAGGCAATGGTCGGCTCGGTGACGGTGGAACCGCTGGGAGAATTCGCCTACATTGTGCGGGGCCTCGCCGAGCCGTGGCGTTGGACCGTGAACCACCCAGCCGTGGTAGAGGTCGCTCCGACTAGCGAATGCCTGGCCGTGATCGTAACGGAACCCTTTGATGTCAAGGATCATTTGATCCGCCTGGACCTTACGTTGACCGCCCGCACGGTCACAGTGCCGGTGATCTACGACGGAGCCGATCTGATCGAGTTGTCTGACCGGCTAAATGCCGACGTGGCGGCAATCCATCAAGGGGGCAGGTACGAATGCGACTTTTTGGGCTTTCTCCCCGGATTCCCTTATTTGAGTGGGCTGCCGGAAGTACTCGCCGGACTTCCGCGCCGATCCACGCCGCGCGCGAATGTTCCGGCGGGATCCGTCGCCATCGCCGGAGCCCGGTGCGGGATCTACCCTCAATCATCGCCGGGAGGCTGGTGGCTGCTGGGGCATACGCCTATCGAAATCTGCGACCCGGGGCGTGATTTTTTCTTCATCCACCCGGGGGATGAGGTCATTTTCGAGGCGATCCGATGAAAACGATCGATCTGAATGTGGATATTGGCGAAGGCTTCCCCTGGGATCGTGACCTTTTGGAGATTGCCACCAGCGCCAATATTTGCATTGGCGGCTACGCGGGCTCCCGCGAACTATGCCTTGCCACGGCGCGGATCGCCCGGGATCGAGGTCTGGCGGTGGGCGCCCACGTTGGCTACGCGGACCCGGATGGCTTTGGACGGCGGCCTATCCGCGAGGCTGGAACCGAGGCGGCCAACGCGATGGAGGTGATCGCCCGTGAGATCGCCTCCGATTTTCAGCCGGACTACATAAAACCGCACGGGGCCTTTTACAATGAAACGGCGGCTGGTCTCGAGATGCCGCGATTGCGCCGAATGCTGTCGTTGTGGCCGGTACCGCTCTTAGGCTTACCGGGGTCGGCCCACGATCCCGATAGTAGGATCGAACCTGATGGTGAGCACCCGATGTCCTCCCGATTCCTGCGGGAGGGGTTTGCTGATCGCAAGTACGGAGCCGATGGCCGGTTGCTTCCTCGCTCAGTTGCGGGGGCCGTATTGACCAATCTCAGCGAGATTTGCGACCAAGCCATTCGACTGGCCGAGTCGGTGGATTCAATTTGCATTCACGGCGACCACGACGGCTGCGTCGCGAGGGCGGAAGCCGTTCGGCGAGCGCTGGAGGAGGCCCAATTCTCGGTTCAACGGATGGTTTGAGGCTGGACCGTCGCTTCGGCGTGGTCGAGCGCGTTCGGCTGCCGCGATCGGGTCGACGCCGGTTTGGGGTTCCGGATGGTGGGGCATTCGACGTGGATTCGTTCCGGCTAGCCAACGCCGCCACCGGAAACAATGACGATGCCATGGCGTACGAACTCTCGCTCGCTTCCGCTGAATTGACCGTCTTGGAGCCCGGCTGGGTGGCGGTGGTGGGTGCATCGGCAAAAGTTGTTGTTGCGAGTCAGGAGGGCGAATCCAGTGCCATCTGGCCGGTGCAAAGAGGGGACCGGATGACGATTAATCCTCCGACGGGCGGGGCGAGGGTCTATGTCCAGTGGGGATCGGCGGGGCGCCTCGGAAGGTTGGCGCCGGTTCCCCGCTCGTCCGAAATTCTCGTTACACCCGGCCCCGACTATTCGATGAGAGATTGGCCATTGCCTCCGAAGGTGAAAATATCGCGAACATTGAACCGGGTGGGAGTTCGGTCCGAGCCCGTCGCGGCGTTACGGCACACCCTTGAAGTTTCCAGCCGCCCCCACGTGACCGGCTCGGTCCAAGTAACGCCGGCAGGAGAACTGATCTTCATCGGTCCCGACGGCCCGGTGACCGGCGGCTATCCCCAACCTTGGGTGGTGGCCCGAGCGTGTTTACCGATCCTTGGCCAAGCGGCTCCCGGGGCCGAAATTGAAGTGAAACTCATCACGCGGGAAGAGGCTCGCGAACGCTGGCACGACCACGAATTAGGCGTCACGAAACGACTACGAGAGTTACGATTGGGGGCCGGAGTTCACCGCGATTGACCCGTATGATGCTCGTTCCCGGTCTCGAACCGGCCCGGACGGCGTAATTTATCGATAAATCGCAGTGACAACGGGCAAAGTTCTTAGTAGAATGAATGTCCCTCGATGTTGAGCCGGTTAGTATTGTCCATTGGTGCCGTATGTTTGGCCGCGTTGTCGTTGGCCGACGTAACGATCCGTTTTACGGTTTGGGACGGCGATGAGGCTTCCAAAGTCCTGAAGGAAGAGATCGGCCGGTTTGAAAAGGCCAACCCCGGGATCAAGGTCAAGTACGAGCGTAACGACTACGCAACCTACTTTGAGAAGTTGCTGACTCAGTTTGCGGCGGGCGTTGCCCCCGACGTCGCGATGATGGACCCGAACAACTTTCAACGGTTCAGCAAGCGCGGCGCAGTTCTTCCTCTCAACCCATTTTTCAACACCGCGGTAGACAAGGTTTCGCCGCCGTTCGACATCAACGGCTACTATCCCAGCATCGTAAAAGCGCACTCCCTGGACGGGAATGTTTACGTGCTTCCCCGCGACATCGCGCCGATGTCGATCATTTATTACAACAAGCGACTTCTGCGCGAAATTGGCCTGGAAAAGCCACCCGAAGATTGGACCTGGGACTACGTTCCGCACGCCGAAAAGGGCAACTCTGACTTCCTGACCCTGCTGAAGAACCTTCAAAAGAAGCGAGCCGACGGCAAAGTCACCGGATGGGGCTACGTTCCAGGATGGCAGGACCTCCTCACCGACTGGGCGGTTTATTCCACCGGCGCTTACTACTGTGACGACGCCGCGAATCCGACGAAGGTCTACTTTGACGACCCCCGCGTCATCAAGGCATTCCAATTTTCTGCCGATTTGACCCTCAAGGACAAGCTTGCTCCGAGCAGTTTTGACCAGGCGGGCACCAACGCGCGCCAGATGTTCACCCAGCAGAAGGTGGCGATGTACCACACCGGAATCTGGGATACACCGCAGTTGCGGACCGAAATTCCCCCGGTGAGTAAGGGCGGATTTGAGTGGGATATTGCGATGGCTCCGGCCTGGGCGGGCGGCATTCGCAGCTACCCAACCGGTGGTTCGGGCTACTCCATCATGGCGAAGACGGCCCACCCCAAGGAGGCCTGGCTTCTAACGCAGTGGATGGCCGGTGGTCCCGGAATGTTGGCGATGGCCAAAGCCGGTATCGCTCAGCCCGCCATTAAAAAGATCGCCTTGCAGGAGCCCTGGATTCCTGGACCGAACACTCCCGCTGATCAGCAGGTGCCGCAGAATCGGATCATCACCGATACGTCGGAACCGTTCGTCAAATTTGCTCCCACCGGCCTGCTCTGGAGCGAGATCAACACGATCGCGCGTCAACCCGCCGGCACGATTTACACCGGCGACGCCAAGGCTGCCGACGTCTTACCGCGATCCAACAAAATCGCCCAAGACCGCCTGGATACCTTGCTCAAGGAACAGAATCTGCCCGAGTTCAACTGGATGGTCGGTGGCGCCGTTGGGCTCCTCCTGTCCGCCGTCCTGATTGGGTGGGTTTATTGGCCAGAACGCGGCATCAAGCGCACCTTACGGCAGAAGCAGGAGAACCGTGCCGGATACATTTTCATCCTCCCGTGGCTGATTGGTGTCGTGGTTTTCACTGCTGGTCCTATGATCTTCTCGCTGCTCATGAGCGTGTCGGAGTGGGATATCATCCGGCCTGCGCGTTTCCGCGGCCTGGGCAACTACCAGGAGATGGCGAGCGTCGACCCCACGTTCTGGACGTCATTACGCGTCACGCTGGTTTACACGCTGGTCTCGGTGCCCATCGGGATGGTTATTGCGCTCTCGTTGGCGCTGCTGCTCAACCTTAAGGTGAAGGGCATCGCCATCTGGCGAACCTGCTACTACATCCCCGCAATGGCCTCGCCGATCGCCGGATCACTGATTTGGCTCAAGCTGTTCCAGCCGGAAGGCGGACTGCTAAATGCAGTCTTGTTCGGAGCGGATGGCAAGAGCGGCATTCCGTTCATGCGCGATGTTTTTGCACCGTTGATCGGGGCTAACGGTCAGATCAACTGGTTGCAGAATGAGAAAACCGCGCTCGGAAGCTTCATCTTTATGAGCGTGTTTGGCGCGGGTGGCGGAATGGTCATCCTACTGGCGGCGCTGCAAGGGGTACCTCAGTACTACTACGAAGCCGCCACCCTTGACGGGGCCGGACCTTGGCGACGGTTCCGCAACGTGACGGTTCCCCTTATCAGTCCCTCGTTGTTCTTCACCATGATCACCGGGTTCATCGGAACATTCCAGGTGTTTAGCAACGCGTACCAGATGACGCAGGGTGGACCGAACAATGCGACGATGTTCCTGGTATTGCATACCTACAACAACGCCTTTAAACTTCTTCGGATGGGCTACGCCGCCTCGCTGGCATGGGTCCTGTTCGGCGTCATTTTGATCTTTACCGTGATTCAACTCCAAAGCAACCGATTCGTCCACTACGAAGGAAGTGAAAGATAATGGCGACCGTACCCGTCGATCTCACCCACGCCGCCGCGAAAAAATCGGCCGACAAGGCTCAATTTGCGGAGCGTTTCAGCCGGGGTTCGGCCCTGCTAACGCTGTTTGTTGGGTCGGTGGTGTTCCTCATCCCCTTCTACGTGATGTTGGCCATCGCCTTCAAAACGGAAAGCGAGCTGGGCAAGACCGACATCTGGTCGTGGCCGAAAAACCCGACCTTCGAGAACTTCCAATACGTCATCACGAACCCCAACGTGTCGTTCTCGCTCTTCCTGCGAAACACCATTTTCATCTCGACGTTCACCACGCTGGGCGTTCTGCTGAGTTCAAGCCTGGTCGCCTACGCGTTCGCCCGGCTTAAGTTTGCGGGCCGCGATCGGCTATTCCTCTTGCTCTTGGCCACCATGATGCTTCCCGGCATCGTGACCATGATTCCCACCTACGTGCTTTTCGCCAAGTTGGGATGGGTCAACTCATTCCGACCCTTGATCATCCCCGCCTTTTTCGGCGGCGGCGCGTTCAATATCTTCTTGCTTCGACAGTTCTACTTGGGGATTCCCCGGGAATTGGATGAAGCCGCCTTCCTCGATGGCGCTTCTTACTTCACGATCTTCTCGCGCATCATCATGCCGCTCTCCGGGCCGGTACTCGCGGTGGTCGGCATGTTCACGTTCTTCGGCACTTGGAAGGACTTCAACGGTCCGCTTCTGTATCTGAACGACCCCGAACTTCAGACCAACGAGTTGGGACTGTCCACCTACAATGCGCTTCAGGCGTCCAAGTGGCACCTCATCATGGCCGGCTCGGTCTTGGTAATGATCCCGATCGTGATCCTGTTCTTCATCGGTCAGCGGTACTTCATCAAGGGCATCGTCATGACCGGCGGCAAATAGCCCGTCCTTAGGTCGCGAGCATCGTTCGAATGGTCTCGCTAACCGTAAAGACGGCCTTTTCGCAGACCGGCAGTGAGTCGGATTCAGCGAACAGATGAATTTGTGGCTCCAGCGAGTCTGGAGCCACGTAAACTTCGGCCCCGTCCGTCACCAGTCGCAGGCCGTCCACCGATGCGGAGACGGTCGCGTTGGGCCAAGACTCCGACAGGCGTCGCATGACTTCCCCTTTCCGATCCCACGGCACGGCAACGCCGCCATACCAGGTCGGAAACTCGGGGAGATCCCGGGCGATTTCGTGCAGGGAGACCCGGCGACGACGAAGCGCCGTCACCACTTCGCCAAACGCAAAGGCGGCGTCAAACCCGGGGTGGAACCGCGGGAAAATGAATCCGCCGGTACCATCCCCGGCGACCGCAATGCCCGGAGATTCAGCCTCTTCCTCCAGGGATCGCAGGTCCATGCGGGCGGTTTGCACGCGGAGTCCCTGACGGGTCAGATGCTCAGCCAATCGACGCGGGGCGGTGGCCGGTAGAACCACCCCCGTCTCCCGTCGCAAGGGTAGCACCAGCTCAATGAAGAGCCCCAACAAACTGATTCCTTCGTGCGGTTGCCCCAACTGATCCACCAACAGGAGGCGTTCTCCATCCTGGAGGAAAAGCACGCCCAGGTCGTAATCCAACGTACGCACGACGTGTTTGAGGTTTTCGGTGTGCTCGGCAATCTCTTCCCGAGTCCGGGGGGCACGGCGGGCGTCGGAAAAGCCGTTGATGGCGATGCTGTCGATGCCCATCCGATCGAGCATGGCGGGCAGGGTATTCGCCAGTGGGCCATACCCGTAGTCGCAAACCACCCGAAGGCGCGAGACCACATCCACCTCGGTGATGTTCCGGAAGTAGTCCTCGGTGTACTCCTCGGCGGCCCGGCTGGCAAATTGAATCTGGCCCAGATCATCCGAATCGATCCGCTTGAATTCCTCGCGGTGGTACGTCGATTCGACCTTTCGCATCACGTCGTGCGGCAGATACTCTCCGCCGGCACCGAACATCTCAATGACGGTGACGCGCCGGTTGGAGGGCAATTTTCGGACGTTGATCAGTCCGGAAGCCGCCCCCGCCCGCATGAAGTGGCGCGCCACCGGAACGGGCGCACTCCGAAGGTCCAAGACGTCGCATCCCACGCTCAAGAGCGATGAGATGATCGCCCGCTTGATCATGCGTGAGCTGCGGGTGCCGTCTCGGCTGGTGACGATTCGGGAGCCGTTCGGGAAATAGCTACCGAAGGCATTCCCAAGTCGGCAAGCAATGTCGGGCGTGATCTCCACGTTGCTGACCCCCGCCAATCCCAAATCCCGAAACAGTGAGCCTCGCCACCGGGCGGCATAGACGAGCGAACTCGTGACCACGCCGCCGCGCTCCACGACTTTATCGGGCCAGACTTTCACGTTCGGACGGACCGTCGCCCCCACGTCGAGAGTCGCCCGATCACCGATGACCGCGCCCAGATGCACCCGGGCATCCTTTTTCACGTTTGCTCGGGCCGCGACGACAGCGCCGTCAATTTCCGCTCCCGCCCCCACGTACACGCTCTCCCAGAGCACCGACTGCTGAACCACCGCATCCTCTTCGATCAAGCAGTTGTCGCCAATGATCGCGTAAGGCCCGACGGTTGCATTGCGCTTCACCTTGACGTTTCGACCGAGAATGACCGGCTCTTTGATGATCGCGCTCTCATCGATTCGACAATGGGTTGCCGACGGCATTTCGGCCCGGTTGCAGAAGTCCGGGAGCTTTACCTTGGCGTCCAGCAGGTCGTTCTGAACTTGCCGGTATTGCTCGAGCGTGCCGACGTCGGCCCAGTAGCCGTCCATGACGTACCCAAAGATGGGCAAGCCATCCGCGAGCATATGGGGAAAGATGTCCTTACTCCAGTCACTCGGCTGATCGGTGGGAATTCTGGACAGTACGTCGCGCTGAATGATGTAGATGCCGGTGTTGACGGTGTCGGTGAATACCGCCGACCAGTCGGGCTTTTCTTGAAATCGTTCCACCCGTCCGGTCGCATTGGTGACGACGATGCCAAATTCTTTGGGGTCGGGCACCCGCGCCAGCACGATCGTGGCCACCGCCTTTTGTTGCTGATGGTAGGCGAGTGCCGCCGAGAAGTCGCAATCGGTCAGCGCGTCTCCCGACACGATCAGGATGGGACCGTCATCGTCAGGTGAAATGGCGTTGCGAACGCTGCCGGCCGTTCCCAGCGGTGTTTCCTCCATCGCGTACTGGATCGACATGCCCAGTTCGCCACCATCGCCAAACTGGGCCTCGATTTCATCCGCCTGGTAATGAACGGTGGCGATGATGTCTCGGAAGCCGTGGCGGAGCAGGTGGCGCAGTGTGTGGGCCATCAGGGGCCGGTTCCCGACCGGAACGAGCGGCTTGGGACGGTGGATCGTGAGGGGACGCAAACGAGTCCCCTCCCCTCCCGCCATGACAATCGCAATTTTTCGATCCGGCATAGATATCACGCGCCTATTCTATGCCGGTTCTACGCCGAGGAGAACCCGGCTTGTTGTCTAATTTTTAGGATTCACAGAATTGCCGGTCGAACCCGAATCGCACGGATGCGGCCCGCCTCACCGGACCGATTGATGATGCGCAGGTAGCGCACGCGGGGAGCGGGACCCCGATAGAACGCGGGCACCGCTCGGACCGATGCGTTCATTTCCTGAGCGAATAGCCCGGCTTCGCCGGGCTTCTGCCCCGTGCCGTAGCCAACGATATCAAACTGCTTCCACATCGCGGCCGGATCGAACATCAGTTCCACCTCCGCGATCGTACGATCACGCCCGAGGTCGATTTCAATCCAACTGCCCTTGCCCGCCGGCAGTTTGGCGGTGGGTCCAGTGCCCCCGGCGGAAGGGTCTTGCGTCAGGCCGATCCACTGCGCTGGCGGCGTACCGAGCGAGTCAATCACGAGTTTGTTGGTCGCAAGGTCCGTTTCCCGATCGATTCGTACGGAAGACAGATTGGTCCGAATTTCGAGGAACGCCACGTCGCGGTTCCCCCGGCTGGCGGCGTCTACTAACTGCCACAGGAAGATGGGGGGCGTATCCGTGCCTCCGTTCAGCCCGAACACCACCCCGAAGTTGCTCATTTTGTTGTCAATCTTCGGCATCAGGAGAGAGCCGCTGGCAGGAACCGTCAGTTCAACCGGCTTCTCGCCCCCGGCATTGATGACCGCCGTCGCGCCGGGCAATGGGCGTCCCAGGCTGTCCTGAACCCGCAGAATCGTGGTCTTCGGCAAGCCGGGCCAATCCTTGGTTTCGTCCCGATTCAGAAAGGCGACTTCGGTCATGTTCAAGAGGCGCGACGGAATCAGCGGATTGGTATCGAAAACGGGCGACGCCTGCGCACCGATCGGCAGCGGAATTTGGGTCGGGACCACGCCATCAAAGCGGGTGTCGCCCCAGCCGCTCAGCCCAGCGTAGTCAGAAAACTTCCGTCCGGCGGGGGGATTAAACTGGGCCAAGGAATCTCGGAAAACTTGCCGATAGATCGCCATCGCGGCCTCCTCGCCGTCGGGACCGCCTTCGGTTGGCTGGACATTCACTCGCAAATTGGCGCCGCTGGGAGCAAAGCTAAATCGGCTTTCGCCCAAGTAGGTCTCGTTGAACCAGCGGGCTGCCTCCACCGATGTCTGAATGGACGGCGCACCGACAAAGCCCGTGATCGCATCATTCTGCGGATTCTGGTCGCCGTCGGTCTCGACCCGCGCGGTCACTGGCCGCTCGCGTACGAGGGTCGCCTTGGAGGCCGCCAATGGCTGCTCAATCACCACGCTGGCGCGTGAAGCGAGGGGAGCGGCCGATTTTGCGATCATATCCCCCTCATCCGTACGGAAGGAAACGGTGAAGGCGGCAACCGGACGGTCGGAATTGTTGAAAATGGTCGCCCGCGCTACCGTGCCATCCACGACCAAACCCGTCATCGCCAGATCGTTACCGGTCGGGTTCGCCGGAGCATCTTCCAGCCACAGTTCCAACCGTGGTCGCTTTTGCGCCGATTCACTGGAAGCGAACTCGGAATTCGAATTGAACCGCAGGGCGAAGCCGTGGTTGGCCTCGGGGTCTCGTACCATCTGTTGGACCGCCTTTCCCAGGCCCGAGATGATCAGTCCGTTTTCGGCGATCTGGGTGGCCGCACCCTCAACGGCATAGGCGTCCTTAGGCCCGGCGGCGCCGGGTCGGTCCCACGCCACGGCCTGACCACGCCGCTCGCGCCAAGTGGCGGCGCCGTAGGGTGGTTTAGGTTTTTGTTTAGCGTCGGTAGCGGCAAACGATTGGTAGAAAGTCCGTCGCGGTCCCTCATCCCAGCGGTCGCGGACGGCTCCAATGCTCTGAAGATCGGCGACCTGACCGCCCTGCTGGTTCAGAACGAGCCGCGCGGCCGCAACCCGCTTCCCGATTGGAACCATTCGGTTCACATCGCCAAATCGGATCAGAATGGTCTTGCCACTGCCGCCCAACAGCGTCGCCGCGCCGCCAAAGTTAGTGTCCGGATCCAAGGAATTGAGGGTCGTATCCTGAACATTCCAAACTTCGCCCACTCCGCGAGTCAGGACCAGACTAGGCGCAGATTCCTGAAAGAGAGTGAAAAGAAAAGCGGCGAGCATCGGTAGAGTCTACCGACGCTTCGCCGCAGGAATAGTTAGCACGGATGAGAGACCCGGCGCAGACTATTCGGACTTTTTGGCTTTCTTAGGAGCGGCCTTCTTGGTGGCCGGGCTGCTAGCACCGCCCGGCTTATCTTCGCCGAACTGGGCGATTTGCTCGCGGGTGGCTTGCTTGATCTTTTGTTCCTTGCGGTGACGACGACGAGCAATTTCTTTATTCTTGATTCGCATGCAGACTAGTCCTATTTAACGGATGCCGAGAATACCCGTTCGATCTCGGCTAAATCATCGGCATCCGGAGTCGCGACCCCAGATTTCCGGACAACGGCCGCCGAAGCGTAGCTAGCAAGCTCCAATCCGCATAGATCCAACTGCCCAAAAGCCGTCAGATAAAGGGCCAACGTCGCAACCGTGGTATCCCCGGCTCCGGCGGCGTCGAAGACGTCAACCGGTCGCGCCGGAACCCAATCCAGCCGGTTGGCCATCCCGTCGCCGCTGAGCGTCACTACGGCATCCCCAAGGCCATAGTCTGCGGCAATGCTCGCCGCAACCGCCGGTGAATCTTCCTTGCTAAACGCGTGGCCAATCAGGGCGACCGATTCCGGACGATTAAGCGTTACCAAGTCAAACCCCCGGTACAAGCCAACCGTGCCAGGTTTGGCATTGGCGATCCGGCGCTTTGCCCCCCGCGAAGCCGCTACAATTGCCTCGGTGATGACCCCTTTCTGATAGTCGCTGTAGAGCACCAAATCCGCCGACTGCGCCTGTGTTGCCACCGCTTCGGCGACTTTATCACTGGTTTCTCCCGTGATCGGCGTCGTGACTTCCGCGTCCCATCGCAACACCTGGTGCGCCCTATCCGCGAGAAATCGGGTCTTCGTGGTGGTCGGTCGGCTTGGGTCAGTGATGATCACAGATCCCGGGATATCGTACTGCTGGTTGGCAGCCGCTAAACGTCGTCCCGGCTCGTCGTCGCCCGCGACGCCCACTACGACCACCTCGGCCCCGAGGGCTTTGAGGTTGAAGGCGACATTGGCGGCTCCGCCGGGTCGATGCTCCACCCGGGTCTCCCGCAAAACCATCACCGGTGCTTCCGGAGAGATTCGGTTGACGTCGCCAAAAATATAGCGGTCGACCATTAGGTCGCCGACCACAAGCACCCGGAGGCCTTGGAACGCGGCGAGAATGCTCATGCGGTTTCTAGTTTCGGCGCGGCCGGCGCGATCCCTCGGCGGGCAAAGATGGCGTACATAACGACTCCCGCCAAGATCATCACGAGCGCCATCACCTGGGCATCGGTGATCGGGAGCGTCTGTCCGCTGATCACCATGTAAGTACTACTCGCCTGACCCCGTTCGACTTGCAGCGCCGTGCCCGCGCGCCAAAACTCATAAATGAATCGGGTGAGACCGTGCAACGCCAGAAAGACAGAGAAAATCTGACCCGCAAACCTCTTCACCAACTCAAGTCGCAGGATAAGGCCCAAGGCGACAAGGTTCATCAATGAGTCGTAAATCTGGGCCGGATGATGCATCAGCGTATCGCCGGTTACGTGAATGCCGAGGGGATAGCCGGGCGGGCAGACGCCGCCAAAACAGCACCCATTGAGCAGACAACCGACGCGACCGATCGCGTGCGCGAGCAGGAACGCGGGACCAAAAAGATCGCACATGGCCAGGAACGGCACCTTTGTCTTTCGGCACCAAATCGCGATGGCCCCCATGCCAAAAAACAGCCCGCCAAAAGAGGTGAGTCCCGCGAAACGCGGGGACAACAGCTCATTCATGTGCTGCGAGTAGTAACTCCACTCAAGGACGACGAATGTGATTCGGGCACCCAGAATCCCGGCGATAAGGGCCCAAAACGCGACGTCTTGAACCTGCGCACTGGTGATTCCGTACCGAGGCGCGCGTTTCACGGCCACAAAGAGGCCCGCCAAAAACGC
>Ga0114976_10001615_pt1 | contig 14133 bp, 19 predicted proteins | sample S_130805_EF_Meta_FD_87319 | JGI IMG/M metagenome (GOLD analysis project Ga0114976, IMG submission 87319) | Freshwater microbial communities from Lake Simoncouche, Canada to study carbon cycling - S_130805_EF_MetaG | ecosystem: Environmental > Aquatic > Freshwater > Lake | place: Lake...
CCGAATAATGTCTGCCATCTGTTCCTGCATTGCGCCGTATGCCGCCCTCGGGTCTTTGTTGACCTTCTTCTCATGGTTCAAGCAGACTTCAGCGATCTCAGAGATGCTGTCCAGCGCAACCGACTTGTACTCGGACTCCAGCACCCAACTGTAAGCCTCGCGTAAGTCGTCCATACTTGTAATTTCCAAGTAAGGAAGGTCAGCGTCCTGTATGGACAATAGTCCACCCTCGGCTGACAATACAACGGGGCTTGGCAATGTCTTGATGAGACTTGTCTTACCCGCACCAGCCGGTCCGTAGACCAGCAACTTCACACCGTTGGCTGTCAGGCCGCTAGTGCGTTTCAACGATATAGCCATGTGGCTCTCCTTGCAGTTTGCGCTTCCGTCTGGACTCAGTTCGAAGCGTGGCTAGATCATAGCATAAGTCTGTGATACAGTGTCAACAACTTTTTAACAACAAGTGAAAAAAAGATGCGTGACCCATTCAAGATCAACGAACCAACCTGCATTTCCTTCAGTGGCGGCAGGACTAGCGCCTACATGCTTTGGCGTGTTTTACAGAGTGGGGGGGGGCAGCTACCAAGCCAAGCAATTGTCTGTTTTGCCAACACCGGCAAGGAAGATGAGGCCACTTTGAGATTTGTACAAGATTGCTCAGAGCGTTGGAATGTGCCTATCACTTGGCTGGAGTTCCGCGCAGACGGGTATGCGGTAGTGGACTATAAAACAGCCAGTCGCAAAGGCGAGCCATTTGAGGCTTTGATTTCTCGCTATTCGTATTTGCCAAATGGTAGGGCTAGGTATTGCTCAAGTTACATGAAGACCAGAACCATGCACAAACACTTGAAGTCACTTGGTTGGGATGAGTGGGATTCATTCATTGGCATTCGTGCAGACGAGCCAAGAAGGGTGGCAAAGTTTAGGGCTAATCCTCATCCAGAGAACAAGCATGAAACGATTTGTATGCCATTGGTTCCGCTTAATGTGTCGGCAAAAGATGTTGGAAAATTTTGGTTAACCAATGATTTTGATCTGAATCTACCCAACATAAACGGCAAAACAATGCACGGGAATTGTGATTTGTGCATGTTAAAACCAAAATCCCAAATTTTGAGCTTGATAAAAGAAAAGCCAGAACGGGCACTTTGGTGGATGAAACAAGAAGAAAAAGCTGCAAAATTATGTACTGGAGATGGTAAATTTTTTGCCATTGATAGGCCAAGTTATGCAGAAATGTATAAGTATTCGTTTGAACAAAACGATATGTTCGACCCTAACGAAGAAGCAATTTCCTGCTTCTGTGGAGACTAATTTTTATGACAGACCTCGCAAGTATCTTTGGTGGCCCTTGGTCGCCGCCAGTGCAACAAGCCCCCACCGCACCAGAGGATCAGCTAAAAGACGCCATGCTTGGCGCAGGTCTCAAGCCACCAGACAACATACATTTAGACGGTAAGTTGCACCGATTTAACTCAGGCACCAAAGGTGAGAAAGGCCACGACAAGCCAGGCTGGTACATAGCCTTCAATGATGGCGTACCGGCAGGGCGCTTTGGCTGCTGGCGTTCTGGTGTTGAGTTGACTTGGAAGGCAGAGATTGGGCGCAGTCTCACGGTGGCTGAGGAAATGGCGCAGTCTCGCAGATTGTCAGAAGCCAAGGCCCAGCGCGACGCAGAGCAAGCCAAGACCCGCGAAGTAGCCGCGCAGACAGTAGAGATCATCTGGTCAGAGGGCAGCGCAGCAAGCCCAGAACACCCCTATTTGTCTACGAAAAAGATTGCACCGCACGGCGCAAGAGTGACAGGCGATGGACGTTTGATGGTGCCCCTGTACAACGAAGACGGAGAACTCTCCAGCATCCAATACATAGCCGGTGACGGCGACAAAAAGTACCACCCAGGTGGTAAGACTGGCTCTATGTTTTGGCTGCTTGGCAGCATGGATGACGCCGATACGCTCTACATTGCCGAAGGCTTTGCAACAGCGGCCACCATTGCCGAAGTGACCGGCAAACCCTGCGCCGTGGCCTACAGCGCCAGCAATTTGGTGCCTGTGACAGGCATCCTTAAAGAATCACATTCAACCCTTGATATTTGCATTGTTGCCGACAATGACGCAAGTGGTGTAGGCCAACGCTACGCAGAGCAAGCCAGTGCAAAGTATGGTGTCCGTATGACAATGCCGCCGGTCTTAGGGGATGCCAATGACTACGTTCAAGAAGGGCACGACTTGGCACTGCTTTTAAAGCCAATAGCGACCACAGACTACCTTATCCATGCCGACGGGTTTTCAGAGCAGCCAGCGCCCATTTCGTGGCTTGTAAAGCATTGGATACAAGACCAAGCCTTAGTGATGGTGCATGGCCCTAGCGGTGGTGGTAAGACGTTTGTCACGCTGGACTGGATGCTGCACATTGCAAGTGGCAAGCCAACATGGTTCGGCCACAAGGTCAGGCCAGGCAACATGGTGTATTTGGCAGGTGAAGGCCACCACGGCCTGCGAAGCAGAATAGCGGCGTGGAAGCACCACAACAGCGTCACCAGCCTCAATATGTGGGTCAGCAAGTCAGGACTTGACCTCAACACACCAGAGGGTTACTTGAAGGTTTTGGAGGCGGTTAGGACATTAAAGATCAAGCCAAGCGTGATCACGGTAGACACCTTGCACCGTTTTATGGCCGGTGATGAGAACAGCGCCCAAGACGCCAAGACCATGCTAGATGCCTGCGCGGCGCTCATGCAGGAGTTTGGCTGCACCGTCATTCTGGTGCACCATACCGGCGTATCTGATGAAGCCCAGCACCGTGCCAGAGGCTCCAGCGCATGGCGTGGCGCATTGGACATTGAGATCAGCATTGTCCCAAGCAAGCCTGGCAAGCCAATGGAGATCATTCAGCGCAAAAGCAAAGATGCCGAGATGTCGCAAACCGTCTACGTTGAACTTGAGTCGGTGGCGATACCTGGCTGGTTGGATGAGGATGGCGAGCAAGTTACCAGCGCAGTGCTAATCAAGGGTGAAGCACCAGAGGGTAAGAGCAAGGGCGACTCACTTGGTTTTGCATCGTTTGAGCGTGCATGGTTTGCCACTGGTGCCGAAGATCGAGGCGGCGCACCCTACCTTACCCGCAGCGCGTTCTTTGACTGGGCATTGGTCAACGGATTGAAAAACAAGGAATACACCAAGGACAGCTTGAGAGCGCAAATTCCCGCTGACAAAAACAATGGCAAGTACATCAAGCCATTGACCGAGGCAGGGCTAATTGAAGTGCATGAGAACGGCTGGATCGTGATTGGCTCTGGTGAGTCATCAGCAATGATGCTAAAGAAAAATTCCAATTAGCAAAAGAACTGTGATAAACTTTAGAACATGACCCCAAAGTCCTTTGATTTAAAAACGTGTAAGAGCCTAGTAGGCGATGACTTGGTTCGCATTCTTGAGGCTGACGCCAAAGAAGCCGCTGAATCTTTTAGAGATCGTTCTGCGATTTGGCGCGATGTTCCAACGGATGGTTTGATCAAAGAAGCAAAAACGTACTGGGAAACGATTGAGCATACAGCGCAACTTACCGTTTGGTTTGCAGCGCATCAACAAAGAAAGAGCAAATTAGATCGAATGCCAGATAGTAATTATTTTTTATGAACCGACTTACACAACTCAAAGCCAAGCTAAGAACCGCGAAAGCGGAACTGGCTATTCGCACTCGGACGCAAAACAGCGCATCTCGGGCCTATAACAAAGTGACCGCAAGGATTGCTGAACTGGAGCAAAAAATTGTTGACCTGGCGCAAATTTCAAAGTGAACTGCCTAATTACAGCGAGACTGACTTGTTGGTCTTGCTGCAAGAAGAACGCGCAAAGCACAGGCGCGTATCCATGCTGGAGCGTATCCACCAACGCTACTGCACCCTTAGAGCCAATCGGGAACGGTTGGAAATTTTGAAAGAAGGAAACAAACCGTGATGACAACAAATGAAGTAATGTTGCTCACAAAAACACCGTGGGATTTACCACCCGCCGCATTTGAATTGGGGGTCAAAGCAGCGCAAACTGAACGAGCAAAAATCATACGGTGCATTCGAGATCATGCTAATCATGTTGATGCTGGTGTTAGCAAACCTGACCTTTGGAAACTTGCGCTTTACATTGAGAAAACATTGTTATGACCCCGCAAAAAATTTATGAGGCAGGGTATGCAATCGCTGTTTACAACATTTCTAGCACTGAGCGATGGTGGCGTTACAAAGATAAGGTGTTTTCAACACCAATGGATGTAGAGACAAAAGAAATACAGGGATTAAATGTTCTTGAGGAGAAATATCATGACTTGCAACCAAAACTGTGACCAAGGCCGCACTTGTATTTGTGCCATAAAAGACAGTAACCTGTTCTGGGACGTGATGGAAGGGCTAGTTACGCTGGCCGTCATCATCGGCATCATCGTAGCTTTCTGTTTTGCGGTCGGCTACTACTGGTACGCGATATGAGCGCAGGACGAGCAGGGCGAAAGCCTAACCCACCCAAGCCAGCAGAGCCTTGGTACACCGTGTTGGCTAGAGCGTTGGGGGTGTACAACTTCCCTACGACTGACCCCGCTAAACAAACTCAACCACAGACCGTATGGAGACATGAACTATGACTTGGCCCTTTCCCCCACACCCAATGCCGGTGCCTGCCAACGCGCCGCCGGTCAAATTTAATCCTGAGAACTTTGAGGACGCATTGATATGACCGGCTTTACGAGCAAGCGCCAGATGGCGCAGGATAAAGTGGCACAGCCAGCACAGGAGCCTGTGGCGACAGTGACAAGTGAAACAGGAGCAGACATAACAATGTCTTGGTGGCATGAACCTGCGCTAGCTGTTGGCACAAAGTTTTACACCACCCCACCAAAGCGCCCGTGGGTTGGGCTGACGGATGAGGAGATGGACGAATGGACACCGGAAATTCACGGCGTAATACGATCCATTGAAGCCGCATTACGGAGTAAGAACACATGAGAGTACGAAACTGGGCAGAAGAAAGAAAAGCACGGGAGTTGCGGAAGTTGATTGCCAAGATTGACCCGCATCCCGTGAGCGAACCGCCGCCGCCAACGCCATCACCGGCCATGAGCCTCTGGGAGCGCCCAGCATACCGGCCAGAGCAGATGTCGGCTGTGCGACCAGGGGCTGACGCTCATCAACGCTACAAAAGTAGGGGGATGTGATGAGACACTTACGCTGGCACCCAAAGCCCTGCACGCTTGGTGTGTCTGGCAACGCCAAACTTAGCGCCGAATACGACGATGATGACAAGCACCACAAAAGCAGAATTGCGTTGTTAATAGCCGAGTTGCAAGACTTGGCTATCACAAAAAACTACTACATAGCAAAAGAGGATTTAATCCAAATGTACGATAAGGCTATGCAGACACCATGAACGACCTACCTAACTTTGCCGCTTGGTCAAACAAAAACCTAGCCGATTTTGCCGTGGAAGCGTACTTGAAGATGCAGGAGCAGCAGGACTACATCATGCAGCTTCAGGGCGACTTTAAAGACGCTATGGTCGAGTTACGCAAACTGACGGGTTCCCTGCCGGTCGATAATAAGAGCCTGCCTGCGGGGCGGGTGATTTGAATGGTTGGGAACACTGATATGCGTCAAGAATCAAACTCGCGGATAATCTGATCATAGGGTAGCTGCGCGGCCATCAAAGCCCGTACCACTTGATCTGGTGTCATTCCTGGCACCCTAATGTCAGCCGCGCACCCAATACGGTGCTGAGAGGTGTCTTTGGAACCAACGGCGTCGTTGACCGCTTTAGATCGGAAGGCGGAGTTGACCATGACGGGTTTATTTCCAAGCGCCACCTTGACCAACTCCAGAAAATCAGCCAGTCGTTGAAGATTTGCGCGTTCTGAATCATTTGGCGTGTTGTCCAGCGTTCGGTGGTCAGTGTGCGTCAGTTCTTCAAGGGTGAAGTGTTCAGTTAGTTGTGTCACTATTGCTTCCAATCTTAATGCCAGTAATCAGTCCAATAAAGCCGCCGATGATTGTCTGGAAAGCTGGGCCTACGATCTCAAATAGCTTGTTGTTGTCAACCTTCTCGTCAAAAAACCCAAGAACAAAAACCGACACCATTGCCATTACTGTAGCTGCCAAAGTGACAGACGCTATAAGGGTCACCCAGCTTGATAACCGTTCTTTGTTCATTTCAGCAACTCTTTGCTCATGGTTTCAGTCTTGTCTTTGCTGGATTTGCTCGAGCCGTAAAAGAAACTAATGATTGTGGCGACAGCCGTTCCCAACAAGAAGCCGAGGATAATGTTGCCAAAGTCTTTGCCGCTTGCAGGCACCGTGCCGAAGGTAATGGCGAAGAAATAGGTCATAGAGCCAATAGACCAGAACCAAGCGAACCAGTAAATAAAGTGCTTTGCAAACTTGTCGTCCTGAGTCAGCGCCGTCTCTTGCATGTGGCGTGCGGAATCGCGGTCGGCGTTCTCCAGTTCAAACTGCTTGAGGTCTAGTTCAGCCAGCTTCTGCGCTGCCTCTGGGTCACCGGCAATGGCTTTTGCCACGGCCTCCACACTATCTTCAACGCCAAACTTACTAGCGATAGCAGACACAGCGAGGCCACCCAAAGGACCACCCACGGCAGTAGCAACGGCAGGGGCAATGCCCTTGAGCAAATTGAGTAGAGTTTCCATTTCATGCCCTCATAAAGTCAACGTATTGCAATGTTCCCCATACAACCAAAGTCATTACCATAGCGCCAGCAACGCCAAGCAGCAGCATGGTGACGGCTTCCTCAATCTCTTTGCGCCGCTTAGCCTTAATCTTTTCCATCTCGATCTCATCGGCTTTGTTGCGTGCCACGATGGCGTTACGCTCTCGCAGGAAGTCCATCCACAGGTTCGTTTTACCTCGGCGCATGAAGGACATTTTTATTTCTTCCTCAACCTGCTGCATATCCTCGGCCAACTGGATAATCTGCATGGCCTCCGAGTTGGCTGATTGAAACGGTTTCTTGGGCGGATTTGCCCGCACTTTCATCACGGCATCCTTGGCGTCAAAGAATTCGTGTATCAGTGCGCTTGCATCCTTGCCCAATGCGATGGCTTGTCTTACTCCCGCTATAGTTGCCTTAGCGGTCGCAATTACGGCCATCGTCTCAACGATCATTTGTCCTGTTTACCGTCTAGCTTGTCAAAAATCTTGCCCAGCATATCGCGGATTTCTTTCAAATCAGACTTGTAGTCATCCTTGGCGAGATAGACCTTTGGCAAGTCCTCGCGCATCTTAGACAAATCTGTTTTCAGTTCCTTAACTGCCGTCCAAAGTTCACGGGCAAACCAGCCGATGACGGTCATAACGCCACCAAGGGCAAGGTCTATGAGTTGTTGGTTGTCCATTGCTATTGGCCTATCAGTGCGTTTTGGTTGGTGGGCAGCAATGTTGATTGGTTCAAATTGCCCAAATTGTTCACGATACTACGCGATAAAAATGTAGGTACATTTGCGGTTGCGCCTTCAAGCACTTGTGGTGTTTCCCCAAGACGCATACGATTGGCAAGCGCATTGGCTTGCTGAATTCTACGCTGATCAGCCAGTGATCTAGCAGCCATACCTGCGCCTGCGGTGTACGCACCAAGTGGGTTAACAGCAGTAAAAATTGCTGCTGCTGGCGTTGTTGGTGAGAACTTACCCATCACATTCAACATTGATTGCAACTTACCACCTTTGGCAGCTTCACGAATTGCAGCTTGCTCATCAGGCGTAAAAAAACGCATCTTTTTATCATTTTTTGCCAATGACGAGAGTTGTGATGCAATGCTGCTTTCTTGAGTTCCTTTAGCCAATTCAGCATCACTAATAATGTCTGTAATAAGTTCACTTTTTTTCATTTTTGCGTAATCAGCACGCGCTTCTTTCCACGCATCCATTGCTGTCTTATCACCGGCAACAATAGCACTTGGCGGGGCTGTAGTGACATAGGTGTCAAACTCATCTAGCAATTGTTTGGCAGCCTTACGCTCAGATGCGTCGGCGCTTTTTGCAGCGGTTCCAATAATTGTGCGTAGCGTGTCTAACTCTTGAACTGTTTTTGGGGTTGCTGCCGTTAAATTACTTAAAGCCACATCAACTTTTGGCATTATTCGCGGGTCATAACCAGCAGACGAACGTAGTTTTGGAGCCATCCCCTGCATATGAGAGGCAAATTGCTGGGCGTCCAATTCAAAGCCCGATTTGTCTAAAATGTCGTAATTAGCTTTAGATCGCGCTGCCAATTCTTCCGCTGTTGGAACGGCACCACGTTTAACGGGACGCACGCCTGCGGCAGAACCAGTAGCTACTCCAGCAGCCAATCCTGCTAATGGACTTCCAGTTACTTCCGACACAGTTTGTCCCACGCCTGTTGCAAGAGGCGCGGTAACTAATTGACCAATTGGTAGTCGAGATGCTTCTTGACCTATTGCCGCAATGCTTGGCGCAACAGTAGGTGGCATTCCGGCAGCGGTAGGAAGTTTTGCCATTTGAGCAAGACTTCGACCGGCTGAAACAGCACCAGCAGTTCCGCCCAAAGCACCGGCACTACTTTGAACCACGCGCTCAACTGGTGTTTCTGCGCGAGGACCTGGCAACATTTCTGAAATTGCACTTGATGGAGTGCGAGCAGTTCCACCAAACAATTTGTTGTAAGCCATCGTAGCTGCATCAACAGCAGGCACTGCTAAACCACCAGTTAAAGCTCCTACACCAGCACCAACAGGGCCGCCCATTAAAAAACCAGCGCCAGCACCAGCCGCAACAGGCGCAAGCGCTTCGCTGACCCCACGGATACCTACGCCAACTTTACGCACTGCTTCCTCACCCATTGACAAAGCGGGCGCAACGTATTGGAGGATTTCAGCAGGCGCATAACCTTCGTTTAACGCTTGCTTAACTTTATTGCTTGGGTTTCTTTTTTCAATTAAATACCCTGCAATTTCCTCGTCGCTATACCCAGCACGGCGAGCAGCATTAACTTGATCGCGGAATTGATCGGCCATGATTAGCGCTTTCCACCAAAGATTTTGTCCAGACTTGGCCTAGATGCGGCTTCTGCGGTAGACGCTGCGGTTGGTGCTTTGTACGCTTTAAGTTCTGGACGATCAAACAATGATTTGCCGCCTTCACCTGCATACCATGCCGATTCAGCGCCGTCATATGTCTTATTCTGTTTCCACCAGCTATCGTAGAAATTACGCTGGTCCATGTCGCGTTTAAGTTGCGCTTTGGCTGTTGACAACATGAACTGATTGGCCTGAACAGTGTTGCCAAGTTGTGCTCCAGTTTGCTGAATGCGTTGGGCATCTGATTCTGTCTGTGGGCCTTTTTGCTCAAGCTGCTTTTGCAAAACAGCTTGCGTGGCGCTTCCAAGAAATGTTTGAGCATTGGTTGCAAATTTCTCTGCATTTGGAACGCCAAGTGCAGACAACACACTAGCACCTGCTGCTATAGATTCAGTACCAAAGCCTGTTTTAAATCCATTGTTTAAAATGTTTAAGTTAGCTTCAATTGCAGGCAGTGTTTTGGCCGCAAGTTTTGCTGCGGCAGAAACATCACCATATTCTTTAACAAGCAAAGTTCCACGAGCGCCTTGTTCGGCTTTTTCTTGAGGTGGCATATTGATTGTCGTACTTGCCTGTGGCGCAAATTGAGTTTCTTTACGAATAGCATCAAGGTATTGAGCGCGACGTGGATCGCCTGGCGGTAATGCTGCAAGTTCAGTTTGAAGTTTTGCCAACGTTGTAAGCGTAGCTGCTTTATCGGGCGCAGTAAACAATGATTTACCACCAACAACAAGGGATGCTCCTGGCGCAACAACATGGCCTTTGTTGTACTCATCAACTTGTTTTTGCAAACGAGTAGCTTCAGCTTGAGCGCGGTCGTCTTTAAAAGAGCGCAACTGTGCGATTTTATTTTCAAGGGCCGCTACAGGGTCTGGTGCTTGCGGTGCAAGAGCATTGATAGGTGCTACAGGCGCTACTTGTCGTGGCGCAAGGGCATTAGGTATTCCTGGTATGTTGTCCAAGCCAAACGTACCCGTACCTAATCCACCGGCCATTGGCGCGGGTGCTTGACTTGCGGGAATAGTTTGCTGGGATTTTAGATAGGTGTCGTATTTTTCAACTTTGTCTAAATCCATCAATCCTTTAATACCAAGTTGTTGGTGTTGTGGGTCATTGGATTGTTGAAATGCTTGAAAATATTGGCGTGGAGTTATGTTATCTTTTGCAAGCATTTGAGACAACTTTGTCATGTTGGCTCGGTCTTCTTGCAACTTTTGCAGTTGCATACCGGCAGTTTGTTCCTGCAAAGCCGCCGTTCGCATCTGTTGTTGCCCAGCCTGCAACTGTTGCATCTTGGCGTACTGACCCAACTGGTCAGGCATATTGAACTGCGCCCCTTGGGCAATTAAAGCATTGAGATCAGCCATTATGCTGCACTCCCATAGGTTGATGGATTAAGCCGACGCAACTGGTCAATAAGCGCGTTGTTTTGGTACGCGCTGATGCCCGAACCAATGGCCGTGTTTATCGTATTGCCTTGGCCCAAAGCGCCTGCCGCGTATGACTGTCCTTGTTGTCCCAACAGGTTGCTGACATTGGCGCCATAGTTGCCCAACGCTGCACTTTGTTGATTGGCTGCTGACACACCCAAGTTTTGCAAATTGCCCAAAGGTTGAAGTTGGTTTGCTCGACTGGTTTGGTAACGGTTAAAAGCGTTGTTGTACTCTTGCGAAGCAGAGCCTTGAGCGTAGTCTTGCAAGCCTTTCATGGTTTGACCTGAGATTAAGCCACCTCGGCCAGCCGCAGTATGCTTTAACTGCTTCATACCTTCGTTTAACCGAAAGGAATAGCCAGGGTCAGCCGTGTAATCGGCCATGCTAAAGTCTTTGCCATATTTGCCGTAGTCAGCCGCACCCGTATTTTTACTAAGTCCAAGTAAGTCCATCAACCGGTTTTGACCTGTAATTCCAGCGCTATAGAACGGAGCGTTTAACTCTGTCTGTTGTTTATTTATGCTAGATTGCAAGTCAATTGCACGCTGTGCAGCATCCGATTGCATACTTGCCGCCTGCCTTTGGCCGGCGTTTTGTATTAACCCACCAACCAAACCAGCACCAGTTTGCAAGGCCGTAGGCGAAAGATACCAAGGCGTAGATGCAGCAGCACCTGCGCCAGCGCCAGCAGCAGTTGCGCCCAACGTGTCCAAATAAGCACCTGCACCAGAACCTGCACCAGCGGCAGCACTTGTGCCATATCCAGCAGTACCGGCCAACGATTCAAGCGCGGCGGGAGTTAAAGCAGCACCAGTAGCTAACGCAGCATCAGCAGCACCTGCATAACCTGCTGGAGCAGCAACTCCTATACCAGCGCCAGCGCCACCTGCACCAAAACCTTCAGCAATTCCAGCGGCCCCAGCAGCAGCTTCACCGCCCATCAAATAAGGAAGGGCGTAATTTGCGCCTAACGCCACCGCCGCTAGTGGGGCTACCGTCTTAGCTATATTGCCAATATTAGAAAAAGTATCCGAAAGAAATCCCTTGCTTTGAATACTAGGATCGCCCCAATAACCCTGTCTATATGTACCAGACATTGGGTTGTAACCCCCTGGCACCCAATACGCACCTGGTATGTTTGGTTTATTGGCTTTAGTTGCAGCCTCTGTAGCTGCAAATTTTGCATTTTCGTCTATTTGGTAACTACCTTGTGCACCACCTTGCCCACCCCTTCCAGGTACAAATTTTGCAAAAGGTGTTGATGCGGTAATTGGTGCGTCAAAAAAATTGGGACCTGGCATATTTATCTCCTTAAAACGTTATTGAGTACACATTGCATGATATTTACTCCAATAACAGGCAGTTGTTAGCCGCCGCTTGCATAATAATCCAATTGGTGCCGTCTGACACCATTGTCGCCCAATTTCCCACCACGCCCAAGAGGATAGCAGTGCCTGCGCTGGTGCTGTCAATTGGCACAACATTGCTGGATGCCGAAACAAGCGTCTGGGATTGCATATTCTTGAACGACAATTGTCGGCCAGACCAACTTGATGCCGCAGGCAAAGTTACCGTACAGGTCGAGCCAGTTTTGTTGTTGATGTACCAAATTTCTCCATTGGCGACCGTGAAGTTTGCTGTCTTGGTAACGGGCGCAGCAACGCCTTGGTAATCGGTATTTGCTACCGCAGCAGAGATAGCTGTGCCATCGCCTTTGAGAACGCCAGTGATGCTGGTTGTCAAGGTAATTGCCGGTGTGCTAGTGGCCGTAGCCACAGTACCGGCAAAACCGTTAGCTGAGACAACTGATACGCTGGTTACCGTTCCGCTAGTAGCTGGGTTGGCCCAAGTAGGTGCGCCACTGGTCGTGGCCGTCAACACCTGTCCTGTAGTTCCAGCCGCTGTGGACACTGGAGCAGCACCAGCCCCGCCGCCATAGACAACGCCGTACTGGGTCAATAAAGCAGAAGACGCCCAAGTTGATGCGCTTGAGAAATAAACGATGCCACCGCTGGTTCCCGCTACTGTCAAAGCCGGTGTAGTGGTAGGAGTTGCAACAGTAATCAAGCCGCCAGTAAAGCCAACGCTAGTTACATAAGACAAACTAGGAATGTCAGTGCTAACCAAAGCACGGAATGTTGGCGCGGTAGCGGCTCCGGTTGTTGGCCCTGCTAAAACGTAAGTTGCGGTCTTTGTGCCGTAAGGATTTAAAGTGTCTCCATAGGCAGCAGCCAAGCTAATTGCAGGGGTTGTGCCACCACTTGAAACTACAGGGCTTGTACCGGTAACAGAAGTGACCGTGCCACCTGATCCTGTGGCCGATAAAGTGCCTGCTACAAAGCTAACACCAGAGCCAATAGTTACATTGCTAAAACCGCCTGACCCATCCCCATAAAGAATAGATGACCCGCTTGTCAAAGTTGACCAAGTAGGCGTTGCGCCAATTCCAGCCGATGTTAAAACTTGCCCTGCTGTACCTTGGCTGCCGTCAAAACTTGTTGTTCCAGTTACGCTTAAATCTACAAAACTACCATTTTTAGGCGTTGTTGCCCCAATGGTCATATTGTCAATTGTTCCTACATTAGTAGGCGCAACTTCAATCGAACCTGTACCACTAGGTTTTATATGTACATGACCAGTGCCAGTAGGACTAATATCTATTTGTGCGTTCGTACCGTTTAAATTAGTAGAAACATTGATAGACATATTATCGCCACCGCCAGCACCAACACTCATCTGGGTTGTGCCTGACGCATTTTTAAGCGATAAGCCAGCCGAATTTGATGCTTGAACTATGGGCGTAGTAACGCTAGTAGAAGCCGCAAATGTTGTAAAGCCTGTAGCCGCACCGGTGTCATCAATAGTGGTGACGGAGTTTTGTATCAGCTTGCCCGTAGTGCCATCAAACCGAGCAATGGCGTTGTCTGTGGAGGAAGCTGGGCCTGTTACGTCACCACCGGCATTTGTTGTCCATGTAGGCACTCCAGCGCCATTGCTAGTCAAAATTTGCCCTGCTGTACCAGCAGCAGTAAAACCGTAGGCCGTGCCGGTTCCATAAGGAACAGCGCCAGCAGTAGGGACAGACGTGCCGTTTGTTCCACCGTTGGCAATAGGCAAAACACCAGTGAACGTAATATTAGGTGTAGTTCCACCAGTGGACGCAATGTTTCCACTACCCGTTACAGCCGTGACTGTGCCAACATAGGCGTCATTGGACGTAATTGTAAAATTAGGATAAGTACCGCTAATTGTTGTTGTGCCTGCGCCTGTAAGCGCCACGATCCTATCTGGCAAAGTATTTGTAATTGAAATTGCGCCAATTCCATTGGATATTGAAATACCAGCACCAGGAAACAACGTGTTCAATGAATAGCCATTCCCGTTGCCAATCAACAACTGTCCGTTAGTCGGGATGGTGCCAAGCCCTGTACCGCCATTAACAACTGCAACAATGCCAGTGCCAGTGCCAGCAATTGAATAAAGATTGTTAAACCAAACAAACCATTCCCGCGAAACCGTGTTTGTATTCGCGTCTATTAAAGGGACGCGAGGAGCAGGGATTTGCGTTATGTTTGCGGCCATTACGAACTTGTCGGCGAGATCAA
>Ga0114976_10001618_pt1 | contig 14121 bp, 9 predicted proteins | sample S_130805_EF_Meta_FD_87319 | JGI IMG/M metagenome (GOLD analysis project Ga0114976, IMG submission 87319) | Freshwater microbial communities from Lake Simoncouche, Canada to study carbon cycling - S_130805_EF_MetaG | ecosystem: Environmental > Aquatic > Freshwater > Lake | place: Lake...
ATTAACAAAAATACATAGTTAATAACTCCCCCTGCACCCCCTGTTTACAACATCAAACAGTAAAGAAATATTTAAGTTTACAAACCTAAAGGACCTTTGTGAAAACCTTTGTGTACTTAGTGGTAAAAACCCCTAGTGATCTTGGTGCCTTTCTTAGTGAACCTTGTGGTTAAAGAAAAAGACATATTCGATTATTTAAGCTTTATGTATTAATTAAAATTTGCCTCTTTCAAGATTGTTTCTTCGATTATTTCTCTTTACCTTACACTAGTTTCAGCGTCTTAAATATTTTATGATAGTCGACTAGTTAATTTTAATGTACAATTAATGCACAATTTTGAAACTGGATTTTCATTTTTCACCAAACTCTTAGAGCCAAAAAAGCCGCTAAGAAAATTACTTAACGGCTTAATACTATATTATGGTTAGGAATTTACGCTTTTACATGACCCCAATTTTCACCACTCTTTATTCTATATAATTGCATCTCGCTAATTTCAAAATGAGCAGCAATTTCTTTCAAAGTCATTTTTCTCTTTTTATCACTTACCATTTGTTTTATTTTCTTTACAATGGTATCCGTTAATTTATGTCCTTGTTTTCTGTTGAGAGAACGATATGCTATTACAGCTGGGCTTTTTTGTTGATGCTTTTCCATCTCTTCTTTTGTCGCCCATTGCAAATTATTTGCACTATTATTTTCTTTGTCATAATCTTTATGAATCACAAAATTATGATTCGAACTCTTAGCAGATAAAAATGCTTCAGCTACTAAGCGATGAATAAATAAAGTCAAGTTTTCACCTCCTGGTTTTAATTTTAAAGTAGGATAACCTCCCATCAGCGTCCCTTTTAAAATTACTCCTTCTTGTATGTTTGTTGTATAACTTGCTAATCTTCCTTGGTTCGATACAGCATAATTACTTCTAAATACTCCATTATTGAACTCAATGGATTTCCATTTTTCGTTTTTGATGGGTTTAATCATGAGGTGAGTTTTTTAATCAAGTATCTAAATTAATTAAAATATTGGTTAATAGGCACCATTATCCAATTTTTTTATAAAAAATTAGTGCATTATTCTGTTTCTATGGTCGCTCATACCTAGATTAAGTCAATTCGCAATATCTGGCATCCGAACCAATCTTTGTTTAATGGAATTGTTAAATTAATATTTGGACGTTAACATTCTTTTGCTTTGATTCGCACCATGGTAAAAGTGGCAATTTTCGCTTCTGGGAAAGGAAGTAATGCAAATAACATTTGCGAGTTTTTTAAGAATTCGCAAGTGGCAAGTATTGACTTAATTGTAAGTGACAATCCAAAGGCAGGCGCACAATCTATTGCAGATAAATTTAATATTGCTTTATTAGAGCTTGATCCAAAAATGACTAGTAACTCTACGGTATTGCTGAATAATTTAAGAGAGCATAAAATCGATTTTATTGTTTTAGCAGGATATCTAAAATTAATACCTAAACTGTTAATTGAAGGTTTCCCGAGACGAATCATAAACATTCACCCAGCTTTATTGCCATCATTTGGTGGTAAAGGAATGTATGGCATGAATGTACATAATGCAGTATCAATTTCGGGTGTGAATGAAACTGGAATCACCATTCATTTTGTAGATGAAAATTATGACGAAGGAGCCATTATCTTTCAATCAAAAATTGAAATCAAACCTCACGAGGATTCATCAATTATTGCCCAAAAAATAAATCAACAAGAATTAGAATGTTACCCTAAAATAATTCTCAATACAATTGAGAGGCAAACTTCTAAAAATCATAATAACGATTAAACAATCTCGTTTTTAGACCAAACTGAAAAAGAGTAGTATTGTCAACGCCTTTTACTTCTGCATCTACATTTCTCAAACTAACTTCTGCAAATAAACTGAGTCTTGTTTTAGGATTGAATACATAGTTCGCATTAAAAGTTACCCATAAAATTTTATGTGTATCTCCTTGGCCAACCTTGTTGTCATAATCCTGTCTGTTTTCTTCGTACGAAATGTATATGTCTTGACCAACATTAGTTCCTGCTGTATCATAACCAACTTCACATAAGCTAATCTTGGCATACAAATCAAGCTGCTTATAAGTATATCTTGCTATACCAATTGCTTCCCATAAGTTAGCTCCTAAAGGATGAGCCAATGCTGAGCGATAATGTCCATAATTACCCATTGATTCTCGATGAGTATAAGTATAAGGTCGTATATAATTGAACTCTCCTTGGATAAATAAATTCTTCACTTTAAATAGGTCATATGATTTGAAACCTAATTGTACTCCTTGTTTATTTCCCCACCAACCATTGCCAGCTTTAACTTCATCAAGCAGAAATTCATCAAGCATAATTTGTCCATAAACTAAATTTTTACTGTTGATTTTAACTTTTGCATTCATCCCTAATAGTGCGTTATCAGGAGAGCCCAAACCAAATTCTGTAGGCCTCAGAAAAACAAGAGGATTCATATAAGCCAATTCGTATCCACGATTCCCTGTTGAGTCTCCATGCCATATAATTGCCTCAAATAAGCCAATGCTTGCGTGCTTTCCAATATTGAAATCTATGTAATGAAATGCGCCATACTTTTTATCAAATGGATCATCAGCACTTGGATTATCATTTGTGAGGTCTTGCATTACGGCAAAGATCGTTTGGTAACGAATTTTCCAAACATCTAAAACCATTTTTAATGAAGGATAATTAAAAGAATTATCAGATAGCAATAATGATCTATACCCATCTCCAATAAAGTTTTTTTCATTTCCGAAAGTAAAGGTGAAATTCTTTTCGCATTGATAAGTAACAGAGGCAATTGCATTCGAATAATCATAAATTTTTCCATCTTGTTTTACCCTTCCTTGACCCGGTACAATGCGTGTCTTATTTATACTGCTATCAAGGTAGTTTGCAAAGGTTGATTGATTCTCATAAAAGTTTGTGCTAAAAGAAAATCTTTTACCTACTGAACCATGAGCCCAGAAGCCTCTCTGATTTGTATAAAAATTAATATCATTATCTTGGTCTCTACCTCCTGAGAATTCAAAAACAGGATTTAGATAAAGTTTAAAATTTTCTTTTTCTATGAATAATAAATCTTCTGAAAATATTTTCCTCCCTACTAAAGTTTTTGTAAATTTAGTTTCCTTGATGGTATTTTTATTTAATGAGTCAAAGGGCGTTTCTGATCTTAGGTCACTCTCTAAATATGGCTTAGTTGAAGTATGCATTTTAGTCCCGACTCTATCCAAGTAAGGATCATATATTTGTTGAACGGAATTGCTTAAAGGAATAAATGCATTTTGTGCAGGAGTAATGGTAGCTCTAAAAAGTATCAACACAAATAGTAATGCATAACGCATATTAAATTTATTGTCTCTAAATAGTTTCATATTAATATGTTTTTCCTTTATAATAAATTCTCGATGTACCATCTGGAACATCATACCGTAGAATATCACCGTTTAATTCATATGCTATGATAGTTTCGGTAGTAACTAACTTCACCTTTCCATCAGTGAAAATATACAATCTCTTTGCTTGATCTTGCCATGCAATTCTATCTTGACTCATCTGATAAGTAAGAGGAGCAAATTCATCTAATACAAAACGGACTCCGTTCTGTAATATCTGTAATTCATTATTGAAATAGAACAACACAGTGTTATCTTTCACTGCATACATACTGGGCGGATACGATTCTACTTTAAGCAATTTCCCAGATTGAAAAACTTTGAATGAATTTTCATTGGTTACATATGCAATTGCTTCATCTCCTACTTGAAAAGATAAAGGCTCTAATTCATCCAATACGAATACCTTTCCTTTATAAAATGCATTGAAGTACTTTGTTGAACCTTCAATATATGCAACTAGATTTTTACCAGATGAAAATCTATCTGGAGATAAATTATCAATAGAATAGATTTCATTGTTGTAATAAATTTTAAATGAATCTGAACTATTAATATAAGCTATAGTGTTTTCTCCTACTCTAAATTTACCCAGCTTACCAATTAAAGTTGCTTCTACTTCATTAACTTTTCCGTTAGCATACACTTTAAGTAATCCATTGTTTTGATCTGTAAAAGCAATCATACCTGCATTATAGTCGTATTCTTTAAAAAAGTATGTTAGGTTGGTCACTTTATCACTATCTGCAACGGCTAACATATCAAAAATCGTATAAATCAATAAATCATCTGTCAGAAGAAATTTAATATTTGTCGCATCTCCTAAATTTGTCTTAATGTCATTTTGCCAAAGAATCAAATTGTTGTTTACATCAACATAAACTACCTTGTCTCCTCGTGATTTATAAGATCTTATAGGACGAGAATCGATCTGTCGCGAAATACCTTCAGAAAATGCGAAAAAGTAGTTTCTATAATCTTTGTATGCACTTACAAATGGTCGGCTTTGACTAGTTGCAGTTGTTGCAAAAAATAGAAACAGAATTAAAAGTTGAAGGTGTATTAACCTAGTTCGAATCCAATACTTTAAATATTTCATCGAGCTTAGGTGTTAAGATAACTTCAATTCTTCTGTTTTTTCTTTTTGCTTCAGCTGATGTTCCCTTATCAATAGGCGCATATTCACTTCTTCCAGCTGCGGTTAATCGAGTTGGGTTTACTTTACTATTTGATGTAATTATTTTTACAACTGATGTTGCTCTCATTACACTCAAATCCCAATTGTCTTTAATCTCTCCTGCGCCTTTCATTGGAACATTATCGGTATGCCCTTCAATTTGAATATTGATATCAGGATTTTTCTCAAGCACTTTTGATAATTCTTTTAGCGCATTTACTCCTTTAGGATCTACTACAATGCTTCCGGTTGAAAACAACAAACGTTCTTCAAGCAATACATACACTTTACCATTTTTTTGTTCTACGGTTAAGCCTTGATCAGCAAAGCCAATTAAAGCTTTGGAAACCGAATTCTTTAACGCTTTAACGACTGAGTCTTTTGCATTCAACATCCTTTCTAGTTCAGCTAATCTTGCATCTCGTGATTTTAATTGTCCTCCAAGAGCCATTATACTGTCGCGACGAACCGTTAGCAGTCTTTCTTTCTCCTTTACTTCATCTTCACGTTTTTGTAAGTTTTCTTGGGTTTTTTGCAAATCACGGATCAGTTGTTTAGTCGCTTCATCATTTCCATTCCCTTTTTTATAAAGATCGATACTCGCCATTAAGCTGCGATGTTGTTCTTTTAACTCCCGAAATTGAACTCCTGTAGCAGTTGAATCCTGGATTAATTTATTTACTTCTGCATCTAAATCAGCAACACGAGCCGTAAGCTCTTTATTGCGTGTTTCCAGACTCAAATTGGATGCTTTTAACATATCATTTTCTTGATCGCAGTTCTTCTTTTTGATTTTTAAATCATCATACATTTTAGTTGGGATACATGATGAAAGTGATAAAAGAAAAAAAGATAGTAAAATCGGTGCGGATTGACGAATAGATGGTTTCATGGTGCTAAGGTAAGGTCTATGAATCATAAGAATACGACCAAATTGGTGTAATAGTTAACATAAATATGTTAAAACTAAATGGCTAATATTCGTAATAATCATGATGCATAAGTAGTAATAGTGTAAATTAGAGGGGATTTCGAAATAGTAGGTTCTAAAGTACGTTTAATAAGGTATGGAAAAGCTAAATGAAAATTGGATAACCGAAAATCACATAGACTTTGAGTATAAAAAATATTTACTCCTTGGTTATTTGCAGCATGTGAGTGAGAAATTTGATGAAACAAAGCTCTATCCAGCTTTAAGCGAGCTAGTTCAACATTATAGGAATCTTTTACTTCTTCAAGAACAAAAAAATGTAATGTTCAAAAGCTTTCCTGAAAGAATCTCACATGCCGATTTTACGAATTTTAAGTTGGTTTATGAGAAGCTTAGTGAGGATGATAAGTTGATGAAAGAGATTGAATCTATCATTGAGTTTAGCATTCCACAATTTCAGCGGTTTCTTTCCGAGGGCAAAAAAATATATGATTTCTTAGAGTCACAAATCAATATTTTCCCAGTGGGAATAATGCCTATTCATTACGATGCGGGCTATATGTTTTTAAGATGTGGCAAGCAAAGTGAAACACGTATTTATGAATATCAACTTACTATTTTTGAATCATCGGAAGAAAAATATAGAGCTATAAGTCTTCACTATTTGCAATCTTATGAAAAGTCATTGAACAATACTTATGAAAATATTAAGTGCGATTTGGTGCTATACAATCGAAACTTGCCCAATCCCGCTACATACGTAGTTGAGACGGATCTAGTGCTTCCAATTGAAGAAACTTTTCTGCCGCTGGCAAAAAGAACACTCGTTCGATTTATCAGTCAAAACAATGGTTCAATCCATTAAATATCTATCTCCAACAAAACTGGACAATGATCCGAATGCATTGCATCATTTAATATAACGGCATTGCGTAACCGAGATTTTAGACTTTCGGTTGCTAGTAAATAATCAATACGCCATCCTAAGTTCTTACCACGAGCCCCAGCTCTGAATGTCCACCAAGTATACTGATGAGGTTCTTGGTTGAAATGACGGAAACTATCTACAAATCCTGTATTGATAAATTCATCTAGCCATGCTCTTTCTTCAGGTAAAAAACCAGACGATTTGGCATTGCTAATTGGATTATGAATATCAATTGGTTTATGACAAATATTTACATCACTTCCAATAATCAAGTTTGGTCTTTTCTTTCTTAATTCCTGAATATAAGTATTGAACCACGCGAGCCATTGCATCTTGTACGACTGCCTATCATCACCACTAGATCCGCTTGGCATATAAACGCTTAAAATCGATAAATCACCAAAGTCAGCTCTTATTATTCTGCCTTCTTTATCAATATCGCTATTGCCCGAACCATAAGTTATTTTATCGGCCTTTAGTTTGCTGAACAAAGCAACTCCGCTATATCCTTTTTTTTCTGCTGAATGCCAATAATGATGGTAACCTAAATCGTCTAATTGCTTAGTGTCAACTTGTTCCTTTTCTGCTTTTGTCTCTTGTAAAAGAACGATATCAGGATTAATTCCTTTTACCCAATCAATCCAACCTTTTGTAAATGCTGCTCGGATTCCATTAACATTATAGGTAATTATTTTCATCTGTGTAGGTGCTAATAGGGTCACGAATATACAAACCAAAAAGTAATTCAAACACTATGATAACCAACATTTCGTTGTTCATTAGCAACCAAATAGCAATAAAATCTATTTGCCTTGTTTAAGTATCATTGATGTTTGGTATAAACCAATCTGCAATTATTAATTTAGTAGTTTAAAATACTTTGAAAAGGTTCACCATTCTCTGCGTTATTCTGCTTATTTTGAGTAGAGGAAATGGTATTGCTCAAACTGTGAGTAATTTTCGTTTTAAGCAAATAGCTTTTAAAGCAGATACTATTGCGATAGATAGCGTAAGTCTAATTCCTGGATCTGTACTAATTTCAACTACTGATACAAGTATTGGGAATAATAATTTTTTTATTGATTTTGTAAATTCCAAAATATGTTGGAAGCCAAGCACTAAAGCTAAGCCTGATTCTTTAAATATTCAATACAAAGTTTTTCCTTTGATGTTTTCTAAATCGAAGCAAATTCGGGATAAGCAACTTTTACTAGAGCCTACTTTAAATTCAAAGAACCCTTTTTATGTGGAGCAGATTTCGAATACAAGTAATGTTTTTGGACTCGATGGATTAACTAGAAGTGGAAGTATATCTCGAGGAATTTCGGTTGGAAATAACCAAGATGCAGTTGTAAACTCAAGTTTGAATTTGCAACTTTCTGGAAAGTTAGCTGGAAACATTGAAGTGCTAGCTGCTATAACAGATGACAATGTTCCGATACAAGCAGAGGGTAACACTCAGCAATTGCAAGAGTTTGATAAAGTGTTTATTCAATTGAATAACGATAAGCACAAACTTATTGCAGGGTATTATGATATTAAAAATCCAGATAGCTATTTTATGAAGTATTTCAAAAAGGCACAAGGTGGATTGTATTCTTTCAACTCAAAAGTCCCTTTAAGAAATAATGAAAATGCTACACTCATGGTAAATGTTGGAGCTGCAGTTTCAAGAGGAAAATTCGCACGTAATGTATTTGTTGGAACAGAATCTAATCAAGGCCCATATAGATTGATTGGTGCCGAGAATGAAACGTTCATTGTTATTCTTTCAGGTTCAGAAAAAATATTTATTGATGGTATTTTGCTAGATCGCGGTCAAGACCGAGATTATATAATAGATTACAATACTGGCGAAGTTATTTTTACAACACGTCGAATAATTACAAAAGATTTAAGGATTACGGTTGAGTTCCAATATTCGGATAAGAATTATTCAAGAACATTGCTTACAAGTGATGCTCAATGGAGTCAAAAAAAATGGAAAGCAGGAGTCAATTTTTATTCTGAACAAGATAGCAAAAATCAACCCGTACAACAAGATTTGTCGAAAGAGGATAAGGCTTTATTGGCAAGTGTTGGCGATAGTCTCTCCAAGGCTTTTGCTCAAAATATTGATAGCGTCGCCTACAATGTAAATGAAATATTATATGCTAGGCGCGACACTACTGTAAATGGTACTACCTACTCGCCCGTTTATGTTTATTCTAGAAGTGCTGATAGTGCTTTCTTCCGTTTAGGATTTACGAATGTTGGGCAAGGCAATGGAAATTATGTTTTGTCGAATGGTTCTGAAAATGGGAAAGTGTATGTTTGGGTGCCTCCTATTAATGGAGTCTTACAAGGGAATTATGAACCTCAAGTGCAGCTAATAAGTCCTAAAAAACGCTTGATGGCAACAGCAAATTTTCAATATGCTTTAGATGCAAAATCAAAGTTCGGAATTGAACTAGCAACTTCAAGAAATGATATTAATTTATTTTCAAGTTTAGATAAATCAAATGATGTTGGAGGAGCAGCTAAGTTAAACTTTGAAACGCAGAAAAAATTAACTTATGACAGTGTTGCTCCGCTAATGTTGGTGACTAATTTTCTAGCAGAGATTACAAACAAAGATTTTGTTCCTGTTGAAGTGTACAGACCAGTAGAATTTACGCGAGACTGGAATACCAATACAATTAGAGAAGTAAAAAATGAAATCATACCTACATTTACAATTGGATTACGAAAGGCATCGAAAGGCGAATTGAATTATATTTTTAAGAGCTATTTACGCGAAGATCAGTATACTGGTTTAATGAATATGTTAAACGGATATTACAAGAAGAATAAAGTAAATTTAAGAGGAGATGTAAGTTATCTTACAACAAGTGGTACTGCAAGTTCAACAACATTTTTGAGACATAAAGAAGAGTTTAGCAGGAGGATTTCAACATGGATTCCTGGGATTCGATTTGAGCAGGAGAGAAATCAAATTAAGCAACCTAATTCTGATAGCTTGTTGTCGACTTCATTCGATTTCAAAATAGCCGAATTTTTTATACAAAGAGTGGATACTGTAAAAGTGCCAATGAAAATTTCGATCATCAGAAGATATGATTCAGGAATAAAGAACAATGAATTTGTTACTTCTACTATTGCGGATATGGCTTCTTTTTCTTCTTCGTTTGCAACAAAACGTGGACGAATTGGCGGTCAATTCAATTATAGAAATTTAGCTGTGTTAGAACCTTCGCTTATTGCAGTTGAAAGCGGAGAGAGTTATTCGGGACGCATAGAGTATGTAACCAATGCATTAAAAAACATGGTACAATTTAATTCCTACTATGAAGCGGGTACAGGCCAAGAGCCAAAACGTAACTACTCCTATTTGGAAGTTGCGCCAGGTACTGGAGTGTATACATGGAATGATTATAATGATGATGGAGCGCAACAATTGAATGAATTTGAAATTTCTAATTTTCAAGATCAAGCAAATTACATTCGAATTTTTACTCCAAGTACAGAAAATGTAAAAGTGTTTTTTAATCAGTTTAATGCAGTAGTGAATGTTAATCCTGCAGTTTACTATAAAGGAACAGGAGATCGTCCCTTATGGACTAAATTCAGTTCTTTATCAACTATACGATTTGATAATAGAATTACCAATGCACCTGATGTTGATGGATTAAATCCTTTTCCGAGAAGTATAGATGATACCTTGCTGTTAAGCGCACAAACAAGTAGTCGACATATTTTGTATTTCAATCGAAGTAATCCTCTTTTTAATTCAGATGCTTCCTATCAGCAACAACAATCGCGTCAGTTGTTGAGCAATGGTGTAGAGAGCAAGAATAACCGTATTGTTTCCATGAATGTTCGATGGACACTTAATCGATCGTATGGGTTCGAAACGACTTTCGAGAACGGAACACTTAGCAATAGGTCAGAGGCCTTTCAAACGCGTGATTTTACAATAAACTCAAACAAGGTAATTCAAAAGTTTAATTTACAACCAGGAGCAACTTGGAGAGTGACTTTTAATTACAGAAATGAACTAAAGAAGAATATATTTGTTGAAAATTTGGGAGAGAAAGCTACTGTGAATGATGCAGGCGTTGAATGGAAATTTAGTTCTATAAAACAAGGAATTATTAGCGCTAAGTTTAATTACATTGTAATCGATTACAATGGTTCTTCAACAACTCCTTTAGCTTACGAAATGTTGGAAGGATTAAAAATTGGTAGTAATACTACTTGGGGTTTATCGATACAGCGAAATTTGGGGAGCAGCTTGCAGTTAAGCTTAACGTATGATGGTAGAAAACCAGCAGGACTAAATGTTATCCATACTGGAAGTGCTCAAGTAAGAGCATTTTTCTAGTATTATAGGTGTTTAAAGGTGCAGCGTTCATAGTTGAGGAGAAGAATATAAAACACATTAATAAAATTTACATGTTCGAATGTGTCAATAGAGTAACCCCTCAACTTTTTAATCATAGATAGCTCCATTAATGGAGTTATAATCATCATTTATTATAGCGTCCCAGCGGGGACACAACATTTCTAGTAAGCAAAAAACCGAAGACTCTAGCTCCATTAATGTGGTTTTAATCATCATTTAGTGAAGTGTCCCATAGGGACACAACATTTCGAAAAAGCAAAAAACCGAAGACTCTAGCTCCATTAATGTGGTTTTAATCATCATTTAGTGAAGTGTCCCATAGGGACACAACATTTCGAGAAAGCAAAAAAACCGAAGACTCTAGCTCCATTAATGTGGTTTTAATCATCATTTAGTGAAGTGTCCCATAGGGACACAACATTTCTAGAAAGAGAAAACCGTAGCCTAGTGCCGTAGGTACGTAATATTTATATCTAAATCGAAGGATAAATATTATTAATTACGTAGCAGAAAAAAACAACAAACTAAGCCATCCACAGAAAATGAATGTGATGCTATATAGCGCTATGATAATTATGGTAATATTTTTATTTACATAATCTATATCTACAAAAAAAGCACCTGTTAATTCAATAACAGATGCTCATTATTTTATTTGAGAAAGTAGTTTATTTTAACTCAAGAGCTGCAGTTCCAATTTGGTTTCCTTCACAAAAAAGTTCAATAGAATATTTTCCTTTATTGTATGCACTTCCTTTTTGCCAGTAAACACATAAATCGGTATTGCGATTTTCGTACATGATAGATTCTTTAGTAGTATAAAGTGTAGCTTGTCCATTAAAAGTAAATGTTTCACTTGAAGTTGACATTACAGCTCCATCAGGACTTATAACACGCATATAAATATCTTTTGGGCCTTTGTCGACCACCAAATTTTCTATAATTGTGAAACAAGTTTTAATACGATCTGTACTTTTTGCTTTTGTTGCTTCTGACTCTTTACCACTTCCTTTGTATTTAACTCCAGTCGCCTTTACGTTAGCTGTTTTTAATGCTGAGGCAATTGCTACTTTATTCGATAATACACTATTTTGTTGTGTAAGGTCATTCACCTTAGTTGTAACAGTTGTTAAATTTTGTGACAAAGATACATTTTGATCATTGAGTTGTTTGTTTGCCAACTTCAACGAATCCATTTGTAGTGTGTAATTCTGATTTAATGTCTTAAGTGCTATAAGTTCTTCTTTAGCCTTTTTAAGTTGAACGGCATCACCCGAATTAATTAATTTTTGAATTTGACCAATTTTTAACCGAATCTCTTCGTCTTTAGCCGACAACTGATTCTGAAGACTTGCATTTTCTTGATTCAATTTCTCATACTCCATTTTTACGCGTTGTAACTCGGCAGAAAGCGATTCTTTTTCTGCGACAGTCGTGTCGAGTTCACGACTCACTTGCTCAAGATGGGTTTTCTTATCAAAAAATTGCCAAAGCAATAAGCCATTTACACCAAGTAAAATGGAAATTACAATAATAACAATGACCTTTTTAGAATCTTGGTTATTCTTTATTGGTTCCGGAGTAGCCATAATCAGGTAATATTAATCTTTTGGGTTAACTTAAAGCTTCGAAATTAATAGAAAATGAGGACATTCGTCAAGATTCAGCTAAGTAATTCTTTTTCAGGTGCTCAGTAGATTGTTGTAATAATGGTTGTGAGATACAATAACAAGATGTAACTTGCGCAGTATACAGGCTTTTTCTAATTCCATGCCTTTTAAACAGTAGTTATGTCGAAAATTCAAGTCAAGTTAAGTACTTATGTTGCTGTAAATAAGCATCTCATAACATCTAGGTAACCTAATTGAGTTAATTTTGCAGTCGTAATGAAAAAGGTCGCCACAAACATAACTTTCGGTTTACTTCTGATAGTATTAAGTTTTGCTAGTTTGAAGAGCTTTTCACAGGCTAATCCGGCTCCTTTCGATTTAAATGCTAGCAATTATAGTTTCCTAATATTTTCAAATGCATCCACTTTAGCAACTTTGCCTACTAGTGGTCGGTTTCATCTTTGTTCAAGCGTGCAGCCATTGTTAGCGACTCCTACAAATAATGACTACGCACCAGCAATCTCAGGGCCATTTAACCCAGGGAATGCAAATGCTCAAATAGAGGGATTGGACGGATCAGGAATAGGTTCAGGCTTTGCTTTTACGACAAAACCTGGTTCAGGGTTTAGTAATGTTGGCGCATTTGTATTAGCCTTGAATACTACTAGGCGAACAAACATAAATCTCACTTTTACCTGGCAAGAGCTAAGTGCTGGGGCTATTTACAAAGTCCGCTTGCAATATCGGCTTTCCAAAAGAAGTGCATGGCAAGATGTAACAACACTACCAGGTCCAACAGTTGTTGAGTTTAATGGTACAGGTAATCTAGGATCTGCAACTACCATCGGACCTCTAAATCTATCAACACTAACCAGTAATGCGGTTAATAATAGGTCTAACTTACAATTACGTTGGAAATATTATTACGTCAGTGGTCCAGCTTCGGCCTTCCCTACAAGAATCAGAATTGATGATATAACTGTTAATTCGAGCCCATCTTCAGGTAACTACATTTCTGTTGATACTTTAAATGCACCACTTACTGGATATTGTGTTTCACCAACCTTAGGGGCTTCAACTAGTCTATCTTTTAGGTATGCTCCAATTGCTAGTTTTCCGGTAGGCACAACCTTCATTGCACAACTTTCAGATGAATTGGGAAGTTTTGCAAGCCCCGTAAATATTGGTACACTAATATCAACTACAAATACAGGTTTTCTGTCTTTCCCTAATGTTACAATACCCGCCAATACACCTTCTGGAAATAGTTATAAAATTAGAGTCGTAACATCTTCACCAACTTTGGCTTTAAATGGGGCTTCTGATAATGTTTTTGATGTGATTATTAAACTTTCACCTAAAGAAGTAACTAGCTTCAATGCAGAATGTGGACCAGCTTCTTCAACATTAACTTGGGCATTACCTACTGATGCTTGTTATGATGATGTAATGGTAGTAACATCTCTTTCTCCTACAGTTGTTGTACCCACAGGAGATGGCTCAGCCTATACAGCAAACTCTGTTTATGGAACTTTTGGAACTGCTTTTGGAGCTGGTTACGTTTCATATAAGGGTAATGGTACCAGTGTTGTCGTTACTAATTTAACAGATGGATTTACTAATTACTTTAACGTTTGGATGCGTTACGGTACTAAATGGCAAC
>Ga0114976_10001619_pt1 | contig 14113 bp, 13 predicted proteins | sample S_130805_EF_Meta_FD_87319 | JGI IMG/M metagenome (GOLD analysis project Ga0114976, IMG submission 87319) | Freshwater microbial communities from Lake Simoncouche, Canada to study carbon cycling - S_130805_EF_MetaG | ecosystem: Environmental > Aquatic > Freshwater > Lake | place: Lake...
AGGCTCTCGGCCAGCGTCTCGCGCGCCGGCGCGCGACGGGTCAGCGAGGCGAGCCAGCGATGCGCGGCGGGCTCGGTCACGCCCTGTCGCGCCATCGCCAGCAGCGTGTTGCCAGGGCCGATCTCGAGGAAATCGGTCGCGCCCGCTGCCTCGGCCGCGGCGACCGCGGCGCGGAACCGCACCCGGCCGAGCGCATGCTCGACCCAATACGCCGCATCGGGCGCAGCCTGCAGCGCGGCGCCGGTGACGGTAGAGAGGAAGGGGATGCGCGGCCGGCGCGCGCGGACCGGGGCCGCGGCGGCCTCCAGCCCGGCCATGGCCGGCTGCATCAGCGGCGAATGGAAGGCGTGCGAGACGGTCAGCTTCTGCCCGCGCACGCCCTCCGCCGCCAGCCGCTCCAGCAGCCGCTCCAGCGCCGCACCCTCGCCCGCGACGGTGCAGGCGCCGGGCGTGTTGTCGGCGGCGATCGCCAGCGCGCCGTTGTACGACGCCAGCATCGGCTCGACCCGCTCGGCCGGCAGCGGCAGCGCGGCCATCCCGCCGTCGCGCGGCATCGCCTGCATCAGCGCACCGCGCGCGGCGACCAGGCCGAGCGCATCCTCGAGCGATAGGATGCCGGCGCAGCAGGCGGCGGCGAACTCGCCGACGCTGTGGCCGAGCACGAGATCGGGCTGCACGCCCAAGGACTGCCAGAGCTCGACCAGCGCATACTGCAGCACGAACAGGCCCGGCTGCGTCCAGGCCGTCTCGTCGATCGCGCGCTCCGCCTCGCCGGCATCGAGCAGCACGTCGCGCACCGAGGGCGAGAGCGCGCCGCGCCCGGCCAGCAGCGCGTCGCAGCGATCGATCGCGGCGGCGAAGACCGGCTGCTCGCGGTACAGCGCCGCCGCCATGCCCGGCCATTGCGCGCCCTGGCCGCTGAACAGGAAGGCCAGCTTGCGCGGCGCGGGCGGCGCTTGCGGCTCGGCCTCGGCGAGCGCCGCGCGCAGCGCGATCAGCGACGGCGCAGCCAGCGCCAGCCGGCGCGGATGATGCGCGCGCGCCAGGTTGGAGGCGCGGCAGAACGCGGCCAGTCCGTCCTCGTCCAGCCGCGCCGCGGCCGAGCGCCAGGCGGCGATCTGGTCGCGCAGCGCCGGCTCGCTGCGGGCCGAAAGGGTCAGCACCTGCGGCGCCGGGCGCGCGGCCACGGGCGAAACCGCCGGCGCCACCTGCAGCACCGCGAAGGCATTGGTGCCGCCGAGGCCAAGCGAGTTCACCGCGGCGAAACGCCCCGGCCCCTGCCAGTCGCGCGCCGCGGTGTTCACGAAGAAGGGCGAGGCGGCGAAGTCGATCTTCGGGTTCGGCGTGCTGAAATGCAGGATCGGCGGAATGCGGCCATGGTGCAGCGTCAGCGCCACCTTGATCAGCGCGGCGATACCGGCGGCCTGCTCGAGATGCCCGATGTTCGTCTTCACCGAGCCGATGGCGCAGAACTCGCGCCGCTTGGTGCCACAGCGGAAGGCGCGGGTCAGCGCGTCGATCTCGAGCGGGTCGCCTACCACCGTGCCGGTGCCGTGGCACTCGACGAAGCCGATCTCGTCGGCCGTCACGCCCGCGACGCCCAGCGCCTCGACCATCGCCCGCGCCTGGCCGGCGACCGAGGAGGCAGTGAAACTGACCTTCTCCGCGCCGTCGTTGTTCACCGCGGTGCCGCGGATGACGGCATAGATCCGGTCGCCCGCCGCGATCGCCGACTTCAGGTCGCGCAGCAGCACGAGGCCAACGCCGCTGCCGAAGACCGTGCCGCGCGCCTCGGCATCGAAGGCCCGGCAATGGCCGTCGGGCGAGAGGATGCCGCCCTTCACATGCAGGTAGCCGACCTCGTGCGGCACCCTGACGACGCTCGCGCCGGCCAGCGCGAAGTCGCATTCGCCCGAGAGGATCGACTGGCAGGCGAGATGCACCGCGACCAGCGAGGTCGAGCAGGCGGTCTGGACGTTGATGGCGGGCCCGGTGAGCCCGAGCTTGTAGGCTATGCGGGTCGCCAGGAAGTCCTTGTCGTTGCCCAGATGCTCGAGGCTGCCGGTCTCGCCTGGCAGCGCATCGGAGGCCGCGAGCCGGTCGAGCAGATAGCTGCTGACCACGCCGCCGGCGCCGACAAAGACACCGGTGCTGCGCGTCGCCGGCGTGCCCGGCACCTGGCCGGCATCCTCGAAGCAGTGCCAGGCGGTCTCCAGCAGCAGGCGCTGCTGCGGGTCCATCAGCGCCGCCTCACGCGGGCTGTACTCGAAGAAGCCGGCATCGAAGCGTGCGATGTCGCCCAGCACCGGGCTGGCGCGGACATAGTTCGGGTCGGCCAGCAACGCGTCCGGCACGCCGGCGGCACGCAGCACCGCCTCGCTCAGCGGCCGGATGGATTCGACGCCCTCGCAGAGGTTGCGCCAGAAGGCGTGGTGATCATCGGCGCCCGGGAACCGGCAGGCGATCCCGATGATGGCGACCCCGTCGCTGACGCCGGGCTCGCTCATCCCGTGCCCCGGCCTTGTCGCCGGCGCTGGGCGAGCGCGGCGGCCGCGGCCAGGCCGGGATCCTCGGCCGGTTCCTCGCCGGCGGCGGCGCGGCGATAGGCCTCGATCAGGTCGCCCACGCGGCGCACCTCGGTGATCGGCACGAGCCGGGCGAAAGGATCGAGGCCGGTCGTCGCCTCGAGCTCGGCGACCAGCATGGCGAGGTCCATCGAGCTCAGCCCGATACCGGCATTCAGCGCGGTGGTCGCGTCGAAGGCGATCTCGGCCTCGCCGCGATCGGCCAGCACCGCGCGGATCGCGTCCTCGACCGCGCCTGCGATCCGCTCCTCGCTCAGCATGTGATGCCCCCGTCGACGATCAGCGTCTGCCCGGTGATGAATGCCGCATCCTCGGAGGCCAGGAAACGGATAGCGCGCACCAGATCCTGCACATCGGCGAGCCGCCCGAGCGGGGTGCGGCGGGCGAGCCGCGCCTTCTCCTCAGCCGGCATGCCGGCCACCATGTCGCTCTCGAAGTAGCCCGGGGCCACCGTGTTCACCCGGATGCCGCGCGGGCCGAGTTCGCGCGCCAGGCTCCGCGTGAAGGCCTCGAGCGCGCCCTTGGTCGCGCTGTAGACCGAGACGCCGGGATGCCCGCGCACGGCGTTGACCGAGGAGATGTTGACGATGCAGCCGCCGCCCTGGCGAAGCATCAGCTTCGAGCAGGCCTGGGTCAGCAGGATGGTGGCGGTCAGGTTCAGCGCGATCGTCGCCTCGATCGCCTGCTCGCGCATGGTCGGCAGCACGCCCTCATGGACGATGCCGGCATTGTTGACCAGCAGGTCGACCCGGCCGAAGCGTGCCGCGACGCCGGCGACGAAGCCGCGGATCGCATCCGGGTCCGCGGCATCCACCGCGTGCCAGTGCAGCCGCTCGGCGGTCGCGGGGTCGGCCAGCAGCCGTGCGAGCGTCGGGCTCTCGCTGCGGCTGAAGGTCGCGACGCGATGCCCGGCCGCGAGCCAGGCCTCAACCAGTGCGGCGCCGAGGCCGCGGCTGCCGCCGCTGATCAGCGCGACCGGCGGCACGCTCATGCCGGCACCGAGGCGCGCAGCTTCTTGAAGCGCGTGCCGTGCAGCGGCGCTTCCGCCACCTCGACCACGACGGGGATCTTGAAGCGCTCGAGCTTGCCGGCGCAGAAGGCGCGCACGCGCTGGCGCAGCGCCGCTGGATCCTCGGGCTCCTGCAAGGTGATCCTCGCGGCGACGACGGCGCCGGTGACCGGGTTGGGCCGGCCGCTCACCGTCACTTCGGCGACGTTGTCCATCTGCAGCAACAGGTTCTCGACCTCGGTCGGTTAGACCTTCTCGCCGCCGACATTGATGATCTCGGAGGTGCGGCCGAGGATGCGGACATAGTCGCCGTCGACCTCGACCTGGTCCTGGGTGTTGAACCAGCCCTCGGCATCGAAGGGCGAGGGCGCGTTCAGGTAGCCGAGCATGGCCGAGCGGGCACGCAGCCAGAGCACGCCGTCGACGATCCGGTGCTCGAACCCGTCCGTACCGAGCCTGACCCAGAGCGAGCCGCTGTCGCGCGACTGGCTCGGCAGGATGCCCACTTCGGTCAGCCCATAGGTCTGCTTCAAGCGTACCTGCGGCAGCGCCTTGTGCAGCGCGGCGAGCGTGCGCTCCGGCATCGGCTCGGTGCCGTAGGTGATGGTCCGCAGCGAGGCAAGATCATGCCGCTCGGCGGCGCCCGAGATCAGCAGCATGTTGAGAAAGGTCGGCGTGGTCGGCAGCAACTCGACCCGGTGCTCGGCGATCGCGGAGCAGACCGCGTCGGGGCTGCGGTCGGCGGCGCTGACCAGCGTGCCGCCATGCGCCAGCACGTGCAGCAGCGTGTTGATGCCGCCGATATGGTCGATCATCAGGAAGACCAGGGTGCGGGTGCCCGCCCGCTCGCCGCGCAGCTTCTCGGTCAGCAGGTCGAGGTCGAGCAGCGAGGCCTTGCTGCGCCCGGTCGAGCCGGAGCTGAACAGCACGAGGCCCGGCGCGCCCCGCTCGATCAGGTCGCGCGTCAGCGGGTGGCGCGGCGGCTCGGCGGTGATCCGCTCGATCCGGCAGCCGCCATCGCCGGCGGCCGCCGCGGTCGCCATCACTTCCGCGGTCGCCAGCATCTCGGCCCGCGCCTCGGCCGGCGCCGAGGCGACCGGCACCACGACGAGCCCCTCGGCCAGAGCGGCCAGGATCAGCGCGACCGGACCGGGGGCATAATCGCCGAACACGGCGAGGGTCTGGCCGCGGCCGATGCCGTGGTCCCGCAGCGCCGCCGCCATCTGCCCGGTCAGCGCATGCAACTCGCCATAGCTGACCGTGCGGTGCTGCGAGATCATCGCCGGACGGTCGTGCCAGCGGCCGAACCGGGCGAGGAGCCAATGCTCGCCGGCATCGCCGGCCAAGCGCTGGCTAGTCATTGGGCTTCTGGAACTTCGCCCGACGATCCGCTTCCCAGGCATCGACCATGTTGACCGCGTGGACCACGCGGTCGATCTGGTCGTCCGCGAGCTTGGCCTGCTTCAGCGCATCCTGGACCTTCTCCACGTCGACCTTGCTCGGCGGCCGCGGCGCGGCGGCCGCGAAGCCGCGGGCGCGGGACATCTGCACCGACTGCATCACCTCGGCGGCCACCGCCGGATCGAGGCCCGCGAGCTTCTGGCGCAGGTCGGAGAGCTCGGATTCTGACATGGGCGTGGCGCCGGGCGCCAGGCCGACGCACATGTCGCGCGCCTCGCGCGCCACCCGCGCAGCCTCCTGCGCCGAGTACCACATGGCATGCATGAAGCGTTGCAGGAATTCGTCGCGCGCCGCCTGCATGTAGCGCATCGCCTCGAGCCCGCTGCCGCCGCCTGGCATCTCGGGAAAGGCGCTGGGCATGGATGGGCCGAAGCCGGACCGCCCGCCATTGGATGGGAAGGAGTCGAAAAACGACCAGTCCGGCCGCCTGTGTTCATCGGACACGTCGAAATCCCCTCGCCAGACGCTCGGCTGAAATACCGAGGCTTCACGAATATTGTTGCTATGGTAGACGCCATACATCGCTTTCGCAAGGCCACCCCAAGTCTAACGCAGGATTATCGCTTGGCTTATGCTTCGTGTTACATGAGGCCGTGGCTTGACGCATTCGTGCGGGACCGGCGTGACGAAACATCATCCTACGAGCGCGGCCGCGGCGTGGGCCCGGGGCTGCGACCTTGCCTGACTGGCTCCCCTTCGGCACGCAGGACGGGTGCCGTGTGCGGCTCTTCTGCCTGCCGCATGCCGGCGGCAGCGCCACGGCCTATCGGCCATGGCAGGCGCTGGCCGAGCCCTGGATCGATCTCTGCCCCATCGAGTTGCCCGGGCATGGCCGTCGGATCGCGGAGCCGCCCTCGGCCGACCTCGACCCGCTCGTGACCGCCTTGCTCGACGGGATCGGCGCGGCCTGCGACCGGCCCTTCGCGTTCCTCGGCCACAGCGCAGGCGCCCGCCTCGCGCTTGCCTGCGCGCGCCGGGTCGGCACGCCGCCGCGGCATCTCTTCGTCTCAGCAGCCGATCTCGCGCCCGCCGGCACTTTGCACATGCTGCCGGATCCCGACCTGATCGCGGCACTCCGCCGGATCGGAGGAACGCCGGCTGCGGTGCTCGAGCATCCCGGCATGATGGCCGCCCTGCTGCCAGCGATCCGAGCCGATCTTGCGCTGGCCGCCGAGGCGGCGGGGCGCGCGGGGCCGCCGCTCGCAGGCCCGGTCACCGCCTTCGCCGGGCGCGCCGATGCCGCGGTCTCGGAGGCCGGCATCGCGGCCTGGGCCGGCACGACGAGCAACAGCTTCACGGCGCGCTGGCTGCCGGAGGGGCATTTCTACTCGCCCGCGGGCGTCGCCACCGTGCTGCGCGCCATCGCCGACGCGCTGCGCGGCGAGTTCCGACCCGTCAGTTCGTGTGCAGCGTCGCGCCGCTCTTCGCCCGCACCTCGTCGAGCGTGACGCCCGGCGCCAGGTCGACCACCACGAAGCCCTTCTCCGGCACCACGTCGATCACCGCGAGGTTGGTGTAGACGCGCCGCACGCAGCGCAGCCCGGTCAGCGGGTAGCCGCAGCGCTCGACCAGCTTCGGCCGGCCGTCCTTCGTGGTGTGCTCCATGATCACCCAGAGCCGCTTGGCGCCGGCCGCGAGATCCATGGCGCCGCCGACGGCCGGCGCGGTGTCGTTCTCGCTGGTCGCCCAGTTCGCCAGGTCGCCATTCTCCGCGACCTCGAAGGCGCCGAGCACGCAGAGGTCGATATGGCCGCCGCGGATCATCGCGAAGCTGTCGGCATGGCCGACGAAGCTGGCGCCCTTGGCCAAGGTGATCAGCTGCTTGCCGGCATTGATCAGCCAGGGGTCCTCCTGCTCCTTCGACGGCGCCGGGCCCATGCCGATGACGCCGTTCTCGGACTGGAAGATCACCTCCCGCTCGGCGGGGACGTGGTTTGCCACCATGGTCGGGATGCCGATGCCGAGGTTGACGCACCAGCCCTCCGGCACGTCGTCGGCGAGGCGGCGGGCCATCTGGTCACGGTTGAAAGGCATGTCGGGTTCCCTCCCTTCAGGCGGCTTCGGGCTTCAACCAGTCGCCGCCGCGGTCGACCTGGACCACGCGGTTCACGTAGACGCCGGGCGTGCCGATCATGTGCGGATGCAGCGTGCCGAGCTCGCGGATGTGCTGCACCTGCGCGATCGTCAGCTCGGCCGCCATCGCCATCACCGGGTTGAAGTTGCCGCCCGACCCTCGGTAGACGAGGTTGCCCCAGCGATCCGCCTCCCAGGCCTCGATCAGCGCGACATCGCCGGGCAGCGCGTGCTCCATGACGTATTGCCGGCCGTTGAACTCCCGGCTCTCCTTGCCCTGGGCCAGCTTGGTGCCGGCGCCGGTGGCGGTCCAGAAGGCGGGGATGCCGGCGCCGGCGGCGCGAATGCGCTCGGCCAAGGTGCCCTGCGGCACGATCTCCAGCTCGATCTTGCCCTCGCGGTACAGCGTCTCGAACACCACCGGGTCGCTGCTGCGCGGGAAGGAGCAGACGATCTTGCGGACCCGGCCGAGCTCCATCAGCCGCGCCACGCCGATCCGACCCACGCCGGCATTGTTCAAGACGGCGACGAGGTTGGAGGCGCCCTGCTCGATCAGCCCCTCGATCAGCACATCCGGCTGCCCGACCGAGCCGAAGCCGCCGATCAGCACGGTCGAGCCGTCCTTCACCCCGGCGAGCGCCTCCGCAACCGACTGCACGATCTTGTTGATCATCGGGATCCTCCGCTGGGCAACCCGACTACAATCCGCCCGCGCCCTAGTCCAGGGGGCGCATCGCCCCGTTCATCTGCGGCGAGGGGATGCCCGGCAGCGCCGGCGCCTCGCCCGCGATCAGCTCCGGCCCGAGGTCGAACAGGGTGGAATAGGCCACCCGCGCCAGCCCGCCGCCGAGGCTCACCCGCCGCACGCCGGCCGCCGCGAACTCGGCCAGCGGCAGCAGCCCGGGGCGCGGGATGTAGAGCACGTTGACCGGCTTCGGCGCGACCGCGGCGACCACCTTCCGCACCGCGTCCATGTCCGGCAGGGCGGGCGCATAGAGGCAATCGGCGCCGGCCTCGGCGAAGGCGGTGAGGCGCCGGATGGTGTCGTCCAGGTCGGGCCGGCCGTGCAGGAAATTCTCGGTCCGCGCGGTCAGCACGAAGCCATGCGGCAGCGCCCGCGCCGCGGCGGCGGCCGCCTTCACCCGCGCGACGGCGGCGTCGAAGCCATGGATCGGCGCCGCCGGGTCGCGCGTGGTGTCCTCGATGGTGCAGCCGACCAGGCCGGTCGCGGCGGCGGCGCGGACCGTCTCGGCGCAGGCCTCCGGGTCGAGACCGTAGCCATCCTCGAGATCGGCCGAAACCGGCAAATCGCCGACTTCGGCGATGATGGCGGCGGCATTCGCCAGCGCCTCGGCCCGGCTCATCCCGCCGTCGCGCCTGCCGAGCGCCCAGGCGGCGCCGGCCGAGGTGGTGGCCAGCGCCACCGGCCCCATCCCCGCCAGGATGCGCGCGCTGCCGGCATCCCAGGCATTCGGCAGCACGAAGCACCCGCTGCGGTGCAACTCCATGAAGCGCGCGGCGCGCGCGGCGATCTCGGTCATGGCGATCCTCCCTGATCCGGCGCGCAGCCTGGCGCCGTTGCGCTGCGGCGTGCTTCGCCCTCAGGCGAAGCGGAACAGCCCGTTGCTGACGACGAGCTTGTCGCGCTCGACGACGCGGGCGCGGAAGGCGGCGCCGCCGGCCTCGTGCCAGATCTCGGTGCGGATGGTCTCGCCCGGGAAGACCGGCGAGGAGAAGCGCAGATCCATCCGCCCGAACCGCACGGGGTCGTAGTCGCAGAGCGCGCGCAGCAGCGCGTGGCAGACCGTGCCGAAGGTGCAGAGACCGTGCAGGATCGGCCGCTGGAAGCCGGCCGCCTGGGCCACCTGCGGGTCGATATGCAGCGGGTTGAGGTCGCTGTTCAGCCGGTAGACCAGCGCCTGCTCCGGCCGGGTCGGCAGGTCGAGCGTGAGGTCGGGCGCATGCGTCGGCTCCGGATGCGGCTGCTTCACCGGGCCGGAGGGTCCGCCGAACCCGCCATCGCCGCGCATGAAGGAGGTCGAGGTCAGCGTCGCCAGCAGCGCGCCGGTCGCGGCGTCGACCACCTGGCGCTCGGAATACATCAGCGCACCCTTGCCCTCGCCGCGATCGACGAGGCCGGTGATGCGCGAGCGGCCGATCACCTCGCCCTCGACCGGCAGCGGCCTGTGCAGCACCAGCCCCTGCTCGCCATGGACGATCTTTACCCAGTCGATCCCGGTATCCGGGTTGCGCGACCAGAAACCGGGCGAGGCCAGCACCACCGGCATCGAGGGCATCACCTTAAGCCGCGGCTCGTACAGGTAGTCGAGCTGCTTCTCATCCATCGGGTCCTGCCCAAGCCCGATCGAGAAATTGTAGAGCGCGACATCCTGCCAGCGCAGCGCCTGCCGCACCTCGGGAATCGGATAGTTGAGCAGTTTCTCGTAAACGATCGGCATCGGCCTTCCTCCCTTGCGGGCATTCAAGCCGATGCCGGCCGAGGGCGCTACACCGGGACGCTACACTGGGGCTCAGTCCAGCGTCGCGTTGGTCGACTTCACCACCTCGCCCCAGGCGACGAGCTCGCGCTGGTTGAGCGCCAGCAGCTCCTCCGGCGTCGTCGGCTCGGCGACCGCGCCCTGCTGGCGCAGCACCTCGACCACGCCGGGCGCCTTCAGCGCCTCGCGCATCGCCGCGTTCAGCCGGTCGATGACCGGCCGCGGCGTGCCCGCCGGCGCATAGAGCGCCTTCCACAGCCCGGTCTCGATCGGCACGCCGAACTGCTTGATTGGCGGCACGCCGGGGAACAGCGGGATCTCGCCCGGAGCAAAGACCGCGACCGCGCGGGTCTTGCCATCGCGCGTCATGCTCTCGGCGCCGCCGGCGGGCAGCGGGAAGATGTCGACCTGGCCGGCGATGATCGCCTGCATCGCCGGCGCCTGGCCGGTGAAGGGCACGTGCAGCATCTTGAGATCCAGCGCCTGCGAGACCCGCATCATGCCGAGATGCGGCGTCGAGGCGACCCCCCAGGAGGCGAAGGAGATCTCCTCCGGCTTCGACTTCGCCAGCGTGACGATCTCGGGGAAGCTCTTCACGGCCGGCCGCGACGGCCCGACCACGAGGGCAAACGGGAAGCGCGCCACCAGCGTGATCGGCGCGAAATCCTTGATCGGGTCGTATTGCAGCTGGCGATAGGCGAAGGGGTTGATCGCCTGGGTGTCGACGATGCCCATCCAGAGCGTGTAGCCGTCCGGCGCCGCGCGCGCCGCGGCCGTGGCGCCGACGCTGCCGCCGGCGCCGGCGCGGTTCTCGACGACCACTGCCTGGCCGAGGATCGGCGCCAGCGCCTGCGCCACCGCGCGCGAGACGATGTCGTTCAGCCCGCCAGGCGGGAAGCCGGAGATGATGCGGATCGGGCGGTCGGGGTACTGCGCGAGCGCAGGGGTGGCGAGCACGCTGGCGCCCGCGGCCAGCAGGCCGCGGCGGGTGATGATGGTCATCGGTCGCTCCAGAATCTGCGGCCGGCGTTTCCTTGGGCGCGATGTAGCGCGGCGCGGCTACTCCGCCAACTCGATCACCGCGTCTGCCGCGAAGCAGCCCTGGCCGTGCGGCAGCACGAGCAGCGGGTTGACGTCGACGCCCGCAAGCTTCGGCCCGGCGGCGGCCGCGAAGGCCGAAAGCGCCGAGAGCGCCTTGGCGAGCGCCGCCACGTCGGCCTTTGGCCGGCCGCGCGCGCCATCCAGCAGCGGGAAGCCGCGCAGCGACCGGATCATCGCCTCGGCCTCCACGGTGCCGAAGGGGCAGCGGCGGAACGACACGTCCTTCAGCACCTCGATGAAGATGCCGCCCAATCCGACCATCGCCACCGGCCCGAAGACCGGGTCGCGGAAGACGCCGAGCGCCATCTCGACCGCGCCCTTGATCTGCTTCGCTACCAGCACCCCCTCGATGCGCGCCGCCGGGGCATGCGCCCTGGCGCGCTCCATCAGCGTGGCGAAGCCGGCGCGCACCGCATCGGCATCGGCGATGTCGAGCAGCACGCCGCCGATCTCGCTCTTGTGCAGGATGTCGGGGCTCAGGATCTTCAGTACCACCGGGTAGCCGATGGCCTCCGCGGCAGCGACCGCAGCCGCGACATCCGGGCAGGCGCGCTCCGGCACCGCCGGGATGCCGGCCTCGGCCAGCAGCGCCTTGGCGGCGGCTTCCGAGGGCGTGCTCGCCGGCAGCGTGACGCGCGGCAGGCTCACCGGCGCAGGCTCGGCGCGCGCGAAGGCCGCGCCGAAGCGACCCATCGCCTCGATCGCCACCACCGCCCGCGTCGGATCCTCGAAGCAGAGCCAGCCATCCGCCTCGTAGGCCCCCACCTTCCCGGGGGCGAGCATCGACATCACCCAGAGCCGGTCGGGGAATTTCTCCCGCACCGCCCGCATCTTCTCCTGCAGCACCGGCCCGAGGCTGCGGCCGGCCGCGGTCTGCGACCAGAAGGACAGGATCGAGGCATAGCCGCCATCCGCCGCGACGCTCTCCGCAAAAACGTCGATCAGCTTCAGATCGTTGGTCACCTGCGCCGTGCAGTCGACCGGGTTGCGCGGCGCGCAGAACGGGATCAGCGCGCGCAGCTTCGCCTGCGCGTCCTCCGGCATCGGCGGCATCGCGACGCCGGCCTGCTCGGCCGCGTCCGAGATCAGCACGCCCGCACCGCCCGAGACCGTCAGCACGCCGAGCGTGTTGCGCGCCGGGTAGATGCGCCTGGTCGCGGCATAAGCGATGTCGAGCATCTCCTCGGTCGTGCGCGCCCGCACCACGCCGAACTCGTCGAGCACCGCCTGGGTCACCGTGTCGTCGCCGGCGATAGATGCCGTATGCGACTTCGCCGCGGCGCCGCCGAGCTGGCTGCGGCCGACCTTCATCATCACGATCGGCTTGCGGTTGCGCCGCGCGAGCTCGAGCGCGGCGAGGAAGCGGGGGCTCTCGCGGATCCCCTCGGCATAGGCGCAGATCACGTCGACCTCAGGCGCCTGCGCCATCCAGCCGAGCGCATCGCCGAGCGTCACCTCGGCCTCGTTGCCGGTCGTGATCACCACCTGCGCGCCGAGCCCGCGATCGAGCGCGGCCGAGAAGACATGGGTGCCATAGGCGCCCGACTGCGAGGCGATGCCGATCCGCCCGGGGATCGGCCAGCCCTTCTCGAAGCTCGCGGTGAAGGTGCCGTAGAAGCGGATGGCGTCGTTGAAGACGCCGAGGCAGTTGGGGCCCAGCAGCCGGATCCCGTGCCGCGCCGCGACCGCGGTCAGCTCGTCCTGCGCGCGCGCCCCGGCCTCGTCCATCTCGGCGAAGCCGGCGGTGAAGCAGATCACGGCACGGCAGCCCTTGCGGCCGAGTTCATCCAGCGTGGCGATCGCATGCGCCGCGGGCACGGCAATGATGGCGACGTCGGGCGCCGCCGGCAGCGCCTCGACCGAGGCGAAGGCCGGCAGCCCCTGCACCGTCTCGCGCTTCGGGTTGACCGGCCAGAGGCCGCCCGCGAAGCCGCGTTCCTTCATGTAGGCGATCGGCCGGCCGCCGATGCGCGCCGGCTCGTCCGAGGCACCGATCACCGCGACGGAGGCAGGCCGCACCAGCGCGTCGAGCGAGGCGAAATCGGCCACTGCAGCAACGGTCGCGGCGTCGGTCATGAACGTCTCCCCTGGGTGCTTGCTTGGCGTCCAGGGTGGCCGCGGCTCAGCCAGAGGGCAAGGGCAGGCGGCTAGCCTTCCTCGTCGTCGTCCTCGTCAAGATCCTCGTCTTCGTCATCCTCGTCGAAATCGTCATCGTCATCGTCGAGGTCGTCCTCGTCGTCGTCCTCGAACTCGTCGTCATCATCGTCGAGGTCGTCGTCGTCGTCGTCGCCCGGGCCGCCCGCCACCAACGGCAGAGCGTCGGGCCATGGCCACGCGGTGCCCCAGGACTCGAGGAGCGGTGCGGGCATCGGGCAGTCCTCCGTCAGGCAGGAATGCGGCACATCCTGTCCGCCAGCGGGCGGACAGGCAATGACCGCAACGTATGGGCCGGTGTCAGGTCGCGATCAGTGTTGCACCGTCTCGCAGGCGCCGTGCCGCTTCATGCGGTCGCAGGCCTGGCGCGCGGAGGTCTCGGTCAGGCCGACCACGCGCGCGCGATAGAGCGTCGCTCGGCCCTGCTGAACCGTGGTAACCGAGACCGCACCACCGCCCGCGGCGGATTGCGCCTCGCGCGCCGCCCGCTCGGCGGCTGCCTTGTCGGCGAAGGCCCCGACCTGCACGGCCCGATCCGCGCGCGTCGGCGCCGGCGGCGGCACCGGCAGGCGCAAGGTGGCAGCCTGGGCGGTGCCGACCAGGCCAAGACCGCGCGTCGCCGGCGCTGGGGCCGGCTGTGGCGCGGCGGCACGGGCCGGCGGGGCGAGCAGCGCCGCGACCGTCAGCGGCGGCTCGGCCCGGCGCTCGGGCTGCGGCGCCGCGGGTGCGCTCGGCGGCAACGGCAGGCTGGCGAGCGCGGTCGCCCGCGGCTCCGGCAGGGCGCGCTCGCGCGCCGGCGGCAGCCGCTCGGCAGAGCCGCGCGGCACCGGCGGGGCGAGGCGAGAGACCGGGCCGGGCGCGGCCTCGGGCTCGGGCGCGGCGAAGGCGGGCTGCGGCGCCGGCAGCGGGGCGGCAGAGGCCGCCTCGGCAGCGGCGACCAGCGCGGCCGTCTCGGCGGCCGGTGCATCGGCGAGCGAAGCATCCGCCTGGCCGGCGCGGCCACGACGCTCGCTGCGGCCCGTCGAGCCATCCGGGATCGGCTCCATCCGGATCACGCTGCCGGGCGGCGGCACATTGACGGCGACCGGTGCGGGCGCCGGCATCGGCGCGGCGCTAAGCGAGGCGATCTGCACCGGCGGCGCGGCCGGCGGCGGCCCGGCATAGGTGCTGCCATCCGGGATCGGCTCCATCCGCACCACCGTGCCGGGCGGCAGCTGGGCGACCTGGACATC
>Ga0114976_10001622_pt1 | contig 14106 bp, 13 predicted proteins | sample S_130805_EF_Meta_FD_87319 | JGI IMG/M metagenome (GOLD analysis project Ga0114976, IMG submission 87319) | Freshwater microbial communities from Lake Simoncouche, Canada to study carbon cycling - S_130805_EF_MetaG | ecosystem: Environmental > Aquatic > Freshwater > Lake | place: Lake...
ACTCTTTGGCAAAAGTTGTCAAAAGTTGAATTGGATTTTAACCTATTATATAAGGTATAAAAAGATGCCTTCCATCATTAACGATGACAATGCTAATGACGCAATGCTACAAGCGACCTACCCCGAGTTCTATGCCCTCATCCACCAGCATCGCTCTTGGATGCTATACGATGAGTTCCACCGCTCAATGACCCACGACTACACTGAGGCTGAACGCCTACACCGTCCTACTGATACGATTCTCAATGAGTATGAGAAGGAGAAGAAGAAGTTGATGAAACTCCTTCAGCCTTACAAGAACATATGTAAGCAACCGGGCGTGGTGCTTCATAGGCTTCACTGGGATGCGTGGCGGAATCGCATTCGCAACCAGTAGAGAGTGAGAAACTCTTAATATTTTTCATCCTTTCTTGTGAAGGTTGTGAAGGTTGTGAAGCCTTTTTCGCCAACTTTTGGTTTTGGTGGATTTCAATACCCCTCATAGGGAACTTGGCGGAAAAACCTTCACAACCTTCACAAGATAGGTTAAACATTCACAGCATATCAATTTCAAAATAAAAAGCACTCTTCAAAAATAAAAATCAGCGACTCCTCTCATTTCGGTCAAAAGTTGAAACGCAATTCACCCTATTATACAAGTCCCAAAAGGATGTCTCAATCTCTTATTAATTACGGAAACGCTGACAAGATTGAGACGCAGACGCAATACCCAGAATTCTTTGCTACTATTCGCAACCATAGGGCTTGGACTCTTCATTTGGAGTTTGATGCCTCCCTAAGGGATTATGAAGCAAATCGGACGAATCCCCGTAGCCCCAAGGTGATTCTGAATGAATACAAGAAGGAAAAGGTCAAATTGATGAAGGAACTTCAACAATTCAAGCATTTATCTAAGCAAATGGGCGTTGTAATAGACCGTGTTATGAGCGAACACTTTATTTATACTGAGTAAGGGCTTCAATGGGAATGTAATACACGCTCTGGACTGAATTGAAGCAATCGCTTCTTTCTCCTCTATAGTAGTGGTCGCTACGCTGGAAGGTATTGAATAAGGAATCATTATATTTTATGTAATAGATGCCATCTGAATAACAAAAAACAAAATAGTAATTTTTTGACGGGTCAGAGCAGAACTCAACTTTATTAGCCCCTATGATTGCTGTGGGGTAGGAATCGTGATTGATTCTACGGGTTTTCAATTCCACATAGATTGTTTTAATATCGTTTGTATAATCCATAATTGAATAGCCACCTTGCTTAATTAGAGGCGTTCCAACAATGTTTTCAATCTGGTTCTTAATCACATCCTCATTGCGTGTTCCAAAAGCCAAGTCAGCGGATTGTGTTGCCATTCCTTTTCTGATTAATGCCGGGATATTAATCGGGGTAAAAATACGCACAGCACGATGATTTCAAAATAAAAAAGGACTTCAATAAAAAAAATCGCCAACTCTTCTGGGACTTGGGTCAAAAATTGATTCCAACTTTTAACCTTTCATATAGGCATAAGAGATGGACGCTTTGAATAGAAGACTCACCAGTATGACGAAGCAGAGGGGATTTGCGTGGGCGAAGTATTACGAGGCTTGTAATACCCGTTTGGCTGACGACCACCGTCATTACCAGACTATCATTCGCAATACGGAGGATGTTGCGATTCCCAGACACATCAAGGATGCCTTCTGCGAAATGGCAATTGCCCTTAAGAAGACTTGGGAGTGTCCCATATGCTTGGAATTTATCCAGCCCGACAACTTAGACATCACCCCGTGCGGTCATTACTATTGTAAGGGATGCCTACACACGCTCAAGGCTCAACCAGAGCCCAAGTGTGGCATTTGCCGTCGCAAGTTGAAGGCGAACGAGGCTGAGTAATATCAGACTCTAATAACCATTTTTTACATTAAAAAATCTCAACTAACTGTATATGGAGGCGGTATTCAAGGAGAAATCATATCCAGCCAATTACCCAGCCGATGCTTTAGCAATCATAGAAGCAATGAGTTTCAGCAGAGGAAAATCGGTTCATATAATGGGGTCAATGGCGATGCGTTCTCAGCAATATGCGGGAGATTACGATTTATTTGAGGAAGTCCAGACCAAAGGGTCAGAGCATCAAGCATTGCGTGATTTAGCCGATAGATTCAAGGAGATTGTCAAGACATTAATGGGAGCAAAAAATGTATATGTCGGCGACATTAAAAGCGGAGCGATTGCTGAATGGGAAATCCTAAATACCAATGCTGGAATTGTTGATGGAAAAATTGTAAATTTCAATGCTGTGGAGAGCAACCATCGTATTGATGAATTAGAGAAAGCAAAAATCATATCTGGCGGAGAAGCCAAATTCGCCCGTAGCCTTATCAAGGAATCAATGACACCAGAAGACCTTATAGAAGCCAAGAAGGAACTCAAATTCCATATCGTGCGTTGGTCGCCCCAAGAGGTGATTCACGGGTCAAAGGTTCTCCGTGATAAGAAGCGTTATACATTAGAAGAAGCATTCAGTTCTCCTTCATTAACAAAATTAGATGTAATCGGATTTATTGAGAATAACCGATTTACAGATTTTTCAATCATATATGAATTTTTCAATAAGGGCAAGGCATTGAATAACTTCCCGCTAAATGTGGGTCAGAGTCTGAAAGAGGATGTCATATATTACAAAGCACACGGCAACCATTTCAAAGTGTTGAAACGGATGTTGGCAATAGCAAAATTAAATAAGGATTCGGATGCTGTAAATAAATTGATTCCGATTCTAAATAGCGATTTGGGTCGTTTGTATTTAATTATTAGTGATGTTGGCACATTAATTGAGTTGTTAGAAAATGAACGCAAAGTGCCAATGCCATTAGTGCGTTTCCAATTAGACCAGATGAAAGCACGAATGGGTAATATATATAACCTTCCGGATTTCCTCAGTGAGGAACACGACTTAATTGGCGATATTAACGCTATTCTAAAAATGACAAACAAGCCTCAATTATTATCTCGCCTACATCAGATAAAGACCAAGATGGAGGGCATTCTGAATACGAACGCTAAAGCAAAGGGAGGTCGCCGTGGTGGAGCAACAGAGCGTGAGCGTGGCATCGCCGCCAGAATGCGTGAGAAGTATTATTCTGGCACAAATAAAACCCCTTTTAGTAATAACTTGTATCAAGATTTATCTCTAATTACACACGACCCGTATGATGATTCAGTTGCTGATGGAAAGGGAGTGGCTACGGTATATCCACATTTGACATATCTTGCTAAGGGTTTATTGAGCGGTGTTATGCCAAGCGGCTACCCATTAGAGCGTCAAGGTTTCAGAGACCCAGCGACTGGAATCCGTTTGCCCCCTCCACCAGCCAATGCTGGTGTTGCTTCAGAACTTCCCGCTGATAATACTTGGTTTGAACCCGGTGGGCGATACAATGAAACTAATGATGTGTGGAAGTCATATATATTAGGAAACAAGACGGCAAGAAAAATAGAAAATCAATTTAAAAATTCAATTGCTGTTGATGATGCCGCCTTAGTATCTGCTGGATTCGCACCAATACTATTCAATACAACTGATTTTCCTACAGCCAACCCAGCCGTCTATAATCGTTTTAGTGCTAATCCAGCCCCAGCATTACCTCCACCTCCAGTTGATGTAGAATCTGAAGCCACACCCGAAGAAATACAACACTATTATGCTGAGAATTTAAGGGAGGACGATGCCAGACGAATGGAAGAACTCAGAGCAGAATTAGAAGCACAAAGAGCAATTGACGAACAAGCCTTCCTTGCTGAGTATCCCGAAAGAGATGAAGCAGAGATTTCCGCATATGATTTGCTAATAAAAGAACAACTTACTGAAGCCAGACAAAAAGCCAGAGAACAATTAGAAGCCACACGGGGCAGTGTATTAGCCAGTCCAGAATTTGACTCTGCTGTGGGCGATTTTACTGGTGATATTCTCAATCAAGCCAGACAAGAATTAGCCCAAGACCCAGCCTACCAAGCCGAACGCCGTTCTCAAGATGTTGAATATCAAACAAGACTGGCACAAGAGGCACAAGCAAGGGCAGAGGCTGAAGAGGCAGAGGCAAGGGCAAGGGCAGAGAGAGACCGAGCAGTAAAGGAAGGTATAAAACAAGCAGAGGCAGAAGGCAGAGCCAGAGAGAAAGAAGCCCAATCCAAGGGTCAGCCATTAGAACAGCGTGTGAATAAGGCAAGATTGGATTTAATAACTGACAAACCAGACAGAACTTTAGCAGACGCACTAATAGCCACTCTGAAACAGAGTAGAGAGCAACTCAAACTATTATCAAAATCCAAAGGCGAAGTGTTGAGAACGAAGAGGGATTTGGATTTACATATAGCAAAGGAAGCCAAACTAAAAAGCGAAGGCAAACCCAGCAAAGGCGACAAGGCGATAAAGAGACAACGGGCGTTAGAATCGGATGTTGCCGTTGCCGAACAAGCAGTAGAGTTTGGAGAACAAGCAGTTGCGGGAATACCAGAAACTGAAGCCAAATTGGAGGCTATTCTGGCTAAGTATCCAGTTCCAGCACCCAAAGGCTCACAACAAGCAAGAGAAGCCCTCCAACGGTCTGGAGTTGGAAGTATGATAGAACAATTGATGGGACTGGCTCAAGGGTCATTGGGTGATGTAGAGGTGGAAGTTCAAGAAACACCAGAGGAAATTGTTGCTGGATTAGAAGGCGTTAAAGAAAAGGGTATGCCAGATGGCGTATGGACTGATGCTGAAGCCGAATCCGCCGTAAGAAATGTAGAAAGGGGTGTGCCCGTGGGTGAGGCAATTGGCGAATACAACACTCTTGTAGTCGCTCAACTCAAGAACGGATTGGTAAATTTTGTAAAAGGTGAAGCACCTTCTGGTGGTTTTGATACGGAGGAAAGTGCTACACAATTATCAGACGAATTTGATACTGGTTCTATAAAAACAATACTAAAGTTTCTTGTTGGGAAGCCATTCAATGCTTTGTATATGAGATTGAATCCAGATTATTTTAATGCTGTTAGAAGACCGACCTCTGGAATAACTATAAATACTTCTAATGACAAACTTGGCAAAGCCTCTAATTTTCTGAAGACATCGCTCCAGAAAGTATTAGATGAAGACAATTTCTTTGAAAAATTTAGAGGTTCATTTGATGGAGTTCCGAATAAAGTTCTGTTAGACTTAAATTTAATGTCTGAAGAAGGCAACGCTTTAGTAAAGCCAGAAATCAAAAATTCCATTGCTACTGGACGGCTTTTTCTCAAACAGATGAATAAATATGTATCAATATTTTTGGAAGGAAATCCAGAAACAGATAAGCAGACTTTTATCAAAGCAGATGACCCAAGAGTCAGTCGTTGGCTACAAATAGTTAGACCCAGATTAGCCCAGTTGAATGATTTTGAAAGAAACCTATTTTTCGCATCATTGGTCTATAGGGGTATGGATAAAGTCCAAGCAATTAATGTAGTAGTTCCAGATAGTTGGAAAGAAGGGCGTATTGAATTTCCCGCCTTTGGAGTGCCAGTAGGCGAAGGGCGTGTGCGTCATCATCCCTTTGCCAAATCACCCATTGATAAGTATCGTGGGCGTGGTAAGAGTTTCGCCCAGATGATGAAAGAAGTAATGGCACAGCAGTAATAATCTTTCTTTACAATAATATAATAGGATAATCAAAACATTGTCCTATTATACGATTTCCGTTTAGTTTTTGCGTGTTTGTGTAAATTTCTAAGTATCTTATATAGCCCGATGCCGAGCCTTAGTTTTGACAAGACCAAGGGAGCAAAGCCAATCGCCTTAGTAAAGGGTGGGGAGGATGATGGAGCAGTCTTATATCTTCACGAAGACGACCACGATGGCAAGAAGCCCAAGAAGGGAGAGATTTCCGCTACGAAGTATGCTACGGAGTTGCGTGAAATTAAACCAGCCGAACGGGTCAAACTACTGAATCGCCTTAGCGAAGCAAGGGCAAAGGGATTGAAAAGCGACCAGTTGATTGCTGAATCTGCTTTTGCCCGTTCTTTGTATGATAAAATTCTCCACGATGAAACAACTGATAAATCAATTACACTTCCCGACGATAGTCAATTTGTTATTTGCCCCAGCCCAGACCCAAAAAAGCGTGAAGTATATTACATTGCTGGAGCGTCCGGCTCTGGTAAATCATACATTGCCAAGAGTATTGCTGAGATATACAAGAAACTCCATCCCAAGCGTGAGATATATCTCATTAGTAAATTGGGTGAGGATTCAACTCTGGATACAATGAAGCCACCACCCAAACGCATTAACATTCAAACTCTTATTGATGATTATCCAGAATTAGATGAGTTTGCCGACTGCTGTGTAATATTTGACGATTACGATACATTTGTTGGACCCGCCGAAAAGGTGGTTCATAAACTCATTGATGACTTAGCAACAATGGGTCGCCACACTAATACAACAATGCTTTGCTTATCTCACTACCTCACGAATTACAAGAAAACCCGTCTATTACTGAATGAGGCTACGCATTTAGTCGTGTATCCGATGGCAACCAGTTTTCACGCCTTATCTTATCTTCTCAAAACTCATTGTGGGCTTACTAAGGACGATTGCCGTGATTTGAAGAAAATGGGTCGTTGGGTGTGCTTATACAAGCATTACCCCCAATGGCTATTGAGCCTCCATCACGCCCGAATTTTGAACCAGTAAAATAGATGCCCCGTGTCAATCCAGATAAATTGGTTGAGTGTCTTCTCAAAATACACACCCAATTACAAATCGTGTGGCTGGAATGTAAGAACAACGAATTATGCGACCAGATACGAAAGCAAATGGATTACATTGAATTAATGATTAAAGCAGTTGAAGATGCTTTCTGATAAATATCTCATTAAACTATAGAATGGCATACAGTCAATGGGCTAATTTTGTAAATTATAGAGTAGGGGACATTGCTGAATATCAAACAATAGCATACTCAGCATTACAAAACAATACAAATATTATTCCAACCACACTTGCCCCCAATTGGTTAGTGCTTCCCGCTCCAGTGGGTGCTGGTGTGTCGTCGCTTGTTGGAGGCACTGGGGCTTTGACAATGAGTATCCCTACGGGTGGCTCGGTTGCGTTAGTGGGTAATGATGTGGCTTTGAGTATTACCTACCCAACTCCCATAGATATAGATTTTGAAGGACTTCAGAATAAACTTGGTATTATAACAATTCTTCCACTTACTTCTGATACAATCGCATTGGCTTCTAATAACGATGGGACACCAGCAACGGCAATTGTCCCAGATGCTACACCCCCCACTTCTTCTACCACACCATCTGGCACGGCTTGTTGGTTATACACAAAGCCAGTTTCAAATGCTGGATTCAACTGGTATATGTATAACCCACGATTCGGCAATCCAACTGCCCCATTGCCTTATAGGAAATATAGTTCCAACCCAGCACAAGACAGAATTCAGAGCGTGTGGGCGTTGGTTCAACCAGCAGTTAATACAAATATTTATACGGCTGGAATCATAGCACTCAATCTCTATTCGTTTGATGATGCTAATCCGCCAACATCGTCATTTTATAATACCCGGTGGGCGTATTCTAATAGTCAAGGGTTGAATAGCGGTCAGACTGGAACGAATTTATATGCTGGTTATACTTATTTATTGTATGCGTATGATGCCCCACGAACCTCAAATATTACTGGTGTAGGACAACCCGACATACAAGATTGGGGATTAAGAGACCCATATGACCTTTACACGGATATTCACCATATCCCCCTTCAGAATTGCGTGATTGCGTTCAATCCTTGGACTGATGGAACAAATTACATCACTTGGACGACTACTACCGCATTCACAACGGGGCAGACTTGTGTCTTTTCTGGCTTTGGATTGGGTGGAACTGGTAATGGTATTTTCTACACAGCAGTCCAGAATTCAACAAATCAGCCACCCCTTTCTCTTACTGGCGTTCCTAATACTGCGTATTGGACGGCTATTTCTCCACAACCAGAAGCATATGCTTCACAACCCATTCTTTCTATGAATCTAAATGGTATTAACGGGGCTACGACTGGTTGGACTGCTGGTAATCTTCTGCGTGTTGTGGCGATGGGTTATTCAACTGGAGAAACCGCTTTTACACAAACAAGTGGTGTTCGTTATGTTCTCAATTAAATCTCTAATGATAATATAGAATGTCTGGAACTGCTACAAGAATGGCTTGGAGGGACTTTACCAATTATGTAGTCGGTGATGATACAAACGAATCAGACCAAGTAATCTTTAATGATGTTGTTTATAACGCCCGTCAAAATAATACGGGAGTTCAGCCTCCCTCTGCTGGGATTTGGAGCGGAAGCCAGAGTGCTGTTGATGCGGGAATTTCCAGATGGTTTAATTTTGTGAATTACAAAGTGGGGGATGTAGTAATTTATAGTATCCAAGGGACTGGAATGTTTCAATGTGTGATTCCTAATACAAATAATAATCCGAGCGTAGCCAATCCCGCTTGGTCTTCTTATAATCCCTCTCCTCCTCCTTCGTGAAGGTTGTGAAGGCTTTTCCGCCAACCTTCCCTAAGAACCCCATTCAATCCCCGAATTCCAGAAGTCAGCAAAAAAGGCTTCACAACCTTCACACACAGCAACCTATAATACATTCAAAGAATCCAATCATTCTTATTATTCCAGACCAAACACACAAATTTGAAGGGTTTCTAACCTTTCATATTTGAGTATAAATAAAATGGTTTGCTCTTATTGTAATCAGACTAACATCACCAAGAACCACCGTATGAACTCTTGTCCGTATTACCTCAATGTTGAGATTGAACGGACAAAGAATGACATTGACAAGCGGGAAAAGCAGAACGAGGAATGGAAAGCAAATGGGGTTTTCAGCAAACTACCCATTGACGGTATGATGAAATACCTTGAGAAATGCCAAGTCGCAAAATATATGGCACAAAAGCGTGGAATCTATACTCCAAAGCCAAGAAGAATTAACGCTTTCCAGCCAGTCCCAGCCGTAATATAATATTACGGCGGATATTGGAAGCCTTACCATAAGTTCCATCAGCCTTTCTATTTACACGAACACCAGCAGAATTGGCAATGCGTAGAAGTGTTCCCATATCAGTGGGGACTTCAGATATTTTCTTTGGTAGAGCAATGGGAGCAAGTTGGACTGGTGCTTGTGCTGGTGCTTTTGCCCTTGACTTGGACTTCTTAGCAACTGGGGGCAGTGGTGCTTGTCTTACTGAAGGTGCTGGTGAAGGTGCTGGTCTTGCTGATGGTGCTCTTCGCACTTGAGGGGCTCTTGGCACTGGAGGGGCTCTGCGTTGTGCTACTGAGCCTCTGGGAGTTGAATCTTGGAAGGCATAACCAACATTAAAACCTTGTGTGTCTGGGTCAAACTGTGAGAATAGACTTGAATGAACGGAAGGGGGCTGGAATGTTGTTTTTGAACCAGTTGTTGAACTGGCTTGAGACCCTAATTCTGCCCGTTTGCGTTCAGTGGCTAATTCACGCTTTGCTTGTCTATAACGCCGTTGAATGCTTCCCACCTCACCCTCTGCTGGTTCAGCGAACGGCTGTTCTCCCAATAGAGGTTCTGATTCACCTTGTGATAATGCCCCATAACCATCCTCCAGTGTTGGGGCATCCTCACCCAGATAGGCATTCTGACCTCTCACATTACCCTCTTGGTCGTAATAGAAGCCAGAGTTTGTGGCAAATGTATAACGCTCATCTGGGTCAAAATCACGCTCACTACGGCTACGCCCAGTTTCAGCATCGTGTGCCGTGTCCTCACGGGGTGTTCCGGGTCTATCAAAGCGGTCATCGTCATCTTGGTCGTCGCCATCACCATCTACGCCATAATCACCACTGAGATAGTCTTGGCGTTGCTGAGCCGTCATCAGACGCTCCCTATCGGCTGTAGAGAGCAACTCATTATACTGATTGGGATTCCAGCGGAGCATTTTGGAGAAGCCAAGAGAAGCAATTAGGTTATTGCTGAGATTTGCCCGTTCTGGAGGGCTTAGTGTCGTGCCTCTATCAGTAGGCACAAGCACATCACGGGTTTCGTTCTGGTTTGTAAGGGGATTCCACTGGGTTGTCTGGCGAACCTCACCATTTGTCGCCATCATCTTCTCCAAGTATGTTCTGAGTTTTGTAAATAGCACATCCAACGATAGAGCAATTTCACGGGTCTGGGATGTTAGTGTTGTGTTCGCATCGGGGTCTAATAGCCCTTGTAGATTTAACATAATCAAATCCACCTTTGCCATAATATCACCGATTTCGTCATTCTGAAGTTTTGGCACAGTGCGGAAGATTAGCGTAATTGCCTTATAGCAATTTGACATATCCAGACGATTGAGATGTTCGCCACCCATATCACCACCCCTTGTGGAATCAATGATAGACTGGAGTAGTAAGTTGAGTTCAATTCCACCGGCTTGAGGGAAGTTAGACATAACCATTGAATCAGTGCCAAGGCTGAGACCATTATCACTCATAGAACCAGAAGCAAATTCACTTGAAGCCTTCTGGATGTCATCCAACTGCTTGATTCTATCCAATAGAACCGACTTGCCATAGGCTTGACCTTGAGCGGAACGCAACACACCACCAGTCAAATGCTTTGAAACATAATCACCACCACCACGATAGGCAAATGGTGCGTCTGGATGGTCTTGGCGACCAGAACTTGTTATATAAGCACCGTTTGAGGGGTTCGCAAACACACGCTGAGATAGACGGGCACGGGGCTGGTCGCCCATACCGTGAGCCGTTCCAACAAATCTTACACGGCTGTGCTGGGTGGATATTACTTTTGCCCTTGCTATATAATCAGCATCACGGCGACGGCTTTCGTGAATCTTGCTCTGGAGGTCATTACCAGCCCATACGGTAGGCACTGACTGGACGGTAGGGAAGAAACGCAAAGGAAGTTTTCTGGCGGCATAAACTGACTGGTAGGCAGAGGGGAAACCTAAATTTAGGGCATCGCTCTGAACCTTTTCAGTAGCAATAGCACCAATGGAATTAGCACCAGCCCATAACTGAGTTCCAGCGAATGCTCGTTGCTGTGCCGGGTTCATTTCTATATATAGGGATTACATTTTTTAAAAATGATTTACATTTTCCAAAAATGATTTCAGATTTCAATATAAGCCGTGTGCTTTTACATATTTGGATGCCTCAATCATACTAATTCCACGCTCTGCCATTACCTTTTTTACAACCTCAGCCCGTTTGCGACGACCATCATTAGCACCAGCGGGAGCACGACGACGGCGACCATAACCAAGAGCACCAAGCACACCAGAAGCCGCCATACCCTCTGGACCCGCAAGAGGAGCAAGGGACTTTACAACACCAGCAACGGGGCTAATAACTGAATTAAATCCACTCTTGAAGTCATCCCAGAATCCAGCCCCTTCGTAGCCTTGCCCTTGATATGCCCCGCTCATACCAGAATTAGAAGGATTAGCAAAAGACTGACCTCCGCTCATCTCCTCATCAGAGTCGGAATACATACCTCCGCTCATCATTGCGACATCATCCCGCTCACGACCCCCACCGTGAGTAATTACAAGTTTTCCAGCACCAGTGCCACACCCAGTTCGGCGACGGTCATAGCGACTGTGGCGACCATAGCCAAGGGCATTAATAACGCCGGAAGCCGCCATACCCTCTGGACCCGCCATAGGGAGGAGTTGCTTCGCAATACCAGCCACGGGGGCTACTACTGAATTGAATCCACTCTTGAAGTCATCCCAAAAGCCACCACCGTGGAGTGCGTGAATGTGTTTGCCAAGAGCGTGTCCCATAGCCATTGCCTCAGCGGATTTCTTACCACGGCGACGACCAGCACCAGTTCCAGCACCAGTGCCGTCGCCACCAGTGCCACAACCCATACGACCAGCCCCTACCATACGCTGACCGTGTCCGTCTTGTCCCAGCATACCACCGCCACGATACATACTAAGACCCATTGACGGGGTTGCCCCACGACCACTCAATGGGTTGTGGTGTTCCATCTGCTCTTCCATTGCTCTCATATCGCCACGCATCTTACCAGCCCGTCTTGCCATTCGTATATTCTATATCAACAATTTTATTTTTCTGCTCTGATTTAATTTCTTCAATTAATCGCCCGTATAATTCAATATCGTGTTTAGTAATATTGACCCTTTCAATAATATATTTGGTATTGTCATATGAACTCAGCAATGGCACATTTAGTTTGAAGTGTGTCGGGGAGAACTGCCAATTTGAATTACATTGCCATCCTCTATTTGGATTGAAATTATGGACTAAATTACGAATCATCTACAGTATCTATTTATTTTCTTCTTACATACTATAGAATGGAAGCCAAATTGCGTGATTTACTTGTTGGTGCTGGTATTGGAGACATAATGGGTGGCACAAGGAATTCCGGCTTTATTCAGCGAATGTTGGGTGAAGTGAAGAAGGTTCATAAGGGTGCTTACAAACCAATTACGGCATTGGCAAAGGATTCCACGATGTCTGCTCCCCGTGTATTTAGTTATAGTAAAGTTAAAACACCTTCTGGATGGCTTCAAACTAAATTCGGCAAAGCCAAGGAGACACAAGCAACCCCATTGGGTGTTGCCTCAGCCCCAGCAATGAAAAAGCCCGATATGGCACTGTATGGTAAGTATCATTCAGCCCTCAAATCTGGAAAGAATAAGGAATCCGTCGCTCAGTTTGAGAAAATGTATCACGATTGGCTATTGGTGAATGATGCCGAATACAAAAAGAAATACGATGTTTCTGATGTAGCCAAGCAGAACAAGGCACGACGGGATAGGGAACACACGGAAGAACGCTACATTAGACCTTATAGAAAGACTATAGCAAATATCAAATACTATAGTCAGCCAGAGAATTGGAAGAATCTAACTACAAAAGAAAGGGCTTCAATGTATCAGCAAATACACGATTTGGATTACATTCAGAAGCAAGTGCCAGAAGTCGGGGCGAACCCTTATCCCAATGCTGATTCTTTGCCCTATGTTGAGATGCGTCGTGCTTACAAGATGTGGCTGAAAAAGAACAACCTCAGCGACAAGAAGTAATTGGGAATAAGAGTTCCCAACAAGACAAGGAGGCTGGTTAATCACTTCAATTTTTGGTGTGAAGGTTGTGAAGGTTATTCCGCCAACTTTGGGTTTTGGTGGATTCAGAGGGGTCTATAGGGAAAGTAGGCGAAAAAGCCTTCACAACCTTCACAAGGTCTTCTTCCCGTAAATTCTGAACGCACTTCCCGTATTCCAGTGTTCTATAAAGGGTGAAAGCCCCCATAGTCATAACATCTAACGCATAGCCACCCCAGCCACGCTCCATTAACTTACAAGGCAACATCTAATAAAGCCTAATACTTTATAAGGATAGATGGATTGCGTGAAGTGTAAGGTAAAAATAGAGCCTCATTTCAATTGCGATGTGTGTGAGTGTATGCTGTGTAGCCGTTGTGAAAAATGCGATGTTCGCCTTTGTCGCAACTGCGATAATCATTCTGCCTTTTTGAATTGGTATGAAAAGGATGGACTGGAAAAGCCCGATGTCTATTGGTGTGATAAATGTATTAAGAAGCACAAGAAATCAACTAAACAAGTATCTAATAAGGAGGTGGGGAATACTATATCGTTGCTCTAATCTCTTCCCCTTACCAACCCAATACTCTGGAGAATGTTTATGATTGCCAATTGCCTTGTTATGGTATTTGCCAGTCATATGGGGGCATTTGCCCCTTCCCAGACAAAGCCGTGATTCTAATTCACAAGAAGTCCAAATGCGAGTCCGCTTCTTATAGCCCCAGTCGCTGAATCGGCAATAATCAACATCTATGAATGGAATGAACTCCATAAATTCACGGTCTTTTAATGTCCCGGTTTGTGGATTCTCAATGAAGAATTTATCTGGATTGAAATACTCAATTATTTCAATTGCTTTTTGAACCATTGAATCACTGTGAGGTAAATCGGGTGTTTTTTCTGGTCTGGCAAAATTCAGCCGACTATACTCTTGACACGGTGGAGAAGCCCACACGACATTGAAATAGCCCG
>Ga0114976_10001623_pt1 | contig 14103 bp, 15 predicted proteins | sample S_130805_EF_Meta_FD_87319 | JGI IMG/M metagenome (GOLD analysis project Ga0114976, IMG submission 87319) | Freshwater microbial communities from Lake Simoncouche, Canada to study carbon cycling - S_130805_EF_MetaG | ecosystem: Environmental > Aquatic > Freshwater > Lake | place: Lake...
CACCAACTGCAGCGCCAACAAGCAAACGACCATGAGAATCTTTCACGGCCTTTGGGTAATTTTTTACTTTTTGAATATCTTTGAATGTAATCAACCCCTGCAATACTTGGTTATCATCTACAATAGGTAATTTCTCAATTTTATGTTTTTCAAGAATTTCTTGAGCGCCTTTTAAATCAGTACCATGCGGTGCCGTAATTAAATTTTTGGTTGTCATTACAAGACCCACCAATTTGGTCAAGTCTTTTTCAAAACGTAAATCTCGATTGGTAATAATACCAACCAATTTATTTGCATTATCAATCACGGGAATGCCACCAATGCGATTATCCTTCATTAATTGAACTGCATTGGCCAATGTTGCATCTGCGGTTAGTGTTATAGGATCTAAAATCATTCCACTTTCTGAACGTTTCACTTTCTTAACTTCTTCGGCTTGACGCTGAATGGTCATATTTTTATGAATAATTCCAATTCCACCTTCTCTGGCCATGGCAATTGCCATTTTACTTTCTGTAACCGTATCCATTGCCGCGGCAACAATAGGTACATTTAAACGCAAGCCTTTGGTGAATTGCGTACTTGTATCGGCTTCACGGGGCAACACTTGTGAATGGCGTGGAACAACGAGTACGTCGTCAAAAGTTAAACCTTCTAAAATAATTTTGGGGGAATTGTTGTTGGTAGACATAGCAAATAACATTGAAAAAGTATGGTGGTTATTTGCCGTGCAAAGATAGGAATAAATTTGCAAATCCCATAAATTTGTTGCACAAATATCAAACAGAAGAAAAAATGGCAAACTTCAGCACCAAATATCTTGGCAATTTACGTTGCCAAAACACGCACATTCAGAGTGGCACAATCATTCATACCGATGCACCAACCGACAATTTTGGCAAAGGCGAAGCATTCTCGCCCACCGATTTGTGCGCATTGAGTTTAACAACTTGTATTATTACAACCATGGGTGTTTATGCTCAATTAAAAGAAATAGAAGTAATTTCAATTTCTGCAGATACAAATAAAATCATGGGTTCAGAGCCAAGAAGAATTGCGTGCATTGAAGCCAATATTTGCATTCAATTGGGTGAAAACGGAACAGACCGCCAACGCGAAGGATTAGAACGCGTGGTGAAAAGCTGTCCCGTTTCTCGCAGCCTACATCCCGAAATTGAACAATCGGTAACGATAGAATGGATATAACCACTTTTGTGGAATATTTATGTACAAATCCTATGCAATAAATTAGATAGAAGGACTGAAATTTGCATTGCACAAAACAAATGGAAAATCCACAAATTCAAAAGATTCAAGATTCTATTCAGTCTTTACGTAACGAAATCATTCACCACAAACTTTATTCAGTAATTGAAGATATCGAAGACCTTAAAATCTTCATGAAACATCATGTTTTTGCGGTTTGGGATTTTATGTCGCTGCTCAAGTCCCTCCAAAACAACCTTACTTGTACCACCATTCCTTGGATACCAACAGGAAATGCCAATACCCGCTATTTAATTAACGAAATTGTTGTGGGTGAAGAATCTGATGTGGATCAGTTTGGCAATAGAATGAGTCATTTTGAATTGTATTTGCAATCAATGAAACAATGCGGCGCTGAATCAACCCAAATTGAAACGTTTATAAGCACTCTGCTTCAAAACAAGAACTTGCAAGATGCACTTGAAGAATCTAAAGCACCTCAAAGTGTAACGGATTTTGTGAACTTTACTTTTAGAGTGATTCACAGCAATAAACCCCATTTGATGGCTGCGGTTTTTACTTTTGGTAGAGAAGATTTGATTCCAGGGATGTTTATTTCAATGATTGAGGACATTTACAAACGAATTCCAGAGAGTATTTCAATATTTAAATACTATTTGGAGCGACATATTGAAGTTGATGGTGATCATCACAGCCATTTGGCATTAGAAATGACACGTGATTTATGTGGAACCGATGAAACATTGTGGGAAGAAGCCAACGCATATACCAAATTGTCATTGCAACACCGCATTGGATTATGGAATGGCGCCTATGACGAAATAATGCTTAAAAAATCTTAATTTTTGTTGGGTATTAATCCCAATCTTTTTGCAGACATTTGAAAATGGTTAATCTATTCAAATGAAAATTGTTGCTGAAACTTCTAGACTCATTTTGAGGGACATTGGACTGTATGATGCGCAAAATTTGTTAGAAATGGATTTGGATGAACGGGTTACAAAATATACAGGACAAAATCCTATTGGCACTATTGAACAAGCAATTGATGTTGTGCGAATGATTATGAATCAGTACGCCGAAAATGGAGTTGGCCGTTGGGCGGTAATTGAAAAGCAAAGTGGTGAGTTTTTAGGTTGGACAGGATTGAAATTCCATAATGAAATGGAAAACAACCAAATTGATTTTTACGATTTGGGCTATCGATTCAAGTATACTCATTGGAACAAGGGTTTTGCCACAGAGGCAAGCTTGGCTTGCATTAAAATTGGATTTGAACAACTAAATCTTGAAAAGATCATTGCCATGGTTCATCCTAATAATTTGGCTTCGATGAAAGTTGCAGATAAATGCGGTTTCAAGTTCATTGAAACATTCACATCAGAAAATACCCAATGGAATTGGTTGGAAAAATTAGTTATTACATTACAATAAGTTATTTGCCAAATTAGCAAGATTACTTCTCTCCCCTTTTTCAAGAGTTATATGGGCATATGGCAATTGATTTTTAAATCTATCTATCAAAAATGAAAGTCCATTCGATTGTGAATCTAAATACGGTGTATCAATTTGATAAATATCACCAGTGAATACAATTTTAGTGCCCTCACCTGCTCTGGTAATGATGGTTTTTACTTCTAAAGGAGTGAGATTTTGAGCTTCATCAATGATAAACATGATATTAGATAAACTTCTCCCCCGAATATAAGCCAAAGGCGTCACCACTAATTTTTCAGTAGTAATCATTTCATTTATTCTCTGCGCATCTTTAGATGTTTCTTTAAATTGATTTTGAATCAACTTTAAATTATCCCAAAGTGGTTCCATATAAGGATTAACTTTTTGTTGTGCATCTCCAGGTAAAAAACCAATATCCTTATTACTCAATGGAACAATTGGTCTTGCTAAATAGATTTGTCTGAATTGTGCGCGCTGTTCAATGGCACTCGCCAAGGCCAACAAGGTCTTGCCTGTTCCCGCAACACCTTGAATTGTAACCAATTGTATTTCAGGATTAAACAAAGCATGCAATGCGAAAGTTTGTTCCGCATTTTTTGGTTTTATTCCATACGCATTTAACTTTTCTATTTTCTCTAAATTACCCGACGGTTTATGGTAATACGCGAGTGCTGAATTCTTTTGGTTTTTAAACAAAAAAAAGTGATTACAAGCAGGTTCTTGTGTTAAAATTTCTTCATAATTCACCTTTTGGATTGAATGAAATTTTTCAATTACCTCTGTATCACTCCATTCTAATTGTGTAATTCCCTTATATAAACCCTCAACGTCTTTTATTTTGCCAGTTTCGTAATCTTCACTTAACAACCCCAATGATCTTGCCTTCAATCTTAAATTCACATCTTTTGAAACCAAAATAACTTGCCTATTTGGAAATGAATTTTTTGTAGACAATGTAGCGTTTAAAATCAAATGATCGTTTTTTCTATCCCCAAATATCTTAGTTGCGTCAATTGTAAGTGGATCAGTCACATCCATAAAAACTTTGAGCAAAGAATTTTTATCATCAGATATTTTCACCCAGTTGTTTAAATTCTGACCCAGTGAAATACTGTCAATGAATCTAATGAATTGGCGCGCTTCAAAGTTTACAGTATCATTCCCTTTTTTAAATTGATCCAACTCTTCAAGAACAGTAATTGGAATTACAATATCATGTTCCTGAAAATTTTTAATCGCTAGATGATCAAATAAAATTACAGACGTATCTAATACAAAAATTTTAGATGTTTGTTCACTTTTTTTTCGCTTTTCCATTTTCACAAATAGACGAAAGTAACACCAAACTATCATTAATAAAAAGTTAGAATAATGTTGTTAAATCATTTACAAAAAGTATGATTAGTGATTGAATAATTTTGCGTTTTTTGCAAATCTTAATCAACGAGAATTTTTTTACAATTTAAGTTGGTCAGAAGTATGAATTAAAATATTATTACCTTTGTAAGGTGTTGATATTTTTAGACATAGACGGTGTTATGCTTTCAGCGGCAAGTTGGAAACCAGTAGAAAATCTAGAAGATGGATTTTCAGCTTTTTCCAAAAGAGCGGTTGATTGTTTGAATCAGTTGATTCAAAACACAAATGCGTCTATTGTTTTAACAACTTCTCACAAATCAAGGTTTACACGAGAACAATGGAATCAAATATTTCTATCTAGAAATATGAGTGTCACTATTTTTGATAAATTAGAAGATAATTCAGAATCCCTAAATAGAAAAGATGAGATTTTGAATTACCTGAAGGCTCATCAGCTAATTGAAAACTATGTAATTATTGACGACGATAAATCGTTAAATGATTTACCTCATGCTATCAAGCAAAAGCTGGTTTTAACCAGTTCAATCATTGGGTTAACCCAAGAAAATATAGAAACTGCACTTGGAATTTTGAATCAAAATTCCCTTGTGGAACAAAGAATTTAGTTTCACATTGAATAATAAGTTTTTTTAGTAACAACAAATTATCCCAAATCATTGTCGATTCCTTTTGCGATTTTTGCAATTAAAATGTTTCTATATATAGAAACATTTTAGTATATTTGTAATTGTGTTAGCGATTTAGTGATGAGATTCTTTGAAACCCTTTTTCTAGATGAAGTAACTAATTTATTTTCAAAATTAGACTTCAAAACCGTTAGGAAAATACTTTACAATATAGACCTAGCAGAACAAACAAATGACCCGAGACTTTTTAAAAAACTAAATTCGGATATCTGGGAGTTCCGTACGAAATACAATGGAAATCAATACAGACTTTTGGCCTTTTGGGATAAAACGTCTGAGATTAAAACACTTGTAATTGCAACGCATGGTTTTATAAAAAAAGTTGATAAAATACCCAATAAAGAAATCGAAAAAGCAATAAACCTACGCAACAAATATTTCAACAATAATCCCCACATCAAATGACAAATAACTTAAAAACCAGTTCACTGAATGAAATGAAAGACAAATTCATTGGCTCCGTTGGAACAACTGAACGCGATGCTTTTGAACATGAATTACGCATGGATGTTTTGGGGAAAATGATCAAAAAAGTTCGGATTGAACGACAACTTACTCAAGAAGAATTGGGTAAACTCATTGGTGTTCAAAAAGCTCAGATTTCTAAAATTGAAAATAGCACCAATAGCGCTACAATTGATACAATTGTAAAAGTAATGGACGCACTGAAAGCTGAAATTAGCTTTATTGTGAAATTAACCTAAGCTCCAAAACTATCCTCCGGCAACTGTGATTTTTTTGGCTTCGCCACGAACGCCCAAAATTTGATAGGGCATGCAATAGTTTTCGCCAAGTAGGTTCTTGAATGCTTTGTTGATGGTTGAAATCTTTTCATTTATGCTGTTATCCAATAGATTGCACAACAACTTCACCCGAGAAATGATGGTTTCAGAATCGGTATGCGTGGCAATATTGCGGTAAATGTTATGCAATTCTTCGTGGTAATTGCCCATGTTTCTCAATTCTATTCCCTCAGGGTGATTCAAAAACAACCGGTAAACCGACCTACAAATGGGGGTCATTTGAACCTTCTTATCTCCGAGGAATAATTGTCCCTCAAAATTAAAACGGATAGATTCAATGGGATCACCTATTCTCCTGAATTGGCCGTAGGTTATTTGCAATCCCGTTTGTTCATTGGTAAGCTGTAATTCCTTGGCATAATTCTTCAAAATAATCCCAATCAAATCGTTCAAGCCCCGCTCCAATTTTAACAACTTCACTGTATCTAACAACCGTTGAATTTCTGGGGTAATGATGGCATCGTCTATCAGAACATCGTGGTTCTCAATAATATCCTCGTCTATTTCATGCTTTTCTTGAGGGATACTCCACTTTTCTAATCCATACAAATCGATTTTGTCATCTTTAACCGAAAGTTGGCCTTTGCTAACAATGTGGCGAGACTCTATTCTTTCTTGTAAAAATGAAATAGGTTCCTCACTGCTCGCAATTTCATTAGATACGCGGTTTATCTTTTGAAAATCATCAGGCGGTGGAATTGAATAGACAGCCGTCTTTTCATCGAAAAGATATTTTGAAATTCCATCTGGAGGGGGCGCATCACTGGGTAATTTTTCAATGCGAGAGCTTTTCTCGTTGAGGTAACACAAATAAGCTCCCTCATCCAATTTAAAGTCAAACATATCTTGGATACGCGCATACACCGATTGCTCACCCGAAGTTGAAGAAATGATGTACAACACCTGAATTTGTTGTTCTGCCGACAACAATCGGTACCCAGGATAATAAATTTCCAAATATTGCTGCAACTGATCGCCGAATGCCGCACTGTGTTTTTCGCGCAACGCAGGCAAAAACACAAATTGGGAATTCTTTCTTTGAAACCCTGCTTGAATTTCATTCAAATTCTCTTGAATGTATTGTCGGTAAGGCGTTTCGCCAATTTGCATGTAAAGGACTAAGTCAGACATTTGGATTAATATGATGAAACAAATTTAGTCTTTTATGGGAGAATAAAAATAGATTTACAAGGTTGTAAAAATCGGGGGTCGGGTTAAAATGGGTTCAACTTTGCATCAACAAATTCAAAAACTATGACACAGCAAAACACAAGTCCCTCAAAAGAAAAAGCCGTATCGGTAACCCTCATGATCATCGACGAAAGCGGCAGCATGCAGTCTTTAAAAACGGCGACAGAAGAAAGCCATTTGGGCATTTTGCAAAGCATTCAGCAGGAACGCGAAATCATGCCAAACCTCATTCAGTATGTAAATACTTGGACATTTTGTCAAAATTCCGTGAGGGAAAAACAATTGCTCACTAAAATTGAAAACGGTGAAGAATTGCAGTCGCTGGTACTAAGGCCCGACGGTTCTACCCCATTGTTTGATGCCATTGGCACCGCTTGCACGAAATTAGAAAACCAATTGACTCATTTGAAGTTATTGAATAACAACACCATGGTTACGGTTGCCTTATTTACCGATGGTTATGAAAATTCGAGCAGAGAGTTTTCATTGAAGGAAACAAAACGTTTGATAGAACGATTGAAAGGCCAAGGTTGGTCGTTCAACTATTACGGTTCAGACCAATCGGTTGAAGAAATGAGCGAAAAATTGAGTTTCGATCACTCCATGAAGATGGAATATTCTTCTGAGGGATTTAGGGAAGGTATGCAATCTTACTCGCTAAAAAGCAGCAAAGACAAGGTGGAATACATGAAAAAAATGGGACTTACTATTGACGATGTTTTATAATTAAAATTATGAAGCAATATACATATTCGTTTTACAAAGAAAATCAAAAGTGGTACATCGACTTCCCCGCATACATTGAGCACGGGGGTGCGAAGGCCGATTTGCAAATGGTGGCTGGTGCCGATAAAATGCTCGACAAATTATCGAACGGCAAGGAAGTCACGTTAAACTTTTCCGATGCACCCTTGGAGGGCGCCAGGATCAAATTGAAAAAGCTTTTTGGTGATCCTTGGGGTGCCACATATTTAAGCAATAAGCCACGCATGGTGAAATTGGTTTGGCTATGCAACGTTACCCAGGTTGTGATGGGCAACCATCCCGATGAAATTTATATTCGGGTGGTTTGATTTTGAGGGATGTTATACCCCTAATGATGATAGCGAAATCACATTCACACCATCGCTTCGGGTATAACTGATTCCTGTTCCTGTGATAATATTTAATGATTTTGGTGCTTTCACTTTGCTTAAATCGAGTTGATTTACGAATTTGGATAGATTATCAGCCGCCTCATCAATTTGACTGGTACCCAGCTTGATTTCAAATGCACTCCAATCGCCATTATGTTTTTGCACGATACTATCTACTTCTAATCCAGTTGAATCGCGGTAATGGTATACTTTGGCATCTATTGCCTGTGCATAAACCCTCAAATCATGCACAACCATAGATTCGAAAAGGAATCCTGTAAAATTCAAATCATTGAATAACGCATTTTGATCAGCCCCAATTGCAGCAACAGCCAATGAAACATCGGTAAAATGACGTTTCGGACTATTTCTTAAGGAATAAGTTGAACGGATATGGGTATTCCATGCAGGTTGATCTTCAATAATCATGAGTCGATTTAAGGTATCCAAATAATCATGAATTGTTGGTCTAGACAAACCTACATTGTCAAATTGGCGAATATCTTTTTCCAAAACAGTATTTTCAACCAACGTAGCTGTATTTCTGGCGAGTGACCTTAATAGACTATTTATTTTCATAGGGTCACGGCGAACATTCGACACTTTACTCATGTCTACTTCTGCCAACAATGCAATGTAGGCCCTGTTTAAATCGATGGCTTGATCAACAGAATTATTCATTGAAGCTGGAAAACCACCTTTAATTATTTGTTGAATAATTAACTCTAACTCTGTTGGTTCATCATAAATCTCAATCTTTTTTCCTTCAAACAATTCTGCCAAACTCACTTTTCCAGTTGATAAACCTAACTCTTGCCACGACATGGTTCGCATATCCACTATTGTAAATCGACCTGCACCAGAGTGCATTTTTGCATCTTCATTGGGATTGGCTGAACCAGTTAAAATAAATTGTCCATTTAACTTGCGGTCATCTACTTCATGTCGAATATAATCCCACAATTTCGGTAATACCTGCCATTCATCAATAAGTCGTGGAGTATCGCCGAGCAACAATCGCTGTGGCGCCATGTCAAAAATCATTGAAATATTTGGATCGCGATCTACTTGTAGTACACTGTTTGCCAACTGCTTTGCAGATTCGGTTTTACCACAAGCCTTTGCGCCTCTAATTAAGACTGCACCGGAAGCCATCAATTTGCGACTCAACTCATTGTCTGATATTCGTTTTTGGTAATTCATAATTTCGAATTCGTCAACAAATATACAATTACTTTACATATTATTGATATTTCATTTTACATATTATTGAGATTGTACTTTACATATTGTAAGTATTTCGCTTTACATATTATTGGAATTTCATTTTACATATTGTAAGAATACAAGGTTTTTAAATTGGAATATCACATATCACGATACGCGATATTTTATTAGTACCCTAACCTCAAAACGTATAGCCAACCGATAAGCTCACAGCGGTAAAGCTACCGAGCCAGCCATTGGAGTTGACAATTGGTTTGTTTAGTGGCAACGCATAGCGAAAAACAAGATGAAACTGCTTGAATTTTGCACCCAATGACATTTCCATGGCTTGGTAAAATGGTGTACGCAGATTCAATTTTCCGTTTTTCACAATATCTGGGGTAAATGGCATTTTGTCTGTGTTTTCTCCCCTACTGCAATAGCCGAACCGGTATTTTGTTCCCGCAATTACGTATTTACTGTCGACCTCGAATCCCAGTCCCACACTGGTAAAACTCAATTTCCGAAACCAACTTTCATTGATTTGAACACCCGAATCATTGAATTGATACATGGCAAAATTCATCAAAGAATAGGATGCATCGGCCACAAACGACACTGGTATGTACTTTACGTTATAAATGATTTCGGCGGAAACCATCCCTCCGTATGAATTTCTAAAAAGGCCGCCATTGTCGAAACTAAAAAAATCATACCTATACCCATTGCAATAAATTGGACGCACATCGGGTTCAATGATTGCAGCTCCTGCCGACACCCTGTATTTGATAGAGGTTACAGAATCGGCATTTTGAGAGGTACTTTTTACGGTTGCTGAATCTACAGGCGATTGCGCCATGAGCGTTTGCGCAAGCAGCGCCATTGACAGCAAAATCCATTTAAAATGATATAGTTTTTCCATGATTATAACACAATGTTCAGGAATAACGAATTTACTATCAAACTATTGCCTACCCTATCAAATTTTCTCACATGAGTGAATTGTCTTTTATTTATGAGGGATGGATGATCGTTGGTGCCTTAAATGGGCGTTTAGAATGTGATGGTAAGGTTTGGGATTAGAGGGATTTATTTTAAACGGATTAAGAATTAAATACTAATTATTTACTATTTTTGATAATTACCAAAATTCAAGGTTTTATTTATTAAATCTTTGAATTTCAATAAATTAAATTTTAAAGGAGCATGCAGAACAGCGACATCATCATTTATCAAAACGAAGAAGGGAATATCAAAATTGATGTCCGTTTGGAGGAAGAAACCGTATGGCTTACGCAAGACCAAATGGCAACCTTATTTGGAAAAGCAAAATCCACTATTAACGAGCATATTAAGAATATTTTTGGGGAAGGTGAATTAGATGAAAAAGTGGTTGTTCGGAAATTCCGAATGACCACTCAGCATGGCGCTATAGCTGGCAAAACCCAAGAGGTTGAGGTAAATTTATACAACCTCGATGTTATTATTTCGGTTGGATATCGGGTTAAATCTATTCAAGGTACACAGTTCCGTATATGGGCTACCCAACGCCTTAAAGAATACATCATAAAAGGATTTACACTCAATGATGACCGATTTAAGTCGGGCACTTCGATGAACGGTAGAGCAATATTTAGCATTTGCGGAAACAATGGCACAACAACAAACGCCAATGTATATGACAGACTGGATTCAACGCTTAGACAGCATTTTACAGCTGAATGGCCGAGAATTACTGACCCATGCAGGTAACATAAGTCATGAAATTGCAATGAAGAAATCTGGTGAAGAATTTGAAAAATATAAAGACGTTCAAAAAGCCATTGAAAAAACTTCAAGTATCATAGAACTTGAAAATGACATTCAAAATTTGAAAAGAAAAACAAAATAAACGATAGCAAAGAAAATAAATAAGCTATACTTTATTCAGCACTACCAAAAAGTTTATGGCGTTTAGTTGGGAGTGAGAAATGCCAACAATTAGCAAAACTTGTAAGTTTTGCAAGTTTTGATGATTCTATTTATTGCATTCAAAATAAATTTATTTTTGAGGGATGGATGATCGTTGGTGCCTTATACGGGCGTTTAGAATGTGATTGAACGGTTTGGTTTATACTATGTTAAATCAAAAAACACAGGAATTGAGAGATTATTTGTATCTACAAATTTATTTTCAATTGAAATATCTCCGATATTATTTACATCCATATACAAAATAGAATTCAACGTTTCATTCAAATCAAACTTTTCGCTTATTTCAAATAATCTATCATCATATTTCGATATTTTGCTTTTGAATTCGCTCAAGATTTTACCAAATAACATTTTTTCAATTTCCCGGACTAAACTTGAAAGTGTATGATCTAAGGAATATTTTGAAATTACAATCGAAACATAAAACTTGTGTTCGCGAAAATCATTCATCAATAATTTATGTTGTAAATATTTCAACGAATGTTTTCTAATATTACCAGTAGTTGTTTTTATTTCATAAATTGTATCACCCTGAACAAAATCATAAATATCATTTAAATCCCGATGCCACGAATTTAATTGATCAATTTGGCCTTTTTTTATTAGGTCGTAAATAAATATACATTCTCCAACTAATCCATAATAATCACCTAAATTATTAATAGATAAAGATTTTAAAACTTTAATTAATTTGATTATATCATTAGATGTAACTCCATCAGAATTGCTTTTAATAAAAGAATCAAGTAAAAATATAAATAACTCATTCTCTTTATCAAATTGAAAATTAAAAATCACAGATCTAACTTTTACATTTGAATCATCGAATTCAACTTCTTTTATAGATATGTTTATTTTGCCTACATGAAATTCTTTTAAAAAAAACGATTGATCCACCAGGATAATACCATATATCAATAAATTTTCATCTGAAAATTTGCGGAAACTATTTTTATATCTTAACTCATCTTTCATCTTGTTCAACCAATTTAAATGCAATTATAAACAATTTCTTATCAGATTCTCGGTCATTGTAATTACCAATTTGAATAGTTAAATCAGAGAAATTATTCAAAATATTACTATCGCCTATATATCCACCAGTATTTGTACTACTGTGCACTGCATTAGGTACGCGCAATTGACCTTCTATCCTATCAAATGTGCGCTGCCTTGAATTTAAATCAGAAAGTGCGATAACATTACATCTTTCATGGGATCTAATAAACGACTTTAATATATTCAATTTGAGTTTATCTTTACTCTTGGGAATGATTTTCTTATTTTCTAACAAATTAATTAACAACTCATTATTAATAAAAAAAGACCTATGAGAATTCATATCCGACCCTCCACTTGCTGGATGAACTATTCCTGAGTTTAAGTAACTCACAAAAAGATTCATACATATATAATAATCCTCATCTGTAAAATACAGATAAGACCAAGAATATGGTTTAGAAAAATATGCTGGAAGACTAATTACTGTTTTTCGAGTTGGATTAGTTAATTCAAAGTTCACAGCTGGTAATAATTTATTTACGTCATTTATAAAATTATCATGTTCACGTAATATTTGGAAAACATTTTTTTCATTTTCATAATACTCATAAAGCATTCCCAATAATTCATCAGTACAGTAAATATTAATATATTTCACCAAATCAGCTCTATTACCAAAGAACCTACAACGTTGTTCAAATGTATCAGAATTAGAAAGACCAATACTATTTCTTGTAAAATAAGTTGTAATTAAACCCGCAATAGTAAATCCACGTTCTAATTTATTTCCACCAATCAAACAAAAATATTTATTTTGTTCAAAAAAACTTTCCCAATTAATTTGGTTGTCATGTTTGCCATAAACTCTTTGAATTATAAATTTAGAAAATATTTCTTGAAATAAATCGAGATGATCGCGCAAATATTTTAGACAATTTTTGGAATGAATTGGTAAAAAATCGAATTTTTGATTTTGGTTAATTATAAGTTTTTCTAATTGTATTAAAGTTTCAATCAAATTATTATATATTTCATCATTAGCCACCTGTAAATGCGAACAATGTATAAAACAACTAACATTTTTGAGGTCTTTTCCATCATTAAGTAACTGAACACAATTCTTGAAGTAAGATAAAAGAAATATACAAAAATCAGCATTCAAGTCAGACCCATCAACTACTTTAATTAGATCAAGTTCATTCTTAAACAGAATTTCATTCCCGAAATAATTTGAATGCTCGGGTATTGAAGTCACTAAATCGGGCCTAAGTAAATCTAATTTACCCGTCAAAACATGTGATTGGGGAGTTGCTGTAATTTGAATGTATTTAACATTTGAATCATTCCAATATATCAATGATACAAGAGCCTCATTTGTAGGTGTGGTTTCTTCTAAGTCATTAATTAAATTATAGTAATTTTTATTATTTAATGACGCCTGATCAGATTCGTCATCGATAATTAATAAATTTTGAAGATTGTTTTTTTCCAAATAAGCTAAAATTGATTTTATTCCAGATGGATTTTTAAGAACTACAATTACATTTCTATCTACAACAGATTCATCTAAATTTGATGCTTCATTAAACACAGGAATATCGCAAGTTGAAAGATCTTTTTTTATTCGTTCATAAGTTTGATCTTGAAGTGTTTTTTTTGTACCAGAAAGAATTACGCACAAACCATTATTATTGGTAAAATATTTTGAAACTATACCTGTATAAAAAAGAGTTTTACCCGATTGAATTTTCCCTATTGTCAGTGTCCGTAAAATATTTTTAGGGCTATTTTCAATAATGAAATTCTCAATATTCTTCTGGAATTCAATTTTTACATTATTGTTTTTAAATACATCATGCGAATTTAAAAAGATAGAAAAATAATCTTTACTTTCCTCTATATCAAATATTTTAATTGTCATTTTTATTCGTTTAATGAATTTAAATATTCAATCCTATCTTTAAACCTGGAAAAATCCATTGACAAAACTAATTCATTAATTAATGTACCAATTATTACATTTGATTCAAATATTTGTGG
>Ga0114976_10001624_pt1 | contig 14102 bp, 12 predicted proteins | sample S_130805_EF_Meta_FD_87319 | JGI IMG/M metagenome (GOLD analysis project Ga0114976, IMG submission 87319) | Freshwater microbial communities from Lake Simoncouche, Canada to study carbon cycling - S_130805_EF_MetaG | ecosystem: Environmental > Aquatic > Freshwater > Lake | place: Lake...
AGATTACTCCGGCGAAGCGCGGCAGACAAAAAGCTTCCAACTGTGACTGAATTCCCCAAAAAGATAATGGAGAAAGACGGTGGAGTTTTGTAATTGCACGGATGTTGCCGTGAATCGTTAAAATTCGTGGGATATTCTGAAAAACAGCAGAGATGGCGCAGTCGCGCTCTGTTCCTTGAGCATGAACAATAGCGGGCTTAATTTCTCTTAGCTTTTTTCGGACAGCGTGGATACAGCCTGCATAGCCTGTACGTAGCCAACCAAATTTTGGAACATGAAGAGAGTGGAACCAGATATTTTCAGCTATTTTAGGCGGGGAGGTCATGGGTTGTTGAGTGCAGGAGAGAATATGAACTTCCAAATTGGGCAAAGTCGCGAAGCCCTGAAAAAGTGCCGTTGGGGCAGTGCCGAAATAAGGGGTAGGTGTTGCATATTCGCGATAAGCCGCACGATTATCTGTTGTAAGTATGGCAATCTTCATGAAAAGCCTTTAAGTTCGACGAGCGAGAACAATAAGATCAAGAAACCGGAGAATTTCATCGCTTTTCATGCGAGCTTCTTTTCGTAGTTTAGGTCGAATAGTGCGAAGATAGTCTGGGTCCGCTACTCTTAGAGTATTAGTTTCAAGAATTTCAAATCCATTTTTTCGCATGAGATTGAAAAAAAGGTCAGCAAAGTTTCCCGCGGCGCGGCGGTAGCGGGGAAACATTAAGTGGTAAAGCCAACGGGGGTAGGTTTGAAAATCGAGAGGGGGCATGGGGTCCTCAAAAAACTCGTGACCTGAAAGGTCAAACTTATGCAGGGACAGGCCTCCTGGCTTAAGAGTACGGCGGCAGCAGGAGAAAAATGCATCGAGATCTTCGACATGCTCTAGAACGTCGAATGAATAGACAAGGTCCACTGGCTGGGGGAGAGATAAATTTTCTAGAAGCCCCGCATGAAGAGTAGCGAAAGCCGGATTGAGCCTGGGCGGATCATCGGAAGAAAGAATAGAAGCACGGTTAGGAAGATCAGGGCTGATAGTACGGCTCAGTGCCTGACGGTGAAGTGGAGTGAGAGGCATTGCCTGATGTTCGACCAGGTGGACGTGCTGTGCACCCAGTCCTAGCATCATGTCAGCGGCAGCAAGGCAATCCCCACAACCGATTTCGGCCGCCACAAAGTTTTTAGGCAACCTACTGGCAAGGTGGGGCAGTAAGGTGCGACAAATTCTACGATACCTTTCCACCGCCTGATCGAGCCCACCGTGGAGAACAGGGGCACGGGGGCGGTCGGGAATGCCCAGCCATCGTTTTAATCGCCAGCGCTGCCCGTAATAGATAGCGCGAGCAACGGCCCGTGGGTGTAAAAGACCAAATTTCATGATGCTACGTCGACAACGTCACGAACGAGCTCGCAGTACCTATTAGCATATTGCTTACGTGAAAAATGGTTTTCTACGGAAATACGGCCCACTAACCCTAAGCACTTTTTTTGGTCTGGCTGCGAAGCCATTAATTGCATCGCTTTAGCCATCTGTTTTTCAGAATGAACACAAATACCACCAGGCAGATACTGAATGCATCCCGCACGACGGGCAACCCAAGCTTTTTGATAAGCCATGGCTTCCAAAAGAACGAATGGCAAAGCCTCTTGTTTTGCGGATAGAACTACCAGATCACAATCAGAAAGTGCAGCTAATGTTTCCGGGCGTGAAATCATATCCAACCAGTGAACCGTGCCAGGAGGCGAGGAGGCAGCAATCTTTGCGTCCTGCTGCTGGAAAAAAATTGGAGAAGCTCATTGAGCTCACTTCCGATAAAGGCAAGGTGAGAGTTGGGAATCGCAGCATGATGAAATGCGCGAACGGCGTAGCCCTGGTCCTTGCGGGCGCAGTAGTTCGCTACGCAAAGAAAAAAAATGTCCTTCGATGGGATGCCGTGTTTACGCCTGAACGTACTAAGAAAAGGCTGGTTATCAGGTAGATCTACCCCATTGGGAATAATCGTAATTCTGGGGTGGCGGGCACTTTTCGCTAGCTAACGAATTGGTATGAAGACTGCTCGCTAGTGGGCGTATTTGCTCATGAGGCGATGAAGTGATATTCGAAAATCTAGAATTTCCTTTTTTGCGTTGGGCGGTTCAGAAATAGCACGTGGGAAATAGGCGCATGACTCGTGGTAACGAGATAAACCGAACCTGAGTCCTAATGCTGTGAAGATGGAACGCAATACATCCATTTCTGTAGTTGCGAACGATATTCATTCATCGCGAAACCATCATCGCTTCGCTGAATCCCGGTGGATGTTCAATTTCGATGTCCGCTACCGAGCGGTGGGATGGGCTGAGGAAACTAATTGAGTGAGTGGCACTGAATCTATGTTCAAGCACAGATGCTACGCCTTCAATATCGATATCATGGTGACTATGAAGCTCAATCAGGATAATGGAGGTTGTCAATTTTGAGATGACCTCTTCTGAAAATAAATCAAGTTCACCTCCTTCAATGTCCGACAGTATGAAACATCGCTTCTCACCGAGTCGGCATAAATCTTCATGGCTGCAATATCTTTGGATCAATAGGTTTTCAGCCTTGTTCAGCGCTTTGAGAGTTCGCTGATGCCACAATGAGAGAGGGTTAGTTTCGTATGAAACTACATTAATTGACGGGAAATTACGGGCTAAGCCAACACTATAATATCCCTCGGCTGCACCAATATCAACGATGCAATCGGGCCTATGATGGTGGATGCTGGATATTATCGTATGAAGCTCCTTTTCATAACTGCCAATCCACCTTGGTGTTACGGGACCGAAGTATGTTCTGTTTTCGTACAACATTCCTCTGAACGGCCCGCCAAGAACATATGGGGCATGGTTTCCGTAAAATGCGGATTTGAATATATTTTGTTCTTTGGAGTGAAAGGTCTTGGTGTGCTGATACATCGTCCAACCAGAAATACAATCCGAGATAAATGGCGAATTAGTGCGTATTATTTTAAGTAGAAAATCCCGGAGAGACTTTAGAATTTTCATGCATTTCCCTTAAAACAGTTTTCAATAATATGTCTATAATTTATAAGCATTTGGTCGCGATTTCGATTGAATTTCATAGAATCAGTTACCGCTACCTGCTGACGGTGTTGGATCAGGCTATCGCTGCTTGCCAATCGTTCCAAAATGATTGATAAGGCAACTTCATCATCAGGAGGAAATAAGTAATTTTGATTCTCAATACTATCTCTGATTCCGCCTGAGTCGGACCCAACGCATGCACAACCGAAAAACATGGCTTCCTGAAGGGCCAAGCCATAGGCCTCGACGATAGAGGGTTGCACATAAATCGATGCACTCTCAAAAAATCTGTCTGGATTGGCTGTCTCGGTAATTAATTCCGTTTGGGCTTGAATATCATATTTTTCAATGAGGTCATAAAGATGATGCAAATATTTACCTTTGCCAGACGAACCCACCAATCGAATCTTCCAAAATGGGTATTTGGCAGCAATCCTACCGAATGCCTTGATCAGTACGTGCTGTCCCTTGCGATATGCAAAGTGTCCTACGCTAAGAATGACTTTCTCTTTTCTTGAATCACGAAGTTTTGTCCATGAAGATGAAGCTAGCCTACTGTGATATACTCTAACTATCTTTTTTTTCCACGGAAAGTATCGTCTTTTGGTTTGTGTCTCCTCAAAATCCGATACGGTGATTTCCACATTAGTTTTGGAAAGCTGGTAGCATTTCAACAACCAAGAGAGCGAAAATCGTATTGATGACCTGATTGACGATATAATGCCCTGCCGTCCAAGAGCTGGCAGTCGGGAAAATAATGGAGTTGACTGGTGATTTACGTAAACGCATTTGATTCCCAATTTGGCAATCTTGTTGACAAGGGAAATGCGTCCGGAATCAGGCCCCCAAGAAAAGTCGCCCCCATGAAAAAATATTAGTTCAATGCCGTGTTCATGGATCATGCGTTTTAGATATTCAAGAGTTTCCTCGCCTGAGGAAATATTGCCCAACGAGAGGCGTGAATAGCTGGGACGGGGAATATCAGGCTCAATAATGTTATTTTCCAGTTTTGGACAAAATACAAATGTTGTGTAATCATTGGAGAGTCTCATTGCAATTTCCCTTACAAGAAGGTTCAATCCACCATGATTTTCAAGCGGTGTATTTAGGAGATGGGCGACTCTGCGCATTGATTATAAATTTAATTAGGTGGTTTCTGGAATTCGAAGATCGAAGTCTGGAGTTTTAAAAATTAGGCAGGCCAAACTACTCCCCATTACTAAAGCAACACCGAAAGCATGGCTTCGATCACTTGGACCTCGAAGAGCGGCCCGATCAAGAGACTTTAAGAAGAATAAGGTTTTGAGCATATTTATGTCTTAAAAGCCGAGGGTTTTGTTGCAAAGGGCATTTAAGCCATCAAAGAATTTTGTTTTAAACTCTGCCCGAAGGGAAGCAGTAAAGATAAAAAACCAACTTAGAAGAGCGGCCAGAGCGACCAGCAAAGCCAACCTAAAAATACTAGCTAACACTTGGTTCGGTAGCTGGGTGGTGAAAAAAGAGAGGAGAGCAATGAAAAGAGTAATAGCCATCGAAACAAGACCAGACCGAATGATCGGTTGTAGATTGCTGAGAACGCGTCCGCATGCCCTAAGGGACAATATGCAGGTAACCGCAAAATGGGCGACAAGGGAGGCAGACAGAAGGCCTCCGATGCCAAAATAAGAGGCGGCTGGAAGGGCAAGGGCGATGAAAAGAGCGCCCTCGGCGAAGTAAATATGGCGAATGGGGCGCATATTGCCGGCTATACCGAAAAGTGAGATCAGGCATCGACTGAAGGAGGTGATGAGTAGAAGAGCGGCAAGTATACAGTCAAAAAAAGGGCTCCATTTGATTATGCCCGAAGTCCAAAAGAAGATAAAGGGGGTGTTTCCCGCCATGAGGGCGCAAGCACCGATCGTGGCCAAGAGTGTGGTAAGAGAAACCACGTTGGTAAATCGCATAAGCAATTTTGCACTTTCTCCACGAACAAACATTTCGGTTAGGCCAGGGGCAGAGCTTTCAATAACTCTACCTGTGAACTGTTGTGCCATAGTCAAAAGTTTTGTTCCAACTGCAAAGCTGGAAGCAGTACTTAAACCCGCTACGCGGCTGAGGATCATAATCTGGCTGGCATTGACCATTTGGGAGCCCAAGGTCATCCACAAGACGTCCTGCCCGAAAAGAAAGATTTGGTGGAGGTAGGCCCAGTTTGGGCGTCCCCAGAAACCAACAGATGGGTAGTAGTGGTTGCGCCGGCAGAACCAGAAGGTAAGGAGAGGTGCAAGAATTACGCCTGGGGCTCCAGCAAAGGCCAAGCTGTAGATTCCCCAGCCCTGTTGGAACCCAAACCATAAGGCGATCAAGCTGAGCATAAGGCTTAGGGAGCCAAGCCAATAGGATACATCCAATCGTTGGAAAGCCCAAAGCGGAGCCCCCAGGCTACGGAAAACAACGGAAAGACCCGCAATAGAGGTGATGATGAGGAGGCAATTGGTAAAATCAGCAGAAAGGTGGGGTGGGATTGAAAAGAGGGAAGGAGCGAAAAAGGAAAAGACGGCACCTACAAGGGCAATAAGGAATCCTTGGGAGGCAAAGACGATGGCGCCCGTGAGGAGAAGGCTGCCATAGCTGCCGCTATTTACTTCATCTTTGCGATCTGCAATGAATCGGCTGACGGCGGAGGAGACGCCGAGGTCGAGGAGCATCAGGTAGCCTGCGATTTGCTGCGCTAGTGCCCAAAGGCCGAACTGTTCCTTGCCAAGATAGTGGAGCGCAAGGGGAATCGAAGCGGCGGTGTAAGCGATGTTGACGGCGATAACCACATAGCCCGCACCAAGGGCATGGATAAAGTTACGCGTTCTGCTGACCATAGATGACAGTATTTAGCGAAAAAGTATAATCATTGGCATTTGGAAGTGTTGAGATGACAAGTTTTGCAATCTCTTGGGGTGTGGAGCTGAAGTTTTGAGGCATAGAAGAGTTTCGTTAACCTTGTCTGGAGATGCACTCTCAATCTTAGCTGTTAAGTGCCTACAAGTGAGGCAAGTTCAATGGGTAAAGCTCAGGGGTGCATGCGGGCTATGGGGAGGCTAGTTACAGGTGCGAGATGCAGATGTGAGGCAATCACGGGCTTTTCGATTTATGTCCAAATACCGCACACGAGCAGAAGGCGTTTAAGAGAAATGAAAATAGCGCGTACACACTAAAGCCTATCAATATGATGAAGCTTATTTTGACCCGCACACTAAAGAATCTGGAGGAAATGTGGAGAATTTGGATTCTTCAAAAACAGCATAATTTAAGTGGGATCTTGAATTTAATGCTGAAAGATCATCGAACAGATCAGAAGAAATAATTAATGCATTGGCCATTTAAAAGAGAAAAATAATTACGCATCTTAATTAAGACAGAAGAAAGAATTATTATCTCCTTCGCGATTCGCAGCTTTCGAATCGAGTTATTACAAGGCAGCAACCGCAAGCGCAACATTTGAGGCATGCAAGCGTTTTTGCCAAAAAGCGCTAATGCGAAAAGGATCTCTATTACCACTATTCCAGCGATCAACTTCAATATCTAAAGCTTGAAGAATATCAGCGGGATTACAGGATTTGGCCATTGTGCCGTCACCGTTTCCCATAAAATATTCCATGGAAGGCAGCATTACCGAGTGATAGGTAACTATAGAGCAACCGCAACAGAGTGCCTCACCTGTCGCGATATGAAAGGACTCATGACGGGTCAGCGCAATAGAAATCTTTGCCTCTTCAAGAATCTTGAGTACTTGTTCGTTGGGTAGGCGACCTGTTAATACGAGCCTAGAGCGAATATTTGGCCTCAAAGGAATAAGAAGGGCTTCGAATGTCGGATCAAACGGACCGGCAATAACAGCTTTAAAGTCGATATGCTTTTCTAAAAACAATGATAAAATCCGAATATGAAGTTCGGGATTTTTTTGCCAATCAGTTGCGGTCCATCTTCCCAATGCAACAACTAAGTTTTGCTTGGGTTTGCCGCAATACAGGGCCGAGTCGGAAACAGGATGAGGAATGAACCTAAGCCTTTGGGCTAAGTTATGCTGGGAAAAAATGCCGAGAAACCGACTTACCCTATCTAAAGCTAATGGAGAAACCGCAAGCAAGTAAGCTGCCTGATGCATATGAAATAACCTAAATAATTCGTGATAAGGCAAAAATAAATCTCTAGACATTCTGAGCATTGCTAAAAGAAATCCTTTCAAGAAGCCATAGTTGTTAACTGCTTGTAAAAAAAAGAAACGAGCGAGGAAAAGCGGGTTTTGCAGGATTGAATAATAGCCACCAGAGTCCAAGTTTATTAAGAGCTTGATATTAGCTTTTTTAATTGCCCGAGCGATTCTCCAAAACTTGGGCGCACCCCAAGAATAAAAAACTAAAGCGTCTATTTTTTGGGATTTCCACCAATTCGTAGATTGAAGTAAAAAATAAGGTGCTCGTATTAAATCATGGCAGTCATTTTCTCGAAGATTGCCAGGCATAACTGCTTTTGACTCAATGCCAATCTTTTGCAGGCCACGGCAGAGCAGGCCCGAGTCACGCGCAAAAAAACCTTCGTCGCCTGGGAAGTCTACGGGGGTGCAAGTGTAAATACGCAAAAAGCTGTCCTTAAAAAATCATGGTAGTCCCTCGACTTATAAAGACAAGCCCTGTTCGGAAGTGGTACGAAATATGCAATGTTTCGCTAGCGAAGAGCGATCAAAAGAGAAGGATTTAAGTGCAAAGCTAGTCATATCGAACCAGGAAGCTCGCTTGTGGTTTGCGATGGGACCGCCAAGATCCGTTGGTTAGCATTTGATTTTGTGAAACGGCAATTTACCTATTTGATTGGAAGAAACCCCACTTGGACTTTCACCCGTGCTGCATTTATTAGAAAACTGAAGATTAACCATTCAGAATTAGGCGGTTAAGAACTTCACGGTGCGAAAGCAGTATAAGGCCAGCCACCGGGCGCCACACCACGGTGAGGGAGAAGAAACTTGTGAGAAAGGATGCCGCATAAGAATCGTAATCCAGCGTTCCTTCAAAAGCTATGAACTGTCAGATAATAAAAATTAACCTACAACTCCATGAAGAGAACCGCTATTCATAAACACATTAATGGTTTTCTGCCGATGAAACTTGATCAAGCCAAGAACCCCATAATCGCCGAGATTGCAGTGCGATTCTGTCGCTTTTGGAGATTTCGCCTGGGATTGAGAGGGGCGGGATTACTAATTCGATTCCTACGCAAACTATATCCAGATCTGCAACGCTTTAGTTTGGAATACCCAGGATTGGGTCGCTGCAATATACAATTCCTAGATTTTGCTTGGATTAGGCAAGTGACGGCAGGCCTGAATGAGGAAGAGGCTCTTATAAAGAATTTAGCCTTGTTGGCAGAAAGCAATCCAATCATCTGGGATGTTGGGGCAAACTCCGGATATCTGGCCGCAGAGATTCTCCTAAAACTTAAGCCATCGCGTCTGGATTTGTTTGAACCCAATTTGGTTCATCGATTAACTCTAGATTCGCTCGCAGCATTGGACCCTAGAATCCAAGCCCACATGGTGGGCCTTTCTGATCATTCCGAAAATCAAATTCTCCATGTTCCATCTGAAGATGGTGAAGGCGCAACCCGTGCAACGCTTCGGGCAGACAATTTGGCCAGTGCCAAGTCAGTCCGCCAAATAGAAATCAACCTAGAGCGGGGCGATACGGTGGTGGCGACTGGGGACGCCCCACCTCCGGATATACTAATTATTGACGTGGAAGGACACGAAGCCGAAGTAATTGAAGGCATGAAATCAACAATCCAAAAAAAAAGACCCCTGATCGCGCTGGAACATCTCTTTCTGGACGACAAGGTTTTGCTGGGAATGGTGCCACAAGGCTATGAACTTTACACAGTATGTGACGTAACGGCGCGTTTGTTGAGGGGTCTTGTCCGTGAGAAGGGCCACAACTCGATAATGATTCCACAAAAAATGCCAATCCCCAAAAAAGGCTAAAGCGGATTCCAGAACATCGTTTCTACATATCGCTTTACAAGCAATATGCATTTTTCTTAATGCGACAAGGCCGATGTCGCAGTGCCAGAAAAGCTGGTTGGGGCGGATGGTGAGGTCGGAGTAGAGAATGATTTTCACAAAACTAGCTACTAAAAATACCGAGCAGAGCGGTAGTGTCTAGCATCCAAATTATAACGGGAGCAGTCGTTCTTCATGAAAGGAGATTTAGAGTTAAAAATTACAAGCTTGGCAAGAACAAGCGGCGTTGAGGAAGTGTCACTGCGTAGATCAAAACCAAAGTTCAATTGCATAAGGGAAGGGCATGGAGATACGATGATTTATGGTGGCTAAAGAACTTGTTCATCAAAAACCGATACCAACTATTTTTCCCGTTGGCTTAGGAACAGGCAGGCTTGCATCCTTAGGTGCGGGTTATAGTAAAAAAGACGCCTTTCAGTGTTTGGAGACAGCTATGGGGTTAGGAGTTAACTTAGTTGATACAGCGGATTCGTACGGAAGCAGCGACTGCGAAAAACTAATAGGATCGATCTTAAAAGAAATGGGCCATCCGATGTACGTGAGCAGTAAAGCAGGTTATCGATTTTGCGATTTGAAACGTCCGTTTGGGTTTTTAAATCAGGTGGGAAAAAAGATTTTAAATAAACTTGGGCAGCGACAGTGTTTTACCCCAAAATATATACAGGAATGTTTGGAGGGGAGTCTTCGCCGACTGCGGAGGGAAAGGTTAGATTTCTTTTTCCTGCATGACCCTACGGAAAACGCATTGATGGATGACAAATTAACGGAAACATTATTGCGTTTTAGACAAGCGGGAGATGTCCGTTTTCTGGGGATTGCCTGTACTGCAGAACGTGCCGATGCACTGAATCCCAACCACCCTCTCGGCGAATGGGTTCAGACACAAGTTAACCCCTGGGGCGATATACAGCTTCTTGGGAAAAAATCGACTGGAAGAAATATCATAGCCAATCATGTGCTTGGAGGTGCAAAAATCTCACAGTATTCAAAATCTTTGCAGAGAATTGCCGCAGATGAGGGACTCTCAACCCGACAGCTCTTGATTGGATTTGCGCTTAAACAACCATGCGTCCGGTGTGTTTTGGTTGGGACTGGGCGGGCAAATCACATCCGAGAAAATGTAAAAGCAGTTCACAAGACGTTGTCCGAAAACGCTCTCACCTCGCTGAGGGTAATGGCGCGTAAGGACCCATGATTGAAGATGCTAGAAAAGTTCCTAATCAGACGAGGCTGGACACAGCTGTCTGCATCTTGGGGGGCGGAGCTGTCGGCATTACAATCGCCCGCGAGTTACTTCGAAATGGAATTGAGGTTATTCTACTGCCTGGAGCTGGGGGGAGGGAAAGTGATAGCGATCGCAACCGATATCGTGGAAGAGCCGATCCGCCAGGCTCTCATGAGCCATTAGAGGAGAACCGAAGGAGAGTTTTCGGAGGAACAACGACAGCGTGGGGGGGGCGGTGCGTGCCTTTCGATCCGATTGATTTTTGTGAGAGATCGTGGATACCCAACTCGGGTTGGCCAATCCGCTGGGAAGATGTACAACCTTTTTTGGCGGAAGCAGTGCGGCTTTGTGAGGCAGGAGATGCTGATTTTGACGCACGAAGTGCGTTCCCCAAGACGCCAAGAATGATGATTCCCGACTTTGACGACCCTGAGGTCGTGACCTGGCCATTAGAAAAGTGGAGTCCACCAACAAATTTTGCCGCGCGTTATGGGCCAGAACTAATTGGGTCAATTCGATGTCGTATTCTCATGCATGGACAAGGGGTGCAACTGCATCTCGCCGAAAACAAGAAAAGGATCAAAGAGGTGGAGGCGAGCTCGGGAAACCAAAAAAAGTTCTTTGTTCGGGCGAAGTGTTTTGTATTGGCGTGCGGTGGGCTTGAAAATCCCCGACTGCTTTTGGCATCGAACCAGATTTTGCCGTCGGGAATTGGGAATCAGGAGGATCAAGTCGGTCGCTATTATCAGTCCCATCAGTTTGGGGTATGTGGGCATGCCGTTCTGGGCGAACCCCAGAAGATGGTGTATGACTTTGAGAGGGACCCGCAAGGAGCGTACGCCAGAAGACGTTTCTGGATGACTGCACAGGCACAACAGACCCACAAGATGGGGAATATTATTGGATTCTTTTTTCGTGGGTGTGGTGATGTTGCCTTCCACCGCGACGCACTCACTTCCTCCCTTTATCTAGCCAAAAACTGTTTACACAGTTTGAGGCGTGGCCTTCCTGGATTAAAACAGATCTTTAGCGAAAACAGGCATGAGACGAAAGCCCATCTGCGAGTAGTTCTTCGTGAGGCTCCCCAGTTAACCTCCCAACTGATTGAGCTCACGAGAAAGCGATTTTTCTGCAGGCGTCGGCTTCCCTTCGTCTTGCCCCCACAAAGCAAAAACTATTTCCCCCTTTATTATCAGGCGGAGCATGCGCCAAATTCACAGAGTCGTTTGGTGTTAATTCCAGAAGAGCGCGACGATTTGGGAATGCCTCGGCTTTTGGTTAAAGTTCTTTTTTCTGAGATAGATTTTCATACGGTACGGAGCTTTTTCAGGGTATTTGAAAGCCGGATGAAAGCTAGTGGAGCAGGGGAGTTTGTTTATCAGGAAGAGGAGTTGGAGAAGCAGTTCGCCGACAGGCGAAAAACATTTAATTCTAATGCTCATCATATTGGGACAACGCGAATGTCGGACAACCCAAGGACTGGGGTGGTTGATTTAAATGGGCGTGTCCACGGAATAGACAACCTTTATGTTGGTGGCTCATCCATATATCCGACAAGCGGCCATGCGAATCCAACCCTGCTTGCGGTGATGCTCGCTTTGCGGTTAGCGCAAAAATTAGTGAACGAGCGCGGGAGATAAGTTTCCGACGAAAAGCCTTTTCAGGTAGCCTCATTCGAATCAGGATTACTTAATGCGTGTCCTCATCGCAGCGATCGCTTGTCAACCCAAAGGCGGTTCAGAGGGGTATGTGGGGTGGTCTTGTGTGAATGCCATTTCAATGGATCATGAAGTACACGTTATTACTAGCGGGATGTCTCAAAAGGAGATTGAGGCAGAGCTAGTAACACACCCAAGACGATCCAAAATGTCATTTAGCTTTATTGGAGAGCCAGTTCGATGGCATGAAAACCGCCTTATCGCAAGAGCGCAGAGCTGGGTACAATATGCGCGTTGGGTAAGGGAAGCAGCCGAGACAGCTCGAAAGCTATGTGAAGAGAGACATTTTGATATTCTCCATCATATTACCTACGCAACTTGGAGAATGGGAACGCCCCTTTCAGGACTTGGCGCGCCCCTTATTTTTGGTCCCGTTGGCGGGGGGGAGAAGTTTCCTTTATCTTTCTTACAAATGCTCAGTCCTCTCGCTGTTTTTTTTGAGTTGTTGCGAAGTGCGTCAGGCTGGCTTGCGATAAAAAACAGGCGAGTTACAGACTCCATATCTACTGCATCCCTGCTTTTGGCTAACAATCGAGAAACAGAAGATCTTTTTCAAAGACTTGGTGTTTTGCAAACGAAAACAAAAATAATGTCTCAATCGTTCTTGAGTGGGGAGCGAATGGAGCAATTGCGGTGCGCGGAGAAAAAAAGTGACCCCAAAGAAAAACTGACAATTTTTGCTGGAGGTAATCTGGAAGGCAGGAAAGGTGTCGCGATCGTTTTAAGGGCGCTCTCAATATTGTCCCATTGGAAAGTCCCTTATGAGTTTACTTACGGTGGTAAAGGTCCTGAGTTAAGCCATCTAACCCGGCTAGCCCGAAAACTTTCTCTTACAGATGAAAATGTCAATTTGGGCCAAGTATTAACACAGAAAAACTATTTTCGTGAGTTGAAGCGAGCTCACATTTATCTACTTCCAAGCCTTCGAGAAGGTGCCCCCGTTACGATGATGGAAGCGATGGCCGCCTCTTGTGTGCCTGTGGTAGGGAAGTGCGGTGGTGCAGCAATGCTGGTCAATGAGGATTGCGGAAGATTAATTCCTATTACATCCCCTTCAGTGATGGCTGAAACGATTGCAGACAAGTTGCGATTCCTTTGGAAGAACCCCGAAGTTTTAAGGAAGTTGGGGGACGCAGCGAGTCTGCGAGTAAAAGAAAAGTGTTCGGAGGATTTTTACAGAAAGCAGATCAACGATCATTACCGGAATGTTGCCTTAAATGAGCAGGTGGGAATGTAAGGTTGTGTTAAAGCGGGAATGTTTCACTACTACGCACCTTATCTGCTTTGCGGAGGAGCTTCGTCCTTCGTCTCATGCCCTGCGTTCGCGGGGCACGCTTACACGTGATTGCGGGACTTTGACGGATTGCTCCTAGTGTGAGTAATTTCATTCGGTATTGCGGGGGTGGGACGTGGTTCGGTCACTAAATGTACGACGAGGAAGTCGTTATGGCCAAGGTCAGGGGGCCAGAAAAGCTGGTCAGGGCGGATGGCGAGGTCGGTGTAGAGAAGAATTTTCAAGGGATCAGCGAGGAATAAATAGAACCCACGCTTCCCCGCCCACTGTGACTTTCTGGGCAATCGATTTAGCGCCTATCTCTTTCCAGTGAATTTGCCATTCGGGATTGGCTTTTAAGGACTCTGCGATCGGGCGTCTTGCCAACCAGGCGTCGGCATGCGGAAGACCGCTCAATGTTATATCCTTTTCATCCGTGCTAACGATTTTTCGCAGGCCAAATGGCCTCCATAAGGGGGCTTCCAGATCATCTCCATGGCTAAAAAATCCCAGAGTTTTGATGTCGGGTGGAATGATGTTTAGGATCGGATCCCAGCATGTGCCCCGCTGAAGGTAGGCTTGATATACTGCACTGACTCTGGCGAATCGGGGGCTGTCACCTATTAAGGTCAAAAGTTTCTGGACTGGGAATAGGGGTCGTGCAGGACTTAAAACCAAGGGGACGATGACCCAAGAGGCGAAAAATAAGGAGACCCACCGTATTTTTGGAATTGGCTGTTTGGGCGATCGATAAAATCCCAAGGGCAGAAGGAGAAGAAAAGGATAGTA
>Ga0114976_10001626_pt1 | contig 14096 bp, 15 predicted proteins | sample S_130805_EF_Meta_FD_87319 | JGI IMG/M metagenome (GOLD analysis project Ga0114976, IMG submission 87319) | Freshwater microbial communities from Lake Simoncouche, Canada to study carbon cycling - S_130805_EF_MetaG | ecosystem: Environmental > Aquatic > Freshwater > Lake | place: Lake...
AGACTACGACGTTGATAGGACGGGTGTGGAAGCGTGGTAACACGTTAAGCTTACCGTTACTAATAGCTCAATTGGCTTGATTTATGCACTGAAAAAATTTTTAGATACAAATTACAATGTTAAAGATAAATAAATTCACATATAAATTATATTCTGTTTTTAAAATTGAAAATTTAGATTTTATTGAAGAAGGAATAAATGGTTCTTACCAGTATTTTTGATCTTTAAGTTTTTCTCTCTCAGCTTTAGAAATTTTTTTCAAGCCATCTCCGTGGACACTTTCAAATTTTCTAACGAGTTCAACAAGTTGCTTCATTCCATTAAACTCTAAAGATGCGGCATGATCTGTTCCCCACATAGTTCTATCAAGAGTTACATGTCGCTCTATTGCAATTGCTCCCATTACCGCAGCCATCAAACTTGGACTAACTGACACCTCATGACCAGAATACCCAATTTTACATTTGTATCTTTTTCTTAGTTTATTTATCATAGATAAATTTAATTCCTTATCAGGACAGGGATAGCTCGATACGCAGTGCATTAACATAAAATCACATTTATTTTTTTTAAAAATATTTACAGCATTATCTATTTCCTTATAACCAGCCATCCCCGTAGAAATAAAAGTCATTTTTTTTTGTTTAGAGATATATTCTAGTAGTTTTAAATTAGTTAACATTGCCGATGAGATTTTGTTATATTTAAGTTTATATTTATTTAAAAAAGACTGACTCTCTATATCCCATGCGCTTGCAAACCATTCTATTTTAATTTTTTTGCAGAATTTATTAATTTCATCGTATTCTTTTTTACCAAATTCAATTCTTTTTTTATAATCTAAATAAGTCATCATGCCCCAAGGAGTTTCTCTCATTAAATATTTTTTATTTTTAGGAACGCATATTTCTGGACTTCTCTTTTGAAATTTAACTGCATCGAATCCAGCATCTTTAGATTTTTTAATTAATTTTTTTGCAAGAGCAACGCTTCCATTATGATTAATGCCAATCTCTGCTATTAAGAATTTTTTTTGCATTTAAATTTTCGTAATTTTAAGTATTATTTTTGTTAAATATAAATATCCTAGCATAATAACTTTGAATTTTAATAATAAATATAATTAATATTATAATATATAATATATAGATTTATTTTAACCGATCTAATAATATGAAAAAGAAAATTGTAGTCATAATACCTGCAAGAAAAGGATCGAAAAGAATAAAAAATAAAAATATAAGATTATTTAATGGAAGGCCTCTTATCGAGTGGACAATAATTGCTGCAAAAAAATCAAAATTTGTAGATGAAATTTATATAACTACTAATGATGAAGAAGTTAAAACAATTGCTAAAAAAAATAAAATAAAAATAATTAACAGACCACGACATCTAGCTAATAGTTTTGTTATGCCAGATTATGCTATAAAACATGCTTATCTTCAGATTAGTAAAGATTTTGATTATATAATAATGTTGCATCCAACATCGCCATTAAGAACGTCCGAAAATATTGATAATGCAGTTAAAGATATTATAAATTCTAAGGCAGATAGCTTACTTAGCGTACATGAGGAAAGTCCTTTTTTGTGGAAAAAAAGAAAAGTATTTTATCATTCAATTAATTATAATTTTAGAAAAAGACCCAGAAGTCAAAATTTTAAAATCTTGAGAGAAAATGGTGCGGTTTATGTAACTAAGCCCGAAATATATATTAAATATAATAATCGTTTAGGTGGTAAAATTTTTATATCCAAAATGAATTATTTAAATTCTATAGATATTAATACAGAAGAGGATTTTATAATATCCGAGAAATTAATGAGAAGCTTTATATAGTTATGCAATTATTTATAGCTGAAGTAGGTCTAAATCATAATGGCGATGAAAAATATGCTTATCAATATTTAAATAAATTATTAAAAACTGATATTGATGGAATTTCTTTTCAGATTAGAGAAAAAAATTTTTATAAAAAACAAAGTAAATTAGCTCTTTCTAAACAATTTTATATTTCAGCTTTTAATTTAGCGAGGGAACATAATAAATTATTTGGAATAGCTTTGGCTGATATTAATAATGTGGATTTTTTTAGTAATTTAAAAATTGATTTTATCAAAATAATTAACAGAGATTTGATAAAAAAAAAATTGGTTAAAAAAATATATAAATCATCTATAAAAAAAATATTTGATTCTACAGGAAAAAGCAGACTAAATGATTTAAAAAAACATATATCATTTTTAAATATTAAAGAGAGAAAAAAGTTAACTTTTGTTCATACAAAATTAACAGGGGATCTACAAAAACCCAATCTTAACTCGATACGTTTTATGCAAGATAAACTCGGCTATTTAATTGGATATTCCCATCATTCTAAAAATATAGAAACTCTATTTTTGTGTTTACCATACAAGCCATCGTTAATAATGTTTTATGTAAAAGGCGACAAAAGCAAAAGACATCCAGATGAGGCTCATGCTATAAAATTAAGTAAAGTAAATGATTTATTAAAAAAAATAGAATATAATAATTCTATTATAGGGTCTTACGTCAAGTAAGAAATTTTTATGAAAAAAATATTTATTATTGGTAGTTCAAAAGGTATAGGAAATGCAATTTATAAAAAAATTAATAAGAAAAAATATAAGGTTTATGCTCCAAAAAAAAATATACTAGACACAAGTAATATTCAGCAGGTTATTAATTTTGTAAAAAAGATAAAAAAAGTTGATATCTTAATTTTTAATACGGGCGGACCACCAAAGAAGAGTTTTTATGATATTAAATATGAAGAATGGATAGAGTTTCACAATCAGTTATTTTTAAGTTTTGCTTTAATTTTGCAAAATATAAAAATAAGCAAAAATGGTTATGTATTTTTAATTTCTTCTCATACAATTAAGAATCCTGAAGATCAGCTTGTTCTTTCAAACTGTTATCGTTTAGCTGCCTGTAGTTTGCTTAAGACTTATTCGAATATTAATGCAAAAAATAACATAAGCTGCATTAATATTGCACCAGGTCCAATTAAAACCAATAGATTAAAAAATCTTGTAAAAGATTTAAAAAAGTTTGAAAAGAATTTACCCATGTTGAGGGCTGGAAATCCAGAAGAGATTGGAAATTTTGTCAATTCTATAGTTGATAATAATATTAAATATCTTAATGGAGTCACAATAAATTTTGATGGGGGACTATCAAAGTCTATTTTTTAATCATAGTTTTTATAATGAAAAAAAAAATAATTTGTTTTGATTTGGACGGTGTTATTTGCAAGACAAAAGGAACCGATTATAAAAATAGCCTACCTATTAAAAAGAATATTAACTTTATTAACTTACTAAAAAAAAAGGGTTTTATAATTAAAATCTTTACTGCTAGATTTATGGGAAGGTCGAAAGAGAATGTACTTATAGCAAAAAAGAAAGGTTTCAAATTAACAACTTTGCAGTTGAGAAAGTGGAGACTTAATTATGATATTCTAATTATGGGAAAACCAACTTACGATTTATTTATTGACGATAAAAATTTATTTTTTAAAAAAAGTTGGTCTAAAAACTTACGTAAAGAACTTAGATTGACTAAATAGAAACGTTCAGAAGAAATGAAACAATTTACAAAAACATATATATCGAATTTTCAGAAAGTATTAAAAATAATATCGCATTCAAAAATAGATTTACTTATTAAAGAAATTCATAAAATAAAAAAAAATAAAAATAAATTATTTATTTGTGGAAATGGCGGAAGTGCAGCTAATGCCATTCATTTGGCAAATGATTTTTTGTTTACAAAATCTTCTAAAAAAAAAATGCTTAACGTTGAAGCTTTGACTGCAAACAATGCAATTATAACATGTATAGCCAACGATGTTGGTTATAAATTTATTTTTTCAAAACAATTAGAAAACAAAGCCTTGCCAAATGATTTGCTTTTAATTTTTTCTGGAAGCGGAAATTCAGAGAATTTAATTGAAGCTATAAAAATTGCGAAAAGAAAAAAAATGAAAATTTTTGCAGTCTTGGGGTTTGATGGGGGAAAATGTAAAAAACTTTTAAAAGACTATATACATGTAAATATCAACGATATGCAGATTTCAGAAGATTTTCAATTAATAGTTGGTCATATTATTCTAAAAAGCTTGTTATGAAAATCTTAGTTACAGGAGGAGCAGGATTTATAGGTAGTCATTTGGTTGAGAAACTTCTAGAGGAAACTAATGTAAGAAAAGTAGTTTTAGTTGATTTTTTTAAAGATGGTTCAAGAAAAAATATTGCTCATTTTATTAATAATAAAAAATTAAAAATTGTAAAGAAAGATATAAATAAAATAAAAAAAAATGATAATAACTTTAAAAATATCAACTGTGTATTTCATTTAGCCGCTATCGCAGACATCGTTCCTTCAATCGATAATCCAAAACCTTATTGTGAAACAAATTTTATGGGCACAATTAATATTTTAGAAGCGATGAGATTTCACGGAATAAAAAAAATTATTTATACAGCTTCATCTTCTTGTTATGGAATACCAAAAAAATACCCCACTAATGAAATAGACTCTATAGATACAAGGTATCCCTATGCTTTTTCTAAGTATATAGGTGAATTAGCAATTGCACATTGGGCGAGAGTATATAAAATTAATTTTATTTCTTTAAGATTGTTTAATGTTTTTGGCACCAGATCAAGAACAACAGGCTCGTATGGAGCCGTAATGGGAGTTTTTTTAAAGCAAAAATTATTCAATCGTAGTTTAACAATAGTTGGAAATGGTCAGCAAAAAAGAGATTTTATAGATGTAAGAGATGTTGTTGTGGCATTAATAAAAGCAATGCATTTAAAAAATAAAAAAAATCATATTTTAAATATTGGATCATCAAACCCAATAAAAATTATTGATTTAGCAAAATTATTAAGTTCAAAATTTACAAATATACCAAGAAGGCCGGGTGAGCCACAAATTACTTTTGCTAATATTTTAAAAGCTAAAAAAATTTTAAAATGGGTACCCAAGATTAGTTTTAAAGAAGGCATAAAAGAGTTAATCAATAATATTTCTTACTGGAAAGAAGCGCCTCTTTGGACAAAATCTAGTATAAAAAAAGAAACAAAGAATTGGTTTAAATTTTTAGCGTAAGACATGGAAAATAAATTAATCAATTTATCAAATATAGAAAAAGTAAAAAAAAAAATTGGCAATAAAAAAATCGTTTTATGTCATGGTGTTTTCGATTTGCTACACACTGGACATCTTGATTATTTTAAATCCGCTAAAAAACTCGGTGATATTTTAATAGTTTCGATAACTTCTGATAAATTTGTAAATAAGGGTCCAGGAAGACCTCATTTTGACGAACAGAAACGTCTGAAAATGATCTCAGCATTAGAAATCGTTAATTACGTTTTTTTGAATAACTTTTTAACAGCCGAAAATGCTATTAGAATTTTTAAACCATCTTTTTATGTTAAAGGACCTGATTATAAAGATAACAGGCAGGATATTACTAAAAATATATATAAAGAAAATAGCTTAGTAAAAAAGTTTAAAGGAGAAGTGGTTTATACTTCTGATGAATTAAATAGTTCTAGTTATTTATTAAATAATTTTTTTTCTATCTTTAATGAAGAGCAAAAAGAGTACAAAAAAAATATAATAAAAAATTATTCTTTTGAATATATTAAAAGTAAAATTGAAAAAATTTATAATACCAAAGTAATAACTATAGGTGAGACGATAATTGATGAGTATGTTTTTAGTGAGTCTGTTGGAAAGTCAGGCAAAGAACCACATTTAGTTATAAAAGATTTGTATAGTGAAAAATACTTAGGTGGGATTATAGCAATTGCAAAACATTTAGAAAGTTTTCTCAAATCAATTAATATTATTACTTTGATTGGCGACAATCCTTCTATGTTGAATTTTATTAAAAAAAAAATAGGTTTTAATATTAAATTTAATTATATTAAAAAAATTAATTCTCCCACAATAATTAAAAAAAGAATTATTGATAAATTATCTAATCAGAAATTATTAGGTATTTATTCAATAAATGATAGAGATTTAATCAAATCTGAAAATGATAAATTATATAAAATTTTATTCAGCGAAAGATTTAATAAAAATGACTTAATGATTTTATCAGATTATGGACATGGGTTTATTAATAAAGATATAATCAAAAAAATATGTAAAAAATTTAAGTATATTTATTTGAACGCTCAACTTAATGCTTCAAATATTGGATATCATTCGTTTAAAAATTATAATAATTTTAACACTTTGATTGTTAACGAGAGTGAATTAAGACACGAGTACAAAGACAAAAGATCTAATATTCAAACTTTAATTAAGCGCTATTCAGCTACTACTAAATTAAAAAGCGTTGTTGTTACCAGAGGCGCAAATGGAGCATTATATTTTAGTAAAAAAAATAATAAATTTATAAACTGCCCTGCATTTGCAAATAAAATAATTGATAAGGTAGGTGCGGGCGATGCTTTTTTTGCTATATTTTCAATATGTGATTACAATAACTTTGAACCAGAATTAAGTATGCTTATAGCTTCTTTGGCCGCAGCCAGTTCAGTAGAAAGCGTAGGGAATTCCAAATATACAAGTAAGGAGCATTTACTTAAGTCAATTCAATATTTTTTAAAATAATCAATGATTGATAAATTTCAATCTGCAGTCTTAGTTAAACAAAATCAAGATTTAAAGATTTTAAATATAAAACTTCCAAAAGAATTAGAAAAAGGGCAAGTTCTAGTCAAAGTTCTATCAGCATCAATTTGTGGCGCTCAAATAGGAGAAATAGAAGGTAGAAAAGGAAAAGATAAATGGCTACCCCATTGTATGGGTCATGAAGGTTATGGCCTAGTAATCTCAAAAAATAAATATGTAAAAAATGTTAATATTAATGATCACGTGATCATGCATTGGCGAAAAGGAGTCGGAATAAACGCCGACGGGGCAAAATATAATAGTGACATAGGAATAATAAATGCAGGTCAAGTAACAACTTTTCAAGAGTATTCAGTTGTATCGGAAAATAGACTAACTAAAATTAAGTCAGTTAAGAAACTTAGTGATATTATGCCACTTTTAGGATGTGCCATACCAACATCATGGGGATTATTAATCAATGAAGCAAAATTTACCAAAAAAGATAGCTTATTAATTTTTGGAGCTGGAGGATTAGGAGTAACAACTGGTTTGATTGCAAATATAATGGGATGTAAAAATGTTTTATTAATTGATAAGTTTTCATCAAAAAATAAACTTTTAAAAAATCTCAATATTAAATTTTTAGAATTAAATAAATTTATTAAATTAAAAAAAAATAAATTTTCCTTAGTAATAGACACGACAGGATCAACTTCAATAATGAGTCAAGCATTTAATCATGTAGATAAGAATGGAAAGCTAGTGTTTGTTGGTCAGCCCAAAAAAAATACTATTTTAAAAATAATAGACCCTATAAAGCTTTTTAATCAACCAAATGACAATATCAAAATAATATCCTCAGATGGCGGTTTATTTATTCCCAATCTTCATATGAAGATAATATATAATTTATTAATCAAAAATTATAAAAGGTTCAAAAAATTAATAACCCATGTAGTTTCTTTAAATGATATAAATAAAGGTATTGATATAATAAAAAAAGGCAAAGCAATAAGAGTATGCATAAAATTCAAAAATTAAATCATAGAACTCTTTTAACTGCTCTAAAAAAAATAATTTCTATTAGAACTATAGAAGAAAAAATAGCTCAAAAATCCAACGAAAATAAAATTTTTTCATTTTTACATTTATCACTCGGTCAAGAAGCGTGCGCAGTTGGAGTTGCATTAGCTACTAAAGAAAAAGATTTATTTCTTGGAAATCATAGATCGCACGCTCACTATTTAGCAAAAAATGGAAATGCAGAAAAAATGATTATGGAAATTTTTGGTGATAAGAGAGGTTGTTGTAAAGGGTACGGAGGTTCTATGCATATGCTTGATAAAAAAGTTAATTTTATGGGATCAATACCTATTCTCGGATCAGCTGTTTCGATAGCTAGCGGAATGGCTATGGCAGAAAAATTAAAAAGAACTAAGAACATTGTTGTAGTATTTGTAGGAGATGGCTCTGCTGAAGAAGGATCTTTTTATGAAACTATAAATATGGCAGGACTTTATCGTCTTCCATTATTAGTGGTTTTAGAAGACAATAGATATGCGGTTGAAAGTTCTCATAGTAAGAGAAAAGTTAAAAATTACAATTTTGAAAAAATTTTTAAACATGGAATGCAATCAGAATATCAAAGAATTGATGGGCAAAATTTTACTGAAGTGTTTAAGGCCACTCAGTTTTTAAGAAAAAATATTTTATTAAAAAAAAAGATTGGTATTCTACATTTAGATTGCATTAGATTTTCAAAACATAGCGGTCCTACAGTCTCGATAAATGACCAAAAATCTATTTATCGTATTACAAATGAGCATGCACAAATAAAGAAAAGGGATCCCATTGATATTTTGAGTGCTTACATTGTTAAAAATAATTATTTAAAAAAAATGGAATTAGAAAAAATAAAAAAAAAAACGCATTCAGATGCGCAAAAAGAATTTGAAACTATTTTTAAAAAAATACGCATAAGGAAGATTTGATGAATTTTTCAGACGCTATACAAGAAGGTACAATTAAAGTCTTATTAAAAAGTAAAAAAAATTTAGTATTTGGACTTGAAGTAACTAATGTTGGATCCAAGATATACGAAAAATTTCCTTCCCAGGTTTTTGAAACTCCCGTATCCGAATTGGCAAGTTCTGGCCTTGCGGTTGGATTAGCGACTCAAGGTTTTAAGCCCCAAGTTGTATTTGGAAGAGTAGAATTTGCTTTATTAGCTTTCGATCAAATTTTTACTCAAGCAGGAAGATGGGAGTATATGTTTGGAGGAAATTATCCATGCCCGGTTAATTTTAGAGTTCAAATAGGAAGACAGTGGGGCAATGGACCACAACATACTGCAAACTATCATTCAATTTTTATGCAATCATATGGATTAGATATTTTTATTCCGTCAACTCCAGAGGAAGCTTATTTTCACACTCTTTATTCAAATCAACTTAATAACCCTTCTGTAATTTTAGAACATAGATATTTAACGCAAATTAATCAAAATTTTAAAAAAAATTTACACAAAATTAAGCAACATACGCTTTATAAAAATAATAATAAAAAAAAAAATTATTTAATTATAACTTATGGAGATAGTTTAATTGATTCTTTAAAAGCCAAAAAAATTTTAAATGAAGAAAGAATTAATATTGATATTTTAAATTTTTCTTATTTTCCTTTTAAAAATAGAATACAAAAACAAGCTTTAGATTTAGCAAAACATTATGAAAAGATAATTTTTTTTGATAGCGCGCCATTTGAATTTGGAATTTTAAGCGGGATATCTTCTTTGTTAAAAATAAATAAAAAAAAGAACCAAAAGTTTTATTATTTATCTCCAAAAAATGAGCCATCTCCATCAGCGCCTTTTCTTGCTAAAAATTATTACAAAACCTTTAAAGATATTGTTAATTTAGTTTCAAAGATTGAAGTGGGTAAAAAAATTTATGGTAAGAAATTGTCATTTGATGATGTAATGTTGTGGCCAAAAGATGACATTAAAGATTTAATTTAACATCTAATGATATCTCTAATTATTCCCTTTTTTAATGAAGAAAATGAACTACCCGAGCTAATTAAAGATTTCGATATTTTTGAGAAAAATAATAAAGAAATTATTTCGGAATATATTTTTATAAATGATTGTTCGACTGATAATTCACTTGAAGTATTAAAAGAATTACTTCAAAGCTCTTCAAATTTATATAATAAGAAAATTATAATTTTTACAAACTCAATTAATAGTGGCTGGTGCAAATCGCTTAATAAAGGTTACGATCTTGCCACTCAAAAATATAGTCTTTTTGTACCTGGTGACGGAGAGGCTAGAATAACTGAATTTCTAAAAGACATAAATTTTCAGGAAAATAGAGATGTTATTGTATATCAAAGAAAGAGTATGAGTGGCAGACCGAGAATTAGAGTTTGGATATCTTATTTGTATAGAATTATTTTAGGTTTTGGATTCAATCTCCCCAAAGTTGATTTTAATGGAATAATATTAATCAAATCCCAAATAATTAAAAAGTTGCAATTAGAATCTAATTCAAATTTTATAAGTGCCGAAATAATATTGAGATCTAAAATGATGGGATGTTATATTGATTTTAATAACTATTTTTTTTTATTTCCTAAAAATAAATATAAATCAACCTCTTTAAGCTTTTTCCAACTCAAAAAAGTTATATTTGATCTGCTTAGAATGTATTTTGTTTTTTTAAGATTAAAAAAATGAATTATAGATTTATAAGTATTAATTTAAAAAAATTATTTTTTAAATATTAAAAATATTAATTATGATTTTATTTTTACTGAATAGAATTAAAAATTTATCGACAATTAAAAATAGTCTTTATTTAACTATCTTTTTATCATTCTTACTCTTAATAATTGGATCACTTTTTTTATATAAGTCTTATTTAAACGCAACTACCCCCATTGTGGGTAGTGTAGATTTTCCACAATTTTACCATATGTCTAATGATTTTTGGAATAAAAAAGATATTTTTGAATTATATCGTACAGATAAATCTTATTGGTTTCCAATGTGGAATCATTTGATTTACATTATTTTTTATCCTTTTACTCTTTTTTCTTTGAGCGTTTCTAAAGTTTTATGGTTTTGCTTTAATATAATTTTTTTATTTTTAATAATAAAACAATTAAAAAAATATTATTTTTTATCGTATAATAGAACTTTAATATTTTCAATTTTATCAATAAGCTCAACGCCTTTTACAAATACTTTGGGTAATGGACAACTAGGCTTATTTTTATTACTTTGTATGATTTTTTATTGGTATTCAAAGATGAAAATTAAAAAGTTATTTTTATCGATAGCTTATATTAAATTATCTTTCGCACCTTTTTTTTTAATAAATTCATTATTAAAAAAAGAAATTGATTTAATATATGCAATTTTGATATCGATATCCGCAGTCAGTTTTTACAGTTTATATATCAATGATTTTAGTTTTGTTCAGTTTATAAATCCCATGCTCGTTATTTATGAAGTTAATAAGGAAACAATTACAAATTTTACCGGCGTAGGAAATATTAAGACAATGTTTATGATCCTTGGACTTTATCAATATTATCCTTTTGCACTTATTATTTTTGCTATTGCGAGTATGATGAGCATATTTTTAATAAAAAAAAATAATAATTATTTATTTTTAATAATTATTATAGCTAGTTTATTAACTTTTTATCATAATTTTTATGATTTTGTTTTCTTAATACCCTTGGCCGCCTTTATTTTAAAATCTGATACCTCAAAAATTATTGTTTCGATCAATCTTCCAGTTATATTGTGGTTTTTTTATTTTGTAAGATTTAATCAATTAATTTTAAATGATTACTTTTCTCCAGAAACTACAAATCTTATAAGTTGTTTATTATTACTTATATCTTTTTTTAGTTTAGTCTTGGAAATGCTAAAATTTTCTATTATTAAAAAAACACTATAAAATTTCTTTAATAATATTTCTTAGGGATTTTGTTGGCTTAAATCCGATAAATTTAAATAATTTATCGGAATTACATCTGTTAAAACTAACGTCGCTCTTAAAAGCTTTGGATATATTTATTTTTTTTTTAACTTTAAGATAGTTGCTGATAATTTTGATTAATTTTAAAATACTTGCTGACGATTCCGAACCAACATTGAAAATTTCGTTATCGCATTTTTTTTTATTACTAATTAAATATATAGATTTTGCAACTTCCGATACTGAGGTAAAATTTCTTTCCTGAAGCCCGTTACCATAAATTTTTATCTGTTTATTTTTATTTTTTAATTTTTTAATTAATTCAGGAACTACATGACTTTGTATTTTAAGTTTACTTTTATCGAATGGACCAACTAGGTTAAAAGGTCTAATTATATTATATTTAAATCCATATTTTTCACTAGCATTTATTAACAATTTTTCTGAACAAAACTTTTGAAAAGCATATAAATTTTTAGGATAAGAGATCTTTAAATCATCGCTTTCTTTTGAATAATTTCTACTACTATTTTCATAAATCATGCTTGTCGAGATTAAAATAATTTTTTTTAATTTAAATTTTAAGAACGCTTCAATTGACGCATTTAGCGTACTAGAAAATATTTTATGATTTTCGTTAAATAATTTTAAAAAACCATTTTCTAATAATTTTATGCCACCGATTTTTGCAGCATTTATAATTACATAATCACAATCTTTTAAATGAGATAAAATTTTATTTTGATTTGAGCAATCAATTTTAAAAAAAAAAAAATTATTTTTATTATAAGTTGTTACACTTCTTTTTTTATATGTTGATAAATTATCCAGTCCAATAACTTTATATCTATTTCTTAAAAATTCATTCTTTAGATATGTGCCCAAAAAACCTTCGCTACCAGTAATTAGTATTTTTTTATTCATTATTAAAATTTTTTTTTATAACAAGATAATTTTCTATTAAATTAAGGGTATTAAACTTAATAAATTGATTAGGATTTAAATTTTTTTTTATTTGATATAATATTTCTTTAATTGATTTAAAGTAAAATGTAAAATTTGCAAATTCTCTATAGGGATCTTCAAAGTATGGACAAAATAGAGGTTTTTTTAAAACAATAGCATCTCCAAAGCACCCACTCATTCTGTATTTTCCATAAAAATTATTCTTTGTATTAAGAGATAATAGAAAATCACATTTAGAACCATATTTATAAAATTCTTTATTAGACAAGTAGTCTTTGTGTATAATTTTTTTGCAGTATTTAGAAATCTCTTTTATTTTATTTTTTGCATATTCAGTCCCGGCCGAACCAAGAACAGTTATGGTTAGTTTTTCTTTATTAAAATAATTATTTGTTATAAGTTTTATCAGTTGATCGTAATTTTTTCGAAATGGGTCTACAGAACCTAATATTCCTATATTTAATTTCTTTTTATATTGAATTTTTATCTTCTGGTTTTTTTTAGGATAAGCATAATAAATAACATAAATTTTTTTATTTTTAGATTTAAAAAATCCCAACTCTTTTATTAATTTTTTTTTTAGAAAAAAACTTTCACAAACAATGTATCTGCACTCATTCAAATATAGATTTCTAAAATAAGAAAAAATTGTAGGTTGGTTTATTTTTTTATTAATTTTAGGAAAGTATCGGTGTAAACCTCTGAGTTGAAGAATTATTTTTTTTGTATAAATTTTAATGATTAGATAGTTTAAAATAAATTCATATATAAAAAGTAAATTTTGTTTAAATCCCTTTGGATAATCTGGATACTCATGTGGCGTTGATATATATATATATCTATATTTGAAGCCATTTAAAAGAATATAAAAATAGATTAAAAATTTAGGATACTTAAATATTATTTTTTTTTTACTATTTAATTTAATTTTATTTTTATTTGAATCATTTATTAAAAAAAAACAATCAAATAATTTACTAAAGAAATAAAAATTATCCTGTGCATTTCTGAAATGAGCAGTAAATTCAATAATTAAGAATTTTTTATTGGGCATTAAAAAATTATTTTTAATAGTAGTTTATTCCTTTAAAATTTTTTTTGTAAATATTTAAAGCAGATATGGAATGTTCCTTAGTATAATATTTTTTATTAAGATTATTATTCAATGAAAAATATAAACTTTTATTAATCTTTGGGAAAATAATACTTGTGTAAAATATCGTTGAAGACATTAAGGAAATAACATTTTTAATCTTAAAATGATAAATGAAAAATTCTAACGGCAAAAATGAAATTCTTTTATTTATAATTTTAAAATTGACTTTATTTAAGCGTAGAGTTCTTGTTAGCAGATTATAGTTATTATAATTATTGTATGATGTTTTATAGTGTAGTTTTATTAATAAGACGTTTTTTTTTAAATTAATTTTATGATCATTTATTATTTTTATTATAATATTTTTATTC
>Ga0114976_10001628_pt1 | contig 14086 bp, 15 predicted proteins | sample S_130805_EF_Meta_FD_87319 | JGI IMG/M metagenome (GOLD analysis project Ga0114976, IMG submission 87319) | Freshwater microbial communities from Lake Simoncouche, Canada to study carbon cycling - S_130805_EF_MetaG | ecosystem: Environmental > Aquatic > Freshwater > Lake | place: Lake...
AAAGAGGAGAGCTCCATAGGCTTAGGCCCCAAGCTGCGGGCGAATCAGCCCGCCTTCGAGAAGATATTTCAAGCGAAAGGTCAATTTGCCGGTTCGTATGCGTAGGCTCTTGCGATTCACATCAGTCAAAGCATTTTTGCCGTGGGAGCCTAGGCGTTAGGCAATGTCGTCCTGATGCCATGGGGAGAAGTCCGATGGGTTTGCAAGCGGAGACAAGCTTCAGGCCCAGTTTCATCTGACGGCGGAACCAAGCATGGTCGCCAACCACGCGATATTCGGCAGGGTAGGGGACGCGCTTCCAAATTCCTCGGCGGAAGAAGAATGAGCAAGTTTGGACAGGCATGTGCCAGTCGGCATTGATGGGGCGGAAGACGGCGTCGACCCTAGTTTGATCAAGTTTTTGAAGGGCGTGGGCTAGGCCCGAGCGGTCGTACTGCTCGTCGGCGTTTAAGTGTCCGAGGATGCGACCACGTGCGGTAGCTATGCCCTTGTTTAAGGCATGGTACATACCCTTGTCTGGCTCTGGGATGAGGCGGATATCTTTTTGCCGCTTCAGGTATTCCAGAGTTCCACCGTACTGCCCCCATCCACTACGATATTTTCGTAGTTTCGTTCTTTGAAGGGGGGACGAACCGAATGGAGGCAGAGCTCGATCCAACGGACTGAATTAAAGACCGGCGTGACAATCGAGATGTCCACCCGAGGTTATTTGGAACTGATGCCTTGTTGGGGGGCCATCTCAGCGAGAAGACCATTCGAGAGACGGAAAATCATTCCCAAGACCACGCAAGCAACAAAGCGGGACATGTAGGGGCGGAAGTAAGGCAGGCCAAACGCACAGATTTCTTTCAGTTCATCCATAAAAAGAGAGTCTGCAGAAAAACTAAAAATTTATCACGAAAAAACATTTACTACTGCAAAAAAGAATGTAAATTTATAGAGCTGACTGAGAAGGGGTTAGACTACTAATTTACACGCAAGAAGTCGATGTGATCGATAAATATAAGTTTCTTAATTATGGTTACTCAAAAGTGAAAAAAAGCGAAAAACTTTCATGGGCTAAAAGACAAGAAAAGCCAAAGCTTCTTGTCAAAATGGCTTATCGGCGCATTTTAGCGGTCAAGTAATTGCCCAAAGTAAAAAACAAATCCAACCTACGTGCCAAGACTAATCAAAATTCATCTTTCGGAGGCAGCAAAAGTCCGAAATCAATCCAGCAAGAAAACAAAACAAAATCATTATTGGCCAAGTCTTGGCGGAATATTTACAAAGCTTTTTTTCCAGTTAATTGTCCCATTTGTCCAGGCTAGGCATCGTGAAATAAAAGATAACGCACGTTTTTGTCGCGATAAGTTCCGTGAAATAAAAAGGATCCTGAGATCGAGGAAAAAACGTCTTATCACTCATAGTGAACTCGTGCAAAAAACAAATAGTACACAATATATCCTATGCATGAATTCAGAGATAAAAACTAATAGTCCTAGAATAGTCAACGATACAGGCATTCGTATTCCAAAAGTGGAGGCTATCAAAATAAATGCCCCTCCCGTCAGTGTATTTTTGTTGAATAATGCAAAAGTGATTGGCAGATCAAATCTAGTTTTTCAGAAAAACTATATGGTGCACCATGATTTATTTCAATTCGAAACAGATTACATGTCTGAGGAGCTTCACCGAAAATATACTATTCTTCCTAACAAAGGGGCGGGATGTATTCATATGCGAAAATATAAAAGTTACAAAATACAAAGTGCAGCAACGTTTCTTGACGCTGGCTCCGCAAACTACGCGCATTGGCTAACGGAAGTTCTGCCAAGGGTGCTTCTTTTCATAAAAAATAAAGAATATGAAAGCATACCCATATTAATTGATAGTGGTCTGCATAAAAATATAATGTCTTCTTTGGAGGTTGCGGTTGCTTTAGAGAGAACATGCTACCTTGTAGATAACAAAGTTGAAGTTCTTGCAGAGAAACTTTATGTTACAAATGCTGCCAGTTACGTTCCGTTCGAGCCAAGACCTGGTTCAGTTAAATGCGGGAGCCATGGGATCTTTAACAAACATGCAATTGACATGATGCGCAAAACCTTTATTCCCGCAAAAGCTGTAAAAGGAAAGAAAAGCCGAAGAATATTTATAAAAAGAGGGCAAAATATCAGAACGATAAAAAACGAGGATAAAATTATTGGTGCTTTAAAAACAATCGGTTTTGAAATCATTGAACCCGAAAAGCTGAGTTTTCAAGATCAGGTGAAAACGTTCTCCAATGCAAACGTTATCGTTGGAGCATCCGGAGCTGCCCTCGCTAATCTTATATTTTCACCAGCTGATGCCAAGAATATCATTCTTGCTGCAGCCAATCCCTTGTTAAAGTATGGGTATTGGCAAAATCTTGTTCAAACATTTGGAGGACAAATCTCTTACATCTTAGGTCAGCCTGAAAGTAGTCATATTCATTCGGCATTTACTATAAATATGCAAACATTGAAAAAGGAAATAAGCAAATGCTTGGCCTAAAATCCATCGGGCACGAAAAGTGATTCTATATATATGCGACGCTTGTGATCTAACAGTCAAAAAAACAACGTTACAAAGTAGCATTGCTCTAAAAAAGTAGTTCTTATGCGAAAGAGGCTATAAACTTTGCATAAGATAATGAAAAGGCAGAAATGGAGTGTAAAACCACAAATCTTTACGAAGGAGCATTGGAAACGAATTACATGGCAAACGAACGATCATCTCCTTCTAGTCTGCTTTGTGTTCGATAAAAAGCTATCACAAGAACTACTTATTACGGGAGTGATAGCATGACACAATTACATTTATCAAATGATGATGTCCTATTAAAATATGCATGGCAATCCTTGCTTTTCGTGGGGCAACCAAAGCGCCATGAACTAGTGGCGCTTAAGTGTAGTTGGGCGCTTCAGCCAGTTCGGGTGCGAGTACACCGTAATCACGGATTTGAACATGTAGCTACGGTTGCTGAAAAGTGGGTTAATTGGTGGGGTAGGTCGATGCTAATTAAAGTTGGTAACTATGATGACACCTTAAGTTTTGACTCTATCGACGATACTGAGTCGGATCTCGATCTTCTGTGGTTAGACATGGCGCGGTATACTAATCTAGATACTGAAGATTGGCTTATTGAGCGAATAAATGCGCTTCGAGAAATATCCCGCACGCCCATGCTTCTAGTCACAGTCGGTTTAAAGCCTCAAGCTCGAGATATAATTCAAGGGCAATTGTCTTCTATGCCCAGCTTCTATCACTACCAGATAGAGGACATATATAGGCCAGAATCCCTCAACATGTTTAGCGAAAGAACAGCTCGGCTAACGGGAACACGACTCAGCGATCGCATGCTTTTACTTGTTGCACGCGAACTGGCATGCTGGTGGATTCCTAGGGCTCTAAACGTTACTCGTAAGGCGGTTGTGGTTGATTTAGACAACACGCTTTACAGCGGAATCCTCGGCGAAGAGGGTTTAAGTGAAATTAAAATGACTGAGGGACACAAAATGTTACAACAGACTTTGCTGGATCTCAAAAACCGTGGGATTTTACTTGCGATAGCATCTCGAAACCTTGAGGAAGATGTTCGGGAGATGTTTGAACGTAGAAAAGATTTTCCCCTTCGTTGGAGTGATTTTGCAGCGCATGGTATTGGTTGGCAGGACAAAACACTGAGCTTAAACAAAATTGCCGATCAACTGCGCATCGGCTTGGACAGCCTTGTTTTTGTTGATGACAACCCGGGCGAGCTTGCGGCGGTAAGCTCGAACTTTCCCGACATAGGGTTGATTTATGCAGAAAAAGATCCCCACTTAACACTGACGGCACTAAAATACTTTCCTGGACTGTGGAGACCTCAGTTACTGAAAGAAGACAAACTTAGAGCTGAGGATTTAGCTGCCAATATTAAGCGAAAGAAAAATGCGGCTTCTAGCAATAACTACAAAAACTATCTTCAATGTTTGCAGATTGTAATAGACTTTTATGTAAACAGAAAGGATCAACTTGCGAGAATGGTTGAACTGTCACAGAAGACAAACCAGTTCAACCTAACCCTTTGCAGGTTCGATGAGGTAAAACTATTTAAAAAAATCGAACAACCCAACGTGCGAGTGATTACGATTGGCTTGCGAGATAGGCTGACGGATAGTGGGCTGATAGGATTGTTGGTTGTTTCCCGCGAAGAAGAAGCAGTGAGAATCGAGGAGTTGGCCATCAGTTGTCGCGCCCTTGGACGTGGTTTAGAGGACATCATGATCGCTGGAGCCTTACATCTTGCATTCGCAAAAGATGTCGCCGCGCTGCCCTTGATGTTTCGGCACTGTACGGGTCCGAGAAACCATCCTGCTCGATCATGGCTAGCACGACGGTGTAGCGCTGAGTTGTCTGCCGAAGAATGGCAACATGTCCCATGGTGGGGAAAGGAAGCTTGCGGAATCACGGAAAACATCACAATAAAGCACCATAAAATATGAATGAGTCATCATTACTTGCTGATCTGAATGCGCTAATGTCATCAGTCTTAGGCATAATCGTCACGGAAGAGACTGTGCGAAAAAAAGAGCCAGCTTGGGACTCTTTAAAACATATGGAGATTATTTTTGCGGTGGAAGGAAAGTGGGGAGTCACATTCTCAGAGGAGGAAATAGTTTTGATCGGCTCGGTTGCGGATCTTTTACGAAAGTTACAAACACATAATGCATCATAATTTGGTCCTCGACGGCAGGATTTTTAGGCTAAGGCCTGTCGAGCTTTCCGACGCTACATTTATTGCGGGGCTTCGATCAGGTGAAGAAATCAGACTAAAGTATGTTCACAAAGTAGATAAAGATCCGCTTAAACAAGTAGAGTGGCTCAAAGCGTACTTTAATCGTCCGAGCGACTATTACTGGATTATTGAGCGCAAGGACAGCGGCCTTGCTGAGGGAACAATTGCGCTCTACAACTTTAATGACAATGAAAAGACAGCCGAGTGGGGGCGCTGGGTACTTCGTTCAGGGTCACTTGCCGCCGCGGAGAGTTCGTTACTGGTTTATTGCGCTGCTTTCGAAGAGCTGCAACTGGATAGTATATATTGCCTAACAGTAGCTGCCAATCGCCCCGTGATTTCATTTCATAACAGTTCTGGAGCTTGCAACGAGGTACTTTTGAAAGATCATTTTATGTTAGAAGGCGGTTGTTTTGATGCGGTCAAGCATTGCGTGACACGAAAGATATATCCTCAAGTAAAAGAGCGGCTGGAGCGCATCTCTGGCATGCTGGCAAAAAGGCTGGGACTTTGATTATGGCACTTTCTTTTCATCACGTCGGGATTGCCTGTCACGACCTCATGCTAGAAATGCAGCGGTTGACTCCCTTGGGCTATCGGCAGGAGGGTGTTAGTTTTGTGGATCAGACCCAGGGCGTTGAGGGAATCTTTATGAATGGCGGTGGGCCTCGCCTCGAGATACTAAGACCGCTTCATGAGCATGGCGTTTTGTTCCCCTGGCTAAAAGCCGGCAAGAAGCTCTATCATTTGGCTTACACAGTTGGTGGCGAATTAGAGCAAGAGCTGTCTGAGCTTCGTAGTCAAGGAGCCAAGCTTGTAGTGGCTCCTGTGCCAGCAACTGCATTCCATGGGGCAGAAATATGTTTTTTAATGTTGCCTAATATGCTTCTGGTGGAACTGATCGCAGGGGACATCGAAAATAAACATTCTTGACTCTAAATCTTGCGGGAACAATCTAGTCAGAGACCTTAAGCTTGCTTATGGTTTTATATACTAAAAAAAGCATTAATTGATGGGTCAAGGAAAACAAGTGAATCTCATCAACTGAGATGAATGAGCATACATATCAGACAACCCATGAATGACAACCTGACTAATGAATCGAATCACCTCGAGAGCATAGCCCGGGTTTCTTTGTACGCTGCAGGCGCAAACTCAGCCACCATACGACATAGTTATCACATATTTGACCGGCATTTTTGCGAAGGGGCGACGTTGGAGCTTGGACCAGCTGAGGGGGTCATGACTGAATATTTGGCAAAAAGATTTAAAGAGCTCACGCTTGTAGATGGAGCAGAGACTTTCTGCCGTGAACTTAAGCTTAAATATCCAACCGCTGATGTGGTGCATTCCATTTTTGAGGAATTCATGCCTAAACGTAAATTCGATAATATTGTTCTTGGTCACGTATTGGAACATGTGGCGGACCCGGTGCAGATCCTTTCCTTAGCAAAGAGGTGGTTGGCACCTGCCGGAAGAATACTAGCAGCAGTGCCCAATGCGCGATCATTGCACCGGCAAGCAGCCGTATTGATGGGCCTTTTGGAGTGTGAAGATAGCCTGAATGAGGCAGACAAGCATCATGGGCATCGACGTGTATTCAATCCTGAGACTTTCCGCAGTGCTTTCCATAAAGCAGGTTTGAAGATTGATATTTTCGGCGGATATTGGCTTAAGCCTGTATCCAACAGGCAGATTGAAGAACACTGGTCCATAGAGATGTTAAACGCATTCATGCAATTAGGAGAACGTTATTCTGATATAGCAGGCGAAATTTATGTGGTCGCATCCAGCCCTAACGGAATCAAGGCGAAGGCGAAACTTTATGAGCTTGTATAATTGCCATTTTATTGACCTTCCGAAAATAGAGAATTCCTGTGGGAATTTGACTTTCATCGAAGCCAAGCGTCATGTGCCATTTGAAATCCGTCGAGTTTATTATCTTTATGATGTTCCCGGTGGAAGTCAGCGTGGTGGTCATGCTCACAAAGAATTGGAACAATTAATCATCGCCATCTCAGGATCATTCGATATCCATTTGGATGACGGTGTTTCAAGAAGGACTATTCATCTAAACCGCAGCTTTCAAGGTTTTTATATTTGTCGGATGATCTGGCGGGAAATCGACAACTTTTCTTCAGGCGCCGTGTGTATGGTATTGGCATCTAATCCCTATGATGAAGATGACTACTACAGAGACTATAATTTATTTATTAGTAATGCGACTAAATAGCCAAGTTGATGCAAATCCCTTTTTACGACTTAAGGCGCTTTCATGAAGAAATGCGAAAGCCGCTTGAAAATGCCTACCGCCGGGTTCTCCAATCCGGGTGCTATATCATGGGGCCAGAACTTGAGGCTTTCGAGGCCGAATTTGCAGATTACTGTGGTGTAAAAAACTGCGTTGGTGTGGGAAATGGCCTGGAAGCGCTCCACTTATTGCTTCGTGCTTATGGTATTGGACCTGGCGATGAGGTTATTGTCCCTTCCCATACTTTTATTGCCACCTGGTTGGCTGTCAGCCATTGCGGGGCAAAACCAGTGCCAGTAGAACCGGACACTCGGACTTATAATATCAATCCTGAACTCATCAGAAATGCGATTACCAAGCGCACACGCGTCATAATGCCTGTCCACCTGTATGGACAGCCCGCGGATATGGACCCAATCAATAAATTAGCTGCAAAACACGGACTTATCGTCATTGAAGATGCCGCTCAGGCACAAGGCGCCAAATACAAGGGTCGTCGGGTTGGCTCATTGGGTCACGCAGCCGGCACCAGTTTTTACCCGACAAAAAACCTTGGCGCCCTTGGTGATGGCGGTGCAGTTCTCACCAATGACAATCGGATTGCCGAAAAAGTCCGAAAATTGCGAAATTACGGTTCAGTGACAAAATATAAACATGAATTAGTTGGTTACAACAGCCGCCTCGATGAGTTACAAGCTGCGTTTTTGCGTGAAAAGCTAAAAATCCAAGATAAAATAAACAAAGCGAGAGCGAAGAAAGCTTTGGAATATACAGAAAAATTAGTAAATCCCGATCTTGAATTACCATATGTGCCCAGTTATTCAGAGCCGGTCTGGCATCTCTATGTAATACGCAGTAAAAAAAGGGACAAAATAAAAGCGCTGCTTGAATCACAAGGCATCCTAACAATGATTCACTATCCAGTACCACCCCACCTTCAGAACTGCTATAAATATACAAGACGATCTTTAAGAACGACTGAAATCTTATCAAAACAGATCTTAAGCCTACCTATATCACCGTCCTTAAAAGAAAAAGAAATGAACTATATTTGTAAGATATTAAATAATATCTAAAATAATGAACACCATGGAATCAATAGTAATCATTGGTGCACCAAGAAGTGGCACCACATTATTAGCAGGTCTAATTGCAAACAATCCAATGGTAGCCCCGTACATGCCTGAATGTACATTTATAACACGCGTTATTGAACAGTACTATGCCATTCTCAAGTGGAGCGACAAAGAGCGATTTGTGACTTACCAAAAAGATTCTGAAACTCATCTAGAAATGTACAAAGCCTTAGTTAATAAAATGCTGCAAAACTCAAAAGAATGCCATAAAGCAATATATAAATACTATGTATACAAAGATCCGTATTTAACGAAATGGATTAATTTAATCCCCCTTTTTTTTGGAAGCAAATGTCGCATCCTTGCTGTAATACGAGATCCTAGATCAATCATCTCCTCTTATTTAAAAATTGAACAACATAAAAAAAGAGAGAAACATAAGTGGACGGGAAAAATTAAAAAAATCTTCTTTAACAAAAGAATTATAAAATTGACCGCTGAAATTATTGAATATTTCAATCACATACATAACAATCGAAATGGAAGCACTTGTTTAATTCAATATGAAAAGCTTTGCGCGCAGCAACAAGAAGAAATTCTAAAAGTAAATAAGTTCCTTGGTTTTGAACTAAATAACGCGAAAAAATGGAGATTGCTTTTTCCCTTTAATTCTGAAGATCCAACCTTCTCTGAAAAATATGGAAATGAAATAAATAATAATTCACGCCATGAAAGTTCTTTATTATCCTTCTGGGATGAAAAATATATAAAAAAACAGTTTTCATCTTTTAATGAAAAGTATACGTGGTGGTAAAATATTAAGCCAAAATGAGTCCTATTGCATCAATATTGGTAACATCTTTTAACCATGCAAAGTATTTAAATTCCTGCCTTAACAGTATAAAAAGTTCAATTAGCAATAAAATAGAATTATTTATCATAGATGATGCATCAGCTGACATTTCAAAAGAAGTTATAAATCATTGGGTAAAAAACAACCGGAGAAAATATTTAAGTGTGAAAACCATTTTTAATAAAAAGAATGCAGGAATATCTCAATGTTTTAGTGAATTCACGTATGCTGCAAAAGCCGACATTCTTTTACCCCTAGCAAGCGATGACATGTACATTCTGGAAACAGTTGATGAAAGAGTTAGGTTCCTAACAAATAATCCAGATATATGGGTTGGGTTTTCTGATGCACGAGCCATAAATACTGATGGTAACGTGATTAATCAAAGCCTATACAAATATTATAAGCATCAATTTGCTGATTGTTCTTATGAGGTTTTAAAGAAGGAGCTGATCCTTAACTGGAACTATCCGGCTAATATTCAGTTCTGGCGAAAAGGCGACTGGATTCATGAAATCTCGCCAGGCATGTTTTCCGAAGATATAGAAATTGCGCTAGCTGCCCTAGCTAAAAATAAAGTTAAATATCTAAATAAGGTGCTGTACTTGTATCGCTGTGCCACTTGGCCGATTGAAGCAAAAGGATGCGAGAAAAGCAAAAGACTACATATGTCCTACTATTATCGAAAAGCAGCCTCACAATCTGCTGGAATGACAAAATATGCTCTTTTAAAGCTTTCAGAATATAATCTTAGTATCGCAGTCAACGACATAACTCAGGCAAGGAAACTGGAAAAGAAAATACATTTTATCAAAAAACTTCCTTCAGCTTTGTTTCGATAAACAGTCTTTTTATTTTGATAGCAATAATACTCTCTGGAGTGGTTATACTTAAATGGTCAAGTAAGCTTGCCGCATTTGAGTAGATCTTGATAAATGTAAGTCGTAAATCTTTGGGGCGTTTTAAAATGGAGGCCCTGTAAATACTAAAGTCCAAGATCGGAAGGGATAGGCTAGGGTTGTTTGAGGTATTGAAGAAGAAGCTTTAGGATTCTTTGCCTGCGCCATCGGTAACGCCAGGCATTAGGGTGGCACCACCACCCGGCCTTTGGTTTTTCACCCCTTAAAAAATCAAGCCTTTGGGAGGCATCAATAAGTGAAAAGACCTGCGCTTTTTGAGCTGTGGGCAGATAGCCCAACAATGACTTCATCATTGTGTAGACTTGCTGTTTATGAACTGTTCTTTTGCCCTCAGAGCTGTGAATCCAAAACTGGGCAACTTTTGCGGGATAATAGGTCAAAGAAATTGATGGTAGGTGCTGGTATACCCAAGCGGTATCCCCATAATGAAAATGATTAGCCGAAAACACTCCAGCTTGAAAGACAGAGGCTCGAAATAAGCAAGAGGCGCAGGATCCTAGGATCGAACTTGCACCACTAAGAATCTGAACCAAGACAGCCTTTTCCGTTGGGATCTTTTTCCCCTCATAGGCGTGAAAAAAGGAGGCAAACCGAAATACGGGCCAATCAAGAGCAGCTTGCTGAGTTCTTTTCGAGGCAGGATGCATTTCGGGTGGGGAGATCACCACATCTGCTTCGGTGGATTGGAGGGTATTGAGCAGTGCCGCCAAACCATCGGGCCGAATCACATCTCCAACGGTACTGATGTAAATGAAGGGCGCTTTTGCTTTAGCCAAACCCGCATTCCATGCTGGGTAAAGGCCTTTTGGTCTTTCGAGAATTAGCCCCCCCAGCTTTTTAGCGGCTTTTTTGGCCAAACGGCAGGAAGAGTCAGGACTCTCGGTAATAACCCAAATGAACTCATGAACGAGGCCAGATAGTGATTCGAGAGCCTCTAAATGTTGCCTGATTCGTGGCACGGCCTGATAGACCGGAATAATAATTGAAATGGGTAGTAAACTATTCTTATGCACAGTTTTAAAGCTACCAATACGCCCCCTCCTCCATCAAACGGCAATTCCCAGGAGTTTCTTCAGGAAGGGGGCGAACCCATTGTTGGTGATAGTTGAATCCCCACTGGTCAAAACGCCCGCCGCGGATGCCAAATAAAAGCTGTGTAGTTCCACCTAGGTGAATGGCTTTACGACCCATTCTTTTAGCATGGGCGGCGAGTGGGAGGGACCATGCCCCTGCGCCAATAAGGGCGATATCAAAGTCACGGCGTTCCATTTCTTTTTTTAGTTCTACCAGTGCTGCGGACCAGTCTGGGTGCTTAGGCGGAACCATATAGGAAAACTGCGGACAAGTCAGAATTGAGGTATCCTTGGCACGCCGCTCAAGATCAGGGAGGGTGTTGGCCGGATAAACACCCAGGGTGGCTAGGTGAGGTAGTTGGGCGCGGATGGTTTTTTCAAAGGGATGTACCACAAGCCAGCGGAGCGCGGCTAGATGCCTAAGCCATGGTTCAGGGGGATGGAGAAGATGGATAAAATTCCGGTGTGCCCGGAAGGCTTGTGGCGCGAGAAGGGCCAAGACCCTTTCCTCTAAGGCAGCGAGGTACGTGGAGGGTACCTGCCATTGGGACAGTAGATCCATTTGGCCTAGGGCACTGCGGCACTCGTCCGCCCAGTGAAGGAAAATGTCCTGTCGGACTGGGAAAATGCCCGAGCAGTCGTGCAGACGCTGGGCAGGCCGACGCCAACTGGCGGCTGGTGGCCAGGGAAGCTGAATGTATCGGTAGAGATATTCCAGCCCCATCAGTTCGGTGGTGCCAATTTTTCCAATGGCGCAAGGTAGCGGAGATCGCAGCAAGCTTGAGATTTTTGCCTCGCTGGCGAGTCGGAATGATTCGGATGAATCGAGCTGGGAAGGTCGGCGCCACCAAAGCAGCCCAGTCAATCGATTCCAGTGGGGAAATCTCATGAGGAAAGCATCTTGCCGAGCTTATTGGCAGAATGATTCTTAATACCAAAAAATAGGTAGTGTCGGGTCATGTGGCACCTAAAAAATGGAGACGACAAAAGGGAAGTCAATCAAGCGATGCGAGGTGTAGGTACGGTAAATTAGACGTACGAAAAACAGGATATAAACAATTTAGAGATATGCATTCGGCATTGCATCGAAGACAAGAAAGATCAGGCCTCCTCACGCGAAGGTGGAGTTAAGAAAAAAAGAGCCGGGCCTTTTGTGTGAGGTCGCCCAGTGGCCGACGAAAGCAGAGCTCCTCCACTAATTCCTGTTGGAGTTTCTGCAATAAGGAAAGTTGATCTGGGTGGTCCGCAAGGTGGTTGGCCACTGAAGCCGCTTGCGTCAAAGAGCGTACGTCCAGACCCGGCAGAAGCGGCGAAAGCATTGACAAAGAAGATTCGTTGCCAAGAAAAAGCGCCCCCGCGAGAACGGTTTCTACCGCCCAGTTCCCCCAGCGGGTTTTTTCAGTCGTATGGACCGCAAAGAGAGCGCCAAAAAGGTGAGCCAGATATTCAGGCAAGGGGTCGTTGCCTGTCATGAAGATAAGGGGGATCCGAGATGATGGATTTAGCGATTCGCGACTGTAGCGATTCACAAGTATGGCTTCTTTTTGCTTGGGTGGATGTGGTAGCATGGCGGAAAGTTGTTTCCAATTTCGCTTTGATTGGAACTGTAAAGGAAATTCCAGAACATGACTCCGGTTGGCTGGACGGCATCGATAACGGCGGAAGCCGTGATTCAGGAAAATATGGTAGCCATCCAAGGGTCGGATCAGAGACTTTTGCTGAAGCGAACCCCCGGCCTCCAGAGAAAGATAAGTCCAGAGTGTGCGTGGGCATTTTTGGGTGATGCGAGCGGGAATGGGAACGTCCAAGCCAACTACTAGATCGTATTTGTGCCAAGGGATGTCATCCACCGATGGAAGAGCGCGTCCGGAAGGGCTGGATTCCCATGCATCGATAGCTAGTTGCTTTTTTTGTATAGATGCCGAAGGGACCGGATCATGCGCGTATTTGGCTTTCCAAAGAAACGTTTCCGGTTCGCTGGCTTGGCGGACAATGTGGTATTCTGCCTGCAATTCGTCCAACAGGGCCAAGGGTCCAAGATGACATGCGCTGGAGAGGGCGGTTTCGATCCAAGAAGAAGCGCCCGTTTGGGAGTAAAGGGCGTCATAAGCAGTTTGTTTGACAAGCGCAATCCGGCGGGAGCGCCAAAATTCCAAGGCAGAATCCTTCTCTTTCCCTAAAACAGGAGTGGGGCGGGCATGGATCTCAGCCCAATCAAGAAGAGCACGGGGCAGAAAAAATCCAAATCTTTCCGCCGACTGGGATAACTGTCTTAGCGGAACGGGGCAGCAAATGGACGTTTTTTTCATCGATTATGCAAACTAGCGATAAGATTTCCTTAGGGCGAGAGGAAGAGAAAGATTTTAACGGGATTCTGTGCTAGAAAAGGGGGCTATGAAACCGTTTCTCCGACTATTCCGCGGATGGTTGTACCGTCGTTATCCTGCGGGATCACGCGGCTGGTACCGCAAAAAGCTGGCGGGGTATGAGCGGAGGTGGGGGCTAGAGTATCATGGTTTCACCAAGGAGGGGTTCTTCAGGGTATTTCGTGAGAGGTTTATAGGGGGAAATAGGCCCGGTCGGGTATACGAGCTGGTTGCGGGAGATGGGCTCGTGGGAAGCTTGGGTGTTTGGCTTGAGGGGCCGGGTAAGGGATGGGACGTAGAGGCTTGGGAGCATCGGCCATTTCCTTTGGTTTCGCTCAAAAAAACACGTCTTAAAACCGAGATTCATGAAGGGCGCCTGACAAGTTGGTCAGCAAAAGAGCGAAAAAAAGATCTGCTTGGTATTACAACAAGGGGGTCAAGGGAGGCTATCGGCGTTTGTAGGGAGATCTGCAACGGCCAGCTGCGGCCTCAATGGGTCGGCTTATGGAATCCGACAATGCGGCCAGTTTGGTTTCAGCGCATGAGAAGTGCGGGCTATCAGCTCGTGCTGGTTTATCAACGGATGGAGTTTTACCGGAAGGTGAGAGCATGAAAGTTGCCTTTCATAGCCGAATGCTGACCGAGCGAGGCTCGGAGGGTGCCATGTTGGATTACGCCCGATTGAATCGCTCCGTGTTGGGAAATGAATCGATCCTCTGCCTGCCGGATCGCCAGGAATTTGCCGAAAACCCCCTGCTTAAAAA
>Ga0114976_10001629_pt1 | contig 14084 bp, 25 predicted proteins | sample S_130805_EF_Meta_FD_87319 | JGI IMG/M metagenome (GOLD analysis project Ga0114976, IMG submission 87319) | Freshwater microbial communities from Lake Simoncouche, Canada to study carbon cycling - S_130805_EF_MetaG | ecosystem: Environmental > Aquatic > Freshwater > Lake | place: Lake...
CCCTCTTTACAAGAGCCAGAAACTCCTGTACAAACACAACCAGAGCAATATCAGCAGCCCCCTCGGCCAGATGACAAAGCGGTAGCGTGGCAAAAACGCAATCCGTGGTTTGGTCAGGACGAAGAGATGACTGCCGCAGCGTTGGGGCTACACGAAAAGCTTCGCCGTAATGGGGTGGAAATCGGGTCTGATGGATATTACAACGAGTTGGACAATACAATTCGTCGCCGGTTTATCGAACGATTCCCCAAGTGGGCTGAAGAACAGCGCCAAAAAGCTGCTGCGGAAGCCGCCCGTTCAAAACCAAGCACTGTCGTAGCTCCGGCAACTCGTAGTACGGCTCCCAACAAAGTGAAGCTGAAAACGAGCCAAGTCCAACTTGCCAAAAAATTTGGAATTACACCCGAGCAATACGCTAGAGAAGTTTTGAAATTGGAGAATTCAAATGGCTGATAACCGACTGACACGTGAACTTGCAACCCGAGCGATGGCGGAGCGTCCCAAGCAGTGGATGCCCCCCGAACTATTACCCGAACCTGACAAAGCGGATGGGTATTCGTATCGCTGGATTCGCGTTTCGACGCTATCAAAAACAGATCCCCGCAATATCTCGTCCAAATTACGGGAAGGTTGGGAACCAGTCGATATCACGGAACAACCAAAATTCAAACTGTTAGCTGACCCGAATAGTCAATATAAAGACAACATCGAAGTTGGCGGGTTGTTGCTTTGCAAAACCCCGATTGAGTTTACGCAACAGCGTGATGAGTACTACGCCAAGCAGACCCAAGCTCAAACGGACGCAGTAAACAATAACCTGATGCGGCAAAGCGATCCCCGGATGCCACTCTTCCGAGAAGGCAAGTCCGAGGTTCGGTTCGGTAAAGGTTCTTAACTTTTTGGAGCTTTAAATGGCTTATCCTACGATTGACGCGCCCTATGGGCTAAAGCCAGTCAATTTGATTGGTGGTCAGGTTTTTGCGGGGTCTACCCGTGAAGTCCCGATCCAATACGGTGAAGCAACAAGCATCTTCTATGGCGATATCGTCAAGGTTGCTCAAGGCTTTGCACAGCGCTTGTCGGTTTCGACTGGTGGTGGTGCCTCGGGCATGATCGGGGTCTTCCTCGGCTGTTCGTTTACCAACCCTCAGACCAAACAGAAGCAGTTTGCTCAATACTGGCCGGGTGGTACGCTGGCTGGTGATGGGGTTGCGATTGTGTGTGACGATCCTGACACCGTGTTCAAAGCGGTTGTTTGCTCGTCGGGCACGACTGTAGCGTCGGGCAGCTACGCGATGGTTGGTCAGAACTACCAGATGATTAACAACACTGGTAACTCCAACACTGGTAACTCGGCTAACGCCTTGTTGTACTCAGCGACGTTGACAACCTCAACCTTCCCAATGCGTGTTGTTGGTGTTGTTCCTGATACGGCAGTTCCTACTAGTGCAACTGGTAGCTCAAGCTCCACGACGATTACGTTGACCGGCTCCGGCCTGCCAAACGCGATTGTTCAGGGGTCTGACGTATCGTACATCGCATCAAACGGGCAATTGGTTCGTACGGGTTCGTTTACCACTTCGGGTTATGCCGCTGGTACGACTTCGATTACGATTAACGTAGCTACGACCTCGCTTGGTTTGAGCGCAACGGCCATCCCGTCCGCTTCGACGATTGTGTTTACTCAGATTCCCGAGATGTTGGTGAAAATCAACTTCGGTATCCACGAGTATTACACCGCTACCGCCGTCTAAGGAGTAACTTAAAATGGCAATTTCACGCGCCCAACTACTCAAGGAACTCCTGCCGGGACTCAACGCCCTGTTTGGTCTTGAGTATGCTCGCTATGGCGAGGAACACAAGGAAATCTACGACACCGAGACTTCCGAGCGTTCGTTTGAAGAAGAGACCAAGCTGTCCGGTTTCTCTGCTGCACCTGTCAAAAACGAAGGTTCTGCCATCGCGTATGACAATGCACAGGAAGCATGGACCGCTCGCTACAACCACGAAACCATTGCTTTGGGTTTCTCGCTGACCGAAGAGGCCATCGAGGACAACCTGTACGACAGCTTGTCTGCTCGTTACACCAAAGGTCTGGCCCGTGCTATGGCGTACACCAAGCAAGTCAAAGCAGCGGCTGTTATCAATAACGGCTTCTCTGCGGCTTACACTGGTGGTGATGGTGTTGCTCTTTTCAGCACGGCTCACCCACTGGTTTCGGGGGGTACTAACAGCAACCGTCCTTCGACGGGTGCTGACCTGAACGAAACCTCGTTGGAAAACGCAGTGATTCAGATCGCTGCATGGACTGACGAACGTGGTCTGCTGATCGCAGCTAAACCGAAGAAGCTGATTGTTCCGCCCGCTCTCCAGTTCGTTGCTACTCGTTTGTTGGAAACCGAACTCCGTGTCGGCACCACTGACAACGACGTGAACGCTCTGAAGAACAACGGTTCGATCCCAGAAGGCTACACGATCAATCACTTCCTGACGGACACGAACGGCTGGTATCTGACTACCGATGTTCCAAACGGCATGAAGCACTTTGTTCGTACGCCGTTGTCCAATAGCATGGACGGTGACTTTGACACGGGTAACGTCCGTTACAAGTCCCGCGAGCGTTATTCGTTCGGTTGGTCTGATCCGCTTGGTATGTACGGTTCGCCCGGATCGACCTGATCTAGGGTAATAGGAGAAGGGGGCCAAAAGCCCCCTTTTCTTTTTCAATGTGTTGTGTTATAAAGTGGCATACCTAGACCACCCGACTTGCTGACTGACTAGGCAGACTTCCCTCAAGAGACAGCAAGTTTTGATTTGAGGAAATATTATGGGTTTCGCTACTCACCTTGGCCCTTGGTTGCTTGGCACGGTTAAAAATACCACTGGCACAACCGTTGGCAATATCCGCAATACTGGCGCAACGCTGGTTTCGCAGACGTTTAAGAAAGATTACACTGGTCAAGCTGCTTCGGCAGTCGCTAGTACTATTTGCGTACTTCCTGCTGGCGCACAAATCCAGTTCATCCACATTGATACGCTAGTCGCCTTTACCGGCTCGACCGCTGCTAACGTAACAATTGGCGATGGCTCGACCGCTGCACTGTACTGGGCTTCTACGGACATCACGTCTCAAGGCCGCGCTGCTATTTCTAACGCAGCTACTAAACTTGCCGCATGGGCTGGTGCAACGTCAACCGCATCGCCAAACGGTATTGGTGTTGGCCCAACGGACGTAACAATTGTTGCAACCTTGACTCCTACTGTTGCTGCTGTAACTGCTGGCACGGTTCAGTACACCATCATTTATTCGGTGGCTAACTCTGACGGCTCGCAAGTACAAGCACCATCCCAAAACTAAGTAGGGGGCTGCGATGCAGCAAACTGATGTAAAGAGCGCCCATCGTAGTACCGCTGGTTCGTATTACGCAGGGCGTACACGCCTAAAAGGTTTTGTTGTTACGCCCGCCGTATCCACTGCCGCTACATTTGAAATTCGTGATGGCAGCGCTTCGGGTGCGGTTTTGTTTACCATGGATATTGCGAGTCTTGGTACACCAAACTCTACTTATATCCTTATACCCGGCGAAGGAATCTTAGCGGCTGTTGGGTTGTACCTAACTTTAAGTGCGGGTTCAGTTACCGGGATTACGGTGTTTTATGGCTAAGTCCCCAGCTTGGCAAAGAGCAGAAGGCAAGGACCCCAAGGGGGGCCTGAACGCGAAGGGACGCGCGTCCGCGAAATCACAAGGGATGAACTTAAAGCCCCCCGCCCCGAAACCAAAAACGACCGCAGACGCCGGGAGAAAGAAGAGCTTTTGTGCGCGAATGAGCGGCATGAAGTCGAAACTTACCTCAGCGAAAACAGCCAACGACCCCGACTCCCGGATTAACAAAAGCCTGCGGGCGTGGAAGTGCTGAGATGGAACACCACAACATAGATGCCGCCAAGTCCTTCATGGACGGGCTGTCAATATTTACTGTGGTCGGTGCGCTAGCCGACATACTTCCGTCTTTTGCTTCTTTAGTTACTATCATCTGGTTGTCAATCCGAATCTGGGAAACCGATACGGTTCGTGGTTGGTTTAAAAAGCCCCCGTTGGATGTTGACAGCGATGCCAAGCAGTAGCAAAAAACAACACAATTTCATGGAGGCTGTAGCCCACAGCCCCAGCTTTGCCAAGAAAGTTGGCGTCCCCCAGTCCGTGGGCAAGGATTTCTCAACGGCTGATAAAGGCCGCAAATTTGGTAAAGGTGGTGATATGAAAAAAGGTTATGCAGAAGGCGGTATGCCTATGGTCAATAAGGGCGGCAAAATGGTTCCTAGTTTTGCGGCTGATGGCGTAGGTAAGATGGCCAAAGGCGGCATGGCCGAGTCAAAGAAAATGATTGGTAAAGAAGTGGCCTTCATGAAGAAGAAGGGCGCTCCAGCATCCATGATGAAGCATGAGATGGCTGAAGCCAAAGGTATGAAGAAAGGCGGTTCCGTCTCTTCCCGTGCTGATGGTGTTGCCAAAAAGGGCAAAACCGATACCAAGATGGTCAAGATGAACAAGGGCGGCAGGACCTGCTAAGGAATAATCATGGCACTCAGTGAATTTGAACGTGCATTCAAAGCCGCCCGTGCTTTGGGGGATACCGAATTTGAGTTTCGTGGGAAGAAGTTCAACACGAAACTGAAAGAGGACATGCCCATGCCAAAGTCTGAAAAGACCAGCACAGGGGCAACCTTCAAGTCAGATCTTTCCGGACGCCAAAAGCAGATGGAGATTGAGCGCTTGCAGGCTGAAGATAAGCCGTTGGAAGGGGTTTACCCGGAAACGGCTATTCCCGCCCTGCGTGGTCTTCGGGGTTTGATGGGTGTTGGGAAAGCTGTTAGTGAAGTCCGTGATCGGGTTGAGCCATATTTGCGTGGTGAAACCAGAGCGCTTCCAGCCCCTCGCCGGGAAACTCCAGCACTTCCAGCACCTCGTGGGGAAACCCCAGCGCTTCCCGCACCTCGTTCAGAACCTAAAGCTTTGAGTGGGCCAAAGGCTGAACGGGAATATACACCCCGCCAAGAAGGTGCTGTTGGATCAAACCCAGCAATCAAACAGTCGGGCCGCGAAGCTAGGGATATGGACAGAGGTCCAGCCGCAAATGAGGTTGGATTTGAACTCAAGCGCGAATCTAAAGGGTTTGGTCGTGGGCCTGCCGCCAATGACGCGGGTGGTGTCTCGGCAGAAGAAGCTTCACGGTTTGGGCAAGGCGCAACTAAAAACCCACGTGGCATGAGCCGTAGCGAAGATCGTAACCCCGACATGAAGAAGGGTGGCAAAGTCAAAGCTTTTGCCAAAGGTGGTTCTGTTTCTTCGGCATCCTCCCGTGGGGATGGCTGTGCACAACGTGGCAAAACTCGTGGAAGGATGATGTAATCATGGCTACCGGACAAGCTGAAATCTATACGGCTAAGATGGGGCAGCCCCCCATGCCAGACGAAGGCCCAACGACTTCAACGCCTCCACCAACTCCGCCTAAGCCCAAGAAACGGGAAGGTCAGACCGATATTTATACGGCTGACATGGGGCAACCTCCTGTACCAGATGAAGGCCCAACAAAAAACATCAAAAAGCCAAAGAAAATGGCGGCTGGTGGAACGGCTTCTTCTCGTGCAGATGGGTGTGCCGAGCGAGGTAAAACCCGAGGTAAATTTGTATGAAGGGCATCGACATTATCGACCCGTTGCATATTACGCGGGGCTTGGCTGAAAATGGCATGTTGGGTGTAATTGCCAATGAGCTTTCAAACGACCAAGAAGATGAAGAAGCTGAGAAACAGAAACCCAAGTACATGAAAAAGGGCGGTACGGTTTCTTCTGCTTCTTCTCGTGCTGATGGTTGTGCTGAGCGGGGCAAAACCCGAGGCAAGTTTGTATGATGGCGAGTCGGGGTATGGGGGCAATTAACCCCTCTAAAATGCCCAAAAAACGGGAGATTACCCGCAAAGATGACCCCAACACTGTAGATATGTATGCTGCTGGGGGGCACGTAAACGCTGCTGGTAACTATACGAAACCCAGTCTTCGCAAACGTATCGTGTCCCAAGTAAAGGCTGCGGCGACTCAAGGTACTGGGGCGGGGCAGTGGTCAGCCCGTAAAAGTCAATTGGTAGCGAAGAAATATAAAGCTGCTGGCGGCGGTTATCGTGACTGAGTGGTCTGCTAAGCGCAAGAAAGCTGTAAACTGTGATGCCCCAAAAGGCTTCTCAGAAAAAGCACACTGCGCAAGTAAGAAAATGGCCGGTGGTGGGTTAGCTAAACCGCAGCAATCTCTTAAAGACTGGGGCGACCAGAAGTGGCGCACCAAGAGTGGCAAACCGTCCAGTAAAACTGGCGAACGATATTTGCCCAGTGCGGCGATTGATAGCCTTAGCTCCGCAGAATATGCGGCGACAACCAAAGCAAAACGTGCGGGCAAGGCGGCAGGGAAACAGTTTGTAGCGCAGCCCAAAACGATTGCAAAGAAAACCGCTAGGTTCAGATAATGACGACTACTGGCACGGCTATCTTCAATCTTGATGTTAACGATCTTATTGAAGAAGCGTTTGAGCGCTGTGGGCAAGAGCTTCGTAGCGGCTATGACTTCCGTACTGCTCGCCGTTCGCTTAATCTGCTAACGATTGAGTGGGCAAACCGGGGCATCAATCTCTGGACGATTGAGCAGGGCAGTATTCCTCTGTATCAAGGAACTATCACTTATGATTTGCCGGTAGATACGATTGATCTATTGGACCAAGTAACTCGTACGGGTACTGGGACTAACCAGCAAGATCTCAATATCAATCGTATTTCAGAATCTACGTACTCTACAATTCCAAACAAGAACGCGACTGGTCGACCAATTCAAGTTTGGGTTAACCGGCGTTCGGGGGCGACGACCCCCAGTGGTGTGCAGTATCCGCAGATCAATGTGTGGCCTTCGCCAGACCAAGGGACTCAATCGTCACCGTACTACACGTTTGTGTATTGGCGTATGCGGCGTATTCAAGATGCTGGGACCGGCGTCACAACCCAAGATATCCCATTTAGGTTTATTAACTGCATGGTTGCGGGGCTGGCGTACTACCTGTCGATGAAGCTACCTAATATTGATATGCAGCGTGCTACAGGATTGAAAGCAGAGTACGAACAGCAGTTCCAACTCGCCGCTGATGAGGACCGCGAAAAAGCGAACAATCGCTATGTGCCGCGAGTCTTGTTCTACTAATGTCCACGAAATACGCTTCTGGCAAATTCAGTATCGCTATATGCGATATATGTGGCCAAGGTTACAAACTAAAGGAACTTCGCAAGCTCACGATCAAGACAAAACAGGTTAGTATCAAGGCTTGCCCGGAATGCTGGAACCCAGATCATCCGCAGCTACAGCTTGGTATGTATCCGGTATACGACCCACAAGCAGTTCGTGAACCGCGTCCTGATGTGAGCTACTACCAGTCTGGTACAAGCGGGTTGCAGATTTCGCGTACGTCTACAACAGCCCCCGATTCGCTTGGGTATCCTGAAGGTGGTAGTCGAGTTATTCAGTGGGGATGGAATCCGGTTGGTGGGGCCAGCGGGAGCGATGCTGGGTTAACACCAAACAACTTGGTTTTGCAGGTGCAATTAGGTACAGTCACGGTTGTGACGACATAGGAGTCATCATGGACAGGAAGGAAGTTAAGAAGATCGCTGATACGGAGGTGAAAGCCCACGAGAAGCGTCTGCATGGTATGAAGAAAGGTGGGGTAACTTCCCTCGCCATGAAGAAAATGGGCCGCAATATGGCTCGGGCGGCAAACCAGCGGAGTCGGTAATGGCCAAGTTTAGCATGAAAAAAGGCGGGAAAGAGGTTGGCTCTGCTGACGTTTACGCGCCCCCGCATGATATGACGGGCAAAGCCGGGGTTGATCTGAGTAACAACGGCTACGGAACCAATGCCAAACGTGTTGAGCTAAGCGACATGGCAGTAAGTATTAACGCTGCACGTAGCAAACCGTACCCAGAACCCAAAACTTCGGGCATTGAAACCCGTGGTAATGGCTGCGCGACTAAGGGTACGATGGCTCGGGGACCGATGGCGTGAACTATGCCCAGCTTGTAGTTGCGGTCTCCGACTATACGGAGAACACGTTCCAAACGACTGATATGGACACGTTCATTAAGCAGGCGGAACAGCGCATCTACAACACAATTCAGTTCCCTTCGTTGCGCAAAAACGTGACAGGGGTAACTAGCCCTGCAAACAAGTACCTTGCTTGCCCTACTGATTTCCTATCTTCGTACTCTTTAGCAGTAGTTGAGAACTACGGTACGGCCTCTGCCAATTACACGTACCTGTTGAACAAAGACGTTAACTATATCCGTGAAGCATATCCAAACCCAACGGATACATCGCTGCCAAAGTACTACGCTTTGTTTGGCCCTACTTCAGATAACATCAACGAATTGACGTTTCTTCTTGGTCCGACTCCAGATGCTGTGTACACAATGGAGTTGCATTACTTCTTCTATCCGCCGTCAATTGTCACGGCGGGTACAAGTTGGCTGGGGGATAACTTTGATACGGTGCTGTTGTACGGGACGCTTGTTGAAGCCTACACCTACATGAAGGGTGAGACCGATATGATGGCGTTGTACGATGGTAAGTATAAGGAAGCGTTGGGGCTGGCTAAACGTCTGGGCGATGGGCTGGAGCGCCAAGATGCGTACCGTTCTGGCCAGTATCGTCAGAAGGTGACCTGATGGCTTTTACCGGCAACTGGTCAACCAACACATTTAAGACTGGGCTTCCTAGTGGGACGTTCAACTTCAACACGGGTACGACGCAGACGTTCAAGATTGCGTTGTACACCAACGCGGCTACATTAAATGCAGACACAACCGCGTATACTTCTACCGGAGAAGTTGTTGCTTCGGGGTACACCGCTGGGGGATTGGCTCTTGTTATTAGCCAAGTTCCTACTATAGGCTCTTCTGGCACAACTGCGTACTGGTCATTCGATAATGCCGTCTGGACTACTGCGGTTACGGCGCGTGGGGCATTGATTTATTTGGCAAACGGAACGACAAACCCTGCTATCTGCGTATTGGACTTCGGTTCGGACAAAACGTCAACCACCACTTTCACTGTTCAGTTTCCGGCAGTCACCAACACATCAGCAATCATCAGGATCGCATAATGTTAGTTAACACCATTCATGGCGAGATGGACGACTCCCTCCTAGAAAAAAGAGAGGGATCAGTGGATAATGATATCGAGTTCACCACGTGGACGGAGTACTGGCTTGACGATGAGTTGGTCCACCGTTCTGCTCATGTCACCCTCAAAACCTCTCCGTTCACGGCGCTTGAAGGCGCGTTACTAGGATAAATCATGGCAAACACTCAAAGCCTTTGCACATCATTCCTTGGTGAATTGATGACCGCAACGCACAATTTTGGCACGGCTCCTGTACGAGCGGTGACTTCAGCAGACACGTTCAAGGGCGCTTTGTACCTTGCTTCGGCAACGATCAATGCTGGCACCACTGCTTATTCGGCAACTGGTGAAGTCACTGGTACGGGGTATACGGCTGGTGGTGTGACAATCACCAACGCCACTGCACCAACTTCGACCAACACTTCTTCGACTGCGGGTACGGCTTATTGGACGCCTTCGGCTTCAGTAACTTATAGCAGCGTCACGTTGAGCACCGCGTTTGACACAATGCTGCTGTATAACTCGTCACAGAGCAACAAGGCTGTTGGTGTGTACACGTTTGGCTCACAGACAATTACGGCGGGTAACTTCACACTTACCATGCCAACTAACAGCGCAAGTTTGGCACTGATTCGGTTGTCTACAACTTAAAGGTATGTTGTGGCCAATGCTTGGGGCGACGACACTTGGAGTAGTGGCGGTTGGGGCGGTCTCACTCCGGGCGTAAGTTCTGGTTGGGGGGCAGGTCCGTGGAGCAGTAGAGCTTGGGGTGGGGTCGATACTGACCGCGCATTGACAGGTTCTTCTGCTTCTGGTAGTGCGGGAACGATATCCGCTGCATTCCCTGATGTTACCGCCGCACTTACGGGTATACTTGTTTCTGGGTATGCTGGTAACATAGTACGTGAGATTTCGCAAGCCTTATCGGGGGCGGCGGGTTCTGGAGCGGTTGGATCGGTTGGGTTTACGCAGGGGATCACGTTATCGAGTGGAACTGCATCAGGACTTACTGGGTCAATAGCATTTAGTAGGACGACGGCGTTAACAGGCGCAAGTGCAGCCCAAGGATTGACGGGCACGTTTGTACCAAACATCACGGCGTTTTACACCGGTACAACTGCTAATACTTTCGCTTGGGGTAGTGGGACTTGGGGCAGTAATACGTGGGGTGGGGCTGGTGATTTTACCGCTACCTCGGCTTCGGTAAATGCAGGCACGGTTGTTTCGCAGGTTTCGCCAAGTCTTACGGGGTCTAGTGGGTTTGCGGTTCCGGGTAGTGTCACTTTTGAGATGGCTTTCCCGCTTAGTGGTAGGACGGCTTCTGGTGCAGCAGGTACTTGGACTCCGGGTAAGGCGGCATTTTTAACTGGAGCGTCTGACGCTTTGGGTAGGACTGGAATTGTGGTTGTGGTGAAAGAACTTCCAATTAGTGGAAATTTGGCAACGGGAAGAACGGGTACTGTGGGGTATGCGTACTGGCAACTAATCCAAGACTCGCAAACCCCGAACTGGACTGATATCATTACGGTATAGGATTAAGACATGGCAACTTCATACACCTCGCTTATTGGGCTTGCCCTTCCGGTAACGGGAGAGTTGTCGGGCACTTGGGGCGATACGGTAAACAACTACATCTCTACGTACATTGACTCGGCGGTAGCCGGTACGCAGACTATTAGTGGAAGTCAGACGGCGGTAACGCTTTCTGTTACTAACGGCTCTTCCCTATCCCAAGCGGGATCAGGCGCAACGGGTTCGGCGCAGTACACAATCATCAACTGTACGGGTAACCCAGCGGGGACGCTGACAATTACGGCTCCGGCGTCGAGCAAGTCGTACATCATTATCAACAGCACCTCCACCTCGCAGTCAGTCAAGATTGTGGGTGCTGGCCCAACGACGGGTGTGACCGTTGCTTCGGGTGACAAGGCGCTGGTTGCTTGGAGCGGAGCAGACTTCGTTCGGATCGGCGCTTCGGCTGGCGGCTCAAACACACAGGTTCAATACAACAGTTCGGGTAACTTGGCTGGCTCAGCCAACATGACCTTCGACGGCACTAAGCTGACGGTTGCAAACATCCTTGACTCAGGACTGACCGCTTCGCAAGCAGTCTTCACGGATGCGTCGAAGAACCTAGTCTCTGTCGCTACGACTGGTACAGGTAGCGTGGTGTTGGGTACAGGCCCAACGATCACCCTCGCAAACGGTACGGGACTCCCGCTTACTACTGGTGTAACTGGGCAGCTTCCGATTGCCAACGGCGGCACTAACTCAAACACAGCGAACGGCGGGTTTAACAATCTGTCCCCCATGACAACCGCTGGGGATATTATCTACGGCGGCGTGTCCGGTGCTGGCACTCGGTTGCCGATTGGCTCCAACGGGTATGTGCTTACTGTTAGTACCGGTGCTCCGGTTTGGGCGGCATCAAGTGGCGGCGGTGGTCCGGTAGCAAACAGTACAATTTACTTGAACAGCTTGACGATTTCAGCCAGCTACACGATTGCAACGTCGCAGGGTGCGATGTCGGTTGGGCCGATTACTGTGTCTTCTGGAGCGGTGTTGACTGTTAGCAGTGGCTCACGCTACGTTGTTCTCTAAGGATTAAACATGGCAACTACGATCAACGCATCAACGTCCGCTGGGCTGGTATCTACTGCCGATACCAGCGGCGTGTTGCAACTTCAGACCGCTGGGACAACGGCGCTGACAATCAGCACGGCACAACTTGCTACGCTTGCCGGTGGACTTAACTTTTCGACGCTTGATGCTGGCATTACGTTCAACAAAACTGGTGCTTTGACCAACAGCACGCTGAACGATTATGAAGCTGGGACTTGGACACCAACTGATGGCAGCGGAGCAGGGTTAACATTTACTACTGCATTAGGGTATTACACAAAAATAGGACGGGTAGTTCAGTTTTCAATACAGGTTGTTTACCCATCTACAGCAGACACAACTGCCGCAAAAATAGGATCTTTCCCATTTGCTTTTGCAAATGCCAATGCGGCAAGGGGAGGCGCAGTGGTTGGTTATTCAAGTTATGCGGCAACAATTGGCTTATTGAATGATACGGGCGGGGTAACAACATCAAGGTTTTATGTGGCTAATGGTGGAACCAATGTAACAAATGCAAATTTATCAACAGCCACCATTTATCTCAGCGGCACATATTCTACTTAAACTTAACTACACCGGATTAGTGTAGTCAGACACAAGGAAATCTTATGCTCACCAAGCAAGTCAAAATTGATGAGATCACAGTCACCGAGAACGGCATCGTTCTCTACCGCGAAGCAACCAGCATCCTTGAGGATGGGGTTGAGTTGAGCAAGACGTATCACCGCTCAAGCCTGACGCCGGGTCAGGACTTGGCTGGCGTACCGGACAATGTTGTGGCTATTTGCAATGCGGCATGGACTGCTGACGTTGTTGCTGCATTCAAGGGGAACTAAATGGCAATCACGCTAGACGGGACCGCTGGGACCACGACCCCGGCACTGACAAACAGTGCGCTAACGAGCGGCAGGGTTACCTATGCCGGTACGTCTGGCGTGTTGCAGGATTCGGCTAACCTGACGTTTGACGGATCTTCGTTGACCGTCAATACGGTTAAGTTTGGTGTTGGTGCTGGTGCAACAAGCAATTTGGCTATTGGAGCAAATACTTTAACTAGCGCAAGTATTGGATCCAATAACATTGCGATTGGTTCTGGTGCGGCACAAAACAGCACTGGGATTCAAATTACGACTATCGGTCAAGGTGCGGCTCCAAACACAACCGGCAACAACAGTGTTTATATTGGGCAAACTTGCGCAACAACTGCAACATCTGGAACCTATAACGTAATCATCGGACAGGCGGCTTGTGGTGGCGCTGTTGGCGTTGCTTTGACAAGCGGAGGCCAAAACACCGTTGTTGGTGGATCTGCTAACGTCAGTTCAGCGACTGCGGTTGGGCAAATTGTTCTGGGATTTTCGGTAGCAGGTCAAGCAGACAACAACGTCACGATTGGAAACAACGCTGGCAAGATTTACAACGCATACACAGTCAACGCAACTTGGACTCAAACATCTGACGGACGCCTAAAAACAAACGTCAAGGATGATTCGCTTGGGCTTTCGTTTATCAATCGTCTACGCCCGGTTACGTTTAACTGGAAAGCATCAAACGAGATTGATCCAAGTCTGCCGTACTACAACGAAGTTAATCAACGCAACACGACAACGGTCATTCACGGTCTTATCGCTCAAGAAGTCAAGGCTGCGTTAGATGCAGAAGGTTGCACGACATTCAACGGTTGGGACGCTGGCAACGAAGATTCAATCCAAGCAATCTCGCGTGAGATGTTTATTTCTCCGCTGATCAAAGCAATCCAAGAACTCACCGTCCGCGTAGCAGCACTGGAGGCTAAATAATGGCATCACTCGTTCTCTCTGGTGACACGTCTGGAACGGTCACCCTAGCCGCTCCAACGGTTGCTGGCACTCAGTCCTATACGCTCCCCACGGCATTGCCCGGAACTAGCGGCTACGCGCTGACCAGCACGACTGGCGGGGTGATGAGTTGGGCTGCTGCTTCGGCTAGCGCGGGGTCAACAACGCAAGTTATTTATAACTCAAGCGGTACGTTGACAGGTTCGGCCAATATGACGTTCAACGGAACTGCGTTGACGCTTGGGGCTGATGCTACCGTTAATAGCGTCACAGTTGGACGCGGTGGGGGCAACCAAAATACAAGCGTTGCGGTTGGATACTTGGCGTTAGTCGCGTCAAATACTAACGGGTATATCACTGCTCTTGGTCATTACGCGCTAAATCTAGCCACTGGCGCAGACAATCTTGGAGTTGGAGCGCAAGCCGGTCG
>Ga0114976_10001631_pt1 | contig 14070 bp, 14 predicted proteins | sample S_130805_EF_Meta_FD_87319 | JGI IMG/M metagenome (GOLD analysis project Ga0114976, IMG submission 87319) | Freshwater microbial communities from Lake Simoncouche, Canada to study carbon cycling - S_130805_EF_MetaG | ecosystem: Environmental > Aquatic > Freshwater > Lake | place: Lake...
TATCTTTAATATCTTTTAACGATGAGTTTATACTTTTCTTATTCCAAAGTGAATGCAAAGCCCAAAATCCAGCAGTAAATGGATCTTGAAAATCTTCTCTGCTTTTATGTCTATCTATATATCTATTTTTTCGTTCTTCGTCTTTATGAATAGTATAGTCTTCTGCGCCTGCTTGACCAAAGTGAATAGTTTTTTTTCTTTCTCCATCAGTAACAATAACTTTATATTTTTTTTTAGGATTAGTTGATTTTGAAAATATTGCTTGAATCATATATTATTAGATTGATATATAAAATTATTTTATGATTGGTAAAAAGGAGACGAGCCGCGGTCCCCGCACGCCAGAATAATGTGCGTTTATTTTAAAAAAAATTTCATATAGAAAATATTTTTTGTAATTAATAAAAAGTGTATATAGATGTAAAAATAAAGAAAAATTATCTCAAAAAAGGAGACGAGCCGCGGTCCCCGCACGCCAGAATATTTATATATAATAATGCTACCGTGCGGGGACCCTACCTCGTCTCCTAAACCAATTTCATTTCATCACAAATAACTATGCCTAAGTAATTTCTACAACTATCAATCATATATTTATACGGTATTTCTTCGGTAGTTATAAAACCATCTTTTTGATTCTTCAATAAATACTCTATAGCTTTTGTCATTGATATTACAACTTGTAAACAAGTAGGTCCAGTAAATTTTAATCCTAATTTTGTTGTAAATTGTTTATTTATAATTGTTCCACTCCAGAATATCCGTTTATCATTTAATATTATTGTTGCTCCAACTGCATCAAATCCACCAGTAATATCATAACCTCTTAAAACATAACCTTTCATTATTTGATAATTATTTTCTTTTAATTTATTTAAAGATTTATTTGCGATTTCACAGGGTTTATAAACATAATAAATATTAGGACAATAATCTCCATATGAAAGATATTCTGATAAACTAAATGGTTCATAATGAGGTATCATCATTCCTTTATATTTAACTACTTCTAATTTATCATTATAAATATATGAATCGTGTTCAACATTCATACCTCTTTCTTCCATATAAAAAGTGTGTGGTTTTATTTTAGATTTTATTAATCCTATTTTTTGTTTATGAATATTATCCATTCCAACAATTTGAACGTGATCTCTAGCTTCTTCTTGGAACCCATTACTCGACCAAGTTGAATAAAAGATATTTGGCTTATATTCTTTATTAGTTGTTTGTGTATCCAATTCTGAAATGTGAATTGTATCAATACCGATTTGTTTAGCTAATATTCCAAACTCTTGTTTTTTCAAATGTTTTTTCATTTTAGAATCTCCATTATGTTGGACAAACCAATCAATCCAGTATAATACAAATGATGATATTAAACCTGGATTCATAGCGTGTGAATGTAATATTGTTTTAGATTTAGGTGAACGAATTTTGTTTAATTGTTTATCTGCTTGAATACCTCTATAATATAATGTCTTTTGTTCTATAGGTTTATCTTTTTTCATATCTTCTTCATAATCTTCTATAGATGAATCTATATATAATGCTTTTTTTAATTTAGAATATTTCATTAATAATAAACTATCTACATCTACAGATACATTTATAACTAATGTATTTTCATCTACAAATTTATCATATATCTTTTCCATATTTTGTTTTGTTATACTTCCAACAATATGATTTATTTTTTTATAATTATTTAATAATTCATTTGGTATTTCTTTTGGTTCTATTATAATTATATCCATCTCTTTTAATTTATTATTTGGTAATATTTGCCATAATTCTAATAAACCTTGACCACTACTACCACAACCTATCATAAAAATTTTATTAATCATAAATATCTATATAATTAATAAAGAAAATATATATTTGTTTAAAAAGGAGACGGGTCGCGGTCCCCGCACGCCAGAATATTTATATATAATAATCCTCCCGTGCGGGGACCCTACCTCGTCTCCTAAAAATCAATTAAAAAGTTTCACAAAATAATTATACCATAGCAGCCAATGGTGCAACTTTGGTAAGAACACTTGGAATATATTTTGCGGCTTCTGGAATGACTTTAATAATTGTAGGTAAAGCTGCTACTGCACCTGCGGCTTTCTTTCCAATATTAAGAAGAGTATCGAAGAAACCGGAACCGTGTAATGTATGATATACTTTTAGATTTCGATGTTTATTTGGTGATAGTTTTCCTTTTTCGTGTAATTCTTTTTCTAATACTTTCATACGATTTAAATGTTTAGATTTAATTTTATCTGGCATACCTAACCCCACTGATCCAAGAATAGAACTGAACAGACCTGAACCTTTAGCATCACCACCAGCTACAGCGCCTCCTGATACACCCCCACCTAATACCGACTCTACTACACTTTTAAGTATACCATCTAGTATACCAGAACCTTTAGCATCTTTACCAGCCATACTTAAACCTTTTACATCACCTCCTACTGTAGCACCTCCGACTACATTACCTCCTTTAGGTTTTCTACCTCTTTTTTTCATACCCATACCCACAGAACCAAGTAAATCACTAAATATACCAGAACCTTTGGCATCACCTCCAACTACATTACCTCCTTTAGGTTCAACACCAAGACCCACAGAACCAAGTACATCACTTATGATTCCTTTACCTCTTACTCTTTTTCCTTTACCTCCTTTACCTCCTTTACCTCCTTTACGTTTAATAAACATACCTCCTTCTTCACCAACTACTAATCTTTTTCCCTTTAAATGTACTTTTTTATCGGCGTGTCCACTTTTTCTCCACATTTGACCTAATTGGACCATTCTTTCTTTTACAGGAAGATGTGCAACTTTGTCATAATTTGCTTTAACAAAATCAGTGTATTTCATATCTTATAATATAATATAATTTTATATATTTAATTTTAATTTTGTCATTTTAAATAATTTGTCATTACTAAAAAGTATATGTATATGTTAATAGATAATAGAAATTTAATAATAATTATATTTTATTATTATTAAATAAATAATTTAACGAACTCGTCTATGTTTCATTGCTCCACCAGCTACACCAAGTCCCATAGCACCTAAAGTTTGTTGAACTCCTTTAAGACCATCAACAACTTTTTCAGGGTCTACATTTTTAATTAAATTAAGACCTGATTTGAAGAGTTTGCCAAGACCAAAAGCACCACCACCTACTTGTTTGCCATCGAGATCTGATTGGTCTACTACTTTATCCATATTAGATGTAAGAGCAAGAACTTCAGCAGATGAAGGACCAGTAAGAACGAATTGACAATCAGATGGGGTAACAAATGCTTTACCAGTTGATTCAACAAGAATATAATAATCGTAATTTTGTGGGACAAGCAATTGACTTTGTGCAGGAGTAGCACCTTGGTATAATACATTTTGGGCTGAAAAGGTTGCAGTAATTTGAAGTGTGCTATACTTATTTGCTTGTCCTACACATTCGTCTGCATCGAGTCCTAAATCTTTTGCTACATCGATAATCATAATAGAACCACAACCATATTGCCATTCAAAAAATGAATCTCTAAGACCATTTGCAGCAGATTTATTATATAAAGTTTGTGGAATATCATTAGCCAAAAGATTTATTCTGTTATTAAATGTAATTTTTAAATTTACGATTGATAAAAACATATCTGCGACAGTATTTATATATGGTGCTTGTTGAATAAATGATTTAGATGGTTTTGCATATACATAAATTCGTTTTGGTATTGATGGAAGACGTACAGATTGTAAAACAATATTATCAAATGTTGTTTGTGTAGTATTTGAAATAAAACTTTGAATATAATCATAATCATATGCAAGCACTGATGGCATTTTAGCAGCAAGAACTGGGTCAGGTGTAATATATTGTAATTCTAATTCAGCATTTTTACCAGTAGTACCTACGCCTCCAAATTGAGTAAATGAAGTTTCAATTTTTGTTGTTGAAGGGTCATACAGTAAACCATTTAAATCTGCTGTGACACATCTGACAGCTCTATTTAGGTCAGCAATACGTATATTAAGTGTTAAGTTATTAATATTTGAAAGACCAGAACATTTATTACAAAGTTCACCCCAAACCATTGGAGATAAATATAGGTCTTCCATTACATCTACCGAATATACAGCAGTACTAGTTGTTAATGCCGCATTTACTAATTTCCAAGTCGTAGAAGCTCTAGATTGAATAGTTGTATTCGAATCAAAAGATACAAAAGGGCTTCTAAAATCACCATCATTTGTAGAAGCTGAACCATTAGTATATGCAACACGATTATCTTTTTGATGAGGATATGATGTTGAAAATATAGATAAATCATCATTTGATGCAATATGAGAGTATAATTGTATATAATCATTTGGAGAAATAGATGTAGAGCTACCATTTATACGAAGTTCGATTGCAGTTGATGAAGCTTGAAGAGGACTATCGGCTAAAATCAGAGAGTATCCAAATTCTGATTCATTTGGAGCTGCAATTTGTGCACCTGTTGATTGAACACCATTTGGATAAAGTTGTGACAGTGCAGGAGTAGCAGGTACACCGGTAACTCTAACATAGAGAGTATATTTAAGTTTAAGACATCTATTAATAATAGTATTAAGAGAAGGTGGTGTGATATTATTAAAAATAACATTAGTATCACTTTGAGAATCAGCAGTATATCTGTATAAAGATGTATTTACATTGCTTTTATAGACAACTTCTTTAGTTTTGTAAGTTTCTTCAACGTTTGTTACTGGGTCAATAACGAGAACTTTTTCTAATTCCATAATATATTATATATCTATATTATTTTTAAAATCAAAATAAAAAGTTGATTTTAAAATTTTAATAACTATATTAAAAATCTCCGGGTCCTTTTTTAAATTCCAGTTTAACACTAAAAAATTCTCCAGATGGAATTATTATAGGATAAATAGAACCATCTTTAGTTTCATATTGTAAAGTTAAATCTATTTTTTCAAAAGGTTGCTGAGCATACAAATTATACCATCTAAGGATACCTGCTGGAATATAAATAATAACAGAACCAGGAGTCAAAGATGTTGTATCTGGTACAATATCTGTGATCATATTTACAGAAGCGTTTGAAACTGAACCTGTGTTGGAAAAAGTTCTGCCTTCACCATCTCCTGATACTGGTATTCTTGTTGTTCCTACTATAATTCTTGTTAAATCATAAAATGCATAAATCGTAACGTCTTCTTGTTGAACAAAAATGAATTGAGGTAAAGTTGCTGTACCAGTTCCGACAACAGCATTTATGCCATTATTTTGCATTATTATAGATTTATAATTATTTGAACCTACAACTATGTTTGTTGATGGAAAATAAAATTGATTCCATAAAGTTTGATTCATAAATACTAAATATTGATTAGAACCATCTTGATTTGTTGTTAGATATTGACCTTCTACACTCAAACTAAATAATTTTGATTGTGCATTATAAATTAATGATGGTGGTTCAGTAGGTAAAAATGTTGCACCGAGTGATAATTTTAAATCGTTAAAAACTTTTAGAAAAGCTGCATTTATTTGATTTAAAAAATCTTGATATGTAAAAATATCATAAGGACCTGCGTCACCTGTTACTGATATTGGAGTTGTTGGGAACATCATATTTACAGGTTGCTTAGGTGGTGTTGTTGGTTGTTGTACAATTGTACCAGTTGGACTCAAATTAAAAAATTGGTTATTTGATGTTTGTAAATATAAATTGTTAGTTGCATCAAAACCAAAAAAGGGTAGGGCTACATTAAGTGTTTCAGTCAAATTAATAGTATTAACTGGTATAAAATCTGTTCCATTAAATGTATTTACGGTTATGTTGTCTGCCTGAGAGCCACCATAGGCAGAAATATTAAAAATATATTGAGGTGATGCTTTTACAACAAGTGGAACTGGTAAAGGATATGTTTGTACTACAGCACCACCAGTCATATTCAATATAGTAAGTGTTGCGTTTACTTGTCCTATAGTTTGATGACCTACGTATATATATCCGTTATTAGCAAGTAAACTTGTAAATTGTGAAGTTTGTGACATAAATGTAGACAAATCATATAATGCAGAAAGTGACCAAAGATTATTGTTATTAACCAATTTTCGAACTTTATAATCATTTAAACCACCATACATACCTACATAAATATCACCAGTTGTTTGGTCAAAACTTATAGCTTCTGGTGTATAAGTACCAAATACAGCACTACCAGATAACACTTGAATAACCCCACCAGCATTGTTATATACTGCTAATCCTATTACTTGTAAATATGTAGGATTAGGAACAGAACCAATTAAATAACACATAAATTGTTGAGAATAATAAGTATCCTGAGACAAACTACCACCATTATAAATATTAGATGGTGACACATTTTGAGTTTCAATTAAATCTGTAAAATTATTTGTATATGTATATATTTTTTGTGTATTTGCTAAAATACTTGCAGGTAATACAGATGTTGAAGGATTAAATTGAGGTACATATGCTTCATCATTTATTTCAAGTGTATCTGTATAAGAACGTTGATATTTTATTCCTACTTGCCATTGTTGAAAGGGTATATTATTTTTTGTTAATGGAATACCTGATAGAGGAACTCTCATACGATTAATAGCTAATTTCCACTGGTCAGGATCTTTAAAAAATGGTTTAAGAAGTGTAGTGTCATATCTTGCGATTTGATTCTGACCTGAATTATTGAAATATTGAGCATTAAAATATTCTCTTTGGGTATCTACATCAGTTGTAAAATTTCTTGACATTATAATATAATAATAGATTAAATTATATTATAAAATTTATAATTTATTTTTTTAACACTTTATTCAATAAATTTCTAGCTTGTTCTCTATTATATTCATTTTGATTTGGTATTAAGTGTCTGTATCGTAAATAATTTTTGTGTAAAGCACTAGCAACAATATGTTTTGGAAACGAAGATAAAGGTTTAAATCCTTTTCCTTTTGCATATTTTGAAACTTTTTCACGATGTTTTTTTTGTAATTCTTCCATTTTTGTTAAATGTTTTTGTTCTAATTCTTCTAGATCTTTTAAATGACGGTCTTGCTTTTCTTTATACATTGTCTTTCCTGTTTGATGTACTTTTTCTGCACTTATAAGAGCTTCCCGAGCATCATCGTATTCTTTCTGTGCAAATACGGATTTGGGCACATCGTAACCAGATTTTGATGTAATTTGTTTAAATGCTTCTAATTTTTGTGATGCTATTTGCTCCAACTTTTTTATTGTTTCTTCATTTTTTTCTACTTGTTTTCTATGTCCTTCTAATTTAGATGATAACTCAACTTTCTTTTTTTGTTTTTCTAGTTCTGCTTTTTCAATTTCTTTTATATGATCTTCTTCCATTTTTTCTAAATCTTTTTTTGCAAATTGAAATAATGACAGTAAAGTTGCCCCAATGACTGTTTTTTTTATTTTCTCTTTAGATTCCTTTTTTTTAGGTATATCTTCATCTAATTCTTCATCTTCAGGTAAAGAAGATGGTAATGATTGTTTATCTAATCCTTTTTTTGGTGAAATAGTTGATTGACTCTTTTTTTGTGTTCCGGGTAAAACAGATGGTACTGATTGTATATCTATTCCTCCTTTTGGTCTAACCAATCCTTGGTCTTGTAATTCTTCCAATATATTTTCTTTAGTTTTTTCTTTAACTTCATATTTATATGTTTCTTTTACATAACGTTTTAACTCAGGAAGTGTCATATTTAATGCTTCATCATATGTTATTGGTCCAGCAGGTCCTAATGCAGATGATAAAGTTTCCACCGTTTGTTTTGGTACAACTGGTGCTCTTGCAATAGGACTACCTGAAAATGTTGCTTGTGAACCTAATGGAAAAGTTCCGACAGTTAAATTTGGGTCAGTTATTGGCATTTGGTCATCTGCCTGACTATGTAAACTTGCTGTATCTTTATCAGATAATCCAGCTTCATCAGCTGTTGCATCTATACCAGAATGTGCTACAATTCTTCTAGCTACATTTTCATTGCCAACTTCGCCAGTCATCGCATCTACTAATTTATCGTCTTCGGGATGAGAACCAAATAATTTTATTAAAGGATTAGTTGTAAATTGATACATTGTAACCGCTCTTTCAGGAGCAGATTTTGTTAATTCTTTATATTGTTTTAATTCTTCATTCTCTCTTACAAAATCAAGTTTATCCTTTTCTTGTCTTTCTCTTAATATAAAAAGACCAAATGGGTCAACTTTTTTTAAATAATCAACTTGTGCTGGGTCACCTAATAATTTCATAAATTCTGATTGTTTTTTTGCCGTTTTCATAAATTCATCATCTTTCCTATTTTTTAATTTACCTAATACCAAATTATCATATTCATCTTGAACCCCCATTTTATATCTTGTTGCACCTTCATTCATTTTTCTACTTAATTCCTCTTTTGATAAATATGTTGAAATTTTATTTGCGTATGGTTCTTGTTTAATTATATTCGCTCGACCATCTTTATTAATAGTTTTGCGTAACTCGTTTACTTTCATTTGAGTATTTAATGGTGATTCTCTATAATCAAATTTTCCAGCTGATTTTTGTAAAATCTTTGCGTATTCCATAATATAATATATATCGATATTATATTATAATATTTTTATTAAATTAAACCATATCCTTTTAGTAATACATTCATTCTATTTGCTAATCCTGTTGTACCCCTAAATAATGTTCTTGATACTGGATTTAAGTCTGTCTTTAATCCTTGAACATCTTGTAATATAAATTTATTTGCGTTAGGATTATCTTGTTCTAGAGGTGGATTTGCTGATATTAATGATGATATAAATACCTGACAATTATTATTAAATGGATCATAAGTAAAATATCGTGAACCCATAACTCGTTGACCGTTATCTAAAAATTGTTTGAATGTATAATTAAATTTTGGTGATAAGTACAATTCTAATTTTTCAGCATTTGGATTTACATTTGGATATTCGTGTATATTTATAACTTCATTTTTCTCAATAAGAATAGGTGGAAATTTATCTTGTGTTTCCTGCACAGTTATAACCATATATAGATGATACATTTCATCAAATCCATATTTTTGTTTTAATTGTCCCATTTGACCAGCCGATAAAGCATTTGTAAGAGTATTTACTCCTTTTGCTAAAGGTTCTCTATATAAACATATAGATTTTATAGGCATATTACCATATTTTAATATTAAATTTCGTTCTGCTGGAGGATAATCATTTCTACCAAATAATGTTCCTGATATTCTTTGACCTACATTTGATGCTAAATTAGATACTTTTTTTCCTGCTGATTTAAGGAAGTCAAATAATCCTCCGCCTTCTATCATTTCATCGGGCATATTTAATAATTTATGATAATTCAATGGGTCTACTTTTTTGAGTTGTTCCATAAATTCGGGATTGTCAAGCATTCTATTTATTGATTGATGTCGTCTTTGTACTCTTAAATATTCTTCTTCTGTATCCGGATTTTTTGCTATTTCTTCTAATTCTTTACGTTGTGTCTTTTTTTTTGCTATTTCTTCTAATTCTTTACGTTGTGTCTCTTTTCTTACAACATCGTATACTTTTAATGTTCCTCTTTTTGTTTCTGGATAGGCTATTGTATTTCCTTGATTTTGTTGTTGTTCTTCATCTTGTTTTTGTAATAGAATTCTCAATTGTGCTTCTGCTTTTGCTTTGGATAACGGACGTTTAGAATGTTTTTTACCAGTTTCAACAGATACTATATAATATCCATTCTTGACTTTTTTTAACTCGTAAGGCATTATATTATAAATATACAATAATTATTTTAATATAATATAATATATTATGATATCGTTAAAGTCAGGTCAAAGAATCGCTGAGGTAAATTTAGGTAAAAAGAAATCAGATAAACAGATAATTTATATCAGTGATAAGGATTTCGGGCAGTCTGAAGTTAAACATAAAAATAAGTCAAATCTATTACCTAAATCGTTTTTTAAAAGAATGCCTCCTGCAAATTTATTACTTCTTAAAAGTGCTATAGATAACAATAATAAAAATATAATTAGAGATAATTTAAATCTACAAGCACAATATGACATAGCGCAAGAAGAATTAAAAAAATTAGAAAAAAAATATCTAGAAATTCCTCCTGCTTTGGGTAAGATAGAGCCAATTCCTATGCAAGAAAGTAGCCGTATTGGTGTTTTTGGTCCAGCAGGTGTAGGTAAATCAACCTGGATTAGTAATTTTTTTAGGAAATATTTGGAATACTATAAAGATAATAAAATTTATATATTTTCTCCTAAAATTGATGATCCTGCATTTAAAAAAATAAAAAATCTTAGTTATGTTAAATTGGATGACAGCCTCATAAAAGACCCTTTAGATGTTTCTGAATTTAGTGACTCTATATGCTGTTTTGATGATATTGAATCTATTACTGACAAAAAATTAAATAATGCTGTTAGAGTGTTTAGAGACCAATGTTATGAAATAGGTAGAGCTCCTACAAATATAACAACAATTGCTGTACATCACGTTATATTAGCTAATGATAGAACCAAAATCATTTTAAACGAATCTGACCAAGTAGTCCTGTTCCCAAAATCTAATTTTGCCGCTATATCTAATTTATGTAAAAGATATTATGGGTTTACAAAAGACCAATTAGAATATCTTAGAGATGTTCCAAGCAGATGGGCAGTAATTAAAAGAAGTTATCCTACAACTATAGTAACAGAAAACGCTGTTAAAGTATTATAAATATTTTCTTGCTAGTTTAGATGCTCTTATTATATTTACAGCGTATGTAATATTATTTATGATTTCAATAGTATTTTTTATTGTTTTATATGTTGTATATGCGCCTATTATAAAATATATCATATATAATATATAATATTTATTTTATTTTTTTTATTATATAATGGATATATCTTCAAATTGTAAATGTAAATATAAAGCTTATGTATTAGTTTGTTGTAGATGTCATAAAGTAGCATCTTTATCAGAAACAGAAAGTGAAGAAAATAGGTTAGACGAAATGAAAAAAAGATTACAAAAAATAATAGATGAACAGACTCTTTTAAGAATGGAAATAAATGAATTAGAAAATGAAATATTTAGTGATGATTCTGATGATGAAATAGCTAAAGCAGTTAAAACTTTTTTAACTTCTTAACATCAATATAAACATAATTTTTAAATTCTGGTCTATCTCTATCTCTACGACCACCTATTTTAACTTCCAATTTTTCATCACAATATTCATAATAATATAAACCATCTGTAAATTCAAAACAGAATAATATATTATAACCTTTATCATAATACTCTTTTGCTTTAATAAATTTGTTTTCTCCTACCATTGTTGTAGGATATTTATCTTTTGTATTGTTTCTTTTTTTTACTTCGGCGAATGTTTTTGTAATCTCATCTTTTAAATCAAATATTGAAAAATCTTTTGTTCTTTTAAAATCTGTTGAATATTTTGCATCTAGGAGTTCTTTTACTTTGGAAACACTTGATGTATCGTCATTATTATAATAATGCATAATTTATATATATATAATAATATAAAAAATATTTTCTATACTTAAATTATATAAAAATGTTTTCTGAAGAAGTTTATTCAATTATTGAATTGCAGTTTGGTTTGATGCTTAGAAACAAAGAATTAGGTTTAGACAATCTATTAAATACTACAGTTGAATTATATAGATACTTCCATAATGGTAATAAAGATATACAATCTAATACAAAAAATACATATGGTTTTTTAAAAATGTATTGCAGGAAAAAAGAAAAAAAAGAATTAGAAGAACAAATAGATTTAATTATACCTGATTTTTTAAGATTATTTGTTAATGCTTCATATGGCTTTATTAAGTTAAATTATGAAAAATCTATTAAGAAAAAACGTTTTAGTTGTTTTTAAAAAAATAGTATAAAAATATTTTTTTTTCTAAATTTATTATATAGTAAATGAAATGTTTTTATTGTAGAGAAATTACGAATGGTGAACATCAGATGATTAAACATCATAGAAATGAAAAAAAAACAATATTTTATTTTTGTAATAAACATCAATATCATATGTTTAATAAAGAAAGAATTATTTTACAATATAATACTCTTATAAATCTTATTGGATATAGAATGTGTGTTAATTGTGGTATTTCATCAAAAAATGAATCAATATTTATAGACCCTTTGGTTGGTGAAATGAATGCGTGCGATGATTGTTTGAAAGACAGTATTATTCAAAATGAAGATTAGTTTATTTATGATACTATCTTTTCTATTGTTTCTTTTTCTGCTTGATTATCTCTTAGAGTTATGAAAGTTAATATTGTGACAAGATAATCAGGATCTTGTGATTGTCCCATCATAAGTTTTTTATATTGTTCTATATTTAAATATCTAAATCTTATTCTTATTGATGAATGCTTACCACAAGTATTTATTCCTGTTTTTAATTTTTGAAATCTGTAAGGATTATAAATAACATTATATCCTTTTTGTTGTGCTTCTTCATAAAATTTACCCAGAAGATTATATTGCGTCCATTTTGTATCTTCTGAATATTGTAATTCTGTATTCCAAGAGAATCCATACGGGTCAAAATGTTCTATTGTATTTGTTTCTGGATGATATAAAATAGCAATCCAGTGACCATCTGCACTAGACTTAACTGGAAAAAGCACAAGGCAGGCATTATGTGGACCAATAACTTCTCTGATATGTGTAAAATTACGAAGATCTTTATATAAATGAACTGGTGCATTCCCATTTGTTGTAATTTCTACTTCTTGACCTGTTAAATCTTGTGTATATATAGTTTTAATAACTTTATCCATATAATATTATAATATAAATTTTATTATAATGATATATTATATATTATGAGTTTATCTTTATACAATTCAACAATCGTCCCTCTTTTATCAAATGGGATATTTTTAGGAAGAGAATATGATAATATCTTAGATTTTGCTGAAATTAATATAGCTATTAAATGTGATACTGGGTATATCTTAACTTTTATTTATTCACAAGATAAATTAACAGTTGATTATCAAACTTCACAAACTATAAGCGCTCAAGTAGATACTAAATTTTTTACAATTTCTGTTAAAGATAGATATTTTAAATTAAAAATTGAAGCTAATGATGGAGATATGTCTGTATTAAATGTTCAAACTATTTATAAATCAACTGTCACATATCAAGTTGGGGGCAATATCCCATCATCTAATGTTACAATTGTGAATCCTTTAAATCTTGATGGTAGTATCTTTGTTGGTGGTAATCTTGCCTTAACTGGTTCTGTTGATGCTAATATAACTAATACTAGTTTAGATGTTAATGTAACTAATCCAGTTACTAGTGTAGATGCTAATATTACTAATGCTAGTTTAGATGTTAATGTAACTAATCCAGTTACTAGTGTAGATGCTAATATTACTAATGCTAGTTTAGATGTTAATGTTACTAATCCAGTTACTAGTGTTGATGCTAATATAACTAATACTAGTTTAGATGTTAATGTAACTAATCCAGTTACTAGTGTAGATGCTAATATTACTAATGCTAGTTTAGATGTATCAGATGGTGACACACATACAAAATTAGATACAATACAAACACAATTAGAAAAATCAAACAAAGGTACATCAACGTTATGGAGTAATAATTTAACGGGCGTTAATGGACTTTCTTTGATTCTTAATTTATCAAATGTTAATCAATCTAATCTTACTATATTCGGGTCTGTTGATGGTGCTACTAATTTAGTCGTTCAATTTAGTAATGATGGAACTAATTTTTATGATTCACAATATTCATATGTTCAGTCTGCATCTGGTAATTGGGGGTTTAGTATCAATGCTTGTCCTTTATATCTTAGACTTAAATCAACGTCAAGTGTAACTGCTTACGCTTTTGTAAATTATTCTTAAGAATTTAATTTAATTTTTAAGAAATTATGCAGGTGGGTATTTAATCTGTCGAAATTCTACACTGTAGAAATCTTTTACATCGGTAGAAA
>Ga0114976_10001632_pt1 | contig 14069 bp, 13 predicted proteins | sample S_130805_EF_Meta_FD_87319 | JGI IMG/M metagenome (GOLD analysis project Ga0114976, IMG submission 87319) | Freshwater microbial communities from Lake Simoncouche, Canada to study carbon cycling - S_130805_EF_MetaG | ecosystem: Environmental > Aquatic > Freshwater > Lake | place: Lake...
CAGCGCGTCTTGGCTGAACAGGAGAACAACATCTCCGCGACGGCCCGCGCGCTCGGTATGCATCGACGAACGCTTCAGCGCATTCTCGCCAAACGCCCTGTGGCTGAACGCGCATCCCCAGCCTGAGACAAGACTCAGACCGGGGCGAACGGGCGGCGGGGTACCCGGCGCCTCACTAAGAGATAAGTTCGCCCAGACCTAAGTTCGCCAGGACCTTCCCTTCCTCAAAGCGCCTGAAGGCGGTCGTACTGCTCTTTAGTCCAGGTTGCGTCAGGACCATTGTGCAGTTTGACCGTGGCATCGCGAAACGGCTTGCGGTCAACCCGAACGACGGTCTTGCCGCGCTTCTCCATCTCGCCGACCATCTTCTTTTCGCTCTCGACGATTTCGCCGGTCGCTTTGGCCGAGGCCTCCCGAAGCACAGACTCAAAGATCTGTTTGTCGGTGTCGCTCAGCTTGCTCCAGAGGTTCCCCGAGACGATCGTCAGCAAAGCATCGGTGATATGCCCTGTCAGAACGATCTGCTTCTGGACTTCATAAAACTTCTTGGCATCAATAGTCGGCAGAGGGTTTTCCTGCGCATCGACCGTACCGTTCTGGAGCGCGAGATAGACCTCAGCAAAGGCGATTGGGGTTGGATTGGCACCCACTGCCCGCGGGAACATGGTGTAAAGCGGCGCGTCAGGGACCCGGATCTTCAGACCCTTCATGTCTTCAGGCTTCGAAATCGGACGGTTTGAGGTGACATGACGCTCGCCGTAGTAGGTCATTGCGACCACTTTGTGCATGGTTTTTTGGCGATACCCTTCACTCAACTCCAGAAACAAGGGGCTGGTCGCGAATTTCTTCCAGTGGTCGAAGTCGCGGAACATATACGGTGCACCTCCGACGGCGATCGGGCCGTAGGAGCGTCCGGCGAACAACTGGCCGGTATAGATCAGATCAACGGTACCTAGGGTGAGACCTTGGTTGATGTCGGTTTCCTTGCCAAGTTGGGACGCTGGAAAGACATCAATGGTGTAACGATTGTTCGTTCGCTTCGCGATTTCGCTGGCCGCCCAAATCGCGGACGTGTGATAAGGCTCACTAACCTCGTAGACGTGGGCGAACTTCAGTTTCGTTTCGGCTTGCGCAGCGCTGGTCAGGCCAAATGTAAGGCTGCATGTCAGGCCCAAGGACAGGCCGCCGGCAATAACGGCAGCCGTGGCCTTGCGGAATAAATTTTGAATCATCACAGGGTCTCCTCTCAGGTCGGTTGGTATGGGTCAAATCGAACGTTCATCAACGTTGTTCATCACGGTCGTTCACATCGTCGCACCGAGTATCCACGGCACGAATTCGTCGGATCCGAACCCGTGGGCTTCGCTGCGGCTGGGTGAGCCAGAGGCCACTTCGATCATGCGTTCGAAGATCTGTTCGCCGGCTTCTTGAACCGAAAGCGAACCAGCCAAGATTTCACCGCAATTGATATCCATGTCGTCACTCATGCGCGCGTAGAGCCGGCTGTTCGTCGCGAGCTTGATACTTGGGGCGGGTTTGCAGCCATAGACCGAGCCCCGGCCCGTGGTGAAACAAATGAGGTTGGCCCCACCCGCGACTTGTCCAGTGGCCGAGACGGGGTCGTATCCAGGGGTGTCCATGAAAACGAATCCTTGGGCTGTGACGGGTTCTGCGTACTCGTAAACACCCATCAGTGCGGTAGTCCCGCCCTTGGCAACAGCACCCAGAGACTTTTCAAGAATGGTGGTCAATCCGCCCGCCTTATTCCCAGGACTGGGATTGTTGTTCATTTCACCATTATTGCGTTCAGTGTATTTTTCCCACCAATGAATACGCTCGACGAGCTTCTCGCCAATCGCTCGGGAGGCGGCGCGTCGTGTCAGAAGGTGTTCGGCGCCATAGATTTCGGGCGTTTCCGACAGAATGGCCGTGCCTCCTTGTTGCACCAACAGATCGACGGCGGCGCCGAGCGCTGGGTTGGCGGTGATGCCGGAGTAACCGTCGCTACCACCGCACTGCAGGCCAACGACCAGGTTGGACACGGGTACAGGCTCTCGTCTCGCCTGATTGGCAATCGGCAGCATTTCGCGCACGGCGGCCACGGCTGCTGCAACCGTCGCTGCAGTGCCACCCGTCTCCTGGATCGTCATCGCGCGCAGCATCATGCCGGGCGTTAGTCCTTCTGCGAAGAATAATGCGTCCATCTGATTCGACTCGCAGCCAAGTCCGATAACCACCACTCCAGCAAAGTTCGGGTGCCGGGCGTATCCCGCAATCGTCCGGCGCAAGAGATCGATCCCTTCGCCAGTTGAATCCATGCCGCAACCGGAGTGATGACCGAGCGGCACAATACCGTCGACGTGCGGAAATTCTTTCAGGGCCTCGGGCCCAAAGGCGGCGGCTACGTGCTTGGACACCGTCGACGAGCAGTTGACGGTTGCGATCACGCCAATGAAATTTCGGGTCGCGATTCGACCGTCGGCACGTCGGATGCCGAGGAATGTTTTGGTCACTTTGGCTGCTTGGGTCGGTTCAAAACCGGAACCGAAAGCGTAGTCCCGGTCAAAATCGCGCACCTCCAGATTGTGGGTGTGCACATGCTGGCCGCAGGCGATTGACGTGGTCGCAAACCCAATGATCTGTGCATAACGACGTACGGATTCGCCAGCGGCGATGTCGCGGCTCGCCACCTTGTGCCCAGCCGGAATGATTTCCTGGCATCGCAATCCCGATTCGTCACTGGCCGCGCAGTCGAGCAAGGTTTGCGCCGCCAGTTCACGGCAGGCAATCACCACGTCATCGATCGGATTCAGACGCAAGAAGGCAGGTCCGAGAGCCGGTGCTGAAAAGGCCTGGGGGACGGAGCGGGGTGGGGCGATAGTCGCTGAAACAGTCGTTGTCATCGTCGTTGCCGTCGTTGTGGTCATCGTTGCCAAAATAGGTAGGCCTAGAGAAACTGGCGCGGAAGCCAGAGACTGATTTGTGGGAAATAAGTGACCAGCGCGAGGCTGAGCAACAGGGGTACCAGCCATGGCAGGATGGCCATCGTGGTGCGTTCGATGGAGAGCTTGGCCACCCGGGCTAGAACAAACAGAACAAGACCCATGGGTGGATGTAGCAATCCGATCATGAGGTTGAGAACCATCACGAGTCCAAAGTGAACCGGGTCGATTCCCAGGGTCTTTACAATCGGTAGCAGAATCGGGACGAGAATCGTGATCGCTGCGGTGGGTTCGAGAAAGCATCCCACAAAGAGCATGAGCAAATTGGCCAAGAGCAAAAAGGTCATCGGGTCGTTGGTGAATGCAAGAACCCATGTTGCGATGGCCTCCGTTGTCTTGGTGGCCGTCAGCATCCAGCCGAAGATCGATGCGGCCGCCACAATGAACAGGACGGTCGAACTGGTCTCGATGGTTTCCATCGTGATCCGGATGATCTGACGCATGGATAAGGTCCGGTACCAGAAGACGCCAAGGGCAAGCGCCCAGACACAGGCGGCGATCGCGCCTTCCGTGGCCGTGAAGACGCCCGTGGTCATCCCGCCAATCAGAAGCACCGGGGTCAACATCGGGAGCACGGCATCGAAGCGGAAGTACCAATCCGCGAGAAACAGGAGTGCCAGAGCGACTGCGAACGTCAGCTGCAGATTGAGGTCGAGTTGGGCGAGTTGCCAGAGGGCGAGCGGAAAGCCGATCACGATGGCGAGCTCCAACAGCGCACGCGCCATGCGTCTCGCATCGAACTTAACGTCACCGCCCCAACCCTTACGATAAGCAAACCAGGCTACGGTGGCCATCATCAGCAGCGACATCACAATGCCCGGCAAGATCCCGGCGAGAAACAGGGCGCCAATCGACACATTGGCAAACATCGCGTAGATCACGAAGGGGAGCGAGGGCGGGATGATGGGTCCCAAAGTGGCCGATGCGGCGGTGACGCCGACGGCGAATTCAGCCGAGTACCCGTGATCGCGCATGGCTTTGATTTCGATCGTGCCGAGACCCGCAGCATCCGCGATTGCAGTACCGGACATTCCGGAAAAAATAACGGAACCAACGATGTTTACCTGAGCAAGGCCACCGCGCATCCAGCCAACCAGGCTGAGTGCAAAGTTATAGATCCGGTTGGTGATGCCGCCCACATTCATGAGGTTGCCAGCCAGAATGAAGAACGGGACAGCGAGTAGCGGGAAGGAATCGAGTCCGCCTACCATTCGATGGATGACGACGAAGTCGGGGATGTTCCCGCTCAGCATGGCGTAGAGCAGTGAAGCACCTGCCATCGCGATGGCCACCGGGATACCGGCGCCCATCATCAGCAGAAAAACGATCTTGAAGAGTCCGCTCGACATCTCAGTGCGCTCCGTCTGTGTCAGCCAGTTCGGGCCTTTCCAGGACGCTGGCACCGCGCTTCCAGTCGCGCAACGCACCCTGCAGGGCACGAATGGTCATCAGGGCAAAGCCGATCATGACGAACGCGTAAACCAGACCCATGGGTAGGTCGACCACCGACATCCGGGAACTGCCAATTCGGTCGATCAGTTTTCCAGTTAGAACAGTGCAATAACCGAGAAACAAGATTCGGACGATGTCGACGACGACTGCCAAAGCTCGCCCGACGCCTTTAGGCAGCCAGTGAAACAGAAAGTCGACGTGAACATGGTTGTTCTTCCGCACGCCAATCGCGGCGCCGACGAACACGGAGGCGATGAGCAAGTAGCGGGCGATCTCTTCGGTCCAACCCGCCGAATCGTTGAGTGCGTAACGGGTGAAAAACTGCAGAAAAACAATGCCTGCCAAGCTCCAAAACAGCAGAAGTGCAAGCCACTCTTCAATCCGGTAACGCCCCAGATCGATCGTCTCCTCTGCGACCGCAAAGGACGCGATCATCGTCTCTGCGTCGGCGGGCGCGCGGGGTTGGTCCGAATCGTTCATTGGTCTGTATTTGTTGATGGGTCGCGCCCCTGCCAGTTGCGCCCGAATCGCCGGGCGGCCTGATCGATGTGTCGACGCATGGCCTTGCGGGCTGCAACGGGGTCGTGGGCGGTGATGGCGTCCAAAACAGCATGGTGTTCGCGGATCGCGTCGAGCCAGATGACAGGCGATCCAAAATGGTGTTCTAGTCGGGCAAAAAGTGGGCGGGAACGCTCGGCCCACATCGTTTCAACCAATAGTAAGAGGGCGCTGTTGTTGCTCGCCTGCGCAATTGCGACATGAAACTCTTGATCATGAGGCAGTGGTGACTGTGTGGCAGCCGTCATTGCATCCAGACTCATTCGAATCGCTGCAATCTGTTCGGGGGTTGCGGAACGAGCAGCGAGCGCCGCGCATTCGGCTTCGACCAGGCGGCGTGCGACGATCAGTTCAAATGGGCCGGTTTCTTCATCGAGGGCGGTTTGGGGGCTGATTGACCGATGGCGTGCGTCAATCACATAGACGCCCGAGCCCATTCGAACTTCCACATAGCCTTCGACTTCAAGGGCAATCAATGCTTCGCGAACCGAGGGGCGGCTAACTCCCAACTGGCTGGCCAGATTACGCTCCGGCGGAAGTCGGGTTCCGTGTTGATAGTCTCCCCGGTCGATCAGACTCGCAATCTGATCGGCGATCTGCCGATATAGGCGGCGGCTTTCGATGGGTTGAATTGGCAAGACGTACTCGGGTTTCCGTGGGGTCTAGAGGTCAGGTGGTCTGACCAATTCAGGATAAGATTTCACAGGGCTCCGGGGCTGTCAAACCTGGGAAAACACCGAAAACATCCTGATGGGAGACGAGCATGACGATTGAGGGCTCACAAAACCGCCAGCGCCTGCACGGCAAGACGGCGCTCGTGACGGCAGCGGGTCAGGGGATGGGGCGAGCAGGGGCAATCGCCTTCGCCCGTGAGGGGGCTCGTGTGATTGCGACCGATCGGGATGAAGGGCTTCTGGCGTCCTTGCAGGGCGTCCATGGGATTCAGACGATGCCGCTCGATGTGCTAGATCCGGCTGCAGTGCGCTCAACCGTTGATCAGATTGGTGCGGTGAATATTTTGTTCAACTGCGCTGGCTGGGTCCATCAGGGGACCATCCTCGATTGTTCGGAGGACGACTGGGACCGCAGTTTTGATTTGAATGTACGCTCGATGTTTATCACGCCCAAGGCAATGCTCCCCCATATGATCGCGTCCGGTGGGGCCGTGATCCTGAATATGGCGTCAGTGTTGGGACAGCTCAAGGCTGCTCCGAACCGTCTGGCATATGCGGCCAGTAAGGCGGCGGTGGCGGGATTCACCCGTGCGCTTGCGGTTGATCATGTCCGACAGAACATTCGGGTTAATTGTATTTGTCCCGGTACGGTCGATACCCCGTCTTTAGGCGAACGCATCCAGGCTCATGCGGATCCTCATCAGGCCCGCCTGGATTTCATTGCGCGACAGCCGATGGGCCGGTTGGCCACCGCCGAAGAGATTGCTGAGACCTTTGTGTATCTCGTTAGCGACGAGTCATCTTTTATGACTGGGCAGGCGATTTTTGCAGACGGCGGGATGTCGCTTTGACAGCCTTGAGCGCGATTTGAAATTGATTTAATCAGGAGTCGTTATGAAGTTGCTTCGCCATGGCGCCGTGGGCGCCGAAAAACCAGGCCTGCTGGCCGCCGATGGAACGATCCGTGATCTCAGTGGACGGCTGCCGCGCGGGCACGCCGATCTTGATGGCGTCATGCTGTCGCCTGACGCGCTGGCGGCGATCGCTGCGATCGATTCGGGCTCGCTGCCCGTGGTGGCTGCGGGGACTCGTCTGGGGCCGTGCGTTGCCAACGTCGGCCAGTTTGTGGCGATCGGATTGAATTTTAGCGACCATGCCGCCGAGGCAGGGATGGCGGTGCCGACCGAGCCGATCATGTTTATGAAGGCCAATGGGAGCATCTGTGGCCCCAATGATGACGTGATCAAACCGCCCCATTCAATCAAGCTCGATTGGGAAGTTGAACTCGGTATCGTGATTGGAACCAAAGCGCAGTACATCGAGGAAGCCGACGCGATCGACCACGTGGCTGGTTACTGCCTGGTTAATGATGTTTCTGAGCGTAATTTCCAACTCGAACGTGGAGGCACCTGGTCCAAGGGCAAGGGCGCTGAGACGTTCGGGCCGATCGGCCCCTGGATGGTGACCAAGGACGAAGTGGGCGATCCACAAGCTCTTGAGATGTGGCTGGATTTGAATGGCGAAAAGGCGCAGCGTGGCAACACCAAGACGATGGTGTTCGGCGTCGCTCAACTCGTGGCGTATGTGAGCCATTACATGACACTCTTCCCAGGCGATGTGATCACCACCGGGACACCTCCCGGCGTTGGAATGGGAATGAAGCCGCAGCGTTTTCTGAATCCGGGCGATGTGATGACACTGGGCATCGACAAGCTCGGAGAGCAGCGCCAGCGGGTTGTCGCTTGGCATCGTTGAGGCGCCGTACAATCTCCGATCAAGATTATTGGATGAGGTGCCGCGATGGCCGCTAAAGCTTCTTTTCACTGGGATGATCCGCTGCTGCTCGATGCGCAGTTAAGCGACGATGAGCGTGCCGTGCGCGATGCCGCTCAGGCCTATGCTCAGGACCGGCTCAGCCCGCGGGTCCTTGAGCAGTTCCGCCATGAAACGGTTGATGCCAGTATTTTTCGGGAAATGGGCGAACTGGGCTTGCTCGGTCCGACCATTCCGGAGGCCTATGGGGGTGCGGGCTTGAGCTATGTCGGTTACGGGTTGATCGCGCGCGAAGTCGAGCGGGTCGATTCGGGCTATCGCTCGATGATGAGCGTGCAGAGCTCGCTCGTGATGTTGCCGATCTTCCAGTTCGGTACAGAGGCGCAGCGGCAAAAGTATTTGCCTCCACTCGCAAGCGGTGATTGGATCGGTTGCTTTGGTTTGACTGAGCCCGATCATGGCTCTGATCCGGGAAGCATGGTGACGCGGGCTCGCAGTGTAGCGGGGGGCTATCGCTTGACGGGGTCTAAGATGTGGATCTCCAACAGCCCGATTGCTGATGTGTTTGTGGTTTGGGCCAAAGACGATTCGGGCGCGATCCGGGGCTTTGTCCTGGAAAAGGGCTGGCAGGGTCTGAGCGCGCCTGCGGTTCACGGCAAGATGGGACTGCGCGCCTCCGTGACGGGCGAGATCGTGATGGATGAGGTGTTTTGTCCTGAAGAAAATGCGTTCCCGGATGTGCGTGGGCTTAAAGGACCCTTCACCTGTCTGGACAGCGCGCGGTATGGCATAAGCTGGGGCGTCATGGGCGCCGCAGAGGACTGTCTGCATCGGGCTCGCCAATATGTGCTGGATCGAAAGCAGTTCGGCCGGCCGCTTGCTTCAAATCAGCTGATTCAGCGCAAGCTCGCCGACATGATGACCGAAATCGCTCTGGGCCTGCAGGGCGCGCTGCGCTTGGGTCGCATGAAAGATGAAGGGGTCGCGGCGGTTGAAGTCACCAGTATTCTCAAACGCAATAATTGCGGAAAGGCGCTGGAAATAACTCGAGTCGCCCGCGATATGCTGGGCGGTAACGGCATCAGCGACGAATACGGTGTCGTTCGCCATCTGGTCAACCTTGAAGTGGTGAATACCTATGAAGGGACCCACGATATTCATGCGTTGATTCTTGGCCGCGCGCTGACGGGCATCGCGGCCTTTTAAGACGCTCGCTGATCATCGGTGGGCCTGGCCCTTGACCTTGATGCCCTGATCGATTGCGCGCCAGAATTTCGATCGCGAATTCGCGATGCGATGCTGCGTGGGGGTGCGGGCGTTGGTGCGGGCGGGGGTGTCGGGGGATCCAATGAGGCCGATCAGTCCTTGGCCGAGGCCTTACGCAGACTGTCGCGATGGCGCCGCGCCCTGGATGAGGCGGGTGAGCGAATCCAGGCGGCGCAGACCGAGGTCGCTGCGCTGGTCCGACTCGTGGGCGCTGCGAGTCATCAGGCACTGGGCTCGGACCCGTTCTCGGACTCTGCGGGTAGCGAAGCCGTGTCCGAGGCCATGGAGATTGCCTGGCTGGCGGGTGGTAGCTTGGGCGACCGTCCTCAACAGGTGGCCGATGGCATGCGCGACGGTCTACGGGAAGCGGCCCGCCGCCTGGAGCAATCGGTTCAGGCGGTCCAGCGGTTTCGCCACGGGGCCGATGCGGCGATGTTGCTGTCACGCCCCGCGAGCGCAGAGCCCGCGGTCCGCGACGCCACCCGTATGCTGACCGCCAGTCGTTGTGCGCTGCGCGTACGCAAGGTGTTGGCCGAAGCAGCTCGGCGCGGCATGATGGTGCCGGTTCAGGAGGGTTCGCGACGCGAAGTACTGATTCTGGTTGCTGTGCTGGTCGAAACGGGTTCGGTACGCGACGCGCAGATTGCGCAGCGATTCGCCCAGCAGGCGCTCGCCAGACTCGATTCAAAGCCGAAGAAGACAGGCTAGCGCACACTGCGCTCGGCACACTACTCTTTGACCGCGCCGGTCATGCCGGACACGTAGTACTCCACAAAAAAAGAATAGATCACTGCGACTGGCAGCGAGCCCAGGAGCGCGCCCGCCATCAATGCCCCCCAGTGATAAACGTCTCCTTCGACAAGCTCTGTCACGACGCCCACTGGGACCGTTTTGACTTCAGATGAGCTGACGAAGGTCAGGGCATAGATGAACTCGTTCCAGCTGAGTGTGAACGCAAAAATGCCCGCCGAGATCAGGCCAGGCACGGACAGCGGAAGGATGATCTTGGTCAATGTCTGCCAGCGCGTTGCACCGTCGATCAGTGCGCATTCTTCGAGCTCGAACGGGATCGAACGGAAGTAGCCCATCAGAAGCCAGGTCGAAAAGGGAATCAGGAAGGTCGGATACGTCAAAATCAGAGCCCAACGCGTATCGAAGAGGCCCAGCTTAAAAACGATCGCTGCCAGTGGAATGAACAGGATGGATGGCGGTACGAGATAGGCCAGGAAGATGGCAAAGCCGACGCCGCGGGATCCTTTAAATCGAAGACGCTCGATGGCATAGGCCGCAAAAACGCTGCAAACAAGGGATACGAAGGTCGACGTGACCGAGACAATCACGGTGTTCCAAAGCCATTCTGGATAAGGCGTATCAAAGATCAATTTTTTGAAATGAGCCAAAGTGGGTGCAAACACCCAGAACGGATTACCCGCGCGCGATAGCAATTCGGCGTTAGGTTTGACGGACGTGACGACCATCCAGTAAAACGGAAACAACAACACAAACAGGAACACGCCCATCGGCAGATAGAGGGTGATCCAGCGTTGCGGGAGCGACTCGAGGAACTGCATCCCGACCGGGGCGTTATCGTCGGACTTAGACATCTTTGCCTCCTTGTTGCCATGCGCGCCGCTGGAGACCGAAATAACTGAACAGGATGGCCGCGAGAAGAAATGGAATCATCAGCGTAGCCAGTGCAGCACCCTCGCCTAGAGATCCGCCCGGGATGGCGCGTTGGAACGACAGGGTGGCCATCAGGTGGGTGGCATTCAGAGGACCGCCCCGAGTCAGCACGTAGATCAGCTGAAAATCTGTAAAGGTAAACAACACTGAAAACGTCATCACCACGGCAATGATCGGGGTCAGCAGTGGGAGCGTGACGTACCTGAACCGTTGGAACGCGGTGGCGCCATCGAGCGCAGCGGCCTCGTGCAGGCTTGGCGAAATGGTTTGCAGGCCAGCCAACAAACAGATCGCCACAAAGGGAACGCCGCGCCAGACGTTGGCAGCGATCGTTGACCAACGCGCGTTCCAGGGGTCACCCAGAAAATCGATGTAACGATCAATCCATCCAAGTCGCGTCAGCACCCAACTCAGCACCGAAAACTGTGCGTCGTAAAGCCACCAGAATGCGATCGCTGAGAGCGCGGTCGGCACGATGTAGGGCAGCAGGATGACGGCCCGAAAGAAACTCTTGAACGGTAGGTTGCGATTGAGCAGGAGCGCCAGCCACAGACCGAGCACAAATTTGAGTACCGAAGCGATCGACGTGTAAACCAGGGTATTGAAGAGCGAGATTTGGGCAACTGGATCAGTGACCAAATAGGCAAAGTTGTCCAGCCCAACAAAAACGCCCTCGCGGCCCACTTTGGCATCGGTAAAGCCGAGCCAGGTCCCGAGGGCCAACGGGTAGGTCAGGAACAGGACCAGAAGGATGCCCGCGGGCGCCATGAAGAGGAACCCGAGGACGTTTCGGTTATCGAGTTGTCGGGCAATTCTGGCGGTCAGACCAGGCGGTTGGGTGGGCATGTATCGGGGTCGTCTGGGTGCAATAAAACGAAGCAGGGTTCAGAGCGGGGAGGGGCCAGCATGCACCCCTCCGCCAAAGGCGATCAGACCTTGTAGTAGCGCTCCGCCCGCTTCTGGGCCCGCTCGGCCGCCTCTTTGGGCGACTTCGAACCGCTTGCGGCTTCCGCGATCATGTCCAACACAATGTAGTCCGCCATGGCCGAGGCCGAGGCCAAGCCAAGTGGACCCGCATGGGCGTGGTCAAGCATGATCTTGGCGCCGTCGCGATAGACCGTGTGCTTGGGGTCGGAAGTCCAGACCGGATTTGATTCGTAGGCCTTCAGAGGTTGGCTGACGTATCCGATTGCGGCCTGCATCCAGGGGTTGTACTGCTCAGCATCCATCATGAATGCGAGGTAGGCCTTGGCCGCATTCGGAAACTTGGAGTGTTTAAACAGCATCATTTGCGTGACCTGCATCAACTCCGTGGGTTTGCCCACCGGGCCGATCGGGAACCGTGCGTGGTTGATGTCCTTGGCTAGCTCTTGCAGACGCGGCTCGGGCGAATTCTTGGCGGCGTAGTAAACCGAAATGCCGTTCGCGGTCAGACTGATCTGGCCATCCAGGAATGCCTTGTTGTTGTTCGGGTCTAACCAGCCGAGGGTCCCGGGCACAAACGTTTCGTACAATTGTTTGGCATATTCAAGCGATGCGATCGTCTCGGGAGAGTTGATGATGACGTTGCCCTTTTCATCCACCATCTTGCCGCCGTGGCTCCAGAGTAGCCAGTGCGCCCAGTTGTTGCCGTCTCCGACGGCCTTGCCGAGTGCGAAGCCCGGGGGGGTTCCTTTGGCTTTGAGGGCCTGACAGAGTTTCAAAAAGCCCGCAGTATCTTTCGGAATGCCATCGAAGCCGGCATCTTTGACGTGGCTTTCGCGATAAACGATTGCATTGCCGATGACGCCAAGCGGCACGGCGATCCACTTGGCATTGCGGGTGCCATAACGCTTGGCCAGGTCGTACCAACCACCATATTTGTTACCCAAATAGGTCGCGACATCAGTGACGTCGACGAGCTTGTCGGGATACTGATGCGGATCGTCAAACCAGCCAATGATGATGTCGGGGCCACTGCCGATATTTGCAGCAACAGCCGCTTTGGGTCGAACATCTTCCCAGCCTTCGTTATCGATACGAACTTCGATACCGGTTTTTTCAGTGAATTTTTTGGTGTTGACCATCCACTGATCTTCATCGCCCTGGACGAATCGCTTCCAGCGCAGGACCCTCAGCTTCGCGCCCTTTTCGGGGACTGGTTTAAAGGCCGCGGCAGGTTGTGCCTGGGCCAGGGCTTCGGTGGTCAGGCCGCCGATGCCGAGTGTGGTGGCGCTCAGGGTTCCAGCGGTTGCCAAGCCAGCGCTGCCCTGAAGAAACTCGCGGCGGCTGCCGCTCTCGTGATCGATCTTGCTCATGAAAAGTCTCCTTTCGTGTGGGTATTTGAACGTCATTAATGGGGTCGGGACATGAGCGAGCGCCCGGATTGCTCGTCAAAGAGGTGGGTGCGATCCGGATGGGGCACCAGATGAATCTGATCGCCGGCACTAAAATGATGGCGATCTGCAAAAACGCAGGTTAGCCGCGCATCGCCGGCTCTTGCATAGACTTGTGTGTCAGCGCCTGTGGGTTCGATCACGTCGATTTGAGCCAGAAACGATGCGTGGGGCTGGGCTGATTCTGCCAGCCGCATGTGTTCGGGCCGCACGCCCAGAATGACCCGCTGGCCCGATGTCCCTGCGCACTCGCGGGGTGCGGGCAGGAGGGTGCCGTCAGGAAACCGAACGCGGCTGCCATCGCTCTGACGTTCCAGCGTTCCCGGCAAAAAGTTCATCGCGGGCGAACCAATAAACCCCGCAACAAAGAGGTTGACCGGGTGGTCATAGAGTTCGAGTGGTTGTCCGCGTTGCTCGACAATTCCGTCGCGCATGACAACGATCTGATCGGCCATGGTCATGGCTTCGATCTGGTCATGGGTGACATAGATCGAGGTGGTTTTCAGGCGCTGATGGAGTGATTTGATCTCGGTTCGCATCTGGACACGCAGCTTGGCATCCAGATTCGACAGGGGTTCATCAAACAAAAAAACTTGCGGATCTCGGACGATTGCTCGGCCCATTGCGACCCGCTGACGCTGACCACCCGAGAGCGCTCGTGGGTAGCGATCGAGCAGTTGAGTCAGCCCAAGAATTTCGGCTGCGCGTTTTACGGCGGCATCAATTTCAGCGGTGGATTTCTTGGCGAGCATCAGGCTGAACGCCATGTTCTCGCGCACCTTCATATGCGGATACAGCGCGTAATTCTGGAACACCATCGCGATGTCACGCTCTTTGGGCTGCATCTGATTCACGACGGTGCCACCGATCCGGATCTCGCCCGCGCTGATTTCTTCGAGCCCGGCGATCATCCGCAGAAGCGTACTTTTACCGCAGCCAGATGGACCAACCAGTACCGTAAATTCGCCATCGGCGATCTGAACATTCACGCCTCGGATCACGTGGGTTGAACCGAATTTTTTTTCAATGTTGATAATTTCAACAGACGCCATAACTATCTAATTTCCAGAATCAATGCGATTGACGGCGTACGTGGGCTGTCCGTTGCGCGCCCAGTCGATGATATTTTGCGCCGCCTTTCGCCGGAGTTCGCGTTCTCCAGCGACCGAATAAAAGGCCGCATGCGGGCTGACGATGACGCGCGGGTGGTTTACCAGCGGATCGTTCATCGCGGGTGGCTCAACCGGCAATACATCAAGTCCAGCCCCGTCGAGATGACCTGACTG
>Ga0114976_10001634_pt1 | contig 14066 bp, 12 predicted proteins | sample S_130805_EF_Meta_FD_87319 | JGI IMG/M metagenome (GOLD analysis project Ga0114976, IMG submission 87319) | Freshwater microbial communities from Lake Simoncouche, Canada to study carbon cycling - S_130805_EF_MetaG | ecosystem: Environmental > Aquatic > Freshwater > Lake | place: Lake...
AGGAGATTGGTCAGAAGCCAAGAGCCGTTAGCAGAGTCAAGGTAGATAAGACCATTGATTGCAAACGTGAGTTGAGAAGGCACCACAAATTTGTTGGGAGAAATCTTGCCCGTAGTAGGGTCAGGCGTCTGATCACTGTCCTTGGTAACCCACACACGTAATTTCCTCAAGTCACCAGCCTTGCAGCCAGTCAGAGACACCTGGAACTGCCCGTTAGCACCCACGTTGATAGGGAACTGCACCTCCTCCTGGCACCAACCATCAGCCAGAGGAATCGTCAGAGCGTGCTTGGACATATCAAATCTACGGGCTACAAGATCACCAGAATCCTGCATCGTCACCTGAGTGAAATTGACAGTCGCCAGTTCGAGAGAGGTGGGGATTACACCAGCCTGAGTGGGGTCCTTAGAAACCACACGAGAAAAGTCATTCAAGTCAATCTGTAACTGCACAGGGGCAGTCAGCACATCCGTGGGGAAAGGTAATGCACCACCAGAAAGAGCAGGGCTGGAGTGAGGCAGGCGCAGATAGATATATGCAGTCCTCTTACCGGCATCCGCCCAATCTGCAGCCGTCAGGAGTGCCTGACCACCCAGGAAAAACATCTGCTGCTTCTTACCACTGTCCTCGCACAGAGACAGAGCCTCCACTAAATTCTGAGAGCCAGTAATGTAGTAAAGTTGGCTGGAACCATAGCGGTAGCCTATCCTTCGGAGCATTGCATACCCCCACCCCTCCTGGAGAGCCAGACCCGCCGCACTGCTGGGGGCGGGGAGTCGCAGAGTCATAATTACCTCTGCAAGACCCTCGTTAGGGTTAAACGTTACCGTAGAGGATGACCCGGAGTTTAGAGAAGGCAGAGCCACAAAGAAACGGTTGTCTTCTACCGTAGCGTGTGCCTGCAGTTTGGAATTCTCTTTCCCTGCATAGTAAGTGTCCATGTCATCACCAGGGCGAATAGACTGCTGAACATTCAAAGCCACAGCACCTTGCATTATACTTAGAAACTATAAATTAATTTGAGATTATTATTTTAATTCCGGATATAATCTATAAATAAAATATTATCTCTAAGTATATAATGCCTCGTCATTCCTCTGTTCATGCTGCAGGTGAATTACCTCGCCCAGTCCAAGATAACACTCCTAATGCAGCCCATAAGAGACAGGCAGCCTCTAAAGGCAAAGCATTACCAAATGAAAAAAGGGCTTCTCAATCCCCACAGGCTTCTTCTTTGCCGGGGTCTTTATCTATTATTAAAGATGTTGGTGGAAGATCTGGTGGAATTCACGGAATCCCAGGAATTATATCTTCTACACTGACTTCCCCGGAAACAAGGCAGCGATTAGTTTCTGGAATCTTAGATCCTATGAGTAGTGGGGCTGCCCCTCAGGGCCCAGTGCATTCTGTAGCAGGTCACGATTCTACTGCTTACAATGCTGGAATGGTGCATATCAGAGGCAGTTCTTACAGATAATTATTTTTCCATTTCCTCCGCCGTGAGTTCGGCTATTCTATCCTTAAAATACTCCAAGACTCTTGCCTTCGGAGGTTTCTCATTACATAATAATGCAAATTCATCTCCACCAGATGGCTCTTTCTTACCAGAGGCAGTGCCGTGTCGTGACTTTGTCCTTCCTTTTTTATCTTTCTTATCAGCCTCCGAATGCACTAATCTGCTCTGGCTCATTATGAAATCGTTTAAGAATTTGTTTTGCGAACTAAACATCTATTATATCAGAATTTTTTTTTCTGTAGTCATTAAATTAGAGATACAAAGATGGCTTCCGTTGCAAAGATTGATCCAAATACTTTAGGAATCCCAATCAGACGTCTTGATTCTATACAACCACCAGAGAATATGTGTATGTCTTTTGGTCTAGTTGGATCAACTCGCTCCGGGAAAACTGTTGCGCTTCTATATATCTGGGATAAATGGTTCCGCGAAGCACATATCCCAATTATGGCAACCGGATCATCACAAGCAGATATATATACTCCCTTAAAGAAATGTGCTGCTATATCTCCTGCATTCTATCCAGAAGTAATTAAAGAGAGCATGTTACTCAATCAGAAAACCAAGAACAAATATAAATTCTTACACATCTTTGATGATATGTTAGACGGCAAGAATACAAAGGCATTATCAAAGCTTCTCTGCATTGGGCGTAATAACGGTATGAGCACAATCATCTCAGCCCAAGAATTAACAATCTTAAATGCCGTAGGAAGGACAAACTTAAATTATATGTTATGCTTCCGTCTGAATAGTATGATGGCAGTTGAAAAGGTTGTGAGAAATTATTTAACTCATATTATTCCGGGAAAAAATATTGATGAGAAGTGCAAGATGTATGTTGCTCTTACCCAAGATCATTATTGTTTTGTCTGCGATTTCTTAGCCAACGAAGTGTTTATAACAAAGATTGATATCTCAGAAGTCCCCGGAATGTCAGGCAATGGTAAATAATAATTTTAAATTAATTTATATATATCAAGTATAATGACCACTCCTCTACAGACTATGGGTGCTTTTGCTGCAGATGCAGTCAGATATGCTGGAGATACTCAAGGGAATGGTGCATATTTTTTACGTGATGAAGATGGTGGTGGCACTAATTTAAATGTCCCCGGGAATCTTACAGTTGGTGGGACAACTGCTCTTGCAGGGGCTCTCACTGTTGGAACAGTTAGTGTTGTTGCCCCCACTACGTTGAATGGTTCTCTCGCTGTTCTTGGTGCTACGAATTTGAATGGTGCCGCACAGTGTGGTTCTGGTTTCACAGTAGGTGGTGGTCTTACTGTTGTGACTGGTGGTATTACTGTAGCTCCAGCAGGCGGGAACGCTGGTTTCCAAACTGTAACTTGCACCACTCTGGGCGCAACTGGTAATGTTACTGTAACTGGAGATGAATCAGTTTCTGGTTCAGTTCTTATCGGCACATACTCTCCTTCGGTGCAGCAGCAAATCAAATTAGTAGCAGGTCCTCCTCAGTCTTGGGCTCCTGTAAATCCTTACCTTCAGATTGGAGATAATGTGGCTGGTAACGCTGCTCTGAAAGTTTATGGTCTGAGAGTTCAAGAGATGTCTACTTTCACTGGCGGTGTGAATCTTATTCCATTAGCAACTGCAACTGGTATTGGTCCATTTATGCAGGGAACGGGAACGTATATGCTAACTATATCAGAAACAACAGGTATATTATCTTCCACTGGAACGTATATCGCTAACTCTGCTATAATCACAATTGCTAAAAACCCCGCTGTCCCAGGCACTCTTATGGTAGCAGGCAATCTACCCGTGATTACTGCTAACGGTGTTTCATTCACTCTTGCGTATAATACCTTTGGTGGAGTAGAAGGGATATATATGAACCTTACTAATACAAACAACAGCGGAGGGCAGGCTACATTTTTGATTACTTCTACTTGCCTTTCTTTAACCAGTTATGCGTAAGTTATCCAGAATAATGATTCAAATTTATTTTATTTCTAATAAATATAATGTCTACGGTTCAATCCACAAGTGCTTTTGCCGCAGATGCTGTAAGATACGCAACAGATTCTCAAGGGAATGGTGCTTACTTTCTTCCTGATAGTGACGCACAAGGAGTAAATTTAAATGTCCCTGGAACTCTTACGGTGGGTGGAGTGGCTACGTTCGAGAGCGATGTAAATGTAGGTTCAACTGCAGAACCTGCTAATTTGACTAATTACGGCACAACATCTGCTAGTAATTTTCAGGGAACGAACCCTGTTGATGGAAATCGTGCAACTTTCGGTCAGGGCTTGGCTGCAACAGCAGTTACAATTGGAGGAGGATCTGGTGGAAGCACACTGCTTCTTGGTGATGCCACCACACCAGGTGGGAATATTATTGGGTATAACGGCTCTGCTGCAGTTGCTAAAGTGAATTTTGGAAATGGTTTTAGTAGTAAGGCTAATTCAGATATATCAGGAACTTGCTACGCTAGCGTTTCTTTGGTTTCTGCAGATGCTTTGATTTGCGGTGACGTAGGAAGTCCAGGAGGTCAAATTAAGGGTTATAATGGTTTTATTTTCGTGCCTCCTGTCTTTCCTCTTGGTATGATTGGCGGTCAGAATGCTACCCCCTACCTGCTCTCACAAGCCACGGCTGGAATTCCCATTCAAGGTGCGCCAGTTACTTGGAATGGGTCGCCAATTAATATTCAATTAGGGTCATCTACTTCTGCTAACGCACAAACATTTTTTAATATCATCATTCCTACTGCTCTTCAATCTATTGCAAATTCTGGGAAAGTTCTTTACGTCGGTCAGATTTATATTGGGGGTGGAGCCGGTGCTGGTGTGCTTGTAAATGTGTATAATAATGTTGTTAGTGCCGGGACTCTGCTTAACCAGTTTGGTATGAATCCAGCCGCAGCAGGTGGGGCTTTGCGTGGTTTCCAGGGCATCTATGAATATGGAAATGGTTATGTCGGAGGTAATGGTTATGTTCATACTTTTTCTTATGCCGCTATTGGACCTCAGTAAATAATATAATCCAAATAAAATATTTCCGGGATATAGATATGGCTTTATCTTCCGGTAGTATGAATGCTTTCGCCGCAGATGCTGTAAGATATGCAACAGATTCCCAAGGGAATGGTGCTTATTTTCTTCCTGATTCAGATGGACAAGGGAATGATTTAAATGTCCCTGGAAATCTTACAGTTGGTGGGACAACTACTCTCGCAGGTGCTCTTAATGGAAGCACTGTAAATCTTACGGGCGGTATAACTACTCAATCAAACTCTTCCTTTTTGGCAAATATTCTTGTATCTCAAGGTATTTATGGTGCAAATTCTTCAACCCGTCCCGCCTTTCCTGTTGGTCTTATTAGTGCTAATGCAAGTGTAATTGGTAATGTTGATATATCTGGATCTGCAACTGTGATAGGGTCGGTGACTGCTGGTTTTAATGTGTCTGCTGGTAATGCTTTGGTTGTCGGTGGAACAGGAAATCCAGGGGGGTCAATTTATGGTGCCACCGGGAGCATTTCAGAACCTTTTGCGCCTCCTTTTTTTCCTTTTGGTATGAGGGGAGGTGCTAATGCTGTGTTTTATACATTAAATCAACCCACCGTCACCCCCACTCCGCTTCAAGGTCCCTTAGTTACTTGGGATGGGTCACCAATTAATATTCAACTAAATCACTCTCCTGCTGCTAGCGCTCTGACATTCTATAATATCCTTATCCCTACTAACCTGATAACTCTACAGCAGGCTGGGAAACTTATTGCTTTCGGTTCGGTATTCTTGTCTAACGGTCAAGGAATTGTCTTGAACTTTTACACAAACTCTGGTCCGCCTGCGTCACCAGTATTACAGTTTGGTATGAATCCAGCATCTCCTGGTGGTGCTTATCGTTGCTTTCAAGCCATTTATGAATATGGAAACTTTTCTTATACTACTACTGGTAACATTCATGCAAATTCATGGTCCGTATATAATTCAGATTAAATACTTTCAAAATAAAATATTTCCGGAATATAGAAATGGCTGTATCTTCCGGTAATATGAGTGGATTCGCAGCAGATGCTCTTTATTCAGGAGAGACACCCTACTACCAACCTCTTACAGAGAGAAATCAAGATGCACCTGCTTTTGCACCAGAAGCTCTTGTTTATAATAGGAATGGTTCCTACTTTGAGGGAAACACTTTTTTTCCACCAAACCCTCCTTCTAATGTTACTACTGTAGCAGATCCCTCCGTCATTCCAGACCCAGATTTAAATTTAGCAATTAGTAAAGCATCTTCTGTTGGTCCTTATGGAAGTTCAACACCAATTCTCCCAGGATCTGCATCTTTTGCGTATGAATGCCCGGTGATGAAAACCAGAACAGGTGCAGGAAATTTCTTTGACCAATCAAATGGCTCATATTTCCTTGATAACTCTACAGCACAAGATGAACCTCCTAATTTTGCCCCAACTGCACCAGAATCTGCAGCCGCCCCTGGGAACACAAGTATTACAGGAGTTTATATGAATGTAGCAGGCATTACGGGCTCTCCTGATCCAGTCTTTTATTTCTTATGGGGGGAGACTACTGTCCCTTTCAAGGAAATGTTCCCTTCCGGTTCTTTTGGGTCTTTACGCTCAGCACAATTTACTAATCTTCAGCCAGGAACAACATATTATATCCAGAGTGTTGCTGAGAATAGTAGTGGAACTCTCAAATCAGATATTACTCCTTTTACAACGGCTACAACACCACCTTCTCCTGCAGCACCTTCCGGAACTCTAGGTCAACCAACTTCTGGAACCGTCACTCCTCATACTATCGTTTGGAATTTTACTGCTACGGGTCTCGCTGGAAATCCTACGCCCACTTTATCCTACGCTATTGGAGAAGACGCAGCCTTTGATCCGGCTAAAGTGCCTAACTTTGCTGTTACTCAGACTGCTCCTGGTGTCTATACTGCAACTACAACTGGACTAGCAATTAATTCCACTTACTTCGCTAGACTCATAGCATCTAACGGTGTTGCTCCCAATCTTGTATCTCCAGTATCTGCTGGTGTAACAACGGGCGGCACTCCTCCTATTCCACCGCCATCTAATCCCCTAACCAGCGTCTATGTCGTCACATTCTTAACATATAATACACAAATAGTGCCTAATGCTTGGGGAATCTTCTCTGGGGCTCCTTCCCTCGGAAATTGGTTTTTGACTGGTCCTAATCAAGGTCAGATTTTAGCAAATAATGGTAGCCCAGTAACTGGAGTAGTAACATATTTACAATCACTACAAGCACAAGGGTGTAAGATTATCTTATCTATTGGAGGGGCTGCCGCAAATCCCAGTCTTGGAACTATCTTTGCTAATACTGCGAATACTGCCGCCTCTATTGTATATACTTTCTTATCAAACGGCACGGGAACAAATCCCCTTGGATGGACTAAGGCAGGAAGTCCCTGGGCTACATTTGTATTTGATGGTCTAGATGTAGATATAGAGGCAAATACGCCTCTTCCTGGCGATCAGAAAGAATTGATACGCCTCTGCAAAAACGCTGTGAGTAGTGCTCTTTATACTGCTGCTCCCCAGGCACCCAATATCACAACAGGAAACCCTTTTGGTGGCAATGCAAATGGAAACTGGGTTGCCTTTCCCCATGTATATCCATCAGATACTCTGGCTAATTATACATCAGCAACGTCTACAGATGCTTGGATGTATCCTCCTCTCATGCAGAGCTGCGGTCTCAATTTAATCTTCGTTCAGTTTTACAACCAAGGTCCTTCTTGGTATCCTGGAACACCCGGAACATCTTTTGTCCCTGCTCTGGCTATGTGGGGCTACCTCTGTTATTTGAGTGGTGGAGCAAGCCCAGGCACAGGAACAAAACTTATTGTGGGCTTCTCTACAAATGACGGCACACCAATCTGGAATCAAGCAACAGATGCCGCTGCAACAAATGTGGCTATTGCAAATGCTAATAGTCTTATTGCCAAGAAAGTAGGAAATCTAATTAATCCTAGTGAATGGCTGGCAGGTTGGGGAGCATGGAATAGTCCTACCGCCAATCCAGTTGTCGCAACTATCTATTCTCCTACTGGAAAGATGCCCAATCTTCCTGCAATTGCTGGGATGCTCTACTCTGCTAACCAAGCAACGACACCAAGTCCTGCATGGACTGGTCCTATCCCCAATACCAGAGTTTAATATCATTAATAGGTTTTACTTTTTTTATTGAGCATTCTTAGAATGCTGAATAAAAAAATTACACCGGATTTCTCACCGAGAAAACCATTTACTCCTCCTGCTCCTAAAAATACAATAATACAACCGCCACCCCCGGTTCAATTTCCAGCCTATGTTCCCCAAAAGCCGATTCCGTATAAAAATCCTCCAATCCCACAACCAATTTCTCAAGCATTCACAGTGGCTCATGAAACTCCGATGGTTATTGAAAACTCCGTCATTAATTTTGCCGCCAATACTACCCCCTTGTCCATTCCTCCATTTTCTGATGCTACTGCTTCTTTCAGTCCAAATCTGGAAACATTTACATCGACTGGGTCTCCTTATTTCCTTACACAACAGCAGTCATTAAATGATGTAGCACAATGGGCTACTTATCCTGCTATTAGTGATGTCTCTATGGGTGGGTTTGATATAAATGCTGCTGGTTCTATTACGGCAAATAGTATCTCTTCCATTTCTATTTTGGCAAATAATATCTCTTCCATTGGTAATGCTCTCTTCCAATCTACACTAACAGCACAAGATCTCACTGTAACCTCTGGTGCAATTAAATTAACTCCCTCACATGTCCTTGAAACAATAGGGGGTGATCTATTCTTTGACACAGAACTCTTAGCAAAAGCCAATGACATTCAACAGATAGCAGACTGGAGTCTCTACCCTGCTCTTAGCACTATTAATATGAATGGTAGTAATATCATTAACGCTCAGAAGATCCAGACAGTCCAACTCACCAATGCTTCTGGAACATTCGGATCCGCAGGGCAAGTCCTGGCATCTGATGGAACAAAGATTGATTGGGTTACTCCAGCAACTCCAGGGAATGTGTCGCAGTGGGCTACCTTCCCAGCCGTCTCATCAATCAATATGAGCACTAATAATATTACTAATGCTCAGAAGATCCAGACAGTCCAACTCACCAACGCCTCTGGAACATTCGGATCCGCAGGGCAATATCTGACATCTGATGGAACAACGATTAATTGGATCACTGCACCTGCACCATCAGATGTATCACAGTGGGCAACCTTCCCAGCCTCTGCTAACGTGTCATTACCAAATAGGAATTTAGATATAACATCTACAAGCCCAGGTATATCATACCCAACTGCATCTTTAAACGCAAACGTTCAGATCGGCAATACATCACAAGCACCTCTGCGCCCAGACTTCAATGCTTATTGTGGTTCTTTTAATGTTGGTAGTATTACATCTCCAGCCACATCTATTAATCTGACATCTATCGGCAACGTCTCTGTATTAGGGGGAGGAGGTGTAGGGATAACTGGAGGAGGTGGAGTCTCTGTTGCAGGGGTAGGTGGTGTAGCAATCACGGGTGCTGGAAATCTATCTTTAGCAGGAGGTGATGTGCAAGTCACAGGGTTAGGAGTTGTCTCAGTGGGAGCCGGGGGTGTCGCTATTACAGGAGGAGGGGGCGTAGCAATTACGGGAGGTGGTGCGGTGGCTGTAACGGGCGGGGTAGGTGTCAGTGTTCTTGGCGGCGGGGGCGTGGCTGTCACAGGAGGCGGTGGGGTTAGCGTGGTTGGTGGTGCAGGTGTTCTGATAAATAGCGGGGGCAGTCTCAAGACTGAAACAATAACTAATGTCTCTGGCACTGGTAATACTCTGGCTATTAATAATGTCTCAACAATTAATGGAGCTGTATATCCACCTCCCGGAGGCGGAGGTGTAACAAGTCTCAATACACAAACAGGAGTAGTATCTATAACAAGTCCAACCGCCAATCTTGTTGTTGGCTCCACGGGTGCAGGAAATATAGAACTAACTGTTCCAGGTGGCGCACTGTCATCGTTTCTGTCGTTGTATAGTATCTTTGTAGCACCCAATGGAAATGATACAACAGGCACAGGATCTGCTAATAATCCATATTTGACAATAACCAGGGCTGTCACAGCACGGGCGCTTATTGCCAATACAATAGAAGTTGCTATTCAGTTATTTCCTGGCACATATACACCGGCAGGTGGCGGTGTTTCAATACCTCAAAATACATTTTTAGTAGGTATTCCATCTGGTGAAATCACACAGGCAGTTAATATCGTCGCTCAAGTAGGTCTTGTAGCCGGCACTGGAACTGTTGGTTTATATGGATTAAATTTATTTCCTGCTTCTTCGCAGTGTGTTATCATTAATGGAGTTGGGACATATAATATCACCAATTGTAATATCTTTAATAATGGAGGTAATTATGCTATATCACAGAGTCTAGGAACATTATATCTTACAGAGTGTCGTGTTACTACACCAACTACCGGCTCATTTCCTGGAATCGGTTTGACTGGTCCCACTGCTTCTATCATTATACGTGACTGTCTTATAACTAGTTCTGGAACACCAAGTCTGATTACTTGTGTTGGAAGTATGATTATGAGACAATGTAATCTTATTAACACAAGCGTATTAACCACTGTCAATCCTCTGGTTAATTATAATCCAACTGCAGCGGGAACTACTTGTGAGATATCTTATACCACTCTTCAATACACATCAGCAGTTGTTGCATCTGCAAATGGTAAGATATGTATCAGATGTAATCCAACTGCTGGAATAACAGCGGCTATGGTAAATTGTGTCAATAATCTTCTGATATGTGAGGGGTCTCAGAGCGGAGGTCCCCAGTTTCATTGTATTGATAAAGTAGTCGGGTCTGGTCCTGTGACACTGTCTTATGGCAATCTTCTTGCAGGTGCTACTGCTAACAGAATAGATGGAAACATTACAAAGACGCAGTATGTCACCGTTCCGTAAATTGCTTAAGGATTATCTTCTCCGGTATAGTAGAAACATGCCAAGACTCAAGAACGTTCTGAATGACAAGGACCGCAAGACACAAGTAGTGCAGACATCAGAAACCGTGACATACAAACTGCCTCTGGAAAAGGAAGAGACCAAACTGGGACATTTCATTTCTCAGGAAATTATTGACAAGACTCTGGTGATCAGATTTGCAACCAGGAAGGAGAATGACATACCGAATCTCAAGATCGAACATCGCCCAGAATTTACTGTGTCATTTAATTGAGACCAAAGGGGGTCCCCTTGGCCACCTGGACATTTCTGACAAAAAAATAATATAATAAAGATATAATATATCCTTATTATATAAATGTCTGTGATTAGACACGTGTATACCAGATCATTTGAATGCTACAAGAGAGTTTCCTTAAATTCTGTAGAAATGAGAATACCATTGATTGCTCTGAAAGCAGAAGAGTTACATTTCCGGCATATAAGATATAATGCACCAGGAGATCTTATAATACTAGAATTTGAGAGAACATTTAAGGATAAACCAAAATCTAATAATAAAGATGTGGACTTGGTCTGGGGTGGCACACAAGGAACAGAATATCTACAAAAGAGTGAACCAATATGGAGATGAAAGATATGTCGTGAGAATCGGGGACAAGAGAGAGCCCTCTGGATTATTCTTTAATGGAACATTTAAGAATATTGATACTGCAAGAGCAGTCAGAGATGAACAAGAAGCCAAGTATATCCTGAGTAAACAGAACAAGAAGGAATCTCTGGATATCTCTTAATCCCTGGATATCTCTTTCTAATGGGAGTGGGGGGGGTGGGGGGTTATTTAATATTCTTTAGAAAAAAAGGAAAAAAAACCGGGGGGAAAAGGCCCCCATATATTAGCCAGTAATCTATATGGATATTGTAAAAGTGGGGAAGCCCCCCCACCCTACTCCCCTGGCTTCTTGTAGTAGGTAGTATTACCACAATTTGTTTTGATTATCACATTATCTCTTACAAATGTCTGGAGCCCCCTGTAAAATTTGTCACCATCAAAGCAATTGTATCCTCCAGTGATGCACCAATTCTTATATTTTTCATATAATTCAGTGGCCTGTAATCTTTCTCCAGACCATATATCAATAAACTTCTCTTGAGATGATTTCTCAGAATGAACAATGTAATCTTGAAAGTTATTCTCTGGTAATTGTCTTATCTGGAATTCTGAGATATCTCTTTGCAGAAGGTAATTTGCAATTGTCTTACCACCATTGAAAGTGAATAGGTATTGTCTGACTTCTTTCCAGAAAGCAAAATCTCCCTTGCGTTTATCTGAGCAACAGAGTAACACGAATCTCCTTTCACCATCAGATAAATCTACGGGATTTGGTTTATTAGTAGTAAAGATATAACGTGCAAAGTTATCTGCCGTTATTTCTTTCATACCCTTGGGATTTGCTGTAATCTGAGCGGCTGTGATGGTAGCCTTGAGTTCAGATGCATTTTCAAAGCAATCTTTCTTACTAGTCTCTTCTAGTTTGATCAGAAATTTATTAATCTTACCCATATCATGGGTTCCAAAAAATTGCTTATTGGTGGTATAGTTGGTGGATAGATGGAGTCCCACAATCCACTCTTGCAAGAAGTCGCCGAGGGTATCCTTGCCTGTTCCCTTCTTACCTGTAATAACAAGACCAACCCCTGGTAGGTCAGTGGGCTTCTGGAGCATGTGTGCAAAGTAATTCAAAACATATTCTGTTAATTCGGGAATATTAGATGTATTCAGACCCACTAGCTCTAGGAATAGTTCAAGTGCTCTGGGTGATTCGGTAAATGGTTTATCTTTCATATAGGCCATCATAATAGGGACAGTAAAGACTGCAGGATTATCAGTATTCTTGAAAGATGTGCTATCACATATCCTGCGTTTGCAATCCTTGCGCCAGAGGTCTAGGAAGGGTATAGAGTCTGCAAATTTATCAGATTGCTTGAAACACCAGGTAGAGTTAAGAAGCTCATGAACATGGGGTAGTGTCATAAAGAGGAGGGTGCTATCATCACGGACCTCCACATATCTATCAGATTCAGAGTGATAGAAATGATTTTTCTCAAACTCACGTTTCATCTCAGTATATGCATCAAGCGTAACGCCCTTAGTGACTTCTTCTGTTACAGAAGGCATTTCAAAGGATGAGAATTCCTTGGTCACAAGATTAATCTTATATCCGGTCTTATCTAGAATTACTGATTCACAGTTGGCCAAGTCGGGAATATGGCCTTCTCTCTTTCTGATCATAACACCATCATAACAGAGAACATCTACACACCACTTTTGCCTCTCCAGACACTCCTTCATAGCCAGCATGCAGTGGCGCTCCTCGGTCTGTAGGACAAAGGATAGAAAGGTTCCATAGATATTATCCTCTCCTTTACATACCTTGGCTAGATCGGCGTATTGTTCGGTCTGAAAGAGTTTCTTAGAAAAGCCACGGACTTCTTGAGATAGTTCATAGAGATAAGATTTCTGATTACAAGAGCCTCCGTATAGCACTGAGATGATTGCAGCCTTGGCCTCGTCTCTGGTAATGGAATTCTCAGTCATTACATTCTTAAGATATGTCTCACGATTATCAACATACTTCTCAACCTCTGGTAACTCAGTCTGGAATTTATTTCTGGCAAATTGCAGTAATAAGACAGGATGACAATTGACAATATCAATATCGTGATAATATTCCTTGCAGATGGTCCCACGGCATTCCTTCTCCAGAGTCTCAAATGATCCCTTGGTGCCGTAGAGTCTGCCGTAGCCTAACTTACCGGCGGCCTTGCTGGATAACTTATATGTGATCTTCTGCTCAGCAACACCAAGAGCAGAACCCTTCTTCTTGTTGTTGTAGATACTATTGATAATGCTGACTTGCCCGGGGTCCAGATCTCCCTTCTTGTCCCATAAGAAACCAATGCTACGGCGATTGAATATTTGAACTGCAGAGAAGACTAGATTTATGGCGGCCAACATCCTATACTTATACTTGCGAAAAAAAACCTTAAGCCGGAATGTTTTTTTACGGTGGCGGCAAAAAGTCCCCGGGGGCCGTGCGTTTTTTTTGCCGTCTTAAAACCCAGGCCCATAGTATAAACATAATGCCCCGGCCCTTTACCCCTGAAGCACTACCATCTGATTCTCTGAGAGATCTTGTAGCCAAACTAGACCGTGAGTGTCACCAATTGACTCAGGAATATTATCAAAGACGTAGTTATTGGGATACATTAGTAAGGGATAATGCATCTCAATATGAGATTGATAGAGCAGAGTATGCTACTAAGAATGCAAGAAGGCGAGAAACCAGAGCATTTAATAAGAAGCGTAAAGTAATTCAAGAATTAATGAATAGAGATATATTAAATCAGCGTTTTTAAAGTCTCAACCATAGCCTCCAATTTGAAAACTTCATTAAGGATGCGCTCAGATAAACTAATGTCTTTGCACGCCACGTATATATCGTGGAGTTCGAATGCATGTGCTTGGAGTCTTTCAATTAAAATTTGTATATTCAAATGCGGC
>Ga0114976_10001635_pt1 | contig 14064 bp, 6 predicted proteins | sample S_130805_EF_Meta_FD_87319 | JGI IMG/M metagenome (GOLD analysis project Ga0114976, IMG submission 87319) | Freshwater microbial communities from Lake Simoncouche, Canada to study carbon cycling - S_130805_EF_MetaG | ecosystem: Environmental > Aquatic > Freshwater > Lake | place: Lake...
CGCCAACTACATTCCTTCCTTCTGGAAGTGAAACAACAGCCAACCCAATTGCTACAGCTTTAACTTCTACAACCACTTATACAGTAACAGTTGGAAATGCTTCAGGATGTACGGCAACTGCATCAACTACTGTTACGCTTGCTACTCCTGTCGCTATAACGACAGAGCCCGCTGCAACACTTACTAGATGTGTTGGGCAATCTGCAACTTTTACAGTTGTAGCTAGTGGAATTGGTTTAACTTATCAATGGAGAAAAAACTCAACACCTATTCTTGTTGGAACAAATAGTACTGCTCAAAATTCTTCTTTAGTTATCCCTAGTGTTGTTTTGGGAGATGCTGATGTATATGACGTAATTGTAACTGATGCTTGCAATAATACTGCAACTAGTCAACCGTCAACACTTATTGTAAATGGACTTCCAACAGTAACTTTAACAACGAGCACACCTTCTTACTTTTGTTCACCAGGGGGTACTGCTGTTACCTTAACTGCTGGCGGTGCCTCAACCTATTCTTATTCTCCATCAACCAACTTAACTCCAACAACTGGTTCGCCAGTTGCTGCAACACCAACTACAACTACAACTTATACTGTTACAGGAACTGATGGGAATGGATGTACTGCTCAAGCAAGCGCCATCGTTACTGTGAATGCTGCTGTACAAAATTTATCAGCAACAGCTACACCAGCTTCAATTTGTACTGGTGGTACTTCAAGTTTATTCGCTAATGGATTTGTTCCTTTCACTGCAAACAATTATGCTTTTACTACAGAAACCGAAGCAGTACTTGATCCTATGACTGGATCAATAAGCGTAATAAACGCTAATGTTTTAAATTTGCCAAGCACCATTGCTCCAATTGGTTTTAATTTTAGTTACGAAGGAAATACTTATACGCATTACTCGGTATCGCCTGATGGTTGGTTAATGTTTGGCAACTCATCTACTACAACACCTGGTACACAAACAGGAAATGTTATCACAAGCAGCACTAACGTTCCTAAGATTTACCCTTACTGGGATAATATACAAACCAGTACAAATGGTGGTGTTAGAACATTGATAACAGGTTCAGCTCCTAATCGAATTTTAAAAGTTCAATGGGCTGTTAATTTACAGAATGCTGCCTCAACTACTGATGGTACTTTCCAAGCTTGGCTATATGAAACTACTGGAGTAATTGAATACCGCTATGGAACTATGGCTTCACCTGGCGGAACTGTCTCAGCTGGATTAACAGGAGCAATATCTACAAACTATGAAAGTATAACCTATTTAACTCATACAGCTAGTAGTTCAAGTGCTAATGATAACAATTCAATTTCTCCTCCCTCTGGTCGACTATACAGATTTACGCCGCCATCTTTATTAACTTATGCATGGACAGCAACAACAAATTTAAATAGTCCATCTGCTCAAACAACTTTAACAAATGCACTTAGCACTACTGAAACATTTACAGTTGTTGCAACTGCAACATCTGGGTGTTCTGCATCAGCTACTACGACGGTTACTGTTTCTGATAATCCAGTTATTACAACACAACCTACACCTATTAATAGTTGTGTTGGCCGTAACGTTTCTTTTACTGTGGGGACATCTGGTATTGGTTTAACCTATCAATGGCAAAAAAATGGAGTTGATATATCAACAGTAACAAATACAAGTGCTGGTACCATAACTTTAAATTTAAGTAATGTAAGCGCAGCTGATATTGGTGTTTATACGGTAGTGGTAACTAGTGGTTGTGGAACATCGGTAACAAGTAATGGTGTATCAACTCTTACAGTTAACGCTTTACCAAATGTTACGCTAACTGCATCTAATAGTAATTTCTGTACTCCAGGTGGTACACCTGTTGCACTTACAGCCGGAGGAGCTACCACTTATGCTTATTCACCAACAACTAATTTATCTGCAACAACTGGAGTAACAGTTAATGCATCACCAACTGTTACTAGAACATATACTGTAACAGGTACTGATGCAAATGGATGTACTGCCATTGCAAGTCAAACTATAAATGCTGTTGCTGCGCCAACCGGTATTGTAGCAACTGCAACGCCATCAACTTTATGTCCAGGAGGTAATTCACAATTAAATGTTACTGTTGCCAATATTCCAGGAAGTGGAGCTATAAAGATTACAGAAGTAATGTTAAGCAGAGCTGGTACTGGAGTAACAACCAGCTTCCCAAGTTTTGCAACAGGTGCTGACTTAGTTGAAATTAGCAATATTTCATCGAGCAATGTTGATATTAGTGGCTGGGTTATTTCCGATCATAATAGCAATAGTGCAACTGCGGTTCACTCACTTACTTTCCCAAGTGGAACTATTATTCCCGCAAATAATGTTGCTATTGTTTGCTTAGGAGAAGGAACTGACGATATTGCTAATAGATATTATAACACTGGAATACCTTCCGATAACTATAGTTCAGGAGCATTGATGGGTGTTGTACTTAAAAATGGAAGCACTGTTGCTGATGCTGTAGGATTAAATTCAGGTTATGTATTTGCTACAGGTACTGGGGTAACTGCGACAGATTGGTCTGGCTTTGCGCCAAGTGAAAGTGGATTTGCAGGAGCTATTCGTTCAGCTTCAGGAGATAGTAATACAGGTGCGGATTGGATTCAATCAAGTGTTGGTACTCCACAAACAATTGGAACTTATAACGGCGGATATAATACTCCTACTACTATAAGTTCATACGCTTGGACACCATCTACTTTTATTTCAAGTGCAACTACTATTCAGAATCCTACCGTTACAGGTATAACTGCACAAACAAATTATAGTGTTGCTATTACAACATCCAATGGTTGTACAGTTAGTGGAAATGTGACTGTTAATTTACTTGCCGCTCCAGATATTACCTTATCTGCAACACCTACAAGTGTTTGCCCAGGTAGTAGTACTCAGTTAGGCTTGACGGTTAATTCCGGTGCAGGAATAGTAACGAATACAATATCTAATACTGCTGCAATTGATCTTTCAAATGATATTACAGGGCTTGGGAACCCATATCCTGCTTTAGTCACAGCCTCCGGCTTGGTCAGTGGTGCTACTGTCAAAAGTGTTTCTATAAGTGGTATTACACATACTTATCCAGCAGATATTGACATGGTTTTAGTCTCACCAAGTGGACAAGCAATTACAATTATGTCAGATTGTGGTGGTAGTTTTGGTATTACAAATAGAAATCTAGTTTTTCAAGATGGTTCTCCAGCTTTGACAACTTCAACAATTACTTCAGGAACTTACGCTCCAACAAATCTTGGATCAGTCGATGACGTTTATCCTTCTCCAGGTCCTGGAACAATACCTGTTGGATCATTGCCATTAACAACCTTCACAGGAAACCTAAATGGAGTTTGGAAATTGTTTCTTTTCGATGATTCTTCTGTAGACATTGGAATAATTAATAATGGCTTCAGTATTACCTTTAATAATCCAACGGCAGTAAGCTATAGCTGGTCACGCAATACTGCGGGAACAATTAATACTTCAACAGCCCAAAATCCTACTGCGATAGTTAATACTGCAACAACTTTTACTGCAACTGTTACCAATACTGTTACTGGATGTTCAACAACACAATCAATTAATGTTGGAATCGCACCAACCCCACAACCAAAACTTACTCAAGCTAGTCAAAGTTTATGTTCAGGTGGTGAGGTTTTTATAGGCGTTATTGATACTGGTAGCTTTGCTGGAGGTTACCCTTTAAATACAAAAGTGGATTGGTACGGTGATGGTAATAATGTTTTGGCAACCAACTTGGACTTCACAGCAACTATCTCCTCCACTTTGAGTAGCAGTTTCTATGCGGTAGTTAAGCTGCCTGGAAGCACTTGTAATGGCGTTTCGAATGTCATTTCTATTTCATCAGTTCAAATAAATGTAAGTGCTTTAGCATCCAATGCAACATGCATTGAAAACAGTGGATCTATTATTGCTACGGCTGTTGGTGATGGACCATTCACCTATATTTGGAAGAACAGTTCAAATCTAATTATTCAAACTACTTCCAATTCTGCTTCAAATACCGACTTACTTTCTGGTTTAAATCCGGGAACTTATTCTGTAACAGTAACAGGAAATTCAGATGGTTCAAATACCACTATTCCAACTTGCTCATCTATTACTACTAGTGTTACCGTTGGAAGTATACCTCCACTTAGCGTAAATGTAACTTCAACAGGCCAAAGTTGTCCTGGTAACAATAATGGAACAGCTACAGCAATTCCAAGTAATGGTGTTGGTCCATATACTTATAATTGGAATGGTGGAGCTTATTCTTCAGCTCAAATTACAGGACTTTCAGCTGGTGTTTATAGTGTGACTGTTACTGATTTGACTACTGGCTGTATTGCAAATGGATCTACAACTGTTAATGCTGCACTTGCAATTGACTTTAACATTTCGATAACTAATGTTACTTGTAACGGCTTATTAGATGGCAGTGCTTCTGTTGACTTTACTGGAAGCCCCGCTAGCGTTTTAGCTTACGAATGGCAAGATTCGAATTTTAGTACACTTGTAAGTGACTTGGACTTAACAAACGTTGGGGCTGGAACTTATTATGTGTACGCACAGGATGAAAATGGATGCATCAGTTTAAGCAATGCAGTAGTTATTGCAGAACCTGCTGCTGTTATCATTTCTAGTTTTGCTCCTTCAAATGGAAGTGTAGGTTCATCAGTAGTTATAACGGGTAGCGGCTTTACTGGTGCTACAGCTGTTTTGTTTAATGGAGTAGCTTCCACTTATGTTGTAAACAATTCAACAACTATTACAGCTACCGTTCCTGTGGGTGCTACAAGTGGTAATATTACCGTAACAGTAAATGGTGTTTGTACAACAGTTTCATCAACTCCATTTACAGTAAACGTTTCAACAGTAACTTTAAACTTGAATGTGTTTATACAAGGATTTTATTTAGGAAGTGGATTGATGCCAGCCATATTATTTGATCAAGGAATGGAAACAGATCCTACAGCTTGCGATTATATTACTGTAGAGTTTTATGAAGGCTTAACTCCATCAAATCCAGTAGTTATTTCAAGTACAACTATTCTTCATACTGATGGTACTGCTCAGATAACATTGCCAGCAACAATAAATGGAGGCGATTATTATATAGTTATTAAGCATCGCAACAGTATTGAAACTTGGAGTAAAAATCCTGTTACATTCACAAGTGTAACAACGTTTGATTTTACCCAATAAAATTGATTTTAGTTTAAACAAAAAAAATCCCGGTCATATGATCGGGATTTTTTTGTGATTATTAACTTGCATTGTTATACAGGTATATTCCTTATTCTTTAAAAAGGAGGAATTTATTTGCCAACTAATTTTTTCAATTGATTTTTCAGACTAACTCTTTCATCAATTAATTTGTGTAATACTTCTAAACTTACACGCTCTTGTTGCATGGTATCTCTATCACGAACAGTAACTGTATTGTCTTCTAATGTTTGATGATCAATAGTAATGCAGAATGGAACACCAATTGCGTCCATTCGTCTGTAACGTTTGCCAATTGAATCTTTCTCTTCATACATGCATAAATGATCCATCATCAAATCGCTCATAATTTCACGACCTTTTTCAGGCAATCCATCTTTCTTCGTCAATGGCAAAACTGCTACCTTGTATGGAGCTAAAAATGCTGGTAAACGCATTACAACTCTGCTAGTTCCATCTTCCAATTCTTCTTCATTATAAGATGAAGAAAATACCGCTAGAAATAAGCGATCGAGTCCCACCGAAGTTTCTACGACATAAGGAACATAATTTTCATTCTCTTCAGGATCGAAGTATTGCAGTTTTTTTCCAGAGAACTTTTCGTGACTACTTAAATCAAAATCCGTTCTTGAGTGAATTCCTTCTAGCTCTTTAAATCCAAAAGGAAATTCAAATTCAATATCACAAGCAGCATTAGCATAATGTGCTAATTTTAAATGATCATGAAAACGATATTTTTTTTCGGAGAGACCTAAACTCTTATGCCAATTCATTCTAGTTTCCTTCCATTTAAAATACCATTCCATTTCTGTACCTGGCTTAACAAAATATTGCATTTCCATCTGCTCAAACTCACGCATCCTGAAAATAAACTGTCGAGCTACAATTTCATTTCTAAATGCTTTTCCTGTTTGAGCTATTCCAAATGGAATTTTCATCCTTCCTGTTTTCTGAACATTTAAAAAATTTACAAATATTCCTTGAGCCGTTTCTGGTCTTAGGTAAATAGTATTCGCCTCTTCACTTACCGAACCCATTTGCGTGCTAAACATCAAATTAAACTGACGAACATCCGTCCAATTTTTTGAACCGCTTATTGGACAAACTATTTCTAAATCGATGATGATTTGTTTTACATCAACAAGATCATTGTTCTCTAATGCTTTTTTGAAACGCGTATTAATTGCTTCAATCTTTTGAAGATTTTCTAGTACACGAGGATTAGTTGTACGATACATAGCTTCATCAAAAGTTTCTCCGAAGCGATCTTTAGCTTTCGTAATTTCCTTTTCTACTTTCGCTTCAATCTTTGCTACAGCATCTTCAATAAGAACATCCGCTCTATATCTTTTTTTTGAATCTTTATTATCAATCAATGGATCATTAAAAGCATCAACGTGACCAGACGCTTTCCATGTTGTTGGATGCATAAAAATGGCAGCATCAATTCCAACAATGTTTTCATGCAGTTGAGTCATCGACTTCCACCAATATTCGCGTAAGTTTTTCTTTAACTCAACACCTTGCTGACCGTAATCATATACAGCGCTTAGTCCGTCATATATTTCACTTGATTGAAAGATATAACCATACTCCTTTGCATGTGATATAACGTTCTTAAATAACTCCTCTGGAGCAATTTGTTTTATTTTAGTACTCATGCTGCAAAAGTAATATAAATAAATTTGGCTAAAAACATTGGATTAGATTTAACCAACATCTTTAAATGGTAGTAAATAAAAGCTTAAAAGTTAATAAAAGGTAAAGTTTAAGTTGAATTACTGACCTTTGTAGAAATGCTTCTAAAATGTCGCTAATTTATCTTGACTATAATAGTACTACTCCTGTTGATGAAAAAGTGCTCGAAGAAATGCTGCCTTACTTTTCAAATAAATTTGGGAATGCTTCTAGTAAGACTCATATTTATGGATGGGAGGCTGAGGCTGCCGTTGAACTTTCTAGGCAACGTTGTGCCGATTTCATAGGAGCTGAACCTTCAGAGATCATCTTTACATCAGGTGCAACTGAATCTATAAATTTAGCAATGCGTGGAATTGCTAAGGCCTATAAGAGTGGAGGAAATCATATTATTACTTGCGCAACCGAACACAAGGCAGTACTTGACACTTGCCATGATTTATCAAATGATGGATTTACGATTACTTATTTGGGGGTAAATCGAGATGGATTAATTGACCTTAACGAATTAGAAGCTGCCATAACTCCTACTACTATTTTGGTTGCAATTATGATGGCCAATAATGAAACAGGGGTTATACAAGATGTTGAACGAATAGGATTAATTTGTCGGAAACATCAAGTCATATTTTTGAGTGATATAACCCAAGCTGCCGGAAAAATCAGGTTAGATGTAAATGATTTGAAAATTGACGTAGCTTGTTTATCGGCTCATAAATTTTACGGTCCAAAAGGAGCAGGGGCTCTTTATATAAGGAGGAAAAATCCAAGAGTAAGATTAGTGCCGATTCAAACTGGTGGAGGTCATGAAAACGGAATACGTTCTGGAACGCTCAATGTTCCTGGTATTGTTGGCCTAGGAAAAGCGTGTGAAATTGCTGCTGAAAATTTATGGGAATATGGTATGAATACTTCAAAATTGAGGATACTTTTAGAACAAGGACTAGAAATTTTGGATAGCGTACGTATCAATGGTACCTTAAAAAATAGATTGCCAAATACAACTAATTTAACTTTCAAAAGTTTTAGTGCTACAGAGTTAATTTCTTCTTTTCCAGACTTTGCTTTTAGTACAGGATCTGCATGTACATCTGCATTACCCGAACCATCGCATGTTTTACGTGCAATGGCAATAAGTGAAGAAGATGCTAAAAAAACAGTGAGATTTAGCTTGGGAAAGTTTACAACTGAAGCCGAAATTAGGATTGCGTTAGATACCTTTAAGAATCGATTAAAAAATTAACCAACCAATCCCAAGGTTTAAACCTAGCCCAAGGTTTAAACCTTGGGCTAGGTTAAAAATCTACATCAAATTTTAATTCTTGTGATTCACGATCAACACCAACACCTGCCTTTTTATACTCTGAAACGCGCTTTTCAAAGAAGTTTGTTTTGCCTTCTAATGAAATAATTTCCATAAAGTCGAACGGATTACTGCTATTGTAAATTTTAGAGCAACCCAAAGAATTCAATAAACGATCGGCAACAAATTCAATATACTGACACATAAGCAGTGCATTCATCCCAATTAGATTTACTGGTAGTGCATCAGTAACAAACTCCTTCTCGATATCAACTGCGCTCGCTATTAATTCTTGAACATTTACTTCTGTTAATTTGTTCTTCAACATACCATATAATAAACATGCGAAATCACAATGCAAGCCTTCATCACGAGAGATGAACTCATTGGAAGTAGCTAAGCCTGGCATCAAACCTCTTTTCTTTAACCAAAAAATAGAACAAAAAGATCCACTGAAGAAAATCCCTTCTACAGCAGCGAATGCTATTAATCGTTCAGCAAAAGAACCATTCTCTATCCACCTCAAAGCCCAATCAGCTTTTCTTTTAACACAAGGAACAGTTTCAATTGCATTAAACAAACGGTGTTTTTCTTTATTATCTTTTACATACGTATCAATTAATAAAGAATACATTTCAGAGTGAATATTTTCAATCATAATCTGAAAACCATAAAAACAACGAGCTTCAGGTAATTGAACTGAATTCATCATATTAACAGCAAGATTCTCATTCACAATTCCGTCGCTTGCTGCAAAGAATGCAAGAACATTGGTTATGAAATGTCGTTCGCCATCATTTAAACTTTCCCAATCTTTTTGATCTGCCGATAAGTCAATTTCTTCTGCAGTCCAGAAGCTATTTTCGGCTTGCTTATACATCGACCAAATTTTATCGTACTTAATTGGAAAAAGGACAAAACGATCTTTGTTTTCTTTTAATAAAATTTCGTCGTTTGTAAAATCTTGAGTCATAGTAGAAATAGTTTTAACTTTATAATGGGTTGATTGGATAAACACTGTAAACCAGCAGAATTACATTTTAAATATATAAACTTTGGCTTTCCACAAAGCAACTAAACACAACATGTTTTAACAAGGTTATTGGGTTAGAATTACCAACAAAAAGCAGTGGTTTATCAACATACTATGGAATTGCTCCAAAAAAAATCCCTGTTTCTATTATGAAACAGGGATTATCTACATTTTGAATTTTATTCTATCCTAAGTAAGCTTTTAAAAGTTTATTGCGAGAATTTTGACGCAAAGTTTTAATTGCTTTTTCTTTTATTTGACGAACACGTTCGCTTGTTAAATCGAATTTCTCACCAATTTCTTCTAAGGATAACCCATGTTGTATACCAATACCGTAGAACATTTTAATCACATCTTGTTCTCTTTCAGAAAGTGTAGCCAAAGAGCGATTAATTTCTTTCTGCAATGATTCCGTAATTAATGCAGCATCAGCACCAAGACTATCACCATTTTCTAAAACATCCAAAAGCGTACTATCTTCTCCTTGCACTAAAGGAGCATCCATTGAAACATGCTTCCCTGGCATCTTCATGGTATTTTGAACCTTATCCATTGGTAAATCCAAAACTGCGCTTAACTCTTCGGGACTTGGTTCACGCTCAAACTTCTGCTCTAACTCTGAAAAAGCTTTTTTAACTTTATTTGCAGCACCTAACTGATTTAGAGGCAATCGAACAATACGAGCTTGTTCAGCTAATGCTTGCATGATAGACTGACGAATCCACCAAACTGCGTACGAGATAAACTTAAAACCACGCGTTTCATCGAACTTTTTTGCCGCTTTAATTAATCCTAAGTTTCCTTCATTGATCAAATCAGGTAAACTTAAACCCTGTGTTTGGTATTGCTTAGCAACTGAAACTACGAAACGTAGATTAGCTCTAACTAACTTTTCTAATGCCTTTTGATCCCCTGCTCTTATCTTTCTAGCTAACTCAACTTCAATCTGTGCGGTGATTAACTCTTCCTTCCCTATTTCCTGTAAATACTTTTCAAATGATGCGCTTTCGCGATTGGTAATTGATTTTGTTATTTTTAACTGACGCATATCTTATTGGTTTTTAGTACACTGAACGGGGACTTTCCATTCATCTTGAGCTCTTTAACAAGGGCGCAAGTTACACATAAAAACCCGCTTGTCAAGAGTTTCTTTTCAGCTATCACTGTTTATCCGCACTATAGTGATTTAACAATTTAATAATCAAAATATTACATTGAGTATTTTCTTTTAAACTGGCATTTTTGGGCACTTTATTAACAATTCTCAGCAACTCTTGAACCTTAGCGAAATAATGCACGTTTTCTTGTTGATAACACTTTTCCTGTTTTCAACATTTTCTAACTATTAGTTATAAATTTGAGAAAATTATAATTTGGTAAAAACTCATTAACAAATGAAACTTTCAAAGGATCAAATCAAGGAACTAAAAAAGTTAGATAATCATCTTCAACAGTTTGAGGTTGCTTCAGCTCATGGAATCACCTCCGATCAACTTATTGGTTTCTATAATTTTGGATTCCCAAATTATGAAGAACTTGAAAAAGAACAAGCTGAAAAAAGAAATATAAGCAGACAGCAAGTATTTGAAAATATAAGACTGGATGATGTTGCTTCAAAAAAAGCTTAAGTAAAGAATTTTTATATTTAAATAATTGATTTTGCTTTTTCATAAAATTAGAGTATTTTAACCGGATGCAAACTCGTATAGATTGCTCCGGTTTTTTAATAAACAATGAATGAATGCTCTGCATTAAAAAAACGCCCAAGCCTTTAATTTTCATTTTGACTTTGATTGCCCTTACGCTGCATTCAATTTCAATAATTGCACAAACCACTAGCGATTCCGATTTAATTACTATTCATAATGAAGATGTGCTGTCGTTATTGATTCCACAGCACAAAAAAGTTGGAGGCTATACTACTTTTAATGAAGCTTCAACTTTGCAGAATTTAGAAACTGCAAAAACGAAAAATGATCATCGCCTAATTGGCAAATATGCAAATTCACTCGGCATGCTAAAGCTTTGGAAAGGAGATGGCATTTCAGCTCTTAAATATTTCTCTTTATCAACTAGTGCCTTTCAAAAAATTAAAAATGATCATGCTATTGCTATTTCTTTGGTACAACAAGGAGTTGCCTATCAGTTATTAGGCGAACATCAAAAAGCAATAAAAAAATTTGATAGTGGTTTGTCGATAGCTAAAAAAATGAAGTTGTTATCATTAGAAGGCGCCATCTATTCATTGTCTGGTAAGTCGTATGGAATATTAAACGACTTAAAAACATCAATTGAAAAATACAACAAAGCCATTATTATTTATGATAAGCAAAAAGACAATTTACTTTCAGCATCCACAAGAAATGACATTGGAGAAGTTTATCTGAAGTTTAATGATTACAAAAATGCCATTTCAAATTTTCAGAGTTCTCTAACTTATCTAAAATCTAATTTAGAGCCGCAACTAGAGGCTAATATATACCGAAATATTGGTCTTGTTTCATTTAAAAGAAGAGATTATGAAAATGCTTTGCCAAGTTTTAAAAAGAGTTTGTCATTTAGCAACCAACTAATAGTACATAAATTAATTAAGGATTGTTACCTGCAACTGTTTACTTATTATGGATTTAAAAATGAATATAAAAAAGCAGATTTCTATCACGAGAAATACCGTTCACTAAAAGATTCTTTGAACAAAATAGATCCTCCGAAACTTTCAGTCATTCGATCGAAGGCAAATGTAGATGAAAGAGAAGAGATTATTGAAATGCTAAGAAAGCAAAATGAAAAACAAGCAAAATTGGTAGCCCAAACACAATTGGAACTAAGTAATATGATTACCAAGACGGATGTTGAGCTGCAATCAAAAGATCAGAAAATTCAAGAACAATCTGACTCATTAACAAAAGCTAATCATAAGATGGCAATAGCTGAACTTGATTTAGAGAAAAAGAAAAGCGAATTGCAACGTCAAGAAAATTTCAGAAATCTATTTGTAATCATAGCCATTGCAGCTATTCTTGGAGTCGCTTTGATTTACAACCGCTCTCAAATCAAACAAAAAGCAAACAGAGATTTAAAACTCAAAAATGATGAATTAGCTGCAACATTGAAAAAGTTAGAACAAACACAAGACCAATTAGTGCACAGTCAAAAGATGGCTTCGCTTGGAGAGTTAACGGCAGGTATTGCTCATGAAATTCAAAATCCATTGAATTTTGTAACTAATTTTTCGACAACTGCAATTGATTTAATTAACGACATTAATAATGAAAACGATGCTGCTGAGAAACAATCTTTAGAAACTGATTTAATTCAGGTAATAGAAAAGATTAATCATCATAGTAAAAGAGCTGACAAAATAGTTAAAAACATGTTGCTCCATGCTCGTGTTGGAACTGAAGAAAAAGAGCAAGTTAACATTCCTAATTTGATTGATGAAATAGTAGACTTAGCATATCACGGAATACAAAATAAAATCCCAAGCTTTAATTGTGAAATAGTAAAAGAATACGACAAAAATCTTACAAGCCTACTTATAAATCGCCAAGAAATTGGAAGAGTATTCCTGAACTTAATAGGCAATAGTTTTTATGCTATAAATAAACGTAAAAACAATGAAGTGAATTCTTCATATACTCCATTATTAAAAGTAAGTACAGCAACGATAAATAATAAATTGCTAATTACAATTTCAGATAATGGCACTGGAATTCCTGCTGAAACTTTAAATAAAGTTTTTGAGCCATTTTACACTACCAAACCTGCAGGAGAAGGAACTGGTCTTGGCCTAAGCATTAGCTATGATATTATAACACTAGGACATCAAGGCAAAATAACTGTAGAAAGCGAATTGAATAAATTAACAAGCTTTAAAATAGAGCTGCCACTTAGCTAAATAAATGAGTCCATTATCTAAAAAATTAAAATTAACTTAATGAGTAATTTAACCCCTATTCTAGTAGTTGATGACGAACAAGATTTAGCCTTCTTAATTCAACAAAAATTTCGTCGTCAAATAAAGGAATCTATCTATCATTTTTACTTTGCATTAAATGGTGTTGAAGCATTAAAATTATTAAAGGAACATTCTGAAATCGAATTAATATTGACCGATATCAATATGCCCGAGATGGATGGTCTTACTTTATTGAATGAGATAAATGCTATGAAACGACCAACTAAATCAGTTGTAATTTCTGCTTATGGTGATTTAAACAATATTCGAACAGCGATGAACCGTGGCGCTTTTGATTTTATAACTAAGCCGATTGACTTTAATGATTTAGAATTAACACTTCAGAAAACTATTGAAGAACATACTAAGTTAACTGAAGGAATTAAAGCACAACAAGCGTTAACAACTACTATTTTAGAAAAAGACCAAGCCATTCAGAGTGCAAAATTCAAGCAGCAGTTTTTAGCGAATATGAGTCATGAAATACGTACTCCGTTAAATGCAATTGTTGGTATGACGAATTTATTACTCAATGAAACTACGCCAGAAAATCAAAAGCGTTATTTGAATGCGATGAAGCAAGCTTCGCATAATTTATTAGGATTGATAAATGACATTTTAGATATTTCAAAAATTGAAGCTGGAAAAATAAACCTTGAAACTATTGATTTTAATTTTTATGATGTAGTAGATAGTGTATATCAAACGCTACATTTAAAAGCGGATGAAACTAGTATCAATTTAAGTTACCATATTGATGAGCGCATACCAAAGTGGCTCAATAGTGATCCAACAAGGATTAGTCAAATACTTA
>Ga0114976_10001636_pt1 | contig 14064 bp, 22 predicted proteins | sample S_130805_EF_Meta_FD_87319 | JGI IMG/M metagenome (GOLD analysis project Ga0114976, IMG submission 87319) | Freshwater microbial communities from Lake Simoncouche, Canada to study carbon cycling - S_130805_EF_MetaG | ecosystem: Environmental > Aquatic > Freshwater > Lake | place: Lake...
AATAAGATCTCTAAGCAGACTGGTAAATCTAAGTGACATAGTTATATTTTTATTTAATAAATATTTGTTTTTAAGAAAAAATTAGTAATTCATGATAAGTAATTCCTCACCCATGTTTTGTTTCGCCCCCTTCTTAGCGGATGCCGCCTTAGCAAACTCTTTTTTCACCCAAGTATATTGGTCTTTTGGGAACCAGTTATTGAGTAATTCAAAGTCATAGTAGGACAAAGAAAACTTACCTTGGACTCCGTGTAATACATTCGCCAACCTCTCGTGGTCTTCTCTATCAAAATCATGGTTTGAATAGTAATTCTCTGTTTTCCAATAAGGTGGATCCAAATAAATGTAAGTTGTTGGTGAATCATATTTCTCAATCACGTCGGCAAAGTCCATATTCTCAACTTCCGTAATCTTAAGGAAATGCTCAATCCAATCAGGTTTTGATAACTTATCTCTGAATGTTAGATATTTTGATTTGTATTTTCCTTTAAGGTCAATAAAACTTGAGGTTTCAGGTTTTGACCCACTAAAAACTTGTGTAAGAATATAAACGTATTTAGCCGCAACTTCATAATTGCCAGGTTCTACGCTGAAATTCTCCGCAAATATTTCAGCCTGAAAGCTGATAAATTGTTCTTTATAGATTGGTGGGGTTGGTTCCACACCCAACTTTTGACAATCAATTGCGTTAATCGCATTCAATAATTCAGTTGGGTTTTGAACACATTTAAAGAGGTTGTAGTTCAGCGGGTTAAAGTCATTATAAACAACTTTTTTTAGGTTTGGGAACTGTTTCAGGTCCATATTAAAAAAACACCAAAACATTCCGCCGAAAGTCTCTACATAAACCTCCATATTTTTATCATAGAAAGGGACGATCCACTTTCCAATTTTACTTTTACCTCCGATATAACTTAACATAATACAAATATAGTTTTTTTGATATTTATTTTCAACTCACTCTTAATTAAATTATAGGTATGGAAGAAAAAAAAGCAACAGAAGTTAAATGTCATACATGTGATGATAACAAACAAGTTAAAAATACTCAAAGATTTGTTCTAATATTTGGTGGTATTTTTACATTCTTTGGTTTATACGGTTTGGTATCATTGATTAGAGATATAATATCATTGTTTTAATATCTCTGATATCTTACGTGTTGATTAACTATAAGATCCCCAACACTTTCTAATTTAAATCCTTTTGACTTAACCCTTAAAGGTATTGATGTGTCAATATTTTTAGGTAACTTAATTGTTAAATCACCATCAGGATGTGGGACATTTATATTCCCCAAACTCAAGTCTTCTAAATTCATAAACGCATCGAATACTAAATGATTTCCGACTTTTGAAAATCCGTCTTGTGGTTTTAACTCAACTCTTACCACTAAATCACCATAGGTTCCGTTTTTAAAGTCCCCCATTTCATTTACTCTTAAAAACTGACCATTATCAACACCATGGGGTAAAGATATGTCTAACGTCTTCATTTCTGTTTTATCACCATTTCCATTACAAAGAAAACATGGGTTAACCATAAAATAACCCTTACCTTGACAAGTTTCACAAGAAACCTGCATCAGTTGAAAGAATGATCCGTTTCCAAACTGTCTAACGGTGCTTCCTGTTCCACCACAAAAATTACATACCTTTTTATCTCCGCCAGTACCGTTACATGGATCACATGCCGCCTGTCTTCTATAAGACAAAGTATGTTTACCACCCTTATATGAGTTTATAGTTCCAATGTTCACGGTTATATTTGATGTATGGACATGTCTTGACCCTGTTTTTTGTCTACCTCCAAACATACTATTAAAAACATCATTGAAGTTGTGTGATGACCCAAAAGGACTTTTTCTTTGTTGGTCATATTGTTGTCTCTTTTGTTCGTCACCTAAAACATCATAAGCGGTTGATATTTTTTTAAATGTTTCTTCATTACCTCCAGCATCTGGGTGATTCTCTTTTGCTAAATTTCTATATTTCTTTTTAATGTCTTCTTGAGTCGCAGTTTCCTCAACACCTAAAGTTTCGTAATAGTTATCAATATTCATTTATTATTTTTTTTTGTTATTCTTTTTTTATGAACTACTTGGTCGTTTTATTCAAAAATAAAGTAAGAAAGAAAATAATAAACAAGTTTATTACTCTGGACAAGGCTAAAGATTTTTTTGATAAAAAAATAAATGAAAATAAAGAAGTTTATTTTGAAAAAAGAGTTGAGAACGCTAGAGATTGTAGTTTTGACCTGTGTCTTTTAGAGAAAAAAAATGAAGAGTTCAATAATCTTTTTGTTAGAGATGGTTTAGGTAGACAGGTTAAAGTTGAACTTGATGACCCTGAATTTAAAATAATGAAAGTTTTAGAATATAAAGTAGAGGAAACTATTTTTGATGTGTCCACTCGTAAAAAAATAACACTGATTGAGTTTTACAAAAAATACATTTATAAAAAAGGAGTTATTTTGGTATCAAGATTAAACAACAAAGTAGTCGTTCAAGAAGATAGTTTGGTTTACCTATTCTCACTTAAAAATGAAGATGAATCAAGAAGATTTTTAACATCTCTAAATAATTTTTTTTTAGATAATTCAATAATTAATTGTATTATCGTAATTGAGACATCAAAACCTCAAAAGAAATATTTGTATAGTATTTTAGAGAACCTTGGTATTGATAAGAAATTACTTTACAGAACCGCGACGACTTACAAACCAAGATAAAATTTTTGATATGGTTGTTTTTTTAACTTTAGGTTCTTCAATTTTTGGAGTTTCTTCAAAATCCATTGACATTTTACCTAACTCTTCGTGGATGAACACATGTTCCAATCCTGACATATCGATTGAAAATCTTTTATGTTGACTATCTATTGATCTGAAATTATTTTGGACTTTTTTGAAGTCTTGGTCTTTTAATTCGTATACGCAAATTATTTTTCCTTCCGGAAACATAGTTTGTATCGCATCTGTTACCAACGCCAAATTTTCTATTACGCTAGGAGGGGTTTCTTGATTTTCTACCATATTGTAAGTTTTGAGGTGGGTTTTATTTTTCTTTATTAATTAAATCGTTTAGAATTTGTTTAGCCAAAACAGGATCTTTACAACCATGACAAGAAAAAAACTGTAAATCGTGTTCCATAGGGTAACCTAATCTATTTTCAGGATTTAAAAAGGTGTCATACCAAATATCATACGGATGAACCCAACTATCGGTTCTATTATGTTTCCAAAGATGAACATTAATTATTGTTTCATCGTAATTTGCGGGTCTTATGTGATTTTTTAAACAATATTGTGAAAATTCATAACATTCTTTAAAAAAATCTTTACTGTCCTTAGAAAACAAATATGTCCCATGAACATATGGTTGCGTTTTACTTTTAACGTTAAGTAAGTCCATTATGTTCGATTGATTATTAGGGTCAAGTGGATGGATTGAACAAAGTGGATATTCTTTTATGTTTTTAGCGACATCAAATAACTTATCCATCTCCTTTGTGATTATAAAATCCGCATCTAACTGAATTCCATAGTCAAAAGAACTATTAATTGTTGAATATAATTTTGAGTAACAAATAGTTTCAAAATTACAAGTTTTAAGGTCTATCCTGTTGGATATAACTCTTTTATTACTATGGACATAATCAAAGTTTATTGAAAATACTTCTATTGGTTTTTTAGAAAACTGTAAAACACTTTCAACTAATATATCACATAATTTTAAATATTCTGGGTTGTTGTTTACAAACACCACATATCCTTCATTCATTTTATTATGTATTTAACATTTGATTTATATCTGTTACCAAACCCAAATTTTTTATTACGCTAGGAGAACTTTCTTGATTTTCTGCCATATTGTAAGTTTTGGGATGGGTTTGATTATGTCTTCTTTGTTTAACTCTTTAATTGAATTAACCATTTTTTGTTTTTCTCTTTCTAACTCAATTTTGTCTTTTTCAATCTCACTCCTCAACCAATCTACTGCCTGTTCCTTTTTCGTTGAAATCTTCTTCTCCATCATTTAATTTTTCTTCTAGTAATTCGAATTTAAGGGTTTGTAGATTTTCAAATTTTTTAGCCTCAAAAATCTTTTTAAGTTCGTCTATCTTTTGTTTTAAAAGTTTTTCTTTCATCTCAATTTCTTGATTATATGAGATGATTTTTTTGATATTTTCGACAGTTTGGTTAAGTATGTCTTCATCAAACTCACTTACAAAAGAAAAAAATCTTCCGTTATCGCTCATTCTTTGATTTTCAATTATTTTATCCTCTTGAACAAACCTTTTAGGTATTTTCCACGATGAAGGGAATTCAATGTCAATACTTAAATAATTCTTAAGTTTTCTAATTGAGATTAAAAACTGAAATATGTCTTTGAATTCTTTATACATTTTATGCGTTTAAAGTTATTATGTATGTTATAAAATAAGTAATAAAAAAATAGTTGGATATTTTCTCCCATACTGAGTATGAAATTCTAGTTGGGGTTTCACTTAAAATATTTTTGATGATGTTGATGATCAGATTTAAAATAAAAACCGAAGATAGAACAAATACAAATAGGGAGAAAATTTCCATTTGAGCCATAATTATTTTTTCTTTTCAGCTAAGATTTCAGATCTTAATTCTTGTAAAAGCGCTTTTAATTCTTGAGCGGTTTTTCTAGCTCTTGTTCCGGCACTTTTGTTTCCAGTAAAAAACTTGTTGCCGTCTACGCTCAATAGTTCTGTCAATTCCTTGATTTTTTCTAACGTATCCATTTTTTATTATATTAAAGTTTATTTAGATTATTTTAATTGTATTTTCTATTTTGTAAACATTATACCAATAGATTTTTATCGAGAGTTTTGTATATGTTATAAATTAAATCTAAGTCAACTTGGGTGAATGGTTTTTCACGATTAAACAAATCGTTAAAAAAAACGTCTATAGAATTTCTAATATCTTCTTTATTTTGTCTATAATAAAGCTCACTAAAAAGCGAAAAGAAATAATCATAATGATCGCCATCACTTTCAAAGTTTATACTTTCTTTATTGAAATTTTGTAGGGTTTTGTTCCAACACCACTTGAAGTGTTTTATATTGTCTTCTTCGGACATCACTACTTTAGTCTCGTCACCATTTTCGTTATTACCTAAATATGTTTTTTTGATTAGCAAATATAATCCATATGATAGGTCGTAATATAATTCCATTTTTTCAGGTATTATATTATTTACCCTGAACCATATATCTACTTCTTCGGGATCTAAGTTTTTGGTTATGTAATTAAAAAAATTATCCATAGTCATTGCTAACTATGGATAATTATAAGTTAATGTATTTTATTGTAAATTATTGAGTCTTTCTATTGTAACCCATTAAACTTTGCATTCTGTCAAATTCTTCATTTAATTTAACAAGTTTTTTTGGTTCAATAGACTCATCAAGTTTGTTTAGAATACTTTGTGCTGATTTACCACTTTTTTTACCTCTCTTAGAACTTAAAGACCCTTCTTGGGTTTCATCACCGGCAACATCTACAGGTTGAGATTGTCTTTTGTAAGATGCATTCATCTGTTCTTGACCATATAAGTTATCCTTGAAGTTCTTATAGAATTTCTCTCCTACTTCACTTGGTACAACGTTACCTAAAGCATTACCGTCTTTATCAACTTGTGCGTTTCCATTAGTGCTACTTCCAACTAATTGACCTTTAATTTTTTCATCAGTAGGTTTAATTTCATCATATACCAAGTTAGTTTGACCTGGATAAGAAAATGCGTCAATATATTCATCAACAGCGTCCGATGGTGTGTATTTTTTTCTAATACCTTTTTTCAATCCACCATTTTCTGTTGGGAATTTTTTTGTTTCCTTCATTTCATATTTAGATCCATCGTCAGAAGCATTTTTTAAATAATCAGTCATTTTCTTGGCAACACTTTTCAAATAGTCTTCATTTTCTTTTTTATCTGCCTTATGAACTTTTTCATATTCTTTATATCCTTTAGGTTCTTTTACTGAGAAATTTTTCTTTTCTTCAACAACAAGTCTTTCAATTAAATCAATAAGATCAGATTCAGTATAAAGAATAGATTCTTTAACTTTATGTTTTGATCTTTTAGCGTCTTTAGCTGCAGACTTCATAGATTCTTTTTTATTGCCATCATCGTCTAAATCTAAAAAATCAGGTTTACTATCTTCACTAAATTCGTTTTTTTCAAATTCAACTTCATAAAGTTGTTCTTCATCTTGTTGTTTTCTCAACATTTCAAAGTCTTCTCCGTCTATCTTTCCGTTTTTGTTTTTATCAATATTTCTTTGTTTTCCGTAAAGTTTTTCTTTCATTTCATATGATGATCCACATTCAACACATTCTTTTTCATCTAATTCTAATTCAAATTCTTCGTGATCACGATTTCTTTTTTTAATGTCTGAATTAACATCACCAAGAAGATCTTCAATTTCTTTGTTAGATATTTTTTCAAGTTTTTTACCACTTTCCATTACTTCGTTAGATCCTTTCCATCCACATTCAGAACATTCTCCTTCCGTAATCATACCTCCACATTCTTCACAAATACTTTTTCCTTCTTGGACATAATCGAATTCATTACTAGGATATAGATGAGTTTCTTTACCTAAATTCAATCTGTTACCAAGATCTTTTGTTCTTTCCTCAAGAGTTTCACTAAGTAAATCTCTAAATCTTGATCTAATATATTGTTCTTTATTCATTTTTTGAGTTTTTATTATAAATATCTTTAGTTTTGTCTTTTTCTGATTTCACGAAACACAATTTCTGAAATATAGTCTTTATTATAACCGTAGCCGCTCGAGACACTATCTATCGCATTTTGGACGGATCCGCTTTCAAATATTTTAAGAGCGTTTATGTCTCCTTGGTTACAGTAAGGAAATTTTTTACATTTCTTTTTAACTTGGACTCTTTTAGCTCCTGGCATATATTTGGTTGACGCTCCCTTCCAATTTTTCTTACTCATGGATTTAGCCCAAATTGCGGGCTGTGAAAACTGACCTGAAGAACTTGATGAAGTAGCTTCTTTAGTTTCAACTTTTTTAGGTTTATCGCAAACACATTTAGATTTAACTCTATCACAAGAATCACAATATTCTTTTGCCTCTCTTACCGTTGGGATATTTTTATTGTCTATTTTTTCTTCAGATCCTGTTAATGGTCCAATAAAAGCCCCTGAAGATCCTCCTGCGGATGTTGCTTCTTTACTCTCTTCTTTTTTTGACGTTTTTGCGTCCAAAATTGCTTGTAAGAACTTATTTAATTCATCAGAATCTTTCAAATAAGTTCTTAATTTTGCTCTTATTTGATTTTTAGAATGTTTCTTACTCCTTATAAGAACATAAATTTCTGACGCATCATTTTTATTTTTCAAATAATCCAAATAATGTTTTTTAACTTCTTTTTCCTCTTCTTCGTTTTGGATTTTTCTTAGTAATTTATACTTTTCCATCGCAGGAATTCCTTGTTTTGAAAACTCCGAGGCAATTGTTTCTCCCATCTTTTTTTTAATATCTTCCATTACACATTTCTAAATTTTTGTTCCCAAAAACCTCTTTGTTGATACATTACCGTAAAATATTCCTGAAATGATTTTAAAACCACTTCTTTCACATCTCCCTTTAATTTACCTTTTTTTAGTTCTTGAGACATTTTATCAATAAGTTTAGTTTCGAATTGTTTGGTAGTATTGGAGTTAAGGAAATCTTTAATTTCCTTTCTAATCAATACTTCAATTTCTTTTTTATCTGATGCGCTTAGTGCCATTATTTAAAAATTGCTATGTATGTTAATGGAGCTATTATTACTGCCGATATTATTGCATATAAACCATTCTTAGTTTTCAATCTTTTATTCTCTTTCTTTAAATCTTCGTTTTCTGAAGTATATATCTTAACCACATTATTTTTCTCAGATATGATTTTTTCATTATACTCATTATTCTTAACTAAGGACTCATTTTCTTTTTTAAGAATTTCTGTTTTTTTATCTAATTGTATTATTTCATTTTGATAACTTTTAGACAATTCTTTTAATTTATCGTATTCGTTTAAATCCAATAGAATTTTTTGTGCGACTCCGTATGGTATGCAAATTTCAGAAGTGTCTTTAGACTTTGTTGTTTGTGCAATCCCACTCGTTGTAAGAATCACAATACTAACCAATGTTAAAAATATTTTCATTTTAAAAATTGTATCTTTTTCTAAGTAGACTATCTATTTTTGCCTTACCCGCTTTTTTTATTTCTTTTTCTTTGACAGTATAAAAATTATTGATCTCCTTTCTTTCTATTCTTATGTTAGAAATTTTAGTATCAATTTCTTTAATCTGTTTTTGATAAGAATAGATTGAATCTTTCAAATCATTTTGAAGTTTTTCAATATTTTTAATGTTGTTGTCTATTTGTTCTAATTTGTATTTGTTCAACTCACTGTGATCCTTTGTTGGTGTAAAAACTCTAACAAGTAAATAAACAAAAATTACCCCCAGTATAGTGAGAGTAATTGTCTTCCAATTATATGTTAAAAAATCTTTCATGGTTTTTGTCTCGATGCGACAATTTTACTCCATTTATTTTTAAACTTTTCGTAGTTGGATTGTAGTTTACCTACCATTTCCATATATTCTTGGTCCAACTTAACCATTTCTCCATTTACATAAATTCCATGTGGTTCATTTATGGTGTAGAAAAACTCTAAGTTTACTTCCAATACTTTTCCTGACCATTCAACATTTTCCTTAAAAACATTCAACTTATTAAATTCAACAAGTTCGGCAACGTCATTTCTAAATTCATCTATACTTTCAATAAATGCGTTTTTTTCGTCGCTTGTTAACTGAAGATCAGTTTCGTCTGTTCCATGAAGAACTATAATATTCCCTTGGATTTTAAATATTTTTTGTTTGTCTCTTGGTTTACCAATGTCTTCAGAATCTTTTTTCTTTGGTTCTTCGTTTTTCTCTTCTTCAAATTCTTGGTCCAATTCTTTTTCAACTGGTTGTTCTGTTAAAAGACCATATTTTTTTAGAATGTCTCTATTTTGACTTTCTTGTAGATTTCCACCAAGAGCCCTTCTTGATGCGTTTAGAAGAGATTTTATTTCGTCGTATTTATTCATTATTCAATAATTTATTAAACTTTTCAAAATCAAATGCCGGACTTAAATCCGTTGCAAAATCGTCAAAGTTGGATCTGGTGATAATACCTAAAAAAGATTCAATACCTTTTACTTTGGTGTTATGTCCTACACATCTCAACTCAATTTTATGTTTTTCACACAACTCCCTACATAATTCTGATGTTTTTTCCAACTGAATATCCGTATAAGGTTGCCAAAAAAAGTAATCTCTCCACTTACGATCAAAAACTTTCTCTTTATAAATATTGCCAATCCAATTTGCGTGATGGTTTTTTAGTGAAACTTTTTCTAACCAACCTAAATTTTCTAAACAAACGATAATAGATTTATTATTTACCATATTATTACCAGTAAAATTACTATTTGTTAGATCTTCAATTATCTTAATAACTTTACCATCTCTTGAGATTAAATAATGTGGTAATTTATGTGGTGTCCCGTTGAATCTTTGTTTTAAAGAAACCATATAATCTATTATAGATCTTGAAGTGTGTGTTAAAACAATTTGTTTTTTTACTTTTTCAAGTTTTAAGTTTGATGGTATAAGATTTTCAATTACTTCCATATTTTACTTTTTGTATTTTAAAACTCTCCTCTCAATTTCTTCAATTTTTTTATTAAACATTCTTTCTTCCATTTCATTACCTTCCTCATCAAATACTTGACCTGAATCATTTACATAATATTTAAATGGAACTTCTACTATATGTTCAACAGGAACTTCTTTGATTACTTCAACTATTTTTTCAACAGGAATTTCTCTTACGATTTCAATAACTCTATCTACAGGGACCTCAACAATTCTTTCAACCTCTCTTATTACTTCCACAGGAACCTCAACGATTTTTTCAACCACAATTGGTTCAACTTGGGGGGTAACTTGGGGGGTAACTTGGGGGGTGCCATAGGTTAAATAACTTTCAGGGATCTCAACTTCATCTTGGGATGGGTATTCCTCGTATTCGGGTTTAATTTCCTCGTCTTCCTCTTTTCTTCTAAAGTTTTTAAATGCTTGGTTTGTGGCAATTACTAACGCGATTGCTAATGGGTCAAAAACAAACACTAAAGTTAATATAAAGAAGTTTGCAGTCTTTTTAACGTCCCATCCCGTAATCTCACTTAAATATTTTATCGCTCCTAACTCACCAGATTCAATTTCTTCTGACGTAAGGTCCAACACTTCAATATCCAATCTTGTGATACTATCGTTAAAACTTTCAATTTTTTTAGAAATGGTGTCTCTGTTATTTTGTGCAATCTTAAGTTGAGATTCAAAAGCCTTTCTGTTTCCACCATTAGCTCTGGTGATAACCTGACCAGTGTTTCTATCAATACTTTGAGTTGTTGTGTTGTTTGATAAAGCATTTCTTAAGTTTGTAATATCTTTATCTAAACCGTCTTTTTCTTTTTGGTAGTCATCTTTGATTTCACCAAACCTTTTCTTTTTAATTTCAATATTTTCAATTTTCTTATTGTTAATCTCAAGACCCGCAATATTTTCTTGGAATCCTGTTGATAGTAGTCCATAGATCCCTATAGAAGTTAAAACCGAAAGGGTTACAAGAGCAATAGTTAGGTATATCTTAAGAATACCATAAGTTTCCTTCCATTTGTCATGGAGATACGTCGCAATTGCGATCTTTGATATTTCTAAAAATGATCCCATAATAATAACAGGAATTGCAACCGCCGAAAATATAATTGACAATCCGACAACACTATAGTAAGCGGCAGTCCCTGAGAGACCAATAGCACAAAATAGTAAAAACCAAGGTAAAAATTTCTTATTCATTAAATTTGTTTATTAGATAAATATCAAAATAACTAAATACGGGCGAAATATAAACCCTATAAAACAATAAAACCCCCACCGGTACCAGTGGGGGAGTGTAGTTTCATCTTAATCGTTGGGACAAGATTGAGGATTTTCACCTTGGTGGCTTCAGGCACCTTCTGCCGAGTTGTAAGGGTAATCTCGGTTCAACCCTTTTTATAAATAATCAAACAATTCGGAGGAATCATTGCGAAGTCGTCTAAGAGCTTTCTCTTTAATTTGACGAACTCTTTCTTTTGTCAGACCAAAGTCTGAACCGATATCCTCTAATGTTCGTGGGGTCCCTGTTAATCCAAAGTAATCGGCTACAATAACTCGTTCACGTTCGTCTAAAACATCCAATAGACCGACTAATTTTTGTTTTAGGATGTCTTTAGTGTTAAACACCGCATCAGGTAGCTCAGCGTCTTTATTTTCGATCATATCCAACAAAGTATCACCGTCTTCATTGATATACATATCAAGATCAATTATTGAGGGTAGAGTTGCGAACTTATCTGAAAGTTTTTTACCCGATTGCTCAACTTCTTTCTTGGCTTTTTGTAAATCTTGGACAACATTAACCGGTAGTCTAATAGTCCTTGAGTTATCATTTAAAGACTGTATAATTGATTGTTTAATCCACCATACACCATAAGAAATAAATCTAAGATCTTTTTCCCAATCAAAGTTTTTAATTGCTTTCATCAACCCAAGGTTTCCTTCGGCAATTAGATCAGATAAATCTAAACCTTGATTTTGGTATTGTTTTGCAACGGTAATAACAAAACGAAGATTTCCCACAATTAATTCTTGCTCAATTCGTCTTCGTTCTGACGATGGGGTATCATCTGACTTCATTTTTTTAGCCAGTTCTTTTTCGCGTTCTGCGGTCATTACCTTAATCTTTCTAATGTCTTTAAGGTAGTGAGAAATTTCCTCTTGGTTAATAGGGGCTCCTGTGTTTTTGTCTTTCATATGTAGATAATTATAGTGATTTCGAATATTCGTCTAATTTTTGTTTTTCAAGTTCTGATAAAGCATTCATACCTTCTTTACCTATTTTATCTAGTAATTCATCAAGTGTCATATTGCAAACCTCCTTCTTTTTAAAGTTTAAAATTAGATCCGCAATATCCATAAATGATTCACCACCTTTTAGATTATTCGTTCTTAATTTTGGTGGTGATGGTGTAAGTTTTTTCTTACTAGTTTTCTTTAACGAAAGAAGGTGATCTAAGTTGTCTTTATCAAGATTTGATACGGAATTTCTTGGTTTTGGTAAAAGAAAATACTCAAAACAATTCAAGTCATCTACAATAATATCTATCCATCCCGCCATTTCATCAATGGGTAATGCCGATGCGAAATGAAATATTGCATGTCTATCTCCGAACATAAACTTAACTTCCTTAGAAGTCATTTGATCGGCAATTGAACCTCCGATTTCGTTTGTCATTTGTTCCGAATCTTCGACCGTGTCGTTGAAATAAACAAAAAGTAAGTAATTCATATGTGTGTTTTTAATTGTTCTACAAATATAAAGATAAAATCGAGACTTGTGTTATTTTTATTCAATTCTTTTAAGAGATATTTTGAAGTAGTCCTCAGATATTTCGGACCCCAAGAAGTTTCTACCCATTTGGATTGCCGCTTTTGCTGTGGTTCCGCTACCCATAAAAGGATCATAGATTAAATCACCAGGATTAGTCCAACTTATAATATGATCTTTAACAAGTTGTATTGGGAATATTGCAGGATGTTGATACGCAATTTCATCCTCCTGACCATTTTTAGATGTCTTATATGTCCAAACATTGTATCTTTGACCGTATTCCTCAATAATTTTTTTCTTTCTTTCGACCATAGACCCATCAACTTGTCTTGATGTGTTTTTACCCCAACTACCAACTTGTCCACCATAGATATTTTTTCTGTCTTTAATTGAGTTAAAGGTTTTTGGTTTACCCTTAGAAAGAACAAACATATATTCAAATATTTGATGGTATCTGTTAGACGATGGGTTTGAAAAGTTATTCTTCATATAAATCATGGTGTCATGAATATTAAAACCGATCTCTTTGAAGAATAACGCTTGTCTAAAGGACGTTCCTGTTTCGCTACCTTTCTCGGTTCCGTCTCCAACAACCCAAACAACAATACCACCTTGTTTTGTTGTTCTATATAATTCCTTCACAATGCTTTCAAAATCAAATGAATAACCATTAAATTCTGTTTTTTTACCTGTGATGTGATTGTTGTATGTTCTTAGATCATCATACGGTGGTGAAGTAACTGTTAGGTCAATTGAATTATCTAATACTTTAGATAAAGTGTTTAAGCAATTTTCGTTGTATATTTTATTTATTTCTATCATATTGTTCAAAGAATTTTTTAGCGGATATTGATTTATTTTTACCTAATGGTAATTCAAATACCTCATCTTTTGTAACTTCAATAGTATCGATTTTACCGCTATTAATCAACCTTTTATCGATAAGTATAAACCTATCCAAAGAATTTAATTTTGATTTAAACCCATCTTCGGTAACTTTTCTACCAAACCCTACTTCTTTAGATGATGCAAAACTAACTTTATCAGTTATTGTTCTAATTTCACTTCTTGTGTTGTTTTCTTCTTTAACATCAAAAGATGAATTTTCATTTTGTCTTACACCATTTTCAGAATTTTCATGTAAGAACTCACCTACCCGACCAAGCATTCTACCATCGTTAAACATTTCAATAGTTTTTTCGATAGACAACCCAAATCCCTTTGAGATTAATTCCCAATTTAATTCATATGTGTTAATTCTTTCCATAACACAAAATTAAGAAAAATATTTTAGATTACAAAACTTTTGACAAGTTATTTTCTTTTTTGATTTTAACTATGTTATCAGACCAATTATTAATAAGTGGGTTATGACTTATCACAAATATCTTTTCAAAATATTCTTTGATCTTAACAAAGAACTCAGATACCATTTCAAGGTTTTCATTTGAGATTTTACCAAACACCTCATCCATAACAACCAAATTTGGTTTTGGTAAGGTGCAAATTTTTGTCATAAC
>Ga0114976_10001637_pt1 | contig 14059 bp, 20 predicted proteins | sample S_130805_EF_Meta_FD_87319 | JGI IMG/M metagenome (GOLD analysis project Ga0114976, IMG submission 87319) | Freshwater microbial communities from Lake Simoncouche, Canada to study carbon cycling - S_130805_EF_MetaG | ecosystem: Environmental > Aquatic > Freshwater > Lake | place: Lake...
AATGTCATTTGTTAATCGGAAATATATGGACCTCTGTGTATTGTATATTGCACATTGTCAAAGGAAGATTACAAACCTTCCGTTGCATATTGTCCGGTCTATTACTTGACCTTTCATGGACCCGTCATTGCTGTTTGAATAAAGGAAGAAAATGAATATCACACTGAGAAAAGCAAATGCTGTGCAGAACAGCATCAACGATACCATCAAAGGTATCAAGGTAGATTTCACGATCGAACTCAACGAGTTCCAGGACGTAGAAGCTGCCATCACCAAGGCCAATGCAGAACTGGTCTCCAACGATGGTCGCAGACAAAAACTGACCATGGCGTTGTACAACATCCGTGCATTGGTTGGTACAGCCAACGCAGCCAGCGGCATCAACACAGCATTGGCCAAGGCAGCGTTTATCGACAAGCGCATCGGTCAGCTGGAAGAACTTGCCGCGGCCACCGAGATTACTTCTTTGGAAGTGATCAAGGGCAAGTTGGAAAAGATCAAGAACGACAAGGGTGAAAATACTCGTCGTAGCATCTACGGTTACAGCGACACTGTAAGTACCAGTGTTCTTGGCAAGGAACAAATTGCACAGGCCAAAGCAGAAGTGCTTAATCTGAAAAAGCAAAAACAACAACTCAACGACGAAGTTCTTGAGTTGAACATCAAGACAGAGATTCCTCTGAGCGAAGATGTGGTGGCTTCACTACAAGCAGAAGGCTTGATCTAACAGACCCCGTCTTACTCTTTTCTACGTTAATGAAAGAGCGTCCCTGAAACGATAGAACAGGGGGTACACTAGGACCTGACCTCACAGTCCCTCTTTAGGGGATACTGGAAACTGCCTAGGGTTTGGTATAACGCCTTTTCCAGAAGAACAAATGTTATGGACAGAGTAACCGCTCAGTCTAGGGCTCCTGTGGTGGGAGTAGCTAGACACCTTATACGTGCTTTCTGTAGTAGCTACAATGGAACACCGAAAAACTTGCCAATGTCGACCAATGCAAGGACCGGCCATGAAGAGTAGGGCTACCGTGGATTCAAGCGCCGCAGAGAGCACCTATAAGGTTATTTTAATAAAACACATTTTGCCTAAACATAGTTTAGGTTGTAAGGACTGCACACCGCCGTAGTGAAAAGTGTGAAGTGTGTTTTATTAAATTTATCGCGGGATAGAGAAATGGCATCTCAGAAGTCTCATAAGCTTCAGTTCTTGGTTCGAATCCAGGTCCCGCAACCAGTTTTACAAAGGCAAAAAATGAAACTAACTGACAGCCGTGGTCCTAACATAGATACACAAAAATGTGTCGAACAAGCAGGAGGCAACAGATTTGATCTTGTGCTCATAGCCACAGTAAGGGCTAGAGAACTGTCTCGTAGACACAAGGCAGCAGGTCATACTACTCAAGTAAATGCTCCAGTGAGTGCCTTACTAGAAATCCAAGAAGGCAAGATAGGCCGAGAATATCTTAAAAGAGTAGAATAATTTCGGAGTGTGGCGCAGTCTGGTAGCGCACCTGGTTTGGGACCAGGGGGTCCAAGGTTCGAATCCTTGTACTCCGACCAAAAATTGCTGGTCGACCGTTTGATGATAAGTACTCTATATGAAGAAAAATATCAAATTTGTTATCTGCCCCTGTTTTAGACCAGTGGGAAATGAAATGATAATGACCTACATGATAAACCCTGTATCATGGATGCTGCGTCTTAATTATGAAAACGAAGCTAAATCAAAAGATTGTTATAATTGGTTGGCTCCGTGGCCTCTCCTAGACAATCCTTCAAATGATGTAAATCAAGCTATTGAATTAATAGAAAAAGAAAAGATAGATATTCTTTGCTTCAGTGTATATGTGTGGAATCGAAAACGATTAATGACCCTTGCAGCTAACATCAAAGAAATATATCCTAATTTAGTTATATGCGTTGGTGGTCCCGATATAGATAGTCATACTAATTCTAATTTTTTTCCAGAACACCCTTATATAGATTGGGCCATGTACGGAGAAGGCGAAACAGCGTTTACATCATTGCTAGATCATCTTGCAGGTTATGAATCTCAACTATTAAATGTTGTAGATAACAAGGGAACGGTGTATCCGCATCAGCCTTTTATGGACAAAAATATTCTAAAGAAAAGTCCATACTTAGAGTACCGTGATGAAATAGCTGCACTGGCTAAAGATCTCAAAAGAGATCTCAACGGATCCCGTCAGGTGCTGATGGTATGGGAAACAACCAAAGGCTGTCCATACACTTGTACTTTCTGTGATTGGAGTTCAGGTCTTCATCATAAAGTACGGATTTGGGGTAAGGGTGAATTAGAAGCAAATTGGAAAAAAGAACTACAGTTTTTCTCTGAAGTGGAAGAAATAGAAGTTGTATTTTGGACCAATCCTAATATCGGACTTACTCCACAGGACCCAGAAATAGTAGACTATTGGTGCGAATTGTACCGAACTCATCCTACCTGTCCTAGATTAATACAACCACAATGGTCAAAGAACAAAAAAGAATTAGTATACAGGCTTGTAGAAAAGTTTTTAGATGCAGGAGTGATCAACGAATTTAAAGTAGATCTGCAAGACCTCGACCCAGTGGTGTTGGATTACATAGAAAGACCAGAGATGCCGTGGATTGAGCATAAACCATTATTAGCTGAAATGGTCAACAGATATTACGAAAAATATAATGTACACGACACTGAAGTTCAAATATTTTTTATTTGGGGATTGCCTGGTCAGACTTTCGAAAATATGAAACGAAATATGATCGAAAGCGGAACTATAGGTGCTAGGGCACATACATTTTTGTTTGAAATATTGCCCAATACTCCGGCAGCAGATCCTAAATATATCCAGAGATTTAATTTAAATATCAAAGAAATTATTATCAAAGGTGACCCAATTACCACAGTTATTTCTAGTTCTACTATGGACATCAAGGAATGGTTGACTGGCACCATAGCCTACTACCTACATAAAAGCATGGTACAGAAATTCTATTGGAAAAAAGTTATTGGCAGGGAAGCTACTTATTTTAAAAACTTTTATAAATTTCAAAAAGTAATAGATTCCAGTTATGAGCATTTCTTACAGACCAACGTGGTTCAGATTGTTGATAATGGAAGGCCCTATGATTTCAAAGTATATGTCACTGAAAACTTGGAATATCTTTATGAACTATTCTACGAAGAAAAACTCAACAACCAACTAACATCAACTGATAATCATTCGTTCTCGCTGTAGTTCAATGGATAGAACAAGACACTCCTAAGGTCAAGATCTCAGTTCGATCCTGGGCAGCGAGACCATAGAGTAAATACTAGGCTATGTTAAAAGAACACTTGTTGCCATCAAAATTTGAAAATTTTATAAGAGCATGGACCATCGACGATTGTTCTATCTGTGACGAAATCATAGATTACTTTTATCAAAATGAAAAAACCGAGGGCGGGCTAATGACTGCTACCGGACGTGTTGAAGTCAACAAAGAGTACAAAGACTCTGTGGATTGTTCTTTTGATGCGTCAACGGATCTCGGTAAACGATATATCGGTGAACAGTTACGGTCAGTGACTGACGAATATGTAAAAAGTTTTCCGGCAGTCAATGATTACAGCAGATGGGGTGTGGTTGAACCTGTTCATATAAAATTCTATCAGCCCGGTGCAGGATATCATGCATTTCATACCGAACGTAGTTCTGCAACCTATCCTATAAACAACAGACATCTTGTTTTTATGACCTATCTAAATGATGTGTCTGACAGCGGTGAGACTGAATTTTTACATCAAGGAATTAAAATCAAACCTCAAAAAGGGCTAACAGTGATTTGGCCAGCAGACTGGACTTACACTCACCGAGGCATAACCAGCTTGACACAAAACAAATATATTATAACAGGATGGTATAGTTTTTTTTAATCATATGACTAATACAAACAAATTTTCAATATTACCGCTATTTCCGACCACCCTTGGTGCTGTGACTGTATCTGAAGATTTCAGCAATCTTGAAAAGATCAAAGAGTTTGCATACACTGACATTACCAGTGATGAAAGTTTTAATTCTTTTAAAACTGAAGACAATCAATTACTATCAAATTTTCCAAAAGAAAAAGAAATACTGCTGTCATATTTTAATAATTTTAAAAATGATATTCTAGCATTGAACGACAACGAATTTGCTATTTCGTCATCCTGGGCCACCCGTGTAGGACAGAATGGATTTTGTCAGCTACACGATCATAAGAATTCTTTTTACAGCGGTGTATTATATCTTGACAGCGTTAATGCTGGCGGTGACATCTTATTTCAAAATCCACTCACAACAGGATCCTTTTTAGTAAATCCGGTAGAATGGAATACATTTAATTTCGAAACATATCAACTGACACCCGAAAAGAATCTATTAATTTTATTTCCAAGCTATCTGAAACATAGAATCAACAAATACCTCGGTGCTGAATTTCGATATTCGATAGCATTTAATATTGTGCCTATCGGTAAGTTTGGAAGGGGTGATTCGATAGTCAACTATCAATTAATCGAATAATGATCACACCTTACGCCACAGAAGAATTATTAGAGATTAATGATTCCTGCAATCCGTATTTTGTTAATGGGGTTGTGGTTGTAGATGATGTCTATAAAAACTATGAAAAATTACACAGTATGTTACAAAACATGCCTGTGTCGAGATGGAAGACATCAAGCAGCAGTAAAAATTTTACAGAGTATTACGATTGTAGAGCTACTCTAGCGTCCCCGTTTGTTGAAAAAGAAAACACAGCTATCATAAAATTAATCAAACATCTTATTAAAGAATACTTCGATCAAGATAACACTACTCTTGAAAAAGAAAGTTCAATTTTAGATTTTGGATTTTATAAGAATATCAAAAAAGATGTTCCTAAATTTTTACAACATTTCCCTCACAAGGAAACATCATTTAATTGTTTAATATACATAGACAAAATTTGTTCAGGTGGTACAGCGTTGTTCGATATCGATGATCATATCACTAATCAAGAACATGTACATGTGTTGTGTGATATCTCAATGTATCCGATAGAATTAATTAGAGCCAAACCAAATCGTCTAGTTATATTTCCGGGTAACAGGTATCATGGAGCATTTATAGAAGATCACAATCTATATGTCGACCATTGGAGAATTGTACAACTAATGTTTTTTAACAATAACAAAATTGATAATGTTTGATAACTTCAAATTTATGCCAGATTCAAATAAAATCCTAGTAGGAACAATGCCTAATGAAATTTTTTTAGAGATATCTGAATTTGTCAAGCATTGTAGAAAAGTCAAAGATCATCCCTTAGGCAGTCTTCGAAATCATTTAAATGGCGGAGAAAATAGTTATCAAATATCAATTCCAAAACCGTTGATAGAAGAATCTTTTTTATTTCCGTATCTAATTAAATTAGGTGAACATTTTTTGAGACTACAAGGCATAGAAATCGGTGAGGAAAAAAGAAAGGTGAGATTGAGATCAACTCATAATCATTTTGATGGGTACGATTGCTGGATCAATTTTACAAATAAAAATGACAATAATCCCTTTCATACACATCTAGGTAGTTTATCTGGAGTAATTTATTATTCCAATCAAGATAACTGTCCTACTATCTTTGAGGGCGATGTTAAATATTTCGGTAAAGAGCAAGAAATTGTAATCTTTCCTTCTACGTTAAAACATTGTGTTGAAACACATGTCAGCGACAATGAACGAATTACTTTGAGTTTTAATTTAGATTATACAGGATGAACGCGGGGTTAGTTTAATGGTAAAACAGCAGATTTCCAATCTTCGGTCGAGAGTTCGATTCTCTCACTCCGCTCCAAGGACACTATGCAGGTAGTAGATCAAACACAGCTTGTTCGCAAATTCAACTTCAGAAGTGTTATCACTGAGCAAGATGATGCTGTGGCCTGCAACATTATCAAGGGCATTATTGCTGACGGCAATTACTTTACCAACAGTCCCAAGTTTCAAACCAAAGAAAATATTTTTGCTAGACCAGAACCTGTATGGCTGAAATATCGTATGAGCTTTATGTTCAGCCTATTCATGTATCTGGGCCGCGAAGTCAAAGTATCCGACATGATGGCTTGGAGTTTTATGACCAATCTCCAGGGTGCCGAAGATCGTGAAAAACTATGGCACAATCATTGGCATCCAAAAAATCCCAATAGTAAAATGTTCAGCGGCATATACTACCTGCATATTCCCGATGATGTCAAAGATCGAGATTACTGTGGCACGGAGATAGCACCAAATGGTGCAGAGCAGGATGGTAAGTATTTCATCACCCCCACGCCAGGTCATTGGATCATATATCCCAGTGAAACGTGGCATCGTCCGGGTATCGTACAAAGCAATCAATATCGATTTATATTGGCAGCAGACATAGAAGTGAATGTCTAATGTTTTGATAATCGGTGACAGCTGGGGAGTTCCAAATTACCCATCATCGTACCACGGAGATTTCGAACGTGTTCACATAGGTGATCCTCCCGAAATACACATTGAATTTTTACTTCGAAATCTCGGACACACAGTAGTCAATTGTTCAATTAATGCCAAGGGGAATTTAACCAGTATCTTAAAAGGCATTGAGCATGTTCGATCAAATCCAGTGGATTGGATCGTTTGGTTCCATACTGAAATGCTACGTGATTCTTATCTAAATGGGCTAAACAAAACCTATTATAAAATCAGTGAGTTACAAGAATCGATTTCGGAAATAGTATATAAAAAATTTCAAGAACTAAAACAAATCAGCGGTGCTAGATCTATTGTGATCGGCGGTCAGGCTCCGGTATTAGATAGTTTTTATAAGTACACCTCGGCAGACCATGTCAAGCAAGATTGGCGCGGAGAGATTTTAAATCGCGAATTTCCAATAGTGCATTCAATATGCTCTCTTGATCTTTTAGACAGTCCCTATTGTACAGATACCATAGAAGACAAATTGAGGCTGCTAGATCAGCATAAAATTATTTTAGATGCAATGTCCGAATCCTCTGACTTTCCGGATCGATGTCACCCCGGTCAGCGGCCCCATGCAGAATTGTGTGTATGGTTAGAAAAAATTATTGGCTCCTATAGTTAAATGGCATAACGCATCCTTGGTAAGGATGTATTTCAAGTTCGATTCTTGGTTGGAGCACCACTTGACAACATTCAAATAAGACTGTATAATTAAGTAATACGCAAGGAGCTCTTATGGATATTCAAGTTATGGCAAGGAAAAGTATCAGCAAAGTGCTGGTTGAAAATTGTCTACAGTTGTTTCGAAATGAATTGAAATTGCAGAACAGTCGGTATTCACTGATAGTTGTTCCTGAAAGAGGAATGAGTGTTAAAGACGGTATCCGAGGTAGTGTATTTAAATTAGGGCCAACTGTTATAGGCATGAGCATAGACACTGCCCTTGACACAGAAAGATTGATCATTGCTCTAGCACATGAAATGGTGCATGTCAAGCAGTATGCTCGAGGTCAAATCACTCATGGAAAGAATCTCAACAGCAAGTTTTGGATGGGCAAGAAATTCCGAGGTCATTATTATGATCTGCCTTGGGAAGTAGAAGCCTTTAGCAAAGAACGAGTGTTAGCCAACAAGATTTTTAAAATCATAGACAAGGCAGACGCTCAATTAAAATCAAAGAAAAATGTCAAAAAGTGATCTTATAGAATTAACTGGTGAAGTTGAAGAAGTGTTACCTGGCAACATGTTCAGGGTCAAGGTAGATAACCTACCTAACATTCTTACCTGCTATACCAGTGGTAAATTAAAACAGCACAAGATAAAAATTATCTTAGGCGATAGAGTTAAAATTGAAGTAAGCCCATATGACCTAACTAAAGGTCGTGTGACATATAGGTTATAAGGAAAATATCATGCCACAGATTCAAAACGTATCATTGAGTGCTGTAGCCAACGGCCATCATTTTGATGCAGGTGAGAACTCTATGCTGATACAGATAGTTAATGCACCAGAAGATCTTCCTGTTCCAAAATATAAATTCAAAGAAACACATCAATTTTGTTTTCTTGATGTTGAGAAAGATCATCAAAGCGATGACCCCACTGAAAAGTGCAGTCCCGAGCAGGCCGCAGAGCTTGTTCGGTTGTTGCAACACGCATTAGAAAATCGCATGCAGGTAGTGGTACATTGCCATGCAGGTATTTGTCGCAGCGGGGCAGTTTGTGAAGTTGGCGTTATGCTGGGGTTTGATGACACCGAAGTTTTCCGTAGACCTAATTTGCTGGTCAAACATCTCATGATGAAAACATTGGGCTGGACCTATGATGAAAATGAAGACCGCACTGACAACAGAGTAACCTAACGATTATAAGGAAAATATCATGCCATGGATTCAAAACATAGGTTTAGGCGATATCAAAAAAGGATTTCACATTGATCCTGGCACAAATGCCATGTTGATTCAAATTGTTGATCCAGATATGGAGTTTCCTATACCTAAGTATTCTTTCAAAGAAATCCATCAATTCCAATTCTTAGACATTGAAGAAAAAGACTTTGCCCTAGAAGAAGCCATGCGGTGTAGTCAAGAGCAGGCCAACGAGCTTGTTAGACTGTTGCAACACGCACTAGAGCAGAGAATGAATGTTATAGTTCATTGTCACGCTGGCGTTTGCCGCAGCGGTGCTGTTTGCGAACTTGGTGTTATGCTAGGGTTCGGAGACACTGAAGTATTTCGTAGTCCTAATCTGCTGGTCAAACATCGTATGATGAAAGCCCTAGGTTGGACCTACGATCCGGATGAGCCGCACAGTATCAATGGTGTAACAACTGAGTTTGGAATTATTCTCCCCAAGGAGATAGAGTGGGCCAATGACAACGAAAAAGTTTTTGTCTTGGCCGCTGAACGCAGAGCACGTAGAGAAAGAGAAGGTGACATATGATTAGATTAAATATATTTGAATTGAACAAAATTAAAAAAATCTGTGAGGAAGTTGGTACAGAATACTTTACGCTAGAACAAGATAATAGTTCTGGTATTGGCAGTGTTCTTACATTCACCTACGAGACAGAAATCGCAGATTATCCTGCTAGAGTATCTATCGAAGTATCCGGAGTGGAGAGTTGGTGATTGTGGCATTTCTACAACACCCCGTTGATTTTGGTTGACGGGGTTTCTTTTTGACGCTATAATAATGGTATGATACAAGTAAAAAGCAAAACAAAAACAAAGGAATTTGAAACCCTAGATCTAGCAATGACGTGGGCCAAGAACGTGAATGAGTTCGTTACTATCACAGTTAACGGAATGGAAATAGTAGGACGATTTGGAGCAGACAGCATTGTTGACGGCAAGTGCCCGGACGGTGTTGACTACACCTGGAGAAAACGTAGAATTTAAAGAAAGGAGGGCAAGATGCCTAGTGTATTTTTAGTAAGCGACACGCACTTTGGACACACCGGTGTTTGCCGCTTCACACGTAACGATGGTGTTACAAAACTTCGCCCATGGGACTCAGCAGAGGAAATGGACGAAGCGATGGTCAAGGCGTGGAACGAACGGGTCAAGCCCACTGACAAAGTCTACCATTTGGGTGACGTTGTTATTAACCGCAAAGCATTGGGTATTATGCGTAGGTTAAACGGTGACAAGGTGTTGATCCGTGGTAATCACGATATCTTTAGGGACAACGACTACCGCGAACACTTTAGAGAATTACGTGCATATCATGTTATGAACGGAATGATCTTAAGTCATATTCCTTTACATCCGGAATCGTTGGGTCGGTTTGGTACTAACATACACGGGCACACACACGCTAATCGTGTTATGTTACCCGGGTTTGGTGGTAAGATCACTGACATAGTAGATACTCGTTATCACTGCGTTTGCGTAGAACAAACCCCTGATTTTGCTCCTATTTTGTTTGAAGACGTTATAGCACGTATTGAAGCAGAAGGCGGGAGCATAGGTTTCAAGAACGGAAACGGTTCTATAGCAGATTAGGACGTAGTCCTATTTTAGCGCCGGCCCCAAGGCGCTTATAAATGAGGGCAAAATAGCACCTTCGGGTGCTATTTTTTTGACTCTGCGTTCTGATATCAGCGGCATAAATATATATGGTAGAACAATTCCAGGAGTTATAGATATGCCGTTACAGATTCGCAGAGGCACCGACGCAGAAAGATTAGCAATGACACAGCCGCTAGCACAGGGCGAGCTGTTATTTGTTTCAACCCCAGGGGCTGAAAGATTATACATCGGGAATGGTACAACATTAGGTGGTGTTCAAATCACCGGGTATACCAACGAAGATGCACAAGATGCCGCAGCTCAACTTTTCAGCAGCGGCACACACACCGGAATTACCTTTACATACAATGACGTAGCAGCCAGTATATCAGCTGTGGTCGATTTAGCTAATTATCAAGGCACCATAGGAGCAACTTCTTTTAAAGGATCTATTGTAGCTGACGATTCTACTTTATTAGTTGACGGAATTTCTGGAAGAATTGTTGGCCCAGTGTTTTCCAATGTTGTTGGCAATGTTACGGGAACCTTAACTGGTAATGTTGTAGGTAATATTACCGGAGTAATAACAGGTACTGCAGGATCAACTATTACAGGTACGCTAACTGGAAGTTTATTAGGCACCAGTAGTGGACTGCATACCGGTGATGTAAAAGGTTCGATTTTCGGCGATGATTCTTCAATCATGGTGGACGTTATTGATAGAAGTGTATCTGCTAAAACAATAATAGTTACAGATACTCTAGGTGGAGCTACTACGCACACTATTCAAGGAAATATCAACGACCTGTTTATAGGTACCGCAGCCAGTCCTACTTCAGTATTCATGAATCTGGACACATCTCAAGAAGGTCTAATGCTAAGAGGTGTAACCACAGGAGGTGCTGGAGATCAACCGGTGCTGTCTTTTAGAGCTGCCAGAGGATCTATAGCTTCTCCTACTATTGTTCAAGATTTAGATTCATTAGGATTAATAAGTTTCGACGGATGGACCGGTAACACAGGTACCCCTACTGGACACGCGAAAGCATCATTTATTGGTTCGTCTGTAGACGATCTATCAATTGTATCAGGTGATGCTACGATCGCTGCAACATTAGTTATGGGAAGTTATGCTGATACTGGCACAGATGATTTATTTTATATGTTCAAAGGCGGAACCTTTTCAGCTTCTGCAATTGGATATCGCACAGGATTTGGCGGAACAGTTACTCAAGGTACCAACAAGGCCACAGGTGTTACATTAAATAAAATCTGCGGACAGATAACACTCAATGCTGCATTGCTGGCTGCTAACACTACTGTTACGTTTACGCTAACCAACAGCAAAATAACTGCCGAGGATCATATATTAGTAACACATGTCAGCGGAGGAACACTAGGCGCATATGGAGTTGGTGGAATAGTTCCAGCGGCCGGCAGTGCTACTCTCTACGTGAGAAATCTAACCAGCGGTGGGTTAAGCGAGGCTATTGTTTTAAAATATACTGTATTTTTAAGTGCTAATTCGTAAAGAATATTTGAAAGCATCTATATCACGTTCGTGTAATTTAGCAATTAATTTAATACTCTGATCGTTGAAATAGTTTTTAAATTCCCAGTGATCGTATTCACTAATGTCAGGCAAAGGAATATTGCATTTTAGATATTCCTTTATCTTTTTAAAGTCTTGTTCTAAATTTTCTGCTTTACAGACAAAATCAACGTGCTCATCGTTCACGTGAATAAAATCTATTTGATTGGTAAATCGAGTAAACCATCGAGGAAAATTAAATTCTATTTCTGGGTTACAGTAATCTGCAACCCATTCGTTGATAGGTTTCAAATCTAATAGAGTTTGATTGTTCCAATCTAACCAATAGCCTTCTGTGCTGACTTTACGATACAAGCTGTACACACGCTGCCAGGGATTTCGTACCACACTCATGGTTTTAGCATAGGGATAATGTTCTTTTATCATACCCAAGTGAGGGTGATCAATCATCCACGGATCGGTATCACTAACATTGAAATTAGGTTTGAGCCAATCTGAAATAATTTTCTTCATGGCCATGCCTGTGCGGGGAACATGCACGTATGCTAACGAAGGACGACTGATATAAAAAGTACCCATTATTTTATTTTTATCAACTGTATTAATCTTCCCATTAGATCCCACTCCCACCACTTCTCTCCGGAGTGCCAACGAACACCGTGTGCATGATGATTATTGTGCCATCCGTCACCGAGGCTAACAATATTCGCTAGCCAACTGTTGGTACTTCGATCATTGGTTTCGTGATTTCTATATCCGTGCCCGTGTCCTAACACGTTCACTACTCCTATCAGATGTACAGTCATGCTGGCTGGAACCACATATACAAATAACCAAAGCAACGGGTCTATTACAAATAAAATCAAGGAAAACACAAAAATTATTTTAAAATAATGTTTAAAAATAAACTTATGCGTGGGGCTTCTCATAAGGTCTTTGACATAGGCCACAGGTATGTGTGGTATGTTCCAATCATATCCCCACCATACTTTTAATGCTTGCATCCAATTCCATTTACCGTTGATATAAGGACTGTGTGGGTCTCCGTCTTTGTCCGATGCTGCGTGATGCTGACGATGTAATGCTACCCAACTGATAGTAGGCCCTACTGTGGATATCACTGAAATGTAACTCAGAGTTGTTTCTAACCATTCATATGTCTTGAAACTTCTGTGTGTGAGTAGTCTATGCAGTGTGATCACCGAACTGATAGGCCCGATAACTAGCCATGCTACTAATGCTATCATCAGCAACCAATACTGTTGAGTGATCACAGCATACACAATAGATGGCAAGGCCACAATATGATTAAAAGTTTGTAGCAGTCTAATTTTTGAATCTAAATTCATTTGCCCTCCGGCAGCATATTCCATTCTTGATCATTGATAATGATAGGATTCCAATTTTCAAAAGCACGTTCACTGATATTTCTATAGACAAAATTTTGCCAACATTTTTGTACCGGCCACGGACAGGTTTGTATGTACCCAACCCCGTGCTGCCATTGATGATCACTAGCTGTGTCCATGTGCTGCTTCCAAATATCCCACCAACGTTTTCCACCTCTTGGTCTATTCTGCATGGTTATTAAATAGCACTCAAAGTTATTGTCTGCAATAAGTCGATCAATCAAACTACAGGTTACTCTAAACCCGTCAGTCATATCAGTGTGTGTCATACGAAACTCAGGAAAAGTATACAAACGATTAATCATTTTAGCTACATTGGACGGATATCTTTCATCATTGAAAACTCCCCCCATAACCATGGGCTTTCCTGTGCTAACTTGATACACCACACCATACCCGTGGTGATCTTCTATTCTTAAATTGTCCTGAGTATAATTATATCTGAGCCAATTATTTTCCTCAAGGCATTGTTTTCTAACCTGTTCAAACTCATTATTAGATTGGTAGTACACAACTATGTGTGTGTCTTTTAAATCGTATCTGCTGTACATAGAAAATTATTTACTTAAATATTTCAAAGGACGAGTACATGCTGGCTAATGCCGTAACTAGATTAAATTTTTCCGTGAAACTGGATTCTCTGAGAGAATATTATCACACGTTGGTCAACGAGTACGATCAGTTGAAATGGTGCTGGGATAGACACGGAAATGAAATCACACAAGAATGGCGTGAACGTATGATGCTGGATCAAAGCACACTGCTGCCTTATGGTTGGGCCATACAAAGCAATTTGGTTGATCCTAAAGTTCCTTGCCCCCCTTATAACATCAGCACACACCCTAGGTGTGAATATCGTAACACTGAACTGGCCTTTGGATTGGTAACTACACTACAGACTTTGATGCCTTATACATATCGATGGAGTTTGGTTGTACAGCCAGCTGGAGGAAAAGTTTCAAGGCATGTGGATCAAGGAGACGAATACACCGGACATATTCCAATATATGAAGCAAAACAATCAGTATTCAAATTCTGGGATCTAGAAGGCAATAGAAAAGATTTCACTATGTC
>Ga0114976_10001638_pt1 | contig 14047 bp, 14 predicted proteins | sample S_130805_EF_Meta_FD_87319 | JGI IMG/M metagenome (GOLD analysis project Ga0114976, IMG submission 87319) | Freshwater microbial communities from Lake Simoncouche, Canada to study carbon cycling - S_130805_EF_MetaG | ecosystem: Environmental > Aquatic > Freshwater > Lake | place: Lake...
GTTCTTCCTATAGAGCCGTCGTAGACTACGACGTTGATAGGACGGGTGTGGAAGCGTGGTAACACGTTAAGCTTACCGTTACTAATAGCTCAATTGGCTTGATTTATGCACTGAAAAAGTTTTCGATACAAATTACATGTTAAAGATTTCCTTATAAATTATGTTAAAAAAAAGTTTTGTACAATATTTAGTAATCGAATATAAAATTATAAAAAAGATTTGCAGTTTATATGTAAAATTTAAACATATAATTTACGTTTTAAGAGATTCTCTAAGTATCAAGAATAAAAAAGTTTTATTTTGCGATCTAGGCGCAAACATTGGCAATAGTTATTTATTTTTTAAAAAATTCTATAAAAAAAATACAACTTTTTTTTTGTTTGAACCAAATGTGCACTGTTTTAAAAAATTACTACAGCTAACAAAACAATATCGTGAAACGTTACATCTTAAAAATGTCGCAGTAAGTTCTGTTTCTGGAACATTTAAGTTTTACGGGTCTTTAAAAAGTGAACTTTCAGAGAGTGGATCGATCTCTGAAGATTATGTTAGGGCATGTACTTTTTATTCAGAAAAAAAAATAAAGAGAGAGAGAGAGACGATTTTTGTAAAAGCGATAAATTTTAATAATTTTTTAAAAAAAAATTTTAAAAAATTCGAAAAAATTGTTGTAAAGATGGATATTGAAGGCGCAGAACTTAATTTAATCGAATCATTAATAAAAAATAAAACACTAACTATGATAGATATTTTATATGTTGAATTTCATTCGAATTACGTAAAAGATTCACAATATATGAAATTTAAAAACAGAGAACAAAAAATAATTTCTTATATCAAAAAAACTAATATAGTATTAAGAAAATGGATTTAATTCTAAATATTTTTTTAAAAAAAATATATCTTTTTTACAAAATATATTCATCTAGCAATTGTAAATTCTTTTAAGTATCATAAATATAAAATCAATTGATCTTGAAAAATTTTTTAGTAATAGGCGCAGGAATTCACGGGACATTTATAGCAAAATATCTTAAAAATTTTGCAGCGAAAATTACAATAATTGAGAAGAATCCTTTTATTTTAGATGAGACCTCCAAAGCTACGCATAATAGGGCAAACAGAGGATATCATTATCCTAGATCGAAAAAAACCTTTGATGAGTGTAATGAAGCTTATGAATATTTTAGTAATAATTACAATAAGTATTTAAAAAAAAATTTAAGTTTTTATTGTATCGAAAATAAATCGAAAACATCTTTCAATAAGTATCTAAACTTTTTTAAAAAAAATAAATTAAGATGTAAAATTATTAAAAAAAATAAATTTATAAAAAATGAAAATTTAGAGGGTATTATTAAATCAGATGAGGGGTGTTTTGACCATTTTGGCATTACCAAAATGATGGAAAGTGAATTAAAAAATAAAAATATAAAATTAATAAAAAATTTTAATCTTAAAAAAGTAAAAAAAATAGGAAAATTTCTAAAATTAATCTCCACAAATAACAAATTTTTAATTGATACTTATGACATAATAATCAATGCTACATATGATAAGTCTAATGAAGTATTAAAAAAATTTAATATTGAAAGCAGTTTAAGTTATTTTTATCAATATACTGAAATTGCAGTAGTTTATTGCAAAAGAAAAATTCCTGGAATTACTATAATGGATGGAGATTTTATTACTATTATGCCGTACATAAGTAAAAAAAATTTATACTTAATTTATGATGTAAAAAACTCGATTTTAAAAAAAAGCAAAATACCTTTTAAAAAAAATATATCAAAAAAAAGTAATTTTAAATTAATGATAAAAAAAATTTCCAAGTATGTTAATTTTTCAGAACAATTTATTTATAAATATTCTTTATACGGACACAGGCCAATCCCAGTTGGAGATTGTAGGGCCGACAGAAGCACAAAGATCAAAAAATTTAATTATCATGGTACCAAAATTTATAGCATTATGGAGGGAAAGTATATTTCTGCTCCTCTTGTGGCAAAAAAATTAACAAATTTAATATGCAAACAAAATCAGATAAAAAAATTGCGTTAGTAGGCTATACTGGTTTTGTAGGATCTAATCTTAAATCAGCTTATAAATCTAAATATAACTTCAATTCAAAAAATATAAAATTTATTAATAACAACAAATATGATTTGGTTGTTCTTTGCGCTCCTTCATCAAAGATGTGGATAGCTAACAAATATCCAAAAAAAGATCATAATAATATAAAAAATCTAATAAATATTTTAAAGAAAACAATAACTAAAAAAATCATTTTGATTTCAACCATTGAAGTTTATGGAACTAATAATAATAAAAATGAGTTAGATATACCCAAAAAAGAATCAAATACTTCTTATGGTAAAAACAGACTATTACTAGAGGAATTTGTAAAATTTTCTTTTGCTGATCATTTAATTGTTAGATTGCCAATTGTTTATGGAATTAATTTTTCTAAGAACTGTATTTATGATCTTATAAATAAAAATAATATTAATTTATTAAACGGTAATGATCTAATACAAATTTATAATATTAAAAATTTAAAAAAAGATATAAATTATTCTTTAAATAAAAAAATAAAATTAGTTAACATTTCTTCCAGGCCTATTAAATTAAAGTATGTAGCTAAAAATTTTTTTAATATTGAGCTTAATTTGTATAAAAATCCACGTTCAATGTTAATGAAAACTTCTATTTTAAAGAAAAAAAAATATTTTCACTCTCATGCTAAAACTTTGCAAGATTTAAAAAATTTCTTAAAAAATAAATGAAATTGATAGTTTCAAATTTGTGCTGGAATATTAATGAAAATAATTTGATTATAAATCTTTTAAACAGATTTAATATTAATAATATAGAAATATCTCCTTATAAAATTTTTAATAATAATTATAGTTTGGGTAATATAAACAAAACTCAAAATTTTTGGAAAAAGAAAAAAGTTAACTTTTACTCAATGCAATCAATTTTATTTAATATAAAAAATGCTTATTTATTTGGAAATAAATCTGAACAAAAAGTTTTTTTTACTGAAATTAAAAAGAAAATTATTTTATGTAAAAAAATTGGAATTAAAGTGATAGTTTTTGGTTCACCACATAGTAAAAAGATTTTTTCTAATAAAAATTTAGAAAATCTAAATTTAATCGCCTTTAAATCGTTTAAAAAAATAGCACAAATTTGTGAAAAATATAAAATTTATTTTTGTGTAGAAGCAAATCCTAAAATATATAATTGTGAATATTTAAATTATACAAAAGATGTTATTATTTTAATAAAAAAAATTAATTCAAATTTTTTTAAACTCAACTTAGATTTGGGAACTATTATTGAGAATAAAGAGAATTTTTCGAGCATTATTCATAATTATATTAAGTTAATTGGTCATGTACAAATAAGCGTTCCTCACCTTAAGGATATAATGAGTTACAAGAGTATAGTTTGTAAATTTATTAGACAATTAAAAAAAAAAAATTATAAAAGATGTGTTTCAATAGAACGCTTGCCTGTTGATGATAATGTTATTAGTTTAAAAAAAACATTAAAATTGACACAAAAGTTTTTTTGATTATTTTATTCTTTTTAATACTTTTAAATATTAAAATTATTAAAAGTTTAATCAATTGTAAAATTATAATAGTATTCGCATGAGTTTCACAAAAAATTTTCTGAATTCAATATCGTCTATCTGCAGTTTATTTGATTACAATAAAATTGATAATTTAGTTTTTGAATTAGTCAAAATTAAAAAAAAAAGTGGAAGAATTTTTTTTTTAGGGGTTGGCGGAAGTGCGGGTAATTGTTCGCATGCGGTCAATGATTTTAGGAAATTATGCGAAATAGAGTGCTACACTCCCACAGACAATGTATGTGAAATCACAGCAAGAACCAATGACGAAGGTTGGAAATCAACCTTTATTGAATGGCTAAAAATATCAAATTTAAACAAAAAAGACTGCATATTTGTTTTTTCAGTCGGAGGAGGCAACAAAAAAAAAAAAGTGAGTGAAAATTTAATTTATGCAATTGATTATGCGAGAGTTAAAAAAGCAAAAATTTTTTCATTTGTTGGAAAAAATGATGGTTATGCTTATAAAAAATCTGATATATCTGTCTTAATACCTGCAATAAATGATAAACTCATAACTCCATTTTCAGAGTCTTTCCAAGCAGTCCTATGGCATCTGCTAGTCTCTCATCCAAAATTAAAGAAAAAACCCACCAAATGGTAAAATTTAAAAGAATTTCTATTTATGCAGATGGAGCTGAATTTTCAGATATGATTCGGTTGAGTAAATTATCTTATATTAAAGGCCTGACTACTAATCCTTCTTTAATGAAGAGTGCTGGAATTAAAAGTTATGAGAAATTTGCAAAAAAAATATTAAAAAAAATTAAAAATAAACCAATATCATTTGAAGTTTTTTCTGATGATATTTTAGAGATGGAAAATCAAGCCCTTAAAATTGCTTCTTGGGGTAAAAATATAAATATTAAAGTGCCAATTACAAATACTAAAGGAATAAAGACAAAAAATTTGATTCATAGACTAACCAGAAAAGGCATAGTTTGTAATGTGACTGCAATTTTTACCGTTGATCAAATAAAGGATTTGATGTCAAATATGAATAACAATTCCCATATTATACTTTCTGTTTTTGCAGGAAGAATAGCTGACACTGGTAGAGATCCAGAGTTTATAATTAAGCAGTGTGCATCTTTTTTAAAAAAATTTAAAAATGCAAAATTATTATGGGCTAGCACGCGAGAAATTTTTAATATTTTTCAGGCAGAAAGAAGTGGTTGCCATATTATTACAGTTCCAAATGATATTTTATTAAAATTAAATTTAATTAATAAAAATTTAAAATTATACTCCAGGGAAACCATTAAAATGTTCTATCAAGATGCTTTAAAATCAAATTTTAAAATTTCAACCAATTGAATTTCAAAAAAATATTTATTACTGGCGGCGGGGGTTATTGTGGCAGTCGTTTAGTGCCATTTTTATTAAAAAATAAATATCAAATAACAGTATATGATATGTTTTATTTTGGAAACTTCTTGCCTATAAATGACCCAAATTTAAAAATAATACAAGGCGATATAAGGAATACTAATCTTTTAAAAGAATCTTGTAAAAACCATGATGTTTTAGTCAACCTTGCCTGCATATCAAATGATGCAAGTTTTATTCTTAATGAAAAATTGTCAACGAGTGTAAATTTAGATTCATTTGAACCAATGGTTATTGCAAGTAAGGATGTGGGAATAAAAAGATTTATTTATGCGTCATCAAGTTCAGTTTATGGAGTTTCAGATAAAAATAATGTAACAGAAGACCACCCTTTAGTTCCATTAACTTTGTACAACAAATATAAAGGCATGTGTGAACCATTATTATTTAAGCATACAAATAAAAACTTTGTAGGGGTAGTATTTAGACCTGCTACAGTTTGCGGATATTCTCCTAGAATGAGATTAGATCTGTCAGTGAATATTTTAACTAATTATGCTATAAATAAAAATGAAATTTTAGTCTTGGGAGGTAATCAACTAAGGCCTAATCTTCATATTCAAGATTATTGTGAAGTTATATTAAAGTTTATAAAATCAGATTCAAAGTTGGTTGCTAATAAAGTATACAATGTTGGTTGCGAAAATTTTTCAATATTAGAAATTGCTCAAAAAGTAAAGCAAGTAATAGAAAATAAAGTTAATAAAAAAATTACAATTAAAATAAAAGAAAGTTTAGATAATAGATCTTACCATATAAACTCAGATAAAATTTTTAATGAATTGAATTTCAAGCCAAAGAATAATATCGAATTTGCAATAAATGAACTTTTTGACTCTTTTCAAAAAGGATTTATTAAAAATTCTTTTGAAGATGACTCGTATTATAATGTTAAAACTTTAAAAAAACTAAATGTCCAATAAAAAAATTGTTATAGTGACCGGAGGAGCTGGTTTTATAGGAAGTCATACCGTTGAGAGTCTTCTGGAACAAGGTTTTGTAGTTAGAGTTCTTGATAATTTGAGCGGCGGATCTATTGTAAATTTAGAAAAAGTAATAAATAATAAAAATTTAATTTTTCAAAATAGTGATATTAGAAAAATTTCTCAAAATTCATCTTTTTTTAAAAAAGTATATGGAATTATTCACTTTGCTGGTTCTGGTAGCATAGTGCCATCAATAGAAAACCCTAATTTTTATATTCAAAATAACTTAAATGGTACCGTCAACCTTTTAGAAGCGGTTGTAAAAAATAATATTAAAAACTTTGTTTATGCTGCCTCTTCTTCTTGTTATGGCAAAACTGCTGCTGTTCCAACAAAAGAAACGGCAAAAATTAGCTGTGAACATCCATATGCACTTAGTAAATATTTTGGTGAGCAAGCAGCTTTGCATTGGGGAAAAATCTACAAATTTAAATGTAACTCTTTAAGAATTTTCAATGCTTTTGGTCCTAGATTAACGACTAAAGGATCATATGGAACAGTTTTTGCTGTTTTTATGAAGCAAATTATTGAAAATAAACCATTAACTTTAGTTGGTAACGGAAGTCAAAAAAGAGATTATGTTTACGTTGAGGATGTGGCAGATATTTTTATAAAGGCATTAAAAATTAAGACTAAATCAAGAATATTTAATGTGGGAAATGGCAACCCACAATCAATTAAATGTATGATCAAATTATTAGTGGGAAAAAACTACAAAATAATAAAAATCCCAGAGAGACCTGGAGAGCCCAAAGTGACAATGGCTGACATAAGTTTAGCGAATAGCGAACTTAAATGGAAACCCAAAATTTCTTTTGCAAATGGTTTGTCGATTATGCTTGAGAATATTGACTATTGGAAAAATGCTGTATTGTGGGATTCTAATAATATTAAAATGGCAACAAAAGTATGGTTTAAGTACTTAAAAAAGTAATGAAATATTTAGAAAATTATAAAAAAAAAATTTTAAGAGTAGATGATGTGAAAAAAATTATTGGCAAACTGCCAAGGAAAAAAAAAGTTATATTGTGTCATGGTGTTTTTGATATTGTTCATCCTGGACATGTCAGACATTTAGCTTACGCAAAATCAAAAGCAGATATTTTAATTGTAAGCATTACAGCTGATCAGTTTGTCAAAAAAGGTATTTATAGGCCTCATATTCCGGAGGGTTTAAGGGCATTGAATCTGGCCGTTTTCGACTTTGTAAATTATGTAATTATAGACTCTAACACTAAGCCATTAAAAATTATAAATCTATTGAAACCAGATTTTTACGCAAAAGGTTTTGAATATGCAAATGTTAATAAATTTCCAGCAACAAAAGAAGAAAATATTTTATTAAAAAAAATTGGCTCAAAAATGATTTTTACTCCTGGTGATGTTGTTTATTCTTCATCGAAGATTCTAAACAATGAGGAGCCAAATTTAAAATATGAAAAATTATCAGATTTGATTTTAAAAAATAAAAAAATCTCATTCGACAGCTTATTAAAATCATTGGATAAAATTAAAAACGTAAAAGTTCATGTGATTGGAGATACGATAGTTGATACGTTCACTTATGGAACAAATATTGGCGGACAAACCAAAACCCCAACATTAAGTATAAAATATTTATATGAGAATTCTTTTGTAGGAGGAGCAGCAATAGTTTCTAGACATTTAAGCAAAGCTGGAGCATCCGTCACTTTTACATCTTTAATAGGAGAAGATTTTTTAGGAAATTTTGTAAAATCTGAATTAAAAAAAGATAAAATTAACTTTAATATTATTACTGAAAAAAGTAGACCAACTACAAATAAAAATCTTATTAATTGCGCGGGTCATAGGCTTATAAAGTTAGATAAAGTCGATAACTCCCCAATAAATCAATTATCTATTCAAAAAATAACCTCTTACATTAAAAAAATTAAAGCAGATATAGTGATTTTTAGTGATTTTAGGCATGGAATTTTTAATCAAAATACAATTCAGCAATTTTCAGACGCGATAAATAAAAAAAGTATAAAAGTAGCAGATAGTCAATTAGCTAGCAGATGGGGAAATATATCTCAATTTCAAAAATTTGATTTAATAACTCCAAATGAGAAAGAGGCAAGATTTACAATTGGAAGCCAAGACTCAGCAGTTGGTTATTTGGCTAAAGCAGTTTTAAAGACTGCAAAAGCAAAAAATATTATTTTAAAATTAGGTGAAAAAGGAATATTGGCCTTAGATAATAATAATAATTATTTCTCACTGGATAGTTTTTGCGGAAACTTAAAAGATGCAGTAGGAGCGGGGGATGCTTTGCTAGCTTACTCAAGTTTGGTTTATTTTAAATCAAAATCATTATTTGAAGCATCATTGATTGGTAGTTTGGCAGCAGCTTGCGAATGTGAAAAAGAAGGAAATATTCCTATAAACATTAATGAAATAAAAAAAAAATTAATCGATATAAAAAATAAAATAAATTTTATTGAATGAAAGCGGTAATAGTAGGACTTGGTGTACAAGGAAAAAAGAGAAAAATTATTTTAAATAAAAATGAATTTGTCTACACCGTAGATCCATTTAATAAAGAAGCTGACTTTAATTCTATAAAAAAAATTCCTTTATCGTTATATGATACCGTCTTTATTTGTACTCCTGAAAGTGAAAAATTGAATTTAATTAGTTTTTGTTTAGAGAATAAGAAACATTTTTTAATAGAGAAACCATTTCCAGTTTTGCCTTTAAAACAATTTAATAAATTAAGGTCAAGAATTGAAAACAGTAATCAAGTTTGTTATGTAGGTTATAATACTCGCTTTGAGCCTTATATTGTAAAACTAAAAAAATTTTTAAAAAAAAAAATAATAGGAAGAGTATATTCATGTAAAATTTTTTATGGAAACGGAACAGCAAGATTGATCAAGAGTAGTTACTGGAGAGATAATGGTCATGGAGTTATAGATGATTTATTTCCTCACATTTTTGATTTGTTACATTATTTTTATGAAAATAAAATTTTTAATTTAAACTTATCCATTAAAAAACACATTTCATTTTTTTATAATAAGTTTGAAAACAAAACTGCAGATAATGCTGTTTTAAATATTAATAAAAAAAAATCCTTTTTTTCTTTAGAGGCGAGCTATTGTTCTTGGAAGAATAGTTTTTACTGTGAAATTATTGGTAACAAAGGTTCTTTACATTTAAATTCTCTAAGTAAATGGGGCAAAGTTATTTTAAAATTTAGAAAAAGAATTTACCCGTCGGGGCCCCCAAAGGAAAAAGTATATTGTATGAAAAACAAGGATATTACGTTTAAAAAGGAATATAATTTTTTTAAAAAACTAATATTAAAAAAAAAGATTAATAATTTAAGTAAAGAATTATGGATTAACCAGAATCTTTATACGCTCAAAAAAAAAATGAATTAAAATGATAATTGGATTTTTAGGAATGTCTCATTTAGGAATTAATTACGCAATATCAGCAGCACAAAAAGGATTTAGTGTAATTTGTTATGACTCAGATATTATTAAAATAAATAATTTAATAAAAAATAAAATCAGTTTTTACGAACCAGGTTTGGATATTTTACTAAAAAAGAATAGAAAAAAAATTATATTCACAACTAATATTAAGATTATTAATAAATGTCATCTAGTCTTTTTATCTCAAGATGTGCCAACTAATTATAAAAACGAAAGTAACCTAGTATTAATTAATAAATTAATCAAAAAAACGTTATTATTTTTAAACAAAAAAGCATGTTTTGTAATCCTTTCACAAGTGCACCCCGGTTTTACTAGAAATATAGAGTGGGATAAAAAAAAATTATATTATCAAGTAGAAACACTTGTTTTCGGCAATGCTTTAAATAGAATTTTTAAAGCAGAAAGAATTATCTTCGGTTCGTATAATGCTTCTTTTAAAATAAACAAGTATTATGAAAATTTTTTAAAAAAATTTAAATGTCCAATAATTCATTTAAATTACGAAAGCGCTGAGATTGCGAAAATATCAATCAACATTTTTTTAATTTCACAAGTGTGTACAACTAATTTACTAGCTTCTGTTTGTGAAAAAATTGGAGCCGAGTGGCAAAGTATAATTCCAGCTTTAAAGTCGGATGAAAGAATAGGTTTAAATGCTTATATTAATCCTGGATTGGGATTATCAGGAGGAAATTTAGAGCGAGATTTAAAAACTTTGATTTCAATAACAAGAAGCTATTCTATTAAAGATAAGATACTAGAATCTTTTCATCATAACTCTGTAGTTAGCAAAGATTGGATATTAAAAAAAATTAATAAAATAAAAATTAATAAACAAAAAGATAAAATTGCAATCTTGGGTCTTGCATACAAAGAGAACACTGATTCCATTAAAAATTCTACATCTATTGATCTCATTTACAAACTTAAAGGTCACAAAATAACAGCTTTTGATCCAAAAATTAAAAGTATTAAACTTAATAATTTGAATTTTAGTATTGCTAAAACACTAAGCGAAGCTTTAGAAAAGGCAAAAATTTTAATCATAATGAATAAATCTGTTGAATTTAAGAAGCTATCCTCAAATTTACTTAAAAAAAAATTAATTGGAAGAAATGTTATGGACCCTTATGGAGTTTTAAAAAATTTAAATTTAAAAAAAAAGAATTTTAATTATGAAATTATTGGAAATTAAATGAATGTTAGTCTTTTAAATAATTTTAATTTATTTCTATTTTAAATTTATTCTGCGCATCGTTAATGCTTCAATATTTAAATTTTGTAAAATATTTTTTTTAAAATTTTTTTTTTCCCATGGATCAAAATTTACACTAATAGTTTTGCCCGTTAGAAATTTAGTTCTTTTTGATATTAAGAAGTTAATACATTTAAATATTTTGTTAAGTGGGGTTCCTCCTTTTTTCATTTTATTTATAGTCTCCAAATAAAATTTTTTACCTACAGTTTTTGGGCCAGAATTAATAGTAGCTTTATGAATGTCAGTATTAACAAATCCTGGCGCAACACAATTTACGTTAATACCTTTATATTTAAGCTCATCCGCTATAGTTTCTGTAAATCTGACGACCGCTGCTTTAGAACAGGCATATGAGCTGTAATTAGGAAATGAATTAAATGCACCACCACCTGAAAAATTAATGATTCTTTTAAATTTAGACTTATTCAAAAAATTTAAAAAATGTTTACATATCAAAAAAGTACCAAAAAGGTTGACTTCTACAGCCCTTTTCCAGTCTGAATATTTTTGATTATTAAATTTTCCAATTGTTCCATAAACTCCAGCGCAGTTAATTATGACATCAATTACAGTTTTTTTTTTTTTTAATAATTTCGCTAATTTTTTTACAGATTCTTCATTAGAAACATCACAGAGATAACTTTTTATCTTTTTTTTTTTAAAATAAGCTTTTTTCTTCGAGCTACATGTTATTATATTGTGTTTTATTGATAATTTTTTTAATAAATATTTTCCAATTCCAGAAGAACCGCCAGTTAAAAGTATATTCATAATTTATTTATTATATACTAATTGGATTAGTTTTTTTTAATTTTAGATATTTATTAATTTTTTTTAAACTTGGTATCAAATATTGAGGTTTTGCTATTATTTTCTTTTTAAATAGAATTTTATTTACTTTAATCTTATTTTTTTTACAAATGGAAAGCATCAAATTATAATAATTACTTGGAGTAGATCCAATATTAAAAGTACCTACTGCATCACGCTTAATTAATTTAAATATAATCTCACATAAGTACTCTGCAGAGATAAATAATCTATAAACATTCGTTGCCATGTATATTTTTTTTCTCTTTTTTAACTCTCTAATTTGATCATTTATGAAATTATTTATTGCATTTATTTTTTTAGAATAAACAGACGCATACCTAAGAATTAAATATTTTTTTAATTTATTTTTAATTTCAAATTCACATTTGAGTTTATTTATACCGTAGATATTATCTGGCTTTATATCTTGTTTTTCTCTTGGAGTTTTTATATTACCACCATAAACTTTATCTGTTGATGTAAAAATTAATTTTTTTTTGTAGCGATAACAATAATTGACAATATTTCTATTAATAACAACATTTTTTTCAAAAGATTTTTTTGGATACACTTCATTTTTGGCAGGATTTGTAAAAGCAGCTAAATTTATTATTAAGTCTGGGTTTATTCTTTTTAATTTTTTAATTGAATTGTTTTTAACTAGGTTAATTTTATATGAATAAAAATTTTTTTTATTTTTACGGGAAATTTTTGATTTATAGTATGAACAATGTAATTCAAATTTTTTTTTTTTTAACAAAAAAGCAGTTAATTCTTTTCCTATATTCCCACTAGCCCCTGCAATAAAAATTTTATACATTTTATAAATTTACAAGAAAATATAACTATAATAATTACATAATAAATACTATTGTATTTTAATGATTAAATTTATTAACAATAAAATAATTACTCTAGCAAGTATAATTTATTTTTTTTTATTACTTAAAAAAAATAAGCTTATATCAAGTGAATACGAGTTTGGAATTTTACAAAAATTTGTTAAAAAAAATGATTTCGTTATAGATATTGGTTCTAATATTGGACGATATACATTTAAATTATCTTCTTTAGTAGGTAAAAAAGGATTTGTTTATTCTTTTGAACCTATGGATAAAAGTTTTTTTATTTTATCTTCACTCATATATTTAAGTGGTAAAAAAAATATATTACCAATTAAATTAGCAATTTCTAATTTTACTAGAAAAGTAAAAATGATACCAAGTTCCAGTAAAATTTTAAATTTTATCTTTGATACGAAAACTGAGTCTAAAATTATAAACAGATCTCAAAAAAATTATGAATATAACTATTCAATTAAAATTGACGATTTAAATATTTTAGAAAAGATTAAATTTATAAAAATTGATTGTGAAGGACATGAATTTGAAGTTTTAAGTGGTGCTATAAGTTTAATTAAAAAAAATAATCCAATAATACTTGTGGAAAATAATTCTAATTTAGTAAAAAAATTCTTAGAAAAACTTAATTATAAATTAGTGCAATTTGATGCGGATTCTAGAAATATGTTGTTTGAAAAAAAATAAATTTTAATTAAAGTCTTAATATTTAAATATACTTTGATAAGCTTTTTTTAATATCTTCGTAACTACTTTCAATTATTTGATAATTTATTTTTTCTATATTTTTTTCTTTAAAATTTTTTATATACTTATCACTTAAAAAATTCGTTTTATTTTTTATGGTAATTTTTTTATATAAATTTGTTATATTTTTACCATACATCATTGGGTATTTATTAATAACATTAATCAAAGAGTCAAAAAAAATAATTTTTTTTTGAAGGTACATAGAAATTATAAAACTTCCACCCGGATTCCCTATACATAGTGAGCTATAATAATGAATATACATCTGGTCTATTATTGATTGATTTTTTGATAAATCTTCAAAAAATAAAACATTATTATTTATTTTATTTTTTAATATTTTTACTGATTTGTCATAGCTGTCTCCTAAAACAACTACAGTAATTTTTTTTTTATTTAAATATTCTATTATTTTAAAGATTTTTTCTAGATTTGAAGTTGCTCTTGGATATGAAAATCTTAAATCATTTTTATCTGTATTGTAGTATTTAATATGCATTAAAATATATTTTTTTTTATTAAATTTTTTTATATTTTGACTAACTTTTTTTGAATTACTCTCTATTAAATTTTCTATCAATTCTCTAGTTTTTTGTGATGACTTTATTTTATCGTCTTTTATTAGGTAGTTTTTATTAATATTGTTTTTAAAATATTGATTATTATTTAACAAATTATTTATAGAATAAAAAGGTATTAGCATTGGTATTGAAAAAAATAATTTTGAACATTTATTAGGAAAAAAGAACTTTACAATTTTATGTTCTAATGTGCTTTTTGTTAATATTCTTTTATTTGAATTTTTAATTTTGTGATAATTTTCTAAACAAAAACTGAAAGTATCACCAAAAGACACTTTGTTGTAAATTATGAATTTGTTA
>Ga0114976_10001641_pt1 | contig 14023 bp, 12 predicted proteins | sample S_130805_EF_Meta_FD_87319 | JGI IMG/M metagenome (GOLD analysis project Ga0114976, IMG submission 87319) | Freshwater microbial communities from Lake Simoncouche, Canada to study carbon cycling - S_130805_EF_MetaG | ecosystem: Environmental > Aquatic > Freshwater > Lake | place: Lake...
GTGCAACCCACGGAGAATCGTGCCAGCAAGTTCAGCAATGCGTTTGGCTGGTATAACTATTTCTACGGCAAGAAAGATGCCAAGGACTTTATTGGTGCTTACTTGGATGCACACAATCGCACCAAGGACGCTCGCCGTATCCGCACCCTGCCTGACAGCCAAGTTCGCCTCACCACAGGCTGGCTGTGCCGTATGGTCACTATGGGCTTGGAACTAACTGATCAGGAACAGATCAAATTGGACAACTTGATCCTGGAACTGTTGGCAGAAAAACAAGCAGAGCCCACTGAAGCAGTGGAAGCAAAACCTGCTGGCCCTACCATCCAGGATCGTCTCAAAGAAAAAGCCAGTGAATGCGCCGGCGAGATCGAAGGCCTGTTTGACGACTTTATTGCCGCAGGTGCTAAAATGTCAGCACAATTCCAACCCATCACAATCATCCGTGGGCACAATGTAGCACCGCAGTTGATCCATCAGATCCAACAAATCTGGAAAAACCACCTCACTGAACTGGAAGCAGTAGTGGCAGGCAAGGATGCACAGTTGGTAGAAGGCTACGGCTATCTGACCAAAACTCAACTCAAGCAACTGGTAAAGTTTGCTGAGCAAGTGATAACTGACTGCAATAATTATGTGCAGATCAAGAAAGTGGAACGCAAACCGCGGGCTAAGAAAGCAGTGAGTGCTGAAAAAGTAACAGCCAAGTTCAAGTATCTCAAGACATTCCCAGATCTCAAACTGGTTAGTGAGCCTGCTGTGAAACTGGTAGATGCCACAGAAGCCTGGCTGTACGACACTGTGAAACGCAAACTGATCCATGTGGTTGGTGATGCACATCGCGGCAACTTTACAGTAAAGAGCAGTGCTGTGATTGGCTTTGACACAGGCGCAAGTTCGCAGAAAACCCTGCGTAAGCCAGCAGAAACCTTGAAAGCACTGTTGGCGGCAGGCAAGCCAGCAACTCGCAAGATCTTCAAAGAGTTGAGCACCACAGAAACCCAATGGAATGGGCGTGGCAACGACAACTTGATCATACTCAAGGTCTGGTAATGTGCTAAATATTGGGGACGGAGTCCCCAATGGAAGCACAACAACAAATAGACCTAGTAACGCTCAAAAACAACCTTTTTGAGTATGTGCGCCTGCAACTGGGCAGCCAGATCATTGACATTGAACTGGACCCAGCCCACTTTGAAGCAGCATATCAGAAGACCATTGGCACTTACCGCCAACGGGCCAACGCCGCGTATGAAGAGTCATACAGTTTCATGCAGTTGGTCAACCAGCAAAACATCTACACCCTTCCACAGGAAGTGCAGAGTGTGCGACAGATCTTCAAACGCACTTTTGGTATAGCGTCAGGCCCTATGGGATCAAACTTTGATCCGTTCAGTCAAGCAACGATGAATGTGTACTTGATCAACTTCAACCAATCAGGCGGTCTTGCTACATACGATTTCTACAGTCAATATGTGGAATTGGCTGCTAGGATGTTTGGTGGATTCTTAAATTACACTTGGAATCCGGTCACAAAGAAACTGCAAATCATCCGTAATCCAGCAGGTGGCGGCGAAGTAGTATTGCTATGGACCTACAATCTCAAACCCGAGATCCAATTGTTGAGTGATTTCCAAATCCAGCAATGGATCAGAGATTACACTGTAGCGGCTTGTAAGATGATCATTGGTGAGGCCCGTGAGAAATTTAGCACTATCGCCGGACCCAATGGCGGCGGCACACTAAACGGTGCTGCTATGAAATCTGAAGCCAAAGAAGAGATGGCAGATCTCATCAAGCAATTGGTGAATTATGTTGATGGAAGTCAGCCATTAACCTTTGTGATTGGATAAGATCTGTGCTATAATTAGCACATGGCTGATCTAATGATTGATATTGAAACGGTAGGCACAGGCCCTGAAGCCTGTATCCTGACCATCGCCGCCCAGGCATTTGACCCACTGGGCACGGGCTATCACAAACAACAATTCTATGCTCGAATCGATCCGGACAGTCAACCTGGCCGTAACATAGAACAGGGCACGATTGAGTGGTGGGCTACACAACCCGCTGAAGCACAGGAAGAAGCCTTTGGATTAGACAATCGTATTCCACTAGATACGGCATTGGAAGAATTGGGTCGATTGATTTGGAAAAGCAAAACGATATGGGCCAATGGTCCTACGTTTGACATGAACATTCTTGAGCATGCTTACAAGAGTTTCGGCCGCCCGCTGCCTTGGCAATACTACAGAGTAAGAGATGCTCGAACTGTATATGCTCTATATCCGGGCTTGGGTAAGCCACCTGCGAGCCATCACGCACTGGAAGATTGTCGTAGACAGATCGATCTTCTACAGGTCACACTTCAACATCTAAATGTAAAGGCACTATCATGATCATTGGAATCTGCGGATTTATTTCAGCGGGCAAAGACACTGCTGCTGACTATTTGGTAAACTTTCACGGCTTTCGTCGTGACTCATTTGCTGCCACGCTCAAAGACGCTGTGGCCGCTGTGTTTGGTTGGGATCGAGAATTGTTAGAAGGCCGCACAAAATCCGCACGAGAGTGGCGTGAGCAAGTGGATCCTTGGTGGGCAGAACGGCTTGGAATGCCACACTTGACACCGCGCTGGGCTCTGCAACACTGGGGCACAGAAGTGGGCAGGAATGCTTTCCACACTGATATATGGATTGCTAGTTTGGAAAACAAACTGCGAAAAAGTTCGGACAACATCGTGATCTCGGACTGTAGATTTTACAATGAAGTGGCTGCTATCAAGAATATCGGCGGGCGTGTGATCTGGATCCAGCGTGGGATAATTCCGCACTGGTATGACATAGCAGCCAAGGCCAATCACGGTGACGAAGCAGCACAGCGTTGGTTGGATAAAGAAGGTGTGCATGCCAGTGAATACTCCTGGGCTGGCACAACATTTGATCATGTTGTGGAAAACAATTCCACAGTGGATGGTTTATACCGCCAACTCAGCGGTCTGCTTGCAGCGGATTTGGCACCCACGGAACGTCAAGCCGTCTGACCTCTTCTACACAGTTTAGGCACACAGTTCTGAGATTTTTAAGATCCACATTGTTCATATTGCCGTCCATGTGATAAACTAGGATTTGGCTAGCAAACCTAGGCTTGAACCCGCATCGATCGCATGCGGGTTTTTTCTTGTAACCTGCCCGTTTCCACAACGCTTCTGGCGGCTTGATTTTCTTTTTTCTCCGGATACAATGATCGCATCTGGTGCGATAGTGCGTGATGTCGTTTCGGCAATAATTTACTGCTACCGGACGTTGATTGCAGGCTGTGCATATGGGTCTCATGGTGTATTTATACACAAACCTTTGCAAAGGGCATCGCAACACCCCTGGTTTTGTAGGCATCCGATAAATATCTGTAACAGTTTTAAAGGAGCCAAAATGGCAACATCATTCGTACCAGCAACACCATTAGTATCACCTGGAGTTCAAGTCACCGTAATTGACGAGAGTCAATACTTACCGGCATCCACCAACAGCGTACCTTACTTTTTAATCTCCACAGCACAGAACAAAGTTTCTGGTAGCGGAGTTGGTGTAGCAGCAGGAACATTAGCAGTTAACGCCAACAGAGTGTATCTGATCACCAGTCAGCGTGATCTTGCCGCCACTTTTGGTAATCCGTTTTTCTACAAAACCACAATTGGCACTCCTATCAATGGCTATGAGTTGAACGAATATGGCTTGTTGGCAGCATACAGTGCATTGGGTGTAACTAACCGTGCTTATGTACAACGTGTGGATATTGATCTTACCGAACTCACAGCCACTTTGGTCCGCCCCACCGGTGACCCTGCCAATGGCTCATACTGGTTAGACACTGTAAATACACAGTGGGGAATTTTTGAATGGAATCAAACTACCGGCGCATTTAGTCCAACCGTGCCGTCGGTGATCACTACCACTACTTCTCTGCAAAGTGGTGTACCACTGCAAGATTACGGTGCAATTGGTGACTACGCAGTAGTGGCCACCAATACAGCCAATCCTGTGTACTATAAAAATGGTGCAGTGATAGCAGCCTCGGGCAATGCTACCACTCTCAGCGATTTGTACAACACTTGGGTACTGGTAGGTAGCGATGATTGGAAATTGAGTTACCCTGCGGTACAAGGTGCCAATGCAGTAACAACAACTCTTAGCGCAGGTAATACCATTGTGATCAATGGTACCAGTGTAGCAGTTCCTGCATCAACCAACAACACCATCCAAGGACTCAGCGGTGCTATCAATACTGCTAATATCACTGGCGTCTATTCTGCTGTGATTGATAATAAATTGTGCTTGTTCGCTAACAGTGAAGCCACTGCCGACGGATCAACAGCAGATGATGGTATTATCTATATCAATCCGGTGGGATCAACCTCGGGATTGCTGACCACACTGGGACTCACCTCTGGTGTTACATATTATGCACCTGGACTACAACAAAGTCCTAACTATGTATTTCCTCGCTGGAGAACCACCGACGATACACCACGTCCTACAGGCAGCGTGTGGAACAAGACTACTGCACAAAATCTTGGCACATTCATGTCTGTTCAGAAATACAACACTGCATTAGCACAGTGGGTACAACAAGCAGCCCCTGTTTATCAAAATGACTGGAATGCTAATGCCAATCTAGATGCCACAGGCGGTGGTAAAAACATCATAGTTGGCGCAACTTATACACAATACAATGTGGATCCTGCTCCAAGCGGTATATCTGAATGGAGTAGTGTTACAACCTATGCAACCGGAGATCGAGTATTGTATGAAACACTAACATATGAGTCTCTACAGAATTCCAATCTGAATCAGAATCCTGTTACTGCGACTACGTATTGGTCAGAAGTTCAAAATGAACTGCCTTACAACAGCACCTACACTCTGCAGGTGTTTGAACGTACTTCACAAGGTTCCACAGTGGTCACAGGCAGCACTAGTACCCCTGTAGTAACAAATGGCAATCAGTTTACTGTGACTACCAGCATAGCAAATTCAGGTAGTCTTACCAGCACAGTCACAGTCACAGTCAATGGCAATACCACCGCTGACTTTGTTACTGCTGTGTCATCTGCTGGTTTACCTTATGTGGTTGCCAGTGTAAACAGTTCTGGTGCAATTGTAATGACACAAACTCAAGGCGGTGTGATTTTGTTACAAAACGTCACAGGAACACCTTTGGCTGATGCTGGATTTACTACCAGCACCACAGGTTGCAGAAACATTGTTGATGATAATTTGACTGCATATTTGCAACTCAGTGGCTGGATTCCATTGGTTTATACAGCCAGTGCCATAGCACCTAATCAAGATCCTGCCTCGGGCACATATTGGTATTATTCCACTACCAATCAAGTTGATATCATGATCAACAATGGTTCAAGTTGGGTAGGTTATCAAAATGATTTTAACGATACTCGTGGTTTTGATTTGAGCACAACCAACCCAACTGGTCCTATCATTGCTGTCACAGCACCTACTACACAGACTGATGGAACTCCATTGGTATATGGTGATTTGTGGGTTAACACCAGCAATCTTGAACTGTATCCTTTGTTAAATCGTTGGCAAACAGTAGAGGGCGTGAATCAATGGGTATTGATTGATAACTCTGATCAACAAAGTTCAAATGGTATATTGTTTGCTGATGCTCGTTGGAGCAGCACAGGTCTAGTGAATCCTATAACTGATGCCTACCCTACCATAGTCAGTTTGCTTACAAGCAATTATTTAGATGCCGATGCACCAGATCCTACACTGTACCCCGCAGGTATGCTGCTGTGGAATTCACGACGTTCAGGATTTAATGTCAAGCAATTTGAAGTTGATTACTTCAATGCCGCATCGTTCTCTTATGCAACATGGAGTTCCTCTACCACTTATGCCGTGGGCGACCAGGTATTGTATAACACAGTATTGTATGTGGCCATTCAAGGTAGCAATACCAATCAGAATCCAGCCACCCAGATTGCGTATTGGAGTCCGCTGGAAACTAACTCATGGGTCACAGCATCAGGAAATCGTGCCGATGGATCCCCTAACATGGGAAGATTAGCTCAACGTGCATTGATTGTGGCAGCATTGAAATCTGGTATTGATACCAGCGTAACTGCTCGTGAAGAACAAGCACAGTACAATCTTCTGGCATGTACTGCGTACCCCGAATTGATACCCAACATGGTTGCACTTAACGATGAGCGTAATAACACAGCATTTGTTGTGGGTGACACTCCAATGAGATTAGGACCCAATGGTAATGATATTGCATCCTGGGCCACAAACAACGGCGGGTTAGGAATATATGCCGGTGATGGGTTACAAAGCAATAGTCCTTATGCTGGCGTGTTCTACCCCAGTTGCCAAACCACAGATCTAGGTGGAAGCACAGTGGTCACAGCACCTAGCCATATGATGGTACGCACAATTATCCGTAGCGATAGTGTGAGTTATCCTTGGTTAGCACCTGCTGGTACACGTCGAGGTGTGATTGATAATGCTGCTCAGATTGGGTACATCAACTCAACCACAGGTGAATTTGTTACCATCGGTAACAATCAAGGCCTGCGTGATGTTGAATACCTCAACTCTATCAACCCAATCACGTTTATTCCCGGAGTGGGTATTACCAACTTTGGTAATAAGACATTGTACAATCAAGCAACAGCATTGAACCGCATCAATGTGGCACGTTTGATTGCATACATGCGTGGTAGATTGGAAGAGATCGGCAAGCAGTTCTTGTTTGAACCCAATGATCAGATCACACGCAATGAAATAACCAATTCTATAAATGCATTGTGTATCAATCTTGTGGCCAAACGCGGTATCTATGACTTTTTGGTAATTTGTGATACCAGCAATAACACACCGTTTACCATTGATAACAATGAGTTGATTGTTGATATTGCAATCGAACCAGTAAAATCAGTGGAATTTATCTATATTCCGCTGCGTATCAAATCCACTGGGGCGATTGCTAATTCACAGACTGCAACGCAAACTTCTATCCAATAATCGGAAGAAATCAAAAATGGGGTGGCAACACCCCATTTTTTTTGGCCTCGACAGACATAAATAACTGCATAGGAGAATACTAATATGGCCGTTTCATCATTAACCAGAATGACTGTGCCCTTGGCAAGTGATCAAAGTAACAGTAACCAAGGCTTGCTCATGCCCAAACTCAGTTACCGCTTCCGAGTGGTATTTGAAAACTTTGGTGTGAGCACACCACGAACAGAACTTACAAAACAAGTAATTGACTTCAAGCGTCCCAATGTGACCTTTGATGAAATCACAATTCCAATCTACAATAGCACATTGTATCTGGCAGGCAAATACAAGTGGGCTACTACCACTTGCAATCTGCGTGATGATGCATCGGGTGCTGTAAGTCGTCTAGTCGGCGAGCAAATACAGAAACAAATGGACTTCTTGGAAATGGCCAGTGCGGCATCGGGTATTGATTACAAATTTACCACACGTTTTGAAGTACTGGATGGTGGTAACGGCGCTGCCACACCTACTGTGCTGGAAACTTGGGAACTGTATGGTTGCATGCTTGAAGGTGCCGACTATGGCACTGCCAGTTATGGCGAAAGCAAGGCTATGCAAATTGGTCTCACAATCAGATACGACAATGCTAACCAAACACCTAACGGAACTGGTATTGGCAGTACCATTGCTAGAACTGTCAACGACGTTGTAACAGGATAATAAGAAATGTCCTGGGGACAAGATTTCCTTCAGGGGTTTTTTGGTGGGCAAGGTCTTAAAGATTATGCCCATGCTTCCAAGACCTTTCTCGCCAACGGTTACGAGTATGCACCACGGAACAAATTTCTGTTCCATTGCTACTTTAATCTCAACACATCGTTGATTCCTAGTTTGGGTGCAATTTACAGCAGCACAGAAAAAGCCACCATTGGCCTCATGGTCAAGACCATACAGTTACCTAAGTTTACTATTGACACAGAAATACTGAATCAATACAATCGCAAACGTGTGGTACAGAAAAAGATCAACTATACTTCGGTAGCAGTTACATTTCACGATGATGGTGGTGATTTAATACGTAACATGTGGTACAACTACTACAGTTACTATTACAAAGATCCCAATCAAGCCTACGGGCCGGCTGCACAAAATGGAAGTATTGGCGCCCTGCAAACTCAATCCGGATTCACTTATAATTCTCGAGACATATACACCAATGATCGTGTGGTCAACGACTGGGGATATATTGGCGAAAGTTTTGATCAAGGCAGTGCTGGTGGCCCGGGCACAAACTCAGGTGGAGATCAGAATTCAGGTAAACCTGCTTTCTTTAAAGATATCACTATCTACGGAATGGATCAACACAAATGGGCAGCGTATACTTTAATCAATCCACTGATCAAAAGTTGGGAGCACGACACTTATAATTACAGTGAACCTGCAGGTATCATGCAAAATTCCATGACTATCGACTATGAAACAGTGAAATACTATTCGGGTGCTATTGGTAAGAATCGACCAGATACCAATGTGATTGGATTTGCTGATCCTGCATATTATGATAATATAAAATCAAGTCTGGCAAGGCCGGGCAGCACACAAACTGTGTTAGGGCAAGGTGGCTTATTAGATGCAGGAATTGGTATTGTGGAAGATTTGCAAACCGGCAGTTTAAACCCAATTGGTGCGATACAAAAAGCCGGAACACTTTATAACACTTGGAAAAATGCACCATTAAAATCAGTGGTAAGCGAAGAAGCCAATGCTGCACTAAAAAGTGTTCTAAGAAATACCATACCAGCACAGGTGCGACAATCACAAAATTCCGGTGTTGGATTTATTTTTCCTAGAGCACCAACCACACCAATACCTTCAATTGGCACATATATACCACCAACGAGATAATCATGGGCGGAACAGTAAATTCACTTAATACCAATGTAGACCTCACAGTCAGGATCTACGATCAATTCTACGAATACGAGCAATTTGTAAGTGCAGAAGAGTATGATGTAGTATTCAGTTATATGAAATCAGTGTTTACAACAGATCTTGCCGCCGGCAATTTCACAGTGGCATTGTTTAGAATAGCAGATACTACTCAAACCTCGGTGTTGACCATCTTGTCTAACATACAAGGACAAAATTCAATACAGGTTACACAAACCTTGGCCTACTATCTCAACAACTTGAGAAGCACTAGCACATTGTTGGGGTTTGGCGCCTTGTCAACGCCTAACTACTATACTGCAAGGAATGTGTTGGCATGAGCCGCTGGGCCAACGGGGAGTACCTCATTACCAACCCGGGCAAGTATGTGGGCAAAAACAAACCCAGATATCGATCAGGGTGGGAACACTCATTCATGCGTTTTTGCGACAAGAACGATGCGGTGATCCAATGGGCCAGCGAAAGTATAGCCATACCTTATAAAAATCCCATAACCGGCAAAAACTCCATGTATGTGCCGGATTTCTTTATCACATATCGCACCAAGGGCAATGTTCAACGCGCCGAAATGATCGAGATCAAACCCAAAAAACAAAGCGTGATTGAAAGCAAGATGAACAGCAAGGACCGTGCTGTTGTGGCCATCAACTATGCCAAATGGGCAGCAGCACAGGCTTGGTGCAAGCGAGCAGGCATACATTTCCGAGTCATAACTGAAGACGACATGTTCCATAAGCCGGGTTGACAGATCCGGTAAATATGGTATGACCAAAAAACTCGAAGAGTTATTCGACTTACCGCCCTCTGGAGATCCTGAAGAGGAGCTGGTTTACACCCCCGAACAAACCCAGTCAGTGATGGCTGAGATTGACAATGCCATCGACAAGATTGATGCTGCCCTGCCGGGTGTGCGTGACTTGTCGTCGTCAGATAGTGAGATGGATGAACTGGCCGATCTAGCCAAAGGCAGTTACAAGGATCTCATGGACTTGGGTATGAATGTGGATTCAAGATTTGCTGCTGAGATATTCAGTGTAGCAGGCGCCATGCTAGGGCATGCACTCACAGCCAAACAGGCCAAGATGAGCAAGAAGTTGAAAATGATCGATTTGCAGTTAAAAAAAGCAAATCTGGATGCCAAACTCGCAGATTCAGATCGAGACCCACCACAGCAAGGCCAAGGCCATGTGTTGGATCGCAATGAATTGTTGGATAGATTGTTAGGCGATAGAAAGACAAATGCCAAAAAAGTATAAATATCACATAGGACTCTGATATGAAAAAATTTCACCAATATCTTGCAGAAAGCGAACGCACATACGATTACAGGATCAAGATCCTGGGCGATGTGCCCCCAACCTTTATCAAGGATCTGGAACAAAAACTCGAACAGTTTGACATTGTCAAGATGTCAGGCAAAAAGACCACACCGGTGCAGCGACTATTAAAAGACTTCCCCAACGAAGAAAATGACATGGTTACGTCAGTGGATGTGAGTTTCCGTTATCCGGCTATCGAACCACAGATACAACAACTGGCTCAACTGTTAGGGTTCAATCCCAACAGGATCCGACTGTTGACACAACCATATGTAGACAGCATTGACAAAGAAATTTCTGACATCAACGCACAGAACAAGGACTTGATCGCTGATACCGATTATCCTGCACCTGATGCCGAACAGCAGGCCTTGAAGAAAGATTACTCCGGTGATCCATACAAACATGCGGTATTACAAAATGCATATCGTTCAGATTTCACAGTAGCCGGTGGCAAAACACCTCCAGCAAAAACCACCAATGATATCAAGCAGGACACAAAGAGTCCAATGACTGATGTCAAACGCACGCCACGGCCTGCTACTTTCGCAACACCAAGAGGATAAACCATGAGCGATTATTTTTTCTATGACATGAACAAGAAGATGGCCGACTTGGCTAAAAAGCAGCAATTGGCTGAAGATGCCCAATCTGCTCCAGCCAAGCCTGCACCCAACCGGTTGATGGAAGCAGCCGCTGACTATTCAGCCAAGAAAGCCGCAGCCGGCAAAGACATCGGCAAGCCGGGCAAGAACTTCAGCAAGATCGCTGCTGGTGCTGCCAAGAAGTATGGCAGTGCAGAAGCAGGCAAGCGTGTGGCAGGTGCTGTGTTGAACAAACTGCGTCACCCTACAAAGGAAGGTGTCGAGCCTCCAAAACATTATGGTCCACCAGGACAAATTCCAAGTGTTGAAACAGCTAAATTTGATCGGTATATGCAAAAACGCTGGGCCGAGCACGAAGCAACAAGACCCGTACCGATAACGCCACCGGGTCTCCCAACCAAAGAAGGCGTGAATCAATCTCAACTCAAGCCTTACAAGTCCACAATGAAGGAAGGCGGCAAGCCAGACTTCTTGGATCTTGACAAAGACGGAAATCGCAAAGAGCCAATGAAATCTGCTGCTCGCAGTGCCAAGAAAGACATGGATGAAAGTGCATTACAAGCTGCGTTTGGCAAAAAGAAATATGGTGATCAAGGTATGCAGGCATTACAAAAGGCCGGAAGAAACAATGCTAGTGATAGCACCATGAAAAAGATTCGCAACCAGTATGACAAGTATGATGAAAGCATAACGGATGAAGCACATGTTCGCCATCTAGATATAAGAGGTGACAGAGGCGGCGACGAAGCCGACGCAGAAGAATACAGCAATGAATTTCAATTATATAATCCTCGTATTTCTGACAAGAAACGCAATAGTGAGTTAACAACTAAAGGGTTTAGTCGAGCTCAAGATGTGGGCGATCGGTTAGGTGATGTAATGCGGCATAACAAAGAAAAATCTGCATATGGTAAGACCATGGGAGGACGCATCAAATCAGCATTAGGGCTAGACGAAGTTGATGCCACTCCACAACATGTGGATGATTGGACACCACCACCTAAGCCTGCACCCAAAGCCAGCGCACCTCGCCCACCTGTGGCACCTAAGCCTGCTCCAAAGAAGCCAGCCATGTATCCTCCACAGGCCATTGATGATCCGGTAAAAGAAGGTGGCGTGCCAATGACACCCAAGCAAAAGAAATTTGCTGCTTTGGCAAAACCTTTTGACAAGATCACTTTCGCTGACAAGATTGTTGGTGCCAAGAAAGAAGTGGACGAAATGTTAGGCGATGTAGCAGCCGATGCTATGAAGAAAGCAGTTGGCAGCAGAGGACAAAGCAGTTATCAACGCGGACAACAACAAGACGATGAGTTTGCAAGTGATCATTTTGCAAGGGCCCGTAATCAACGTCGTCATGACGCAGAAGACGAATGGGCAAGAAGCAAAGGTCGCAAACCTCATGCTGACATGGACGAAAGTTTCCTAGACGACGAACCCACTAGCCGTAGGTCAAGCACCGGTGGTAGAATTGATACCTCTGAACCAGGTGTCACACGCCATCGTGCAGTGAAAGGCAACTACAGCGGTGCAGGACACGACGCCGGTGCCGATGATGAGCCAAGTGGTGCTGTAGGCCGCCGTAAGGTTGGAGCAGGCATGGGCAAGAAGATTGGCGCTAAAATCAATCGAGGCACATCAAAACTCATGACCAAAGAAGGCGACATGCCCGAAGACATGATTGAGCCACAAGATTCAGGTGAATACGATCGCGAAGGCGAAATGGCCAAGGACGATATCAAGACTGTGGTGCGCCATGCACAAGCCTTGGAAAAGATACTAGGTGACGAGGATAATCTGCCAGAATGGGTGCAATCCAAGCTGGCCAAGATCGAAGGCATGATGACTGCTGTGGATGACTACATGCAGAATCAGAATGACGATGACAGCGGCGACGATATGGAAATGGACGAAGAGCGAACCAGCAAGCGTGATAACCGTGCCGAACGAGCCGGCCGCAAGGTAGCCAAAGATATCGAATACGATGAGAAGAGAAAAGACGGTATTCACGGTAAACGCCGTGGTAGCGAAGATGACAAAGCTGAACGAGCCGGTAAGAAAGTTACCAAGGACATTGAGTACGACGAGAAGAAAAAAGACAAGAAGAAAAAAGAAGTGGATGAAACTACAACTTCTGGATCAGTTGCTACTGGTGCTGCTGCACCCAAGTCTGGCGGCCATAGTTACGGCAAAGGTATCTACGACAGTCTAAATCGTCAGTTGGAAAACATGATCTCTGAGTCAATGAACATCAACATGAGCATGAACAACGACGATCACGGCGGTCCGCGCCAAAGCCTTACAGTTACTGCCACAGATGAAGATGCTGTGATGTTGGCCGGCTTGCTGAAGATGGCTGGACTAGGGCATGGTGATGAACATATCCACGCCATGACTGGTGATGATTCTGACATGGATGCTTTGCACAATATCAATCACATGCACGGTGATGAGCCATGCGAAGAATGTGGATCTACTGAATGCGAATGCGATGGCATGATGGAAAATATCGCAACCAATCCAGACGGAACTCCTTATGTAACCGACATTGACCCTGATCAGCACGATGCAGAAACAGCAAGACTGGGACGAGCCGGCCAGGCTCCATCTTTTAGAACACCCGGTGCGGCATCTGCTGGCCAAGGTGGATATAATGAAATAGAAGAAGCCTACGGCGACACTGATGCGTCTGAAAATGAACCAGATTGGCCCACAGACGAAGAAGGTACAGACGATGCCATGATGTACAGCGGTGGATTGAATGGTCCAAAGTCAACTGGCCAAACTACTACTCCAATCATCGCACATCAAAATGACCGCATGGGATCAGACGGTGATCACGAACTGCGTCGCATGATGGAAATTGCTGGACTTAGGTAATCGTATGACCAATCAATTTCAGACCTACGCAGAGACCATGGCACGGTTGTCGGAACGACATCCGCCCGCACCTACGCCACAGGAAGTGCGGAATCAACCTGTGATGATCCCCGGTGTGCTGAGCCAGACCACAAATCTGTTCCGTCCCGTGGCAGTGGCAGATCTAAATAAGGATAACAAATAATGGCTATTCAAGTAATCAAGGACACAGCCGGCAATGTGTTATGGACCACAGACA